>Ga0114950_10004290_pt1 | contig 11050 bp, 7 predicted proteins | sample N075metaG_FD_83503 | JGI IMG/M metagenome (GOLD analysis project Ga0114950, IMG submission 83503) | Deep subsurface microbial communities from Kermadec Trench to uncover new lineages of life (NeLLi) - N075 metaG | ecosystem: Environmental > Aquatic > Marine > Ocean trench > Sediment | place... | reverse complement strand
TGAGAAGTCCGGCCTGGGGTGAGAATCCCGGCATTTACCTCATGGATATTGATAGCCGGGAAACAACTTTCGTGACTGAAAAGGGTGTTGCACCTTCGCTCGGTGCGGATGGCAGGATATACGTTCGCCAGCGCCCGCGCCGGGAAGGTCGGGGAAGTGATGTCGCGAAAACAAAATTGTTATCCATGACCCGTGGCGGCCTCGACATTCGCGAGATCGTGGAGAGTGAATTCGCGACAGATATTCTGTTGTCACCTGATAGAAAATACGTTGCCTTCGTTGAAAATCGCCACATCTATGTGTCGGTATTACCGATGACTGGCAAGGTGCTGGAGATTGGACCGAAGAGCAAGGGTTTGCCAACAAAACGAGTGAGTCGCGTTGGTGGGCAATACCTGCATTGGTCGGCAGACAGTGAGTCCCTTGGCTGGTCTGTTGGGCCGGATCTAAAAACAGTCCCGGTCACAGGGTCCCTTTTTAAGCTCGACGCAGAAGTTGGTTCCGAAGAAGAAGTGGACGTTTCACCTTCGCTTGACACCATTAATTTATCGCAAACCATAAAAACCGCCCGGCCAGGGGGCCAGTTGGTTATAACCGGTGCACGCCTGATCACCATGGATGCCGACAGGACTGTGATCGAAAATAGCACGCTCGTTATTTCAGGAAACAGAATAGTCGCTCTGGGGGGGGCGGGTCAGGTTCAGATTCCGGAAGGAGCGAATGTCTTTGATGCAACAGGGAAAACGATTATTCCGGGCCTGGTCGATATCCATGCCCATGGTGCCTACGGGCAAGGGCAAATCATTCCCCAACAAAACTGGAATTCCCTGGCGCATCTGGCTTTAGGCGTGACGACGCTGCATAACCCCTCCAGCCGCGCAGACCAGGTGTTTGCTGCGGCTGAGTATGCACGTGCCGGTCGCATCCTGTCACCGCGAATCTTTTCTACCGGAGAGGTCGTCTACGGTGCCAGGAGTACCGGTTGGGCTCCGATTGATTCACTGGATGATGCCCTGAGTCATATTCGCCGGTTAAAAGCACAGGGTGCGATTAGTATCAAGAACTACAACCAGCCGCGTCGCGATCAACGCCAACAGGTGATTGAAGCCTCACGGCTGGAACGTATCATGACGGTGGCTGAAGGAGGCTCCTTATACCACTTCGACATGAGCCTGATTGCCGATGGCACAACAGGGGTTGAACATAATGTACCCACCCTGGTGATGTATGATGATGTCACGCAATTCTGGCGTCAGTCGGGTTCTGCTTACACGCCAACCCTGGTGGTGACATACGGGGGCCTGACCTCTGAAGACTACTACTACCAGCATACCGAGGTGTGGAAACACCCTATTCTTGCAAACTTTGTTCCGCCCACAATTTTACAACCCCGGGCTGTCAGGCGCCCCATGGCCCCCGAAGAGGAATACCGGGACGATGATTCTGCCGCCTCAGCAAAAGTGTTACTGGAAGCGGGAGTGCTGGTCAATACCGGTGGCCACGGCCAGCGGGAAGGCCTGGCGACCCACTGGGAAATGTGGAGTTTCGTTCGTGGCGGTATGTCGCCCATGCAGGCAATATCAGCGGCGACTATTAATCCTGCTACCTATCTGGGAATGGACGGTGACCTGGGTTCGCTGGAAGCAGGTAAACTTGCCGACCTGGTGATCCTCGATGCCAACCCACTGGATAATATTCGCCATAGCGACAAGGTAGGCCACGTTGTTCTAAATGGCCGGATATACATCGCCGGTACACTGCAGGAAATCATCACCGGCAACAAAAAGCTAAATCCTTTCTGGTGGCAAACCACCCCCCAGGGAAAAATCCGCTAACCAAAAAGCCCCCTTTAATTCTTTGATTTTGTCCGGTTTGTCGGGATCGCGGTTAAGGGGTCATCTGGCCAGGGGTGTTTTGGGTAGCGGCCTTTCATGTCTCTTTTTACATCATGGTAGGAGGAACGCCAGAAGCCGGCGAGGTCACGGGTGACTTGCAGGGGCCGACCGGCAGGAGAAAGCAGGTGTACCATCAGGTGCACCTTACCGCGGGCAATGCTCGGTGTTTCATCACAGCCAAACATTTCCTGTAGTTTAACGGCGAGTACAGGGGGCGATTGCGTATAGTCAATCGCAATGTTTGAGCCAGAAGGCACTTCGAACCGAATGGGTGCAAGAGCGTTTAGCTGCCGGGATTTATCCCAGGAAAGCAGCGCATTTAGAACCTTGCCCAGGGCTATCTTCTTGAAGTGGGACAACAGGGTGATATTGTCCAGGTAAGGACCCAGCCAATCAGCCAGTGTTTCCAGTAGCGCCGAATCGCTGACATCCGGCCACTGTTCATCCATGGGCCTGTCGTTATCCAGAGATCGCAAGAGCAATACCCGGGATTGCCACTGGCGGAGTGCCGGTGTCCAGGGGAGTAATTCAAGACCTTGCCCGCGGATATGTTCGATCAGTGCCTGGCGCCTGGCTTCAATTGGCACGCTGTCTAATTTGGTGCGTTCCAATATAAGTGCGCCAATCATTTTTCGATTTTCTGCGACAAAGCGATGGGTCTTTTTGTCCCAATCAGCCACCGTTTGTTCCACCACCAGGTAGTTCAGTAAGGATCCAAATAGTGTCGGGTCAAGCGGTGCGGCAGAACGAATAGTGTCACCCTTACTGCGAGTCGACCCGCCAACTTCAGCCACAGCAAGCCATTTCGCCTTGCTTAAAATGTGATTGCCAACGAGGTTAGCACTGCGCCCATTGGCGAGTTGATAGCCTCCGGAATGGCGGCTCCTGGCGATGCGATCCGGGTAGGCGCAGCTCAGTAGATATCCGGTTACCTGGTCCCGGGTAAAGGATGCACTACTGGTATCCGCCGTGATCTTGAGTCTCGATATCTGTTCATTAAACTGTCGGGCAAGTTGTTGAGTTCGCCGGGTCCAACCCCTGTGTCGGTCGGGGCAGGTACTCTCCCCGGATAAAATAGCGAGTCGGTAGGCAATATCCGGATTCTCCTGCCCGAATGGATCGCGATCAGACAGGATGCTGGCCAGTGAAACAGCAATATCGGCATGACCCAGGCTGGCGCCGCAAACAAGCAGGTGCGCCAGTCGTGGATGGGTCGGTAACGACGCCATGAATTTCCCGTGGCGGGTTAACACCAAACGATCCTGCGTCTTTACCAGTGCGCCGAGATTAACTAGCAGTTCTATTGCCTGCTGCCATGGTCCTGCGGGGGGTGCATCCAGCCAATCCAGTTCTGCAGGATCTTCAACACCCCATTGCATTAGCTGAAGCGCAAGCGGTGCAAGATCTGCCTGGAGTATTTCCGGTGTGGCGTGACTCGCCAGCTGTTGTTGCTGATCCTCAGACCATAATCGATAACATCGGCCGGGCCTTAGCCTCCCGGCGCGGCCCATACGTTGAATACTGGATGCTCGTGAAATCTTTCGAGTCTGCAAACGGGTCATACCTGTGGCGGGGTCAAAGACCGGTTCACGGACCAGACCTGAATCAATGACGATATCGATTCCCTCGATGGTCAGGCTTGTCTCTGCAATATTGGTGGCAATAACAACTTTCCTGAGTCCGGCACCAGGCAGTGGTGCGATCGCGGTCTGCTGGTCCTCGATCGAAAGGTTTCCGTACAATGGATTCAGGCGCACATCCTGGATCTTCCTGTCTGAAATCCAGGTAGCGAGTGACTCAGTGACTCGCCTGATTTCGCCCTGGCCCGGCAGAAAAACCAGGACGCTACTTTCAGTATTGTCTTCAAGGGCCCTGACAACCGTGGCGACGGTGCGCTCAACGATTGAATCCCGCGGCTGGCTTGCACGGCCGTAGATCACATCTACCGGGTACTGTTTGCCCTGGCTCTGTATGATTGGCGCATCTTGCAGCAGCCCGGCGACCTTACTGCTTTCAAGCGTTGCCGACATCACGAGTATTTTTAGCGGATTGCCGGATTGATCAGCTTCATTGCGGAACAGGGCGCGGCCTTTCAGGCACAAGCCGAGCGCCAGGTCTGATTCAAGATTACGTTCATGAAATTCATCGAATATGACGAGTCCCACATCATCCAGGGAGGGATCATGTTGCAACATCCTGGTGAGGATGCCCTCGGTGATCACTTCGATTCTGGTATTTTTACCAACAGTGGTATCCAGGCGCATTCGATATCCAACGGTCTGGCCGGGTGATTCATTGAGCAGGCTGGCCATACGATAGGCCGCAGACCTGGTAGCAAGCCGTCTTGGCTCCAGCATCAGAATCTTTTTACCACCAAGCCAGGGTTCATCTTTCAGCGCCAGGGGAATTAAGGTGGTTTTACCTGCCCCGGGAGGCGCTTGCAGAACAACTTCATGGCGCAGTGTGAGCAACCGTTTCAAGTCGCTCAACACTTCTTCAATGGGGAGGTTCAGTTTGATCAAGTAAAACGTGCCCGTGTTTGGTTATCTGGTTGAATAATACCGGCGAATCATACCCTGAAAGGTCAGCTACCCGGCGTTCCTTTAAAATGTGGAACCTGTGATAAGCTCCGCTCCTTGCAAATCACTCAATGGAAACCCAATGCAAAAGATTGTTTTAATTCCGCTCGTCATCGCACTGTTGGCGGGCTGTTCTTCCGGGACAGACTCCGGGTCTGAAACGGGCACGACTGGTGAAGAAGAGCAGAAACCGGCGGCATTGACTGAACCGGTCGATGAAGGCGAAGCCTGGTTAGCCGAGAATGCCCGGCAGCAAGGAGTGGTTGTGACTGATTCCGGACTGCAGTATCGGGTCATTCATTCTGGCGAAGGTGCTTCCCCCGGGTTAACGGACAAGGTGGTAACGCACTATCGAGGGACATTCATAGATGGCAAGGTATTCGATAGTTCCATTAAAAGAGGTCGACCCGCCGAATTTCCCGTCAATGGGGTCATCAAAGCCTGGACGGAAGCATTGCTAATGATGAAAGAAGGTGACAAGTGGCAACTCTTTGTGCCGCCGGAATTGGGTTATGGCGAGAAGGGAGCCGGATCGATTCCAGGCAATACCGTGTTGGTATTTGAAGTCGAGCTAATTGAGGTGAAGGCGGGGTGACCCGGCCGTTGTCAAAGGCGCAAATTGAAGAATTGCAATTGGACCTGGCAAATCTTGAAATTTCCATGCAAGAGCTGCTGGACAACACGGAAGATGGTACCAGACCCGTCAAGTTGAAAGATAACATTGGCAGACTTTCCCGTATGGACGAGATGCACAACCAGAGCATTCTTGTGGCCAACCGCAATGTCATCAAAAACAGACTCAAGGAAGTAAAGCGGGCAAAGCAACGAGTGATGGATGATGTCTACGGTTACTGTACCGAATGCGATGAAGCCATCGCCTGTCCTAGGTTGAAAGCCTGCCCCGAGGCGCCGATGTGCATCGCTTGCCAGAGCAGGCTGGAGTCTGGCGAGTAATGCTTTCACAAGAACTATCTAACAAAAACTATCTAGCAAGAACTATCTAACAAGAACTATCTAACAAGAACTATCCATAAAAACCGGAATAAATGGCTTACGTCACGCATAAATTTGGTAAAACTCACTACACCAGAAAGGGTAGGCAGGGTAAGACACCGCTTGTCTGGCTCCACGGTGGTCCCGGTGGTATGCATACACCGGACAGCAAGGTTTTCCTGCTGGCAAATGATCGGCCTGTGTACTGCTATACGCAAATTGGTGGTGGCAAGAGTTCAAAAACAGCCAGGGAATTATGGAACCTGCCAACCTTTGTTGAGGAACTGGACCTGTTGGTAAAAAAATGGGGGCTGGATGAATTTCACCTGATGGGAGGTTCCTGGGGCACAACCCTGGCACTGGAGTACTATCTGCGGCGCGGGAGAAAGGGCGTTAAATCCCTGGTATTCCAGTCTCCCTTGTTTAGCGCCAGGGATTGGAAAGCAGATGGGCGAAAGTTAATTGAGGGTTTGCCGAAGAAAACCCAACATATTATCGACACTTGCCATGATATTGATGCAACCGATTCAAAAGTCTATCGCCATGCCATGTCGGTGTATTACGCGAAGCATGTTCTGCGAAACAAGAAAAAAGCAAAGGAACTTTCACGGTTGAAAAATCCCAACGGCAAACGAGTCTACGAATATATGTGGGGTCCCAGTGAATTCGAGCCATCCGGTACACTAAAAACCTATTCTCGAGTGAGAGATCTTTCCAGGATTAAAGTGCCAACCATGATCATCTGCGGTGAACATGATGAGGCAACGCCTGCCACAGGCATCCGCTATGCCAACAAAATTCGCGGCTGCACTTATTCCGAAATCAAGGGAGCGAGTCACGCAATCTGGTACGAAAAACCGGCGCGCCTGCGAAACGTCATCAATGATTTCCTCAAAGAAAATGAATAGATTCATCGACAGTTTCGTGCGCTTTTTCATGCGCTGGATTCCCGATTCCTTTGTCATTGCAATAATCCTCACCCTGGTGACATTTGTGCTCGCGGTATTGGTAGGTGGTTATGGCGTTAAGGAAACCGTGGTTTCGTGGGGAGGTGGTTTCTGGAACCTGCTGAAATTCACCAACCAGATCACGCTGACATTATTGTTTGGATATGCATTGGCCAATACAGACCCTGTGCGGCGAATGCTGCTTCGCATGGCTGGTATGGTTAACCGACCCATGTGGGCCTATGTCATGGTGAGCCTGGTGACCGGTATTTGTGCACTGGTATCCTGGGGTCTTGCGCTTATCACGGCCGGTATTATTGCCCGTGCAGTAGGTGAATCTTGCCGCAAAAAGGGTGTGCGAGTCCACTATCCTCTTCTGGTTGCTGCATCGTTTTCCGGTTTTGTCATATGGCATCAGGGGCTTTCGTCTTCCATTGGCCTGGCGCTGGCGACACCTGGCCACTTTCTCGAAGGTGTTACCGGTATTATCCCTATCACTGAAACCCTCTTTACACCCTGGAATATGACACTGGCGATATTTGTACTGGTGACCATGCCATTTATAATGGCGGCCTTAAGTCCTGCGGACGAAGAGGTTATAGAATTCCCGGAGGAACTTCTTTCTGCTCCCGACGAGGTAGCCGAGGTGAAAGTTGAATCGCCTACTGATGTGACACCGGCAGAGCGGCTTGAGACTTCCGGTTTATTGAACTACACAATCATCGCTGTGGGGCTCATCTATCTCTGGATTCACTTTATCGAGGAAGGTAGAGGCCTCACTCTCGACATTTTCAATTTTGCCTTCCTCTTTGCGGGTCTGGCACTGGCGGGTTCACCCGTTAAGTACCTGAAGATTATTATTGATGGGGGGCGTGTTGCTGCGGTTTTCCTCTTGCAGTATCCCTTTTATGCCGGGGTCGCAGCAGTGATGGCAGATTCAGGCCTGGTGTTAATGCTGGTTGCGTTTTTTGTGCACGCCGCAAGCGCTGAAACCTTGCCGCTGTATAGCTTCCTGAGCGGCGGCCTGTTGAATATATTCATCCCCTCGGGGGGCGGGCAATGGGCGGTGCAAGGTCCAATAATGATGGCTGCAGCACGGGAGATCGGTGCGGACATTCCAAGGGTGGCCATGGCAGTTGCACTGGGGGATCAGTGGACCAACCTGATCCAGCCGTTAACGATCATCCCGGTGATTGCTATCGCCCAGGTGCCGCTTCGTGCGATCCTGGGTTACTGTTTCTTTGCCCTGATTTACAGCGGCTGCGTCTTTTCGCTGGCACTTTACTTTTTTTAAGATGCCCTTTTTAAATGGATTAAAAATGAAAACTATCGTCTCACTCGCGTTTCTTCTGGCACTTTTTGGCTGTTCTCCTGGTGAAGACCAGGATGCGGTAATCACCGACACGGCACGATTGAATTCCTGGTTGGATCAGGAATTTGCCGACTATCTGGATTTCAGCCCCTTGTCCAAAACGCGTCTGGGCGATAAGAGCGATTATGACAAACTTGATGATGTTTCTGATGAGATGAATGACAAGAGACTCGACTGGCGGCGCAAGAGTGTCGCCGGGATGAAAGCACGGTTTGATCGCGACAAACTTGATGACCAGGGCAAGGTGTCCTTCGATCTGTGGGTATATATGCTGGACAGGGCAGAACAGGGCGTCAGATTCAGGCGCCATCGGTTTATCTTTGGTCGCCGCGGGCCGCACACAAGTCTGCCAAGAAACCTGATTAACTATCACAAGGTAGAAACCTTGTCGGATATGGGGGCATACACTTCCCGGTTGAACCAGTCGCAGCGTTTCCTGCTGCAATACCTGGAGCATGCGAGGCGCTCTGCAGCGATGAATATTCGTGCGCCCTATTTTGATTATGAAATTGCCATCAGCCAGATCAACCGGGTAATCGCGGGTGAACCCTTTGGCGATGAAGGTGTTTCTGCGCTCTGGTCTGATATCAGCGCCAAGATCAGCAGCTTGAGGGAGTCCGGGAATATTTCAGACAAGCAGTCAACGGAACTGCTGCATGAAGCCAGGCTGGCAATGATGAACAAACTCAAACCCGCTTATGATGAAATCCTGGCATGGCTGCAAGACGATATAAAAAATACATCGACCGATGCCCAGGGTGCCTGGGCCCTGCCGGATGGCGAGGCTTTTTATAACTATCGGCTGTTATATATGACGACCCTGCCGCTGTCTTCAGATGAAATTCATGAAACTGGCTTGTCTGAAGTTGCTCGTATCCAAAAAGAAATGGAGGAGATCAAAACAAAAGTTGGCTTTGAAGGCACGCTTGAGGAGTTTTTCGAGTTCACACGTAGCGACGATCAATTCTTCTTCCCCAATACGGATAAAGGCAGGGCTGATTACCTGGCATTGGCGGAGAAATACCTTTCGGTGATGAAGAAGAAGCTGCCGGAGTTCTTTGGGATACTACCGAAAGCAGATCTTGAGGTGCGCAGGGTTGAGGCATTTCGGGAACAGCCCGGTGCGGCGGCACACTATATGCGCGGCACAAAAGATGGTTCGCGACCCGGCGTATTTTATGCACATCTCATCGACATGCGCGCCATGACCAACTTTCGTCTGGAAGATCTTGCCTATCATGAAGGTCTGCCTGGCCATCATATGCAAATTTCAATTCAACAGGAGCTGGAAAATATTCCCCGTTTCCGTACCTATCATGGCTATACGGCCTACAGCGAAGGATGGGGTCTGTATGCTGAATACCTTGGTAAGGATATGGGTTTTTACAACGATGCCTATTCGGATTTCGGCAGACTATCCGGGGAAATCTGGCGCGCGGTTCGACTGGTGGTGGATACAGGAATTCATGCCAGGAAATGGACAGAGCAGCAGGCAGTTGACTATGCACTTAAGAATTCTGCCAGACCGGAGGCTTCCGTCAGGTCTGAAATTCGACGCTATTTCAACAATCCGGGGCAAGCGACAGCCTACAAGATTGGTATGTTGAAGATCCTGGAATTGCGGTCAAAGGCAAAGGACGAACTGGGTGACAAGTTTGATATTCGCGGTTTTCACGATGCGGTGTTAGGCAGTGGCTCCCTGCCTTTACCGATACTCGAAACGCGGATCAACGAATGGATTAGCTCACAATCGCTGTAAGACTTCCGCGGTAAAGGCAGGTTGATTCCATCTATGCCCGGCAGGATCAACCCCGGTGCGCACTACAACCAGGTCCTGGCCTGGCATCACGGTGACAAACTGGCCCTTGTTTCCGGCAGAGGTAAAAGTATCCGCGGGTAGCCCTGGCATGGTGCCGAACAACCAGAATTGCGCACCATAGCCGCGTTTGCCGGGTGCTTCCGGGCGAGTAGGTGCTGGTGTGCGAGTAAACTTAACCCAGCCTTCAGGCAGAATGCGGTCACCCATCCACATACCATCGTTCACCAGCAACAATCCAAATCGCGAGAGATCTCTTGCGGTGGTATACACCTGGCTCGAACCAATAAAGTTGCCAAGATGGTCGGTTTCCATAAAAGTGTGGTACATGCCAATTTTGTGGAACAGCTCGTCATAGGGGTAGCGAAGGTAGCTGAGGTCATGGTCAAGTTTAAACTTCAGGGCGCGGAGGGTTAACAGGGTATCGTTGTTCGCATATTTCCATCGGGTTCCTGGTTCTGCATCAAGCGCCGTGGTGGTAACGGCGCTAATCACATCCTGGCCGCCAAAATAGACAGCCGCGGTATTGTTGCCTCCACCATAGAGTCCACTGGACATCCACATCAGTTCTTTCAACAATATTTTTCTGCGTGGATCACCTGGATGTTGCCATTCCGGAATGGGCGCAGGTTTATCGACATCCAGCAGGCCTTTTTTCACGGCGATGCCAATTAGTGAAGCGCTAATGCTTTTTGCCGTGGACCAGGTGCGATAGCCGGTAAAGGGGCCGAATCCATGTCGATATCGTTCTGCTATTATGCTGCCGTTTTTAACAATCACAACGCCGACTGTGAGCGTTCCCTCACCATAACTTTCGGCGTCAAAGGCGCGATCAAGTACTTCTGTTAGGTTTTCCGGTTCATTAACTGAATACTTATCCCCCATTGGCCAATCAATATTCCTGGTGTCAGGCATCCGGGGATACTGTACATATGGCAGGCGGGATATATCGGCAATGCTCCACCCGGGCGGTAGCAGTGTACATCCCATGCCATTTCGATAGGCCGCTATCCGGATCGACTCACTTCCGTCGTGAACGGTAACTAATTGCCGGATCTCATCAATTACAGGGTCGGGTAATTTCAGCGGAATAGTATCTGCGAGTTCGACCTTCTTGATGTCATCCAGTGGCCGACCAGCAACGAAGTGAGCTGAACAGGTGAACAGAGCATTGTAACCCGCGGCGATAAAAGGAGACTTCAGATCAGCCATGCCTGCCGGCTGGCGATAGCTTTCTCTCGTGCCAGGATCACTGGCGGTAATCGGTGAGCTAAGCAGCAGGAAGGAAAGAACGATAAAGCGCATGACTGAATTTTTCCTGTCATTTTATAGGATGGCAGTTACATTGCCCTGAACTTGTTTAGTATATGCCTGAACGATACGCGCGAAGTCTGGACCCGACAACATAGGCAATGACTACTCGGTGACAATAACATCGGATCCATGAG
>Ga0114950_10004289_pt1 | contig 11050 bp, 7 predicted proteins | sample N075metaG_FD_83503 | JGI IMG/M metagenome (GOLD analysis project Ga0114950, IMG submission 83503) | Deep subsurface microbial communities from Kermadec Trench to uncover new lineages of life (NeLLi) - N075 metaG | ecosystem: Environmental > Aquatic > Marine > Ocean trench > Sediment | place... | reverse complement strand
GCTGCGATCAAGCTGTTCGAGAAGGAGCCGGTATCGATCGTCCTCATGGACATGGAGATGGAGGGAATGGATGGCTACGAGACCGTGAAGCGACTCCGCGCGCTTCCGCGCGGCCAACGCGTTCCCATCGTCGCCCTCACCGGACAAGCTGCTCCGGAAGACCGGCGGCGCTGCCTCGACGCGGGATGTACGGATCATGTCGGGAAGCCCTTTACGAGAGAAACGCTCGTTGCGATGGTCGAAAAATATCGCGCGCGTACGGAGCTCGGTGACGCCGCTTCGCCCATCCCGATTCCCATCGACGCCGATTTGGCAGATCTCGTCCCTGAGTCGCTCACGGAGTGGCGCGAGGATGCTGCCAAGTTGAGCCGCTTGCTCGAGGACCAGAATTTCGACGCGATCCGTCGTATAGGGCACGACTTCAAGGGTGCCGGCGAACCTTATGGCTTTGTCGAGCGGACTAGACTCGGCAAGCAGATCGAGCAGCTAGCGCAGCAAGAAGACAGGGACAGTTTGGAGGGCCGGATCGCGGAAGTGCAATCCTACCTTGCGCGCGTGCGCCCCGTTTTCGACGGCGTGTCCAGAGGACCTGAGTAGCTTTCCGCCCACTCCACCTGGGGTAGCGCCCGGTTCGATGGATCGATTCGAGTCAACTGTCGCAGTCTGAGTCACTCTGTCTGATGCACAACGAGGCTTCTTTCCCTTCAAAGGGCCGTATTTGGCGTGGGCGAGATGTCCCAAGCTTGGAACGCGTCTTGCTCTCCTTGTCATCCATGAAAACAGTGGGAGGGCTAAGAAACAGCAACTTGGCGTTCGCGACCGTCTGCCTGCTCGCTCTGGCGCCAGGCGCACGCGCTCAGACGAGCGATGAGGATGGACTCGTCAGCGCATCGGAGAGCAAACAAGGGTCCGAGTCGCTTCGGGCCGAAGCCGAAGCCGATTCGGTCTCCTGGCTGGAGCCGCTCCGATACTCTCTCGATGTAAGCTTTCGCGCTTCGAAAAACCCGGACAGCTCCGAGTGGCCAAACCAGTTGGCCATTGGTCTTGATTTTCACAAGGTCGTCACGTCGACACGGGGAGACTGGGGCACTCTTGTGCTTCAGGGCTACATGACGCGGTGGGGCGATATGAGCGTCCCGCGCACCTTCGATGATGGAAATCAGTGGGAGCTCGTCTTCCGCAGTTTCTTCTTCAACTTAACGCCACTGGGCCGGAACAAACCGAACTTGCGGGTCGGCCACTTCGAGATTCCTTATGGCCTGGACTACGTGATCGATACTCAGGGCTGGCTTCGGCAAACGATTCAAGCTCGTAATGTCGGCATCCGGGCGGACTGGGGACTTTCGGTGAACGGCACGCTGCCCGCGCTGGAATACGAGCTCAGCTTGACGCGTGGAACGGGCCACGGTCTTCGAAGCGAGGGGAGCCCGTACCTGGTCGCCGGACGAGTCGGCACGCCCAGAGAGGCTCGTTCTTGGCTCGGCCTGTCCTTGCTACAGGGCGAGGTCGTCGACCCCGCTGCGACGGCGCGGCGGCGTGGGATCCCGGTCGATGCTCGGACAGGTGACCTCGTACGCCGCTTTCGGGTTGGTGTCGACGTGGCCTCGAGCTTGGGACCTCTATCTTTCTTAGGCGAGGCCTCGTATGGGCGAGATTTCGACGATGCGGTAGTGAACTTGTTCGCCGAGATGAATTGGGAGATCTCTAAGACCGGGACGCTCGTCTACGCGCAGGCCCGACATTTTAGCCAAGAGTTTCGCGAAGATTGGACCAAAGAGGACGTTCTGGTGCTGGGTATCCGCCACCCTCTCGACCGCCATTGGACTTTGAGCGGAAGTTTTGACTACTGGCTCCACCCCTTCGGCGTCACCGGCCAGACCTCGTCGTTTCGATTTCAAATGCGGTGCAGGCTCTAATGTCCTGACCCGGACAAGAATGATGACGATGCAAAAAGCAGCTCGGCATGCATGGATTGGACTGTTTCTCGTGAGCGCCTGGCTCCCCACAGACGTCGAGTCCCAGTCCAGCGCCTTTTGTGCCTTGCGGGATCCAGTAAGGCAGATCTACTCGCTCTACCCTGAAGCCCGGACCTATCGCTCCATCGTGCGAAGCGTGGGTGCGCGAGCGCGGGACGCGATCTTAAAGCAGCTTTCCTTCAAACTGCACTTCGACGAGATCGGCAAACACACACTCTACGTTGCTGTGGCTGCACGACGCCCGTTGGGGCTCGTCCATGTTCGCACGGAAGCGGGCCGCTGGGGCCTCATGGAAGTCGTGTGGTCTCTCAACCTGGATCTCACCGTGCGAGGGTTTCGATTTCAGCGCTATCGGGGTCGCGTATCGCGCAAGGTAATCGAAGGGGACCTACAGAAGATGCTCGTCGGAAAGGGCGCGTCCGAGCTGCGTGAGATGCTCGAGCGTCGAGAGGCGGCATCGGCAGAAGGCGGAGAGCGCCGCGAGCTCGAGCGGGCGCTGCTGCGAAGCGCGCTCAAGACCATTGTCGTGACGAGAACGATCTGGCTCGCGGATCTCGAGAAACTGCGAGCGCTCGATGCGGGCCTAGAGCATTTTCCGGGTGGAAGCGACGTGACCAGGATCTCAGAGCCCTATACGGCAGAAGTCCGGGAGGCTCTCCGAACACAATTCTTGGACACGGACTCCACGCTGCACCATGACTCCGTAAAGGCCTTTCTCGTTCTCGACAAGAAGGGGGACGTGCTCGGCTGCGTCGTTCGAGGAGAGTGGTCGTACGAAGAAGGAAGAGCCACCATTTCGTGGGCCTTCGAGCTGGACGGTACGCTGCATTCGGTGGAGTCCGAAGGCGCCTCGCCGCCCGAGCTGAACGCGCATTTGCAAGCCGTGGCCGCCCCGTGCACGAGCAACGAGCAAACATGCTTGAGTTACATGGGGCTCATGGCTTTCGAGGCGTCGACCCTCTGCTCCGCTCATACGGAGGCACGCACCGTTCCGTGACGATCCGAAAACACCTTGGAATCCTCGTGGCCTGCTGCTCTTTGGGGGCTGTCCTTCTGACGGCATTTCTCGGCCGGAGCTACAACGAGCTGGATAATGCCCGTCGACGCCTTGGAGACGACGCACTGGTCCAGAGAGATTTTGGGCATTTGATCGAGCAGACCGGCGCCTTTTTCACAATGTGCGATCTGGTCCTGGGTTCAGGGGAAACCTATCTGGCCCAAGCCGCGGACGCACAGGGGGATCATCTCCAGGAATTCGTGGAGACCCTCCGGGAGCCTTTGCTTTTCGCCGCACTCGACGGGAGTCTTTCAGACATATCCAGAAGCGTCGAGCGAATAAGAGGCTGGGTGCAAGAGGGCGCGGCACTTCACGGGCCACAGCGGGACGCCGGACTTCATCGCCTCCTTGCTCGCATGGACGACGAGTCGATGGTTGTGATCACTAACCTCGAAACAGTCCAGGAGGATGTGCGGCAAGCTGTGGAAATTTCCCGTGAAGCGCTCGAGGAGAATCGCGCCAGCACCGATAGATTGGCTGCGGCTTTTGGACTGGTTTACCTGTTCGTAGTCTTTGGACTGTGGCAATGGACGGCGTCGGCTTTGGTGCGGCCACTGTGCGCCCTCGCGACGCGAGCTCAAAGCGCCATGACGGACGGAGTACCTTTCGAGCTCGAGGAGCGCGGGCCATCGGAAGTTCGCCAACTGGCGGGTAATCTGACGGCGCTGGTGGCAAACCTTCGGGCCGCTCACGAGGAGATGGAGAAGAAAGTGGAGGAGCGCACTGCCGAGCTGGCCGCAGCCAATCGCGCCAAGAGCGATTTTCTTGCATCCGTCAGTCATGAGCTTCGCACGCCGCTCAACGTCATCATCGGCATGACGCAGCTCGCCCTGGACGGCGAACCGTCGAGCGAGCAGAGAGAATATCTCGAAGACATTCAATCGAGCTCGGATGCCCTGCTTCACTTGATCAACGACGTTCTCGACTTTTCCAGAATCGAAGCGGGTCATATGTCTCTCGATTGTGTGAGTTTCGATCCGCGTCGCATGGTCCATGATGTCGTGCAGCTGCTGCGCCGACGCGCGCAGGAGAAGAACTTGAGCATGTGTTGCTCCATCGATTCAGACGTCCCGGCGCTCGTCGAAGGTGACCCCAATGCGCTGCGCCAAGTCCTCTTGAATCTCTTGGCCAATGCGGTGAAGTTCACGCCTGAAGGCAGCGTATCCGTGTCCCTGAAATGTCCCGCCATATCTGGAGGTCGCGCCCATCTGGAGCTCGAAGTAGCCGATACCGGAATCGGGATCCCGCCGCAATGCGAGGACAGGATTTTCGATCGCTTCTTCCAGGTGGATGGGTCGACCGGACGACGATTTGGAGGAACAGGGCTCGGGTTGAGCATCTCGAAAACACTCATTGATCTGATGGGTGGCGCGCTGACGCTCGCCGATACCTCTACTGCGGGGTCCACCTTTCGCGTGGTGGTCGAGCTGCCCATCGCGCACGCGGAGGAGGTATGCGGTGAAGAAGACGCCTCCTCCAGCCACGAGGCTCGAGACGGCCATGCGCTCGAGCAAAGGCCGAAAGCGCGTATCCTGCTCATCGAAGACAACAAAGCCAACCGCAAGCTCGCCACTCGTATCCTGGAAAATGCCGGCTACGAGGTCGAGGCGGTGGACGGTGGTGAGCCCGGGCTAAATCAGATGCGCAAGCACGCGTTCGCTCTCGTGCTCACGGATATCGAAATGCCCGGAATGGACGGTTTCGAGACCGCACGTAGGATCCGAACGCTGGGGACACCCTACGCGACGAGCGTCCCGATCGTTGCCCTGACCGCACATGCGGTAGAGGGATACAAGGCCCGCTGTATCGAGGCAGGGATGAACGACTATCTGACAAAGCCCTTCACGCGGCAGTCGCTTGTCGCGAGCGTGGAACATTGGACGCAAGCCGACCCCGCCCCATCTCGATCGGCGTCTGAAGAAGTTCTAGAGAGAATAGGATGAGCTCCGACCAATACCCCTTTCGCCGTTCTTGGCTCTGCGAAGGATTGTTTCTTTTTTTTCGAGTTCATCGCGCGAGTCCTCACTCAGATTCCACAGCCGCGCAAGCACGGCGTTCACTATTTTGGAGCCTACGCTTCGAGGTCGCGGGTTGTCCGGAAAAAACGCGGCCTCTCGCTGCACTCCCCCGGTGACAACGACATCTCGAAATCAACGGCCGAACCCGAGCTCTCGCCAAAAAAGCGTACCCCCTAAGAAAGAGTTGGGCACAGCTCATCAAACGGGTCTATCAAGTCGAGTGAGGTCGCGCAGGCCATCGCTCCGGGGAGATAAAGGTCGCGGTGACACCGGAAGAGGAAGCGCGGCTGGCCCGTGCCCGCCGGGTCAACCCCGAAGCTTACGAGGCCTACCTCAAAGGCCGCTTCCATTGGTACAAACTGACGCCAGCGGACCTCGACACCGCGTTGCAGTACTTCCAGCTCACCCTGGAGAAAGATCCGAGTTACGCCCTGGCCCAAGTCGGTATCGGCTTCTTCTGGGCCGGTCGCGCATTCAAGTCCTACTTCATCGAGCTCGAACGACTTTCTCACGACGAGCTCGATCGGCTTGCCTAGCCGAAGCCTTGGCGTAGGCTGGGCCGCCCTGACGCTGGTCAAGAGCGAGAATGCGACCGTCGTTCTGGCGTTTTTCACAATCGCGGCCGCCTCCGCAGGCCATAGGTGCCCGCAACGTTCGAAAAAGCGCGCACCTATTATCAGTGTTTCGAGGAATAATGGGGGGATAGCGGGGAAGCTCGGAGCAAAGCTTCAGGGCAAAGCGACAGCTCTTAAGGGGTGAGAGGTCAACTCGGTCTCCGACGCGGCCCTTATTCTCGATAGGTAACTCATCACGTTATGCGACCTTTTTTTTCTCTTCTTGCCTTGCTCGGGCTGTCTCTCGCCGCCGGCGCTGACGAGAGGCAGTCGAACGGAGACGACCTCGGAGACGACCTCGGGGGGGTCGAGATATTCGGCCCAGCCCCACCAATGCCGCCGTCTGTCGTTTCGCGTGACGCACAGGGCCGAGTCACCATGCGGGCGATTCGGCTCGGGGAGCCTCTGGACCTCGACGGACGGCTCGATGACGCCGTCTACGACCGGGTCCCGGCTGTGTCGGACTTCATTCAGCAGGAGCCCCTCGAGGGGCAGCTGGCAAGCGAGCAAACGGAGGTGTGGGTTTTCTTCGACGACGACACCCTCTACGTGGGCGCCCGCTGCTGGGACTCGCAGCCCGAGCGGATGGTCGTCAACGAAATGAGGCGGGATCACGCCAATATCTACCAGAACGAGAACTTCACCGTTCTGCTGGATACCTTCTACGACCGTCGTAACGGATATTACTTTCAGACCAACCCGCTGGGTGCTCTTCGGGATCAAGCGGTGAGTGACGAAGGTCAAGTTATCAACCGGGATTGGAATACGGTCTGGAACACGAGAGCAGCTTTGTTCGAGGGCGGCTATACGCTCGAAATGGCAATCCCCTTCAAGTCGCTTCGTTACAAGGCAACGCGCGATCAAATCTGGGGAATCAATTTTCGGCGCATGGTGCGCTGGAAGAACGAAATATCCTATCTCGCTCCGATTCCAGCAGCCTACGGCCAGCCCGGCGTCTATCGATTCTCGGTTGCCGGTACTCTCGTCGGGGTTCAAGCGCCGGAAAGCTCCCGCAACATAGAGATCAAGCCCTACGCCATATCGACGGTGACTACCGACAACAATGCGGAGGTCCCCTTTCGCAACGACCTGGACGCCAACGCCGGTTTCGATCTCAAGTATGGGCTCACCCAAAGCCTGATCGCCGACTTTACATACAACACCGACTTCGCCCAGGTGGAGGAAGACCAGCAACAGGTCAACCTGACCCGCTTCAGCTTGTTCTTCCCCGAGAAGCGCGAGTTCTTCCTCGAAGGTCAAGGCATCTTCTCCTTCGGTGGCGTGCGGCAACGAGGTGGCGGTGGCGGTTTTCGCCCGGGCCTCGGACGCGGCGGCGCGAACAGCTTGACTCCGATCCTGTTTTTCAGCCGACGGATTGGTCTTGTCCCCGAGGGTATCGATCCCATCCGGGCTGGTGGGAGGGTGACTGGACGCGCCGGAAGGTATCGGCTGGGAATGCTCGAGATTCGAACCGAGGGCATCGATGAGGCTGGTTTCGACCCGACCAACTTCTCTGTGATTCGCGTTCGGCGCGACGTGCTCGGCCGCTCCGACATCGGCGTCATCGCCACCCATCGAAGTACGTCGTTGACCGAAGAAGCTACGTCGAACTTGGTTGCGGGGGTGGATGCCAACTTCGCCTTCTACCAGAACATTCGCTTCAATACGTACTACGCCGTCAGCCGCACGTCGTCCGACAGGTTGAGCTTGAACGACGAGTCGAGCTACATGACACGTTTCGAGTTCGAGGAGGACCGATACGGGCTGCGTGTCGAGCACTTGAAGGTCGGCCGAGATTTCAAGCCCGAGCTCGGTTTCCTCCGCCGAGAGAACTTCAGGCGGAGCTTCGCTCAGGTGCGCTTCAGCCCTCGCCCGCATTCCATCGATGCGATCCGGCGCATCGTCTTTCAAGCGGATTTTGACTACATCACCGACACCGAAGGCCGTCTCGAGACCAAGATCGTCAAGGGAACCTTTCGATTGGAGCTCGAAAGCGGCGATCAGGCACGCGTCGACGTCACCGACAACTTCGAGTTCTTGCCCGAGGAGTTCGAGATCGCGACCGATGTTCTGCTCCCGGTCGCGGAGTACGATTTCCGAGATGTCCTCTTTTCGTACGCGTTCGGCCCTCAGCGAGTCGTCCCCGGGGTCTTCACCTACCGGAGGGGCTCTTTTTTCGGAGGCGATCGCGACGAGATCACCTACAACGGGCGGATCGAGATCTCTCCGCAGTTCTCACTCGAGCCGCGGGTATCTTTGAACTTCGTGCGTCTTCCCGAAGGCGACTTCAACGCCCGGCTGTTCAGCATCCGTGTCAACTACTCTTTCTCTCCGCGAAGCTTTCTGTCGAGTTTCATCCAGTACAACTCGAGCTCGGATGCGATCTCCTCGAGCGTGCGCCTGCGCTGGGAGTACGAGCCCGGAAGTGACTTCTTCGTGGTCTATAGCGAGGGGAGGGAAGACCTCTCGGGCATGCCCGCTCTGGCGAATCGAACCTTCGCCGTCAAGTTCACGAAGCTGTTTCGCTTTTGAAGGATAGTCAATTTCAAGCGCACCGGAGGGTGCGGCGCGGCAAATTTGCGCTTCTGGATGGTCTATACAGCCCGGGTTGGCGTTGGCGAGGTTATCAAACAAGGCTGAAGAGGCTCAAGCCTGAGAATCGTGCCTCAGATTGAGTAATGTGGTGGGAGAAGACGAACGAGTAACGCGGCGTGCCGACGTAGCGGCTGAAGGGAGTGGGGGAATCGTCGGTTAGTGGTTTGGAGGAGCGCGGGAGTCGCCGTTTCGCTTATCCATGTGGTCAAGAATTTCGCGAATGACTTTGTGGTCAGTAATGAAGGAAATGACGCGCAGGGTACCCCCACAATCACATATCAAAGGATCGACTTGATAAGAGACGGTTTCATACTGCACCTCCTGCAAGCTCGGGAAGCACCTCCGCGTCGAAGTGCTCGAGAACCTCCTCGACGACGCGGCGGCGTCCGGCTTCTTCGATGTGGTGTGTGCGCGCGCGAAGACCCGGGGCCTGGGTGAGATCCCAGAGGAGCTCGTGCCGGGCCGCCGGATGAAAGAAACCGCGGCAACGTGGGCGATTGCAAAGAATCAGGAACCGTCCCGCCCTCACCGACGAACGCTTTCGCCAGCCCGAAGTCCAGAATCTTTGGCTTGCCGTCCGGGCCGATCTTGATATTCGCGGTGTGCCTCATCAAAATTCGTCCGCGCGCGAAATCAGAGACTTACGCGCCGTTCTCACATCGTCCATAGAGCGGATCTCGCGCATGAGATTCGCGGCGAGGGTCACACTCCGCTCGAATTTTCCAGGTGCTCGCGCGAAAAAAGCTGGCCATCTGTCCGTCAACTGAGTGAGTGATGCGCCCGATGACCCGCTATTTGGTTCTTCAGGCGGGCGGATGGGGGAACTCACTTTGCCCTGACTTTGCCCGTCTTGCTAGCGTGGTCGGCTCTGGCTGTTTATGCGTTCCCGCCCTCGCATAAGAGCGCTCGTGTCAACGGATCTTCGTGGCCGGTAACGAGACCCTCGAAACCGGAGCGTCCTCATGAGCGAGGCGAATACATCGACCGGCAGGTCGCCAGGAAGGGTCCCGGGCGAACTCGCTGAACCAAGCCGAGCAGATGAGAGCGCGCTCGTACTTCGGGGCGGATCGTGTTCCGTTACGATGACGGCACGCTCGCAGAAGCCGTAGCGGCGACAAAACCATCGCTAGCAGGATCGCGCTCAGAGTGTCTGTGTCGGTCGTCGAACTCGCTGGGGCGACGGTGATAGGTCTATTCATGACTCCCTCCGCTTCTGTCTCGAGCTCTGTGCCGAGCGTCGCCACGACGCGAGCGCGCCCGAGAGGTCCGGGAGCGATGGCGACTTGCCTTCGCTCCCGACAGTACATCGCTGCAGGTTCCGTGCCATCGGATGAGCCGTACTGGTTCGTGCGTAACCCATGGAAAACGCGGATGATGAGCTGGGAATCGACAGAGAGCTCCTGTAGCTTGGTTCGCTACAGCTGATCAGCGCGTTGGTGCATGCAGGCCGTAGATCGAAGCGATGTTCGGGTGGTTCACCGACGCCAGCACCTTCGCCTCGCGCTGGAATCGTCTCAGTCGCTCCGTGTCCTGAGCGAATTCGTCGGGGAGTACTTTGATGGCCACGTCCCGGCCGAGCTTCCCGTCCTTGGCCCGATAGACCTCTCTTATGGTAGGGCGAGGGCGCTCGCAGCGACGGCAACTCGCTGCTCGATTCGACCCGCTCCTGACCAGGTGCGCTGTCTTACGTTGCCCGGAGAGCCGCTCTAGTCCAGCAGATTCTCCTCCCGGCGGAAGTACACCTCGTCCGGCGTGCGAGTCTCGGCGCTAGCGACGACCGAAGGAGATTGAGAGATGTTCGGGAAATCGATGAGAACCGTTCTGCTGGTTACGCTGGTCGCGAGCGCGCTCCTAAACGCCTTGCCCGCCGCATCCGCGGAGGCACAGCTTTCGGCCGCCGACTGGAGCCGCGGGCGCAACAGCAAGCTCGCGGTCAAAGGAGTCGCTGGTGTTTCCAAAGAAGCGTTGCGCTTCACCGAGCGCCTCAGCGGAAGAGAGCCGTCTGCCGGGATTTTCCTCACGGCCGGTCGGATCTTTCACGACGCCTCGAACCGCGAGCTGAGCGCCCGGCGAGGCCCACCCCTGGGGCTGCCTCCGATAATTCCGACTCCACTATGCGCCCAGAGCGTCTCGATGAGCCAGCGTTGCTCGCTAGGTTCGGTGTCGAGCTCGTCAGCGCGCACGGTGGGCAGTGGTTGTTGGTGCAGTGATGTGGAGGTCATGGCCAGAGCATCTTTCGGGCCTCGACGAGATGGTTGGAGCTGACCACATCGCAGGACTCACAGCCGGCAAGCTCGAGGGCCTTGAGAGCCAAGCGGTCGGTGACTCTGAGGTTGCCGCGTCCGATTTCATAGATGGCGTCGCGCGCGGGATCGTCAAAGGGAAGAGTGTTGGCGCCAGCGATGGTGCATCGGTGCTCCAGGTAGCGGTGGGTTTCGGAGCGGGAGAGTGGTCGTAGCACGGCGTAATGGCTGAGCCGGCGTGCGATGTCTTCGAGCTCATCGCGGCGAAGCATGGTCCGCAATCCGAGTTGTCCGGCCAGCACAATACTGAGTACGAGGCGAGAGTCCATCTCGAAGTTGGTGAGCAGGCGTAGCATGGCGAGGACATCGGCCCTGAGCTCGTGCCCTTCGTCGATGAGGAGCACCGGTCGTAGTCCATCGGTGTCGGAAACGGCAGCAAAGTGTTCCTGGATGCGACGCACCAGGGCTGGATAAATACCTGCGGGTTGTGTGCCGATAGCGGTGGCGATCTCGCGGCACATGTCGCGCTTGGACAGGCCCGTAACTT
>Ga0114950_10004288_pt1 | contig 11052 bp, 8 predicted proteins | sample N075metaG_FD_83503 | JGI IMG/M metagenome (GOLD analysis project Ga0114950, IMG submission 83503) | Deep subsurface microbial communities from Kermadec Trench to uncover new lineages of life (NeLLi) - N075 metaG | ecosystem: Environmental > Aquatic > Marine > Ocean trench > Sediment | place... | reverse complement strand
TTGGTTATTACATGGTTTGTCATCATGCCGCCGTACGACCAGCCGAACACGCCAGTGCGATCAGCGTCGACCCAACCCTCCTCAATGGCGTGATCCATTGACGCAATAACGTCCTCATAATCGATACCGCCCCAGTCCTGATAGATGGCGGTCGAGAAATCTTGTCCGTAGCCCCAGGAACCACGGGGATTCGGCATAACAACAACGTATCCCCTGGTCGCCAGCAGTTGCGCCTCGAAATCGAAGCGATAGTCGTATTGTGACTGCGGGCCGCCATGGATCATGAGCAGGCCCGGGTATGACTTGCCTTTTTTGTAATTCGGCGGAAAGGTGACGAAACTATCCAGCGCAAAGCCATCTGCGCTCTTATATGTGAATTTCTTTACTGCGCCGATCGCGATGTCGCCCAACACCTTGTCGTTAATCTTGGTCAACTGTGCCAATTCGCCGTTCGCCAATGCGAATAATTCGTCCGGAAGTTCAGGTCGAGTGAGCAATACGAATATTGCGCCGTCGGTGCCAACGATAAATTCGATCACCGTGTCTTCGCCCTGAATCAGCTTGGTGCTGCTGCCGTCGACCACGTCAACAGTGACCAGGTTCTGCTCGCCGCGTTGTTCAGTTATGGCGAGCAGAGATTTACCGTCCGGAGAATATCCTGGCGTCAGGACCTGAACTTCAGCTACCGATTCGAATAATCGACGAACACCTGTTTCTACATCGATCGTTGTTAGCTGCGGAATGGCGTAAATCGGTAGAACGTCGGGGTCTGTCGACGTGTAGACAATCGTTTGCCCATTTGGACTCCACGCAGGACTCGTGTCTGCTGTCTTGCTAGTCGTTAATTGCTTTGGTTCCGCTTTTTCGCCGCTGGTGTCGACCAGCCACAGATCGGTGTTGCGATTGCCGTCAGGATCGTCGGTTCGATTGCTTACGAATACGATTTTTGTACCATCGGGCGACCATGCCGGCTCTTCGTCATCATAATCGCCATTTGTTAGCTGCCTTAACTCTCCGGACTCGACACTAACGATGTGAATGTGCGTGCGATGCCGGTCCAGGTAGCCAACATAATCTTCCTTGAATTGCAGTCGATCGATTACCCATGGTCTTGGGTTGGGTAACTCTTCTTTATCCAGATCCGCTGGTGTCGGGTCTTCGACTACCAACAGCAACTGCGAGCTGTCTGGCGACCACTCGAAGGAATCGACACCTTGCGGAAGCTTCGTCAGCGCCTGGGCGTCTCCGCCGCGACGATCAAGTAGCCACACCTGATCTGTTTCGTCTTTGCGATCGGATAACATCGCAAGATATTTTCCATCCGGGCTCCACTTGGGACTGCTCGCGTCGCCGTTTTCACCCGTCATGCGAACGGCATCGCCGCCCTTTGCCGGCATCATCCAGATGACGCTTCTCTCTTCGTCTTTCTCAAGATCTTTTGAGCTCAGCGTATAAGCAACGAAGTCGCCTTCCGGACTAACAGCGATTTCGGAAATATCCTTGAGGGCAAGATACTCGTCTATACCAAAGCCAGCTTGCGCATCGGTACGAGAGAGTAACGATATAAGCGACAGTAGAGACAAAATTAACAACCTGTTTTTAGCGATCATATGGCGAGATCCATCTTGTCCGCGGATCTTCCGCAACGTTATGATGCGATGGTAACACCACACGTGAATTGCCGGCACAGCCAGGGGAAAATGATGCGACTTGTTATTACAGTACTGATCCTGACCATTCAATCGCTTCCTGCAGTAGCGCAGGAGTCCATGCGCCAACTCAAAGATGCTGCCATCGCTTCGGTCGATCGGCAAAGCACTGACCTTATTACCATGAGCGATCAGATATGGGCGTACGCCGAAACAGCGCTTGGTGAGACTCAGTCTTCCGAGGTGCTCGCCAGTTACGCAGAGCAACAGGGTTTTCATGTTGAGCGCGGCGTCGCGGGAATGCCAACAGCGTTTATCGCAAGTTACGGCGAGGGCCGGCCAATCATCGGCATTGTTGGTGAGTTCGACGCGCTGCCGCGATTGTCACAAACCGCGACTCCGGACAAACATGTGCACCTGGCGGGTGCAGCAGGTCATGGCTGCGGCCATAACCTGTATGGCAGCGCGAGCCTGGGCGCAGCAACGGCTATCAAAGAACTAATGGACGCAGGAAATATTCAGGGCACACTCCGCTATTACGGCACGCCCGCCGAAGAGTCTATCGGTGGCAAGACTTACATGGCGCGCGAGGGACTGTTCGACGATCTCGATGTCATGCTTTCCTGGCATCCCGCTTCGAGTACCAAGATGGACGTTTCCGGGACGCAGGCCATGGTCGAAACCACGGTGACGTTCAGAGGTCGCTCATCCCATGCAGCAGCCGACCCATGGAACGGACGCAGCGCACTCGACGGGCTCGAACTTTTGATGCATGCGCTGAACCTGATGCGCGAACACGTGAAACCGACCGTGCGCATTCACTACACGATCACCGATGGCGGTGGCGCACCGAATGTGGTGCCCGAAACCGCGAGCGCTGTTGTATGGATACGGGACAGCGAGCTGGAGAACGTACTGGTACTGCTTGAACGCATGAAAAAAATGGCGGCCGGCGCCGCTATGGCAGCCGATGTTACCGCGGAAGTAACTCTAATAAGCGGCACCTACGGAATCCTGCAAAACAAGGAAGCGGCCAAGGTGGTGCATGCCAATATGCAGAGTCTCGGCGATCTGAATTTTGACGATGCCGACCAGGCGTTTGCGAAAAGCCTGCAACTGGCGATGGGCGTCCCGGATGTGGGACTTGATGGCAGCGTGCAGGCGCTGGATCTAAACCCCACTGAAATGAGCGGTGGATCGACCGACCTCGCGGACGTGAGCTGGATCGTTCCGACGGTTGATGCCAACGTTGCAACGGCGCCAACAGATATACCCTGGCACTCCTGGGGCGTAACCGCGTCCAGCGGATCGTCAATTGGTCATAAAGGGATGCAATACGCGGCCAAAGTACTCGCAACAACCGGCATAGAACTGTTTCTCTCACCGGAAAAATTAGAAGCCATCAACGCCGAGTTCAAAGAAAACACCAGCGGCTTCACCTACAAAGCCTACCTCCCGGATGGGCCGGCGCCGATTCCCGCAAGCCCCTGAAAAAAGGGAGTCCGATCGCGCCTGCGGAGGCGCTCCAACAAGGCCTGTTGAGAGAAAATGTGCCAGATCTATTTTTCGGAAAATAGATCCGGCACCTTGATTCTGTTGGAGCGCGCCTATGCCCGCGATAAGACTCAACAATCTATTCTCCTGCCAACTCCCAACTACCATCACAAACAACCGCATCACGCACGTCACCATTAGTATCAACCGACAGTCTATTACCAAGGTCTGCGTGACCCGACCCAACAATCGCAAACGCCAGGTTGGCCTTTTTCGATGGCGACCACACTTGGCTGGTCACGATACCAACGTCATCGCCGCTGGCATCGGCCACGTTCCGGACAGAACGTGGCGAGCCCAGTGGCTCGCCCTCGATCACGAGATTGACCAGTTTCCTTTCCGGCCCATCTTTGGCAATTTTTAGCAGGGCTTCACGACTCATGCATTCCGCCTGCTTGTCCAGCGACACAAATGACTCCAGACCAGCCTCGAACGGATTACTGTCTATGGTCATGTCACTACCGTAGGATTTTAGTCCTGTCTCAATACGGTCAATAAGATTTGGCCCGCCGGATCGAATGTTGTACTTCTGCCCTGCGTCCCAAAACGCGTCCCAAAGATCCGAACCTTTTTGGCGGTCCTGCAGGTAAACCTCGAATCCGCCCTGGCCACTCCAGCCGGATCGCGCCAGGATGACATTGGTGCCGGCAATTTCTGTTTCTATGAATCGAAAGAATCCGATGTCACGGACATGTTGACCAACGACGTCGCTCATAAGGTCGTCGGCTTTTGGCCCCTGGAGTCCAAGTGGGCCGACATCGGGCTCGAAAACACGAACATCATAGCCGCGTCCATAGGCGATGCCTTTTACCCAAAGCAGGACGTCGGAATCTGCGATGGACAGCCAGAAACGATCATCGGCAAGTCGCAAAACAATCGGATCATTCATGATGCCGCCGTTTTCGTCACACAATGGCACATACATACATTGGCCGGTCGAGCACTTCGAAATATCACGGGGAGTGATGAGCTCAACCAGAGCGAGCGCATCCGGCCCGATAATCTCGACTTGCCGTTGGCAGGCAACGTCCCAGATCTGAACATGAGTGCGCAGGTGCTCGTAGTCTGAGACAAGATCATCGAAAATCAGCGGCAATAACATCTTGTTGTACAAAGAATACGCGCTGACACCTTGCTCGACTACGCGCGCCTCGAATGGAGATGCCCGCAGTCGGCGAGACAAAAGCATCGGCACGATTGGCAGCGTGGTTTTCATCGCTTTGTATGATACACACGCTGCGCTATGTCACAATATCGCATCGAAATCTCGATAGTCGTCGCCAGAAACGGAGTGCTTCAATTACGAAATGAGCGTTACTTTCGAGCATGTAAGCAAACGATATAAAGCGGATACGCTGGCCGTGGACGACGTTTCATTCACGGCAGCGGATGGCGAACTGGTGGTGCTGGTTGGCGAGTCCGGCTGTGGCAAGACCACGACGCTCAAATTGATCAATCGACTGATCGAACCCACATCGGGCCGAATCCTCGTCGAGGAACAGGACGTGACCCGGATGGATGTCGTTACCTTGAGACGATCCATGGGTTATGTATTCCAGAGTGTGGGCCTGTTTCCGCATATGACAATAGGCGAAAACATCGCCATTACCCCCTCTTTATTGGATTGGGATAACGAGCGAATTCAGGCACGGGTCGACTACCTGCTTGAGCTGGTACGACTCCCTGCTGCGCAGTTCCGGGATCGATTGCCAACGGAATTGTCCGGCGGCCAGGCACAGAGAATTGGTTTCGCGCGTGCGCTGGCTGCCGAACCAACGGTCATGCTTCTTGACGAAGCATTTGGCGCACTTGATCCGTTGACACGTGACAGTTTGCGCGATGATTTTCGATCCATTCACACAGATTTGAAGTTGACCTCAATTCTGGTCACCCACGACATGACGGAAGCACTGCTTCTTGCCGACCGCATCATCGTCATTCGGGCTGGCAAGATTTTACAAAACGGCGCCCCCGCCGAATTGCTATCTGAACCCGCAGACGATTACGTTGCGCAGTTGTTGTCATCGCCGCGTCGGCAATCGGCACAACTGGATGCGTTGATGGCCAGCAATCAGCGCCGGTCACCATGAGGCATGAGTTCCAGGAACAACTGCAACTGTTACCCGATTACCTGTCGGGTCATTTATTACTGACCATTAGCGCACTGTTAACCGGCATCGTCTTAAGCCTGCCATTGGGCATTGCGGCGGCGCGATCGGACAGGGTCGCCAGGCTCGTTCTGGGAATTGCGGGCACGATTCAAACGATTCCGAGTCTTGCGTTGTTGGCATTAATGGTGCCCTTGCTGGCTGGCACCATCGGTTTTCTGCCGGCATTTATCGCGTTGTCGCTTTATAGCATCCTGCCAATTCTCCGCAACACCGTGATCGGCCTATTGGGCATTGATGCGAGTTACATTGAAGCAGCACGCGCCGTCGGCATGACCGATCGCCAGCGTTTATTCAAAGTGGAGTTGCCGCTGGCCTTTCCGGTCATCGTCGCTGGCATTCGTACTTCATCTGTCTGGGTCGTCGGGACGGCAACACTCTCAACGCCCGTTGGTGCCATGAGTCTTGGAAACTACATATTCGCAGGCCTGCAAACTCGCAATGTGACCTCCGTCTTGTTTGGTTGCTTCTTTGCGGCAGCCCTGGCGATTGTACTTGATCAACTCCTGGGACTTTTTGAGCGCAGCGTGTACAAAAGAGATTCTCGCGGCAGCAAAATGGCAATCGCAGGGTTGGTCGCGGTATTTGCAGCCGGACTATCTCCCGCTGTTATTGGCGGGCTCGAGTCACCTGCCGCCGGTGAGCTGTCTTCAATGGCTGTGCACGCTCCGCAGGACTCGATTCGTGACAGTGACACGATGTTGGCAGGCCAGCGAATCATCATTGGGTCAAAAGGATTTACAGAGCAATATATATTGTCTGAATTTTTAGCGGCTCACCTGCGTAACAAAGGCGCGATAGTCGAATTAAAACAGGGCATGGGGACAACAATATTATTCGACGCATTGAAGAATAACTCTGTCGACATCTATTTCGAGTACACCGGGACGATCTGGTCCGCCATCATGAAGCGAAAATCGTTTCCCGCTCGTCGACCAATGCATATCGAAATCGAGCACCTGTTGCTCAACGAGCACGAAATATTGTCCATTGGCGGCATCGGCTTCGAGAACGCCTACGGACTGGCTATGCGCCGCCAACACGCCAACGCATTGGGCGTGCGCAGCATTGCAGATCTCGCCGCGCACGCGCCGACCCTGGTATTTGCTGGCGACCTGGAATTTTTTGGCCGCGCCGAGTGGCGCCATGTTTCTGACATCTACAACTTGGCTGCAGGCTCACAACGTACAATGGACGCGACGTTTATGTACCAGGCATTGAGAGATGCGGAGGTCGACGTGATCTCCGCCTATACCACTGACGGGCGCATTGATGCCTATGACCTGGTAATGCTAGACGATCCTTTGCAGGGATTGCCACCCTATGACACGCTAATACTGCTGTCACCGGACGCGCAGAAGATTCCCGGCCTGCTAAGAGCACTGTCACCATTGGTCAACTCAATAAGCCAGTCGGCCATGCGCAAAGCCAACCGGCAAGTCGATCTGGAGGGCCTGTCGCCTGCTACCGCCGCTCGGCGACTGCGCCTGGAGCTAGCTCTGCCGTAGTATTTCAATAGATATATCGATTATATAAATCTCTATCTACTTGTTTTTAAAATATTAATAAAATCTATTGACTATTTTTCTATAGACTAATAGAATTATCTTCACATTAGCCCGACAGTGATTGCAGTGGCCGAGACCAGCACAACTAAATACGACCAGCAACGCAATGCAGCAATTCGATCTGCGGCGGCCGTATTTGCAGAAAAAGGTTTTCACGGATCGAGCACCCGGGACATCGCAGAACACTTGGGCATTAAGCAAGGCAGTCTTTACTACTACTTCAAATCCAAGGAAGAGGCTTTGGGCGAAGTCTGTCTGTTAGGCATACGGGACTACGTACAACACATGACATCGATTGCTGCGGGTGAGCAATCGTTCGAAACGAAACTTGTCGCGACGGTTACGTCACATCTGACCAGCTATCGTGAAAAGAATGAGGCCCTCAAGGTTTACAACGACGAGCGACTTTACCTCCCGGAGGAAAAGCGCAGGAAACTGAAAGAACTTGGCAGTGGGTATCGGCAACAACTTGAACAGATATTTGAGGAAGGAATTCAATCAGGCGCAGTAAGATCATCGATTGACTGCCACTTCGCAGCACAAGCGGTCATTGGCATGTGCAATGCGTGGGGTGACTTGATTGTTCGCGACCCGGACCTCGACCTGTTTGAGATAATTCGAAAGTGTACCGACCTGCTAATTAATGGATTCATGGAAAGAAGAAAATCACAACGTAAGGAAAATAATAATGACTGATCAAAAAGCGACAAATGTCACATGGCAAGACGGCGAGATTTCTCGCGAAGACCGATTCAAAATTCTGCGTCAACGCGGCGTAACCATCTGGTTCACCGGATTATCTGGCAGCGGCAAGAGCACCATAGCGATTGCACTGGAGCAGAAGTTATACAAAATGGGCAAGCTGTCTTACCGGCTCGACGGCGACAATGTTCGTCTCGGCATCAACAAGAACCTCGGATTTTCCGAGGAAGACAGAAAAGAGAACATTCGACGAATCGGCGAGGTTGCCAAGTTGTTCGGTGATGCCGGCACAATTTCGCTTTCCAGCTTTATCAGCCCTTACAAAAACGATCGGGACGAAGTTCGCGCTTTGCATGCTGCTGCAAACATTGCCTTCATTGAAGTGCATGTCGACTGCTCGCTCGAAGAAGCCGAAAGACGTGACCCGAAAGGCTTGTACAAGAAGGCCAGGGCCGGCGAAATCAAGAACTTCACCGGCATTGACGACCCGTATGAAGCACCGACTGACCCGGAAATTCACCTGCACACTGACCAGATGACGCTTGAAGAGGAAGTCCAGATCATTCTCGACTACCTGCACGACAACAGCGTTATTCTAAACGAGCAGTTTACGCGTGCCGATGACGACTCGAATAACAAAACAGCAGCCGCATAACAGGAGACGAATGTGATTAAGCCACACGGGGCTGATGCCCTTAACCCATTGCTGGTGACTGATCCCCGGCAACTCGAAACCCTGCGCGCCGAAGCGGAAACCCTGCCCTCGTTGATATTGAGTTCAGCGGCAGCGGCAAATGCCGTCATGCTCGGTGGCGGTTACTTTACGCCCTTGTCCGGTTACATGAATGTAGCCGACGCCCTGAGCGTATGCCTGAAAATGCGAACGGTCGACGGCTTGTTCTGGCCCGTGCCAATTCTCAACCTGGCAGATGACGTTAGCGGCATCGAAGGCGCGAGTCGTATTGCCCTGAGAGACCCCAACGTTGACGGCAACCCGGTCATCGCCATCATGAATATTGATGCAATCGAGGAAATAAGCGACGCGGATCTGGACACGATGACGCAGGAAGTCTATGGGACCCTCGACAGTTCCCATCCTGGAGTAGCCGTGTTCAGGAGCCTTGGCAACAAGTGCGTATCGGGATCAATCGAGGTTCTGAACCTAAGCTACTTCGAAACCGATTTCGGTGACACGTTCAAAACTGCCGTCGAAATTCGTGCAGAAATAGCCGAGCGCGGTTGGGAAAAAGTAGTCGCATTTCAAACGCGTAACCCGATGCACCTTGCACATGAAGAGCTGTGCCGGATAGCAATGGACCGCCTCGGTGCAGATGGCATTGTCGTTCATATGCTGCTTGGCAAACTGAAAGCAGGCGATATCCCCGCTCCCGTTCGCGACGCCTGCATTCGCAAGATGGTCGACGTCTACTTTCCGGAAAACACCGTGATGGTTACAGGCTATGGCTTCGACATGCTTTACGCAGGTCCGCGCGAGGCCGTTTTGCATGCCTTGTTCAGACAAAATATGGGCGCGACTCACTTGATTGTTGGTCGTGACCACGCGGGCGTTGGGGACTTTTATGGCCCGTTTGACGCGCAAACAATATTTGAAGAACAGGTTCCTGCGGATGCGATGGAGATCGAGATTTTTGCGGCAGATCATACGGCCTGGTCAAAGAAGCTGGATAAAGTCGTCATGATGCGTGAAGCAGACAATCACACCATGGAAGATTACATCCTGGTGTCGGGTACCAGGCTTCGCGAGATGCTGGGCAAAGGTATCGCACCACCACCCGAAGTCTGCCGTCCGGAAGTTGCTCAGATCCTGATGGACCATTACAAGACCGATGCAGCTGCCTAGCCGCTGCTACATGTGAGATCGAGAAAGCCGGCATGCACGCCGGCTTTTTTGTGGCATGTGCGCGCTAGCGCACGTGAAGGTAAAACGCGAATATGCCGCTCAATGCGAGCGGAACAGCGAAGATGACAAAATTCGCCGACGTACTGAGCCCTGCGGCAATCAAATACCCGGCAATTGCCGGACCAGCGACTGCACCGCTACGTCCCAGCCCAATGCCCCAACCAATACCAGTGGAACGAATTTCTGTTGGATAGACTTTGGCGGCGACCGCATAGAGTCCGGTGAAGCCACCCTGCATCAGGGCGCCAATCAGTGTAATGACAATCATCAACGCCATTTTCTGTCCCGGCATGGCGGCAAACACGACCATTAGAATGGCGGATGACAGCAGAAAACCGCTGACCAATCGAGACAAGCTGATGCGAGTTGCAAGAACTCCCAGCAGAACGATACCCGTCACCCCACCCATATTCAGCACAAGAAATGCCTGCCGGCCCACTTCGGCCGAAAAGCCTGCGTGTTCCATCAGTTTGGGCACCCAACTCATCAAAAAATACAGAGTACTGAAAGATAGAAAAAACGTCGTCCAAAGCAGAAAAGTCGTAGCTCTATATGGCTCTCGCACCAGGCTAAGCATACCTTCGATGACGCCCGGGCCAGTCGCTTCCGCATCCTTCGAAATCTCGGGAAGCACTCTCAGTTCTTGCTTCCCAAGTCGCACCAGTATTTTGTTTGCCCTGTTCAGAGCGTTGACAGGTCGCCGGTCAAGCAGGAATTTCAACGACTCAGGAATAAATGCCAATGCGATTACGACCATGAACAACGTTACACCACCACCGAACAAGAACATCCCTCGCCAGCCGAATTCCGGCATGATGTAGCCGGCAACGACCGAAGTCATCATGGCTCCCAATGGATAACCAGCGACAACAATAGATATAGACAGGGCACGATATTTTTCCGGGCTGTACTCGGCCGTGAGCGCAGTCTGGCTTGCCAACATTGCTCCGGCAGCCAATCCACTAATAAAACGCAATGCAATGAATTGTGACAGCGTGGTTGCCATCGCCGTCAGGAGCACCGACGAGCCGATTACCAATACGGTTATGATAACCATCTTGCGCCGTCCGATAATATCGGCCACCGGCGCCAGAAACATTGCCCCTGCCATCATTCCAAGCAATGCAAAGCTGAAAATCCAGCCCAGTCTGTCAGTGGTCAGGTTCAGATCAGTCGCAACTGAACTCGCTACTACAGCCATCGCGGTAATATCAAAACCATCGAGCATGTTGAATATCAGGCAAAGCCCGATCACAACGTATTGCTGAGTGCTGACCTCGCCATTATCGATAACCTCGGAGACGATGTCGTGGCTGCTTCTTGGACTATCAGACACCATGTTTGCCGGCCACCCAGTCGCCGGACCGTCCAACCGTATCTGCTGCAACTTTTGCAGGCAGCGGCTCGAGTTCTGTAGCCATAGAATCATTCCAGCGGTTCAGAAAGCCGAACAATGCGACACATGCGACTATTTCTACAATCTGTTCATC
>Ga0114950_10004287_pt1 | contig 11052 bp, 9 predicted proteins | sample N075metaG_FD_83503 | JGI IMG/M metagenome (GOLD analysis project Ga0114950, IMG submission 83503) | Deep subsurface microbial communities from Kermadec Trench to uncover new lineages of life (NeLLi) - N075 metaG | ecosystem: Environmental > Aquatic > Marine > Ocean trench > Sediment | place... | reverse complement strand
TGGTTTAGCTGAAGTTTCCTTAACGGTATAAATCCATGTTGGAGATTTTCCGTCAAAAATATTTAAATGATCGGGTAAGGACGCTGTTGGATCTAAAACCATCCGTATGGGATTTTTACCAGACCAATCCCTGACATTCAACGATGGATTATCATAATATGCAGTGTTCCAACCCACCAGGATTGCATCCTCTTCAGCACGCCATTTGTGAACCAGTTTACGTGATACATTCGAACTAATCCACTTTGAATCATAGTTCTCCCTGGCAATAAACCCATCATCGGTTTGTGCCCATTTCAAAATGATATAAGGACGGTTCTTTTCAATACGAGTAAAAAACCGACGGTTTATCCATTTGGCTTCTTTCTCGAGGAGGCAATTTGTTACAGAAATTCCGGCATCTTTTAATTTTTTCACTCCATTACCAGAAACCTCCGGGTTGGGATCTGTTGCTCCAATTACCACTCGTTTTAGATCAGATTTAATTAATAAATCGGTACAAGGAGGTGTTTCCCCTGTATGCGAACAGGGTTCAAGCGACACATAAACGATGGCCCCTTCCAGCAATTCTTTATGCTCAACGCTGTTTACTGCGTTTACCTCAGCATGTGGACCACCAAATACTTTGTGCCATCCTTCACCAATGATTGTCCCATCTCTTACAATCACACAACCAACCATTGGGTTAGGACTAACAGATCCTATACCAAGTTGAGCAAGCTCAATCGCACGCGACATAAATGTGGAATCTTTATCCAAAGGATTTGTGTTATTTACGACTGCAAAGTAAATTGATTTGATTAAATTTTCACGCGTAATGACTTTCTCTACTGAAACATACCGTCAGTTAATTAATGATATTAAGCTGATATACCCTGGTCGTGAAGCAGAAGCAATAGCAGAATTGCTAGTGGAGCACCTGGGAATTGAAAAAACAAAAATACTGGCGGGTTCTCCAGGCGGATTAAATACCGACCAGAGTCAGTGGCTGGACAATGCACTGCTTAGATTGAAAAATCACGAACCCATCCAGTATATACTGGGTACTACCTCATTTTATGGACTTGAATTTATCGTAAACGCCCATGTGCTAATTCCCCGTCAGGAGACCGAGGAACTTGTAGACCTGATTATTAAAGAAAATTCTGAATTATCTGAATCACAAAAAATTTTGGATATAGGATGCGGAAGTGGTTGCATAGCCATTTCACTAAAAAAAGCTTTCCCTCAGACAAGCGTTAATGCGTGCGATATTAGTCCGAAAGCCCTTGAAGTGGCCAAATCCAATGCCAAAAAACATCATGTAGAGATTAACTTCTATGAAAAAGACGTTTTACACATCGCTTCCATTCCTGGAAATTGCGACATCATTGTAAGTAATCCTCCTTATGTAGCAGAGTCGGAAAAAGAAAAAATGCAGCCCAATGTTCTTCAATACGAACCCTCACAAGCTCTGTTTGTAAGTAATCAGGATCCGCTGGTTTTCTACACTGCAATCATAGAGCTGGCTTTTCGGAATTTGAATCCTGGTGGGAAAATCTATTTTGAGATAAACGAAACAAAAGGGCACGACGTGGAAATTTTAATGAATGCGGTAGGATTTAATAAGGTAAGAATCATTCAGGATTTAAATAATAAAGATCGGATTGCAACTGGAATTAAGTATGGATAAAATTAAATGGGGAGTTTTAAGTACGGCAAAAATTAGTAGGAAAAATGTTATCCCAGCTGCAAAAAATTGTGAATTTGCTGTAATTCATGGCATTTCTTCTCGAAATATAAAGGTAGCTGAGAATGTTTCCCGGGAATTGGATATTCCCAACGCTTATGCATCATACGATGACCTGTTGTCAGATACTGAAATTCAAGCGGTATATATTCCTCTGCCAAATCACATGCATGTGGAATGGATTCACAAGTGCCTTGATGCAGGTATGCATGTGCTCTGTGAAAAACCCATTGCGTTAGTGTCAGAACAGATTCTTGACATTAGGGATAAAGCTGAAAATCTGGAGCTTAAAGTTGGAGAAGCTTTCATGGTAAGAACCAGCCAACAATGGATTAAGGTGCACGATTTAATTCAGCACGGTGCAATTGGAGAGCTGAAAACAATCCATGGATTCTTTAGTTATTTCAATAATGATCCTGGAAATATTCGAAATGTTGTTGAATATGGAGGAGGAGCACTTTGGGATATTGGTTGCTATCCTGTAATGCAATCAAGATTCATTTTCAATGAAGAACCTGTAAAGGTTTTTGCACTCTCTGAAAGAGACCCGGAATTCCTAATCGACCGATTGTTTACAGGGTTACTTTCCTTCCCATCGGGAACTGCAACTTTTACTGTTTCAACCCAACTCATTCCATACCAGCGAATGCAATTTTTTGGAACAAAGGGAATGCTTGAGCTTGTAATTCCATTTAATCCACCAACTGAAGGACCATGCGTTATCAACTTGCATAAAGGTGATAAAAAAGGCCCGGCTGATGAGATAGAAATTCCTTCCAGCAATCAATATACGGATCAGATGGACGCATTTTCAAAAGCTATTTTGGAAAATACGCAGGTTCCTGTTCCTTTGGCAAATAGTTATCTTAACACGAAAGTAATAGAAGCGTTGTTTGAGTCAGAAAAATCTGGTGAATCTGTTAACATTTGACTATCTGTTCTTTTGATAGACTCCATCATAGTTTGATCCCATATAAGAGCCCCATACTATTTTTCTATTCAAGTTATATTTTGTAGAAATCCTGGAAATATGAAATCCTGAAACAATGGATTCATTATAAATATCGTTTTGATATACGTAGATAATATCAATTTTGCCATCACCATCCAAATCACCCATCCAGGGGGTTGAAGTGGGGTTAGAACCTTCAATCGCAATACTAAATTGCTCAGGACCAGAATCCATAAACCTTAAAATCATGATTTTAAAAATTAAATGGTAGTTGAAACGAAATTAAATCATTTGAGGTTATCTTTGTCGTTTTAATTTGCCAAGTTCGATATGAAAGTACCTACTGTTAAATTCAACGTGCAAGATCAGCCAGATTTTGTAAAAGTACTGAGGAAGAAAGTTGACAATTATTTTAAAGAAAACAACTTGTCAAGGTATGCAAACTCCAGCATGAAGTTTAAAACAACTTTTATGCTTGGATTATACATTATTCCCTTTGTTTTGATGTTAACTGGTGTAGTTTCTTCACTTTGGCCGGTACTCTTTTTGTGGCTGTTGATGAGTATGGGAATGGCCGGAATTGGTATGGCGGTGATGCACGATGCAAATCATGGATCGTACTCCAAAAATAAGTATGTCAATTATACCCTCGGTTTTCTGCCTAACTTTCTCGGTGTTTATCATATTAACTGGAAGATTCAGCACAACGTACTTCATCATTCATTTACGAATGTAGAACACTATGATGAGGATATCAATGCCCCGGTAATGCGGTTTACTCCGAATCAGGATCGAAGCAAATTTTTCAGGTTTCAAATGTATTATGCACCCCTGGTTTACGGACTGATGACCCTCTATTGGGTTTTCAGCAGGGATTTTAGTTCACTATTAAAATTTCATAAAAAGAAATTACTAGCCGGCCAGGGACTAACCCTGAAAAAAGGAATGACTCAGATCATCTTATATAAGTTCTGGTATCTGGCTCTGACGCTTGGTCTTCCTTTGATTTTGGTTGCCCTCCCCTGGTGGCAAACAATCATCGGTTTTTTGATTATGCAGTTTGCTGCCGGCATGCTTCTCGCTCTTGTGTTTCAGCCAGCCCATGTGATTGAAGAAACAAAATTTTATGTTGCAAAAGAGGGTTCAGTTGACAATAACTGGGCAATCCATCAGTTGAGAACAACAGCAAATTTTGCAAACTCCAGCAAATGGTTTACATGGTTTGTGGGTGGGTTAAACTTTCAAATAGAACATCATCTATTTCCAAATATCTGTCATGTACATTATCGAAAAATATCTAAATTTGTTAAGGAAACTGCAGAAGAATTTAATATACCTTACCACCATCACAGGACTTTTTTTGGTGCATTAAAAAGCCACTTTACTTTACTGAATCAGCTGGGTACAGGTAAGTACGACATCAATCTTGCGCGTTCTTAATGGCGCTTAAATAAGAATACATAGTTTAAGATTGGTTGTTTAGTCACGCTAATTTATGTGGCAGAGTTTATTTCCAATAAGTAACAAAGCATCTATTATTACGGGCAAAATCAGCAGTGATTTTGAGTTGGCGTATCGCCTTTTAGCTTTTGATGGTACCCGGTAGAACGACTTAGTCACAAAATATTAATTTGCGGACACCCGGCTGTTACATGATTTGTTTCTTTAGCTTTATCACACGAATCTAATGAGACAATTAAGCATTGCAGTTGCACAATTTGAACCCAAGGACGGGGACAAAGAATATAACCTTACAGTAATTGAAGAATTAACGCGAAAAGCGAAAGAATCAGGGGCTGATATCATCAGTTTTCATGAAATGTCGATCACGGCTTATACCCATTGCAAAAATCTTACTCGAACTGAATTAGAAACCCTGGCTGAAAATGTACCGGGAAAAAGTACAGATAAGTTGATATCCATTTCAGAACAATATGATATTCCTGTCTTGGCAGGGTTGGTGGAAATTGATGAGGGGAAGATTTACAATACATACATCTGCGTTGACGAATCCGGCGTGATTGCCAGGTATAGAAAGATTCATCCATTTATAAGCCAATACATGAGTGCGGGAAGTGAGTACATAGTTTTCAATCTCAAGAACTGGAAGTGTGGTATTCTTATCTGTTACGACAACAATGTGATAGAAAATGTACGGGCAACATCCTTAATGGGAGCTGAGATTATATTTGCACCCCATGTTACCATGTGTACTCCCTCACCGATGCCAGGAAGAGGGTACGTTGCTGATGAATTCTGGCAAAACCGATATTCCAATCCAGATCAACTTCGTAAGGAATTTGATGGTCCCAAAGGAAGAGAATGGCTTATGCGATGGTTACCGGCAAGGGCATACGACAATGGTGTATTTTACGTTTTTACAAATCCGATCGGTTACGATGGCGAACATCTCAAAAACGGAAATTCCATGATTATTGACCCATACGGTGAAGTTTTAACCGAAATCAAATCATTTGAAAATACCATTCAATTGGCAACAGTTACAGAGGATAAATTGACCCTCGCGGGTGGGTATCGATACAAAAAAGCAAGGAAACCGGCTCTTTACAAAGACATACTGGGTGAAGAAAACCAATCTGTAACAAAACCAACGTGGATGGAGAACAATTAAAATAACAAACGTGGGTCAAACACTCAATTAATGTGGATATTCCGCGATGGCATATTTTTTAAATTCCTCCTTTAGCCCATGTTCATTTTCAAGGACTTTTTTTAGCCATACCCTGCATTCGCTAAAACTATCAAACACATACCTCTCTGCAATATATGCAGGAACAACATTATGATCTCTCAGAGAGTCTAGTACCTGGTTATTTGTGCCGGAAATAGATACAATTATACCTCGATTGTGTAATTGCTCGACAGCAGCTTCAAGAGCAAAAATTCCTGATTGATCAATAAACGGAACATTTTCCATTCTCAACACCAGCAAATGCATATCAGGAAGTTCTGAAACCATTGTTCTGAATTGCGAAACAAATCCAAAAAACATAGGCCCATTTAAATGTTTAAAAAACACTTTTTCCCGGGTTTCCGGATCAATTACTTCTTCATCATCCCATAAAGGTTCTTCATTGTGTGCATTGAAAAGGTCACTAATCACAACTCGACTGGCTGAAATATCACTCATTCTCTTTAAGAATACTACAGATGCCAAAACGAGACCAATAGCCACAGCGTAGACCAATTGCCAGAATACGGTTAAGACCAGAACAGATATCAGAATCACCTTTTCAGATGTTTCCATTTTTGGCAGGGCTTTCAGGCCCTTATAATCCATTACCCCAAACCCTACAGTAATTAATATTCCTGCAAGAACAGCGGCTGGAATCTGTGACGCCAATGGTCCAAGTAAAATAATGATAATAAAAAGCAAGATGCCGGATACCATCCCTGATATTTTTGTTTTCCCTCCGGCTTGTATGTTAACTACCGTTCTAATCGTAGCTCCGGCACCCGGAAGTCCGCCAAAAAATGCAGCTATCCCGTTTCCAATTCCCTGACCAACCAATTCCTTATTTGGATCGTGCTCCGTTTTGGTAATGTTATCGGCCACTACCGAGGTAAGTAGTGAATCAATTGCTCCTAATAACGCAAGTAACAATGCAGATATTAAGAAAGGTGCCAAAGCACCCATATTGAATCTTGAGAGGATCTCAAAATGGAAAATAGGATATCCTGAAGGAATTTCTTTAATCAATGCATAGTCCAAATTAAATACAGTAGCCGTCAATGAAACCGAAAACAAAGCAACAAGAGTGCTTGGTACAGATTTGGTAATCCTTGTGAAACCATATATTATACCTATTGTAGCCAAACAAAGGAAAAACTCAATATAATTGATTTGTGAGATTGCTCTTGGCAAGTACTGCAACGACCCAATTACCCCTTTTGAGTCAGTAGCCGCCAGCATGAGAGCCTCAGTATGAATGTCTTCTTGCGTTATATTTTCAGCTTCTGCCATGGTTTGACGAAATTCTTCCAAAACCAGAATCCCATCTTCTGCTTCTTTAGCTAATATCCGGTCAAGAATTAACTCTTCCGCGTAGGGCCTCATTTCATTTACAATCTCAGGATCATGGGCAGAATAATATCCCAGTGCAATTGGAATTTGTGTAATCAGGATGATCACACCAATACCCGACATAAAACCAGATACAACAGTATATGGAATAAAACGAATGTACGATCCGAGTTTTAAAAAGCCCAGAAGAATCTGGATAACACCAGCTAATAAAAATACAGTTAGTATAATGGGAAGAGCCTCCTCCAACCGGCCTTCAAATGCCTGGAGTAACCCTGCAACGACAACCATGCTTAAGGCTGTCATTGGGGCGGTTGGTCCACTTATTTGGGTTGGTGTTCCCCCGAATAAAGCAGCAAAAAATGCAATAAATGCTGCCCCGTATAATCCTGCTGCTGCACCTAGTCCTGACTGCTCTCCAAAAGCCAATGCAAGTGGTAAAGCAACAATTCCGGCAGTAATACCGCCCAATATATCTCTTTTAAAATAACTGAAGTCAAAAAAATTTTTCATTTATAAAATAATTTGACCTTTACGGCCTATTAAATAAAGTTGAAATAGTTTCCCAGGGGGAATAACAGATGGTAGTTATACTTCGGGAGGAGGGGTTATTACTTCAGGATATTTCTTTGAAAATGCCCCAATGTAAGAATTGCCGGAAGTTGAATTACTCATTAATATCCCTGGTGCTGAAGCGAAATTCGGTATAATACTATCCTCGCAACTCCCTCCTTTTAACTCAGAATCGTCTGTGTGTTTTTGCTCAGAATTTTCCGTTAAAATAATAACTTCTTCTTCTATACATAATTGAAACGCATTGCCCGTGGAGCTGATAAGTATTATCACTGTACAAAGCAACATACAAATTCGTGCAATATGGATCTTTTTTTTAATCATGCTCCAATAAACACCAGCTTGGTTGGGGATGTAAATGTACCCAATTGTTAGCCAATTCAGACCGTCTAAAAAAATGTTCGAAACAGTCTCTTCTGATATGTAATAAAATAGTAATTGGAAGATAATAAATACAAATTAGAATATTGAAGATACCGAGAAACGTTTCCAAAAAAAGCAAAGTTGGTAGTCCAGAGAGGCTTGACCACAAGGCTTTAGAAGGCGTTGTTAACCATGAGTATGCTTGGACTAGAATCAATATTCCTCCATCAAAATTTGGAAATGATCGCCTTTTCAGACTAGCATGATAATTGGCTAATTAATAGTAACTTATTAACTTATATTTAATCAACTACATGATTATGCAACACTTTTTAAAAAGTGCCTTTGCCCTAATTGTTCTTTTTGTCTTATTTCAAAATCAGACTCATTCTCAGGTTAATGAGAAATGGCAGATTGAATTATCTTCGGATATTCTATGGCAAGAGGTAACTGCACTGGGCAATCTCATTGTATCAACAAAAAATCAACTTGTTGGATTAAATACTGAAACAGGTAGTATAAATTGGGCGAAGCAAGATCTTGCTGGAATAACCAGGGAATCTTTTCAGGAATTGCCAAATAGCCCTTTTTTCACAGCTACATCCAATAATCAAATTTTGGTTTTTGATGAATTCAGTGGGGATAAAGTTTTTGATTCAAACAATGCCGGGATCTCTATCATTGATGATTATTACTTATTATATAATTCTGATGCAATTCTTGTTTCAGGCAAGGGTCCCGTTGGCGAACCCATAATGGTTTCAGTGAAAATGTCAACTGGAAAGGTAAACTGGTTAATGAATGAGAAGTTTGGTAGGATTGTGGCTGTCACTGAACTCGGCAATAATGAATTACTGGTTGTCACACTTTTCAATAACTACAAACTAAATGCAAACACAGGAGACGTTATTTGGAAAGATGTTACATCAGCTGACGTCGCAAAATTAGACAAAATGGGTGCTCTAGGATCCTTACTGAAAGCAGCAGCAGAAACGCTCAGTGAAGATATGGACTTTGATTTACGATTTTACAAACCGGAAGGCAGTGATGTCTTTTATCTTGGTTCAGAAAAAGAATCGCAATCAAGTATGAGCTCATCAAGTGGTGAACCTATGATAAGTTATACCAATAACTACTATGCTTACAACATCTCTGACGGGAGTCTTGCATGGCCCAATCCTCTGGAGGTAAAAGGGAAACTGAGCCAAGTTATGTTTATGGAATCTGGGATTTTAATACTCCCGGATAATGGTAACAGAACAAGAATTAATCTGTTTGACTACAACACTCAAGAAGGACAGTGGGGCAAAAAAGGCAAAGGAATCATAATTAAAGGAGGAATCTACGATTACCTTGAAACTGGAAATGGAATATTACTTGTTACACAAACTTCTAATAAGAATTTTTTGAATTTTCTAAACCCCGAAAGCGGTGTTGTAACATTCGATAAACCTGTTAAGGTGGAAGGTCGTGTAATTGGTATTGTACCACTGGATCTAAATATCCTCTTCATCACCACGGAGGAGATGAATATTCTTGATCCCGTTTCTGGAATCTTGAAGTGGAAAAAATCCATACAAACCAATACACAATTAACGGGGTCGCTTGATGGTAAAATTTATGTCTTTGATTCCAAATCCAAAACACTTAAGGTAGTTGATGAATCCACGGGAGTGGTTTCCGAAATGTCTTCTTTTCAACTTAAATTTAATGGTGGGGAAACTCCAAGAAAATTAGAGATAATGGAAGATGGATTATTCATTTATTCGGATCAAAATGTGTCCAAATTTGATTTTAATGGAACTCTTAAATTTCAGGAATATTATCCTGCCCCTCGTGAACCCACATGGAAAAGAGCTTTATTATACGCTGAAGCAATACGTGGGGCATATATTAGCGCCTCCGCCTACTATGTTTCTGGTGCGTTAGTTGCTTCAGAAGATGATGTAAGGGAAGAGAATCCACTTGCAGGTGAAATAGTGAGTCAGTTAGGAGATGCGTACGGAGAACTTGGTGATCAGGCTTCTCAATACGCAAGTACTGCTTTCAAAATGGCAAATCAAAGACACAAGGCTACCTTATCCACAAGGGATTATATGCTTGTGATGGCAAAACGCGAAAAAAATATTGAACTATTAAAAGTGAGTAAATCAACAGGACGTGTAGAACAAACAATAAACCTCGGAAAAGATCGAGAACCTATTTACGCCATTGATGATATTACCGGTCTTGTATATTACAAAACAGATGACACAATAATTACTTGTTATGACCTGAATCAATAGACCTGAAATGAGGCACTTCAGGAATGCAATTGTCTAACCTCTGGATCACTAAAATTAGATCAGAGGTTATTTTTCACTAATTTTATTAGTATATAAGCTAATTACATTAGTATTTTAAGGCGGTAGGTCAACTGATATATTTAATTATCTTCAATCATGACAAAAATGTTAGGATTAAGAACTGCTGTGTACAAAGTGTCCAGTCTGGAAGATGCCAAAAAATGGTATGCTAAAGCATTTGAAACTGAACCTTATTTTGATGAACCTTTTTATGTTGGATTTTCAATACAAGGGTACGAACTGGGCCTTCTACCCTCAGATACAAGTGGAAAACATGACAATGTGGTCATGTATTGGGGCGTTGAAGACATTCAGTCAGCATATGATCGGTTGATATCACTTGGCTGTGAGGAACATGAAATTCCTACCAATGTTGGAGGTGAACTTATGGTTGCCTCCGTTTATGATCCCTGGGGAAACGTGATTGGTATTATATATAATCCACATTTTAAACTCCCCTAATCAAAGCCTTCTATAAGGTATTTGCAACTTGACATGAACTTTGCGGCTTTGCGGCTTTGCAGCTTTGCATCTTTGCGTGAAACGATTTTACTTCCCGGAATTACTTACAAATGCAATCCGTTTACTATCAGGTGACCATGACGGAACATTGATAGTTCCCTGCCCGCCATACAAATAAGCAATCACACGGGATTGCCCACCATCAACAGGCATCAAATTCAACGTAATGCGCTTATACGAAGGGTGTGAATCTGCAGGGATATCATCAATAAAATTCATATATGCGATCCATTTCCCGTCTGGAGAGATATGTGGAAACCAACTATTGTACTGGTCAAAAGTTAGCTGTTCTTTTTCTGTTGCATCTGGTTTCATCCGCCAAAGCTGCATGGTTCCCGACTGACTGCCATTGTAATAAATGTACTTGCCATCTGGTGAAAACTCCGGACCGTCAACATGACCAAAACTGAATGTAGTTACAGCTTCTTCTTTCCCATCCTTTATTGATGCCTTATAAATATTGTAAGGCTCATCTTCGCTCCTTTTAGCTACGTACAACACTTCTTCATTATTGGGATTCCAC
>Ga0114950_10004286_pt1 | contig 11052 bp, 13 predicted proteins | sample N075metaG_FD_83503 | JGI IMG/M metagenome (GOLD analysis project Ga0114950, IMG submission 83503) | Deep subsurface microbial communities from Kermadec Trench to uncover new lineages of life (NeLLi) - N075 metaG | ecosystem: Environmental > Aquatic > Marine > Ocean trench > Sediment | place... | reverse complement strand
TCCGGATCGAACCGGCCCAAGCGCACGTGCTCCCGCACCGCGTACCCCACGGCGTTCCGGCCATGCGCGACCGCGAAGACCTCGAGCGCATAGTCACCGCGCTCGAGCCGATCTCCCGGACTCACCTCTTCGACCTCGATGGGAAACGGCGATCGTTCGACACCGAGTTCGACGGCGCCGCCGAGTACGCGCGTAGCACCCTTGGGGCCGTAAAGTTTGAAGGGTTCTTCCCTTCCCTGGAGGCCGAGCGTCCTGAGCAACCCGATGATCCCGAGGAAGTGATCGGCGTGATAGTGCGTTACGAAAATCTCAGAGAGCGCAAAGCTCACCCCGTAGCGCATCATCTGTCGCTGGGTGCCTTCCCCGCAGTCGAACAGGAAGGTCTCCCCCTCGCGCTGGACCGCGATCGAAGAAACACCGCGCTCCACGGTGGGCCGCGCGGCCGACGTTCCGAGAAATGTTGCGGAAAGCATGGCAAGAACAGTCAACTGTCAACCGTCAACCGTCAACCGTCAACCGTCAACTGCAGTTAGAATATTTTGATCGCGCGCGGTCCGTAGCGACCCGGATTCTCGCGAATGTCGTCGAGGAGTTCGCGAAGCGATACCAGCACCTCGTGCATGTCCTGGTGCAAGGTGGAATCGTTGATCGCCATCCCGATCGATCCCTGGCCGGCATCGATCTTTTGCATGACCGACCCGAGCGCCGTGGTGACCAGGGCCAGGCCCTCGGTCATTTCCTGGAGTCCCTCTACTACCTCGTCCATCTGTGACAGTGATTCCTGGATCGCCGGGTTCCCCAACGTTGAATCGAGACGCGCCGCAGCACTCTTGAGAGAGGTCAGCATTGCAGTGGCTTCTTCCACCAGACCACCGGTACCCACCTGCGCCACGACATCGAGGGCTCTCTCCGCTGCCGCGAGCGTGGCTTGAACCTGTTCCACCATGTCGGGAGACAACAAGTCTTGCCCGCGGCCCACCAACTCCGACATGTCACCGGCAAGATCTGCAGCCACCGAGGCAATGTCTTTCTCACCCAATCCTTCCAGCACGAATCCGTCTTCTATGAAGTCGCCCGATGTGCCGGGTCGGTAGTCGATGAACTTCGCGCCCAGAAAGTCCAACGACTTCACCGTTACCTCAGCATCCGATCGCGGCCGGAAATCTTTTCTTACCTCGAGCCGAACGAGGACTTGATCGACGCCCTCGATATCGACTCCCGCAACTCGACCCACACGAACCCCGGAGATATGCACGGGATCACCACTCGAGACCCCCTGGATGCTCGCAAAGCGGACATCGAACTTTGCGACCCCGGACCCAAAACTACGCCCGCTCAGCCAAATCAATCCGGTGATCAGTATGGTCGCCGCAGCGATAACGAGAAAACCGACTTTCAGTTCCTGCTTGTAGTGGAGGTCCATAGGCTACTGCTCGGTCATGGTTGAACTGCCAAAGTCCCTCTCGAGGAACTCACGAACATCCAAATTGTCGCTGTCCTTCAACTCGGCCGGCGTTCCCGTCGCAACGATCTTCCCATTCTTGAGAAGCGCCAGCTTGTCCGCTACGCGGAAAGATCCTCGTACATCGTGCGACACGACGACCGACGTCACGTTTAGTTCCTCTTGGAGCTTCTCGACGAGTGCATCGATGATATCAGCATTGACCGGGTCGAGACCGGACGTGGGTTCGTCGTAGAGAAGGTACGAAGGGCTTCCCGCAATCGCTCGGGCAATACCGACCCGCTTCTTCATCCCACCGGACAGGTCCGCCGGATACTTACCGGCGGTATCCGGCGGAAGATTTACGAGCTGAAGACATTCGCGAACCCGAGATCGACAATAGTCGAGGTCCTGGAATCGATCCTCATCGGTAATCCCGAGACGGATGTTTTCGAACACGTCCTCTGAATCGAACAGCGCCCCGAATTGAAAAACGTATCCTATACGGCTACGAAGCCTGGAGAGAGCTTTTCGATCGAGTTCCGATATGCAGAGCCCGTCCACCCAAACTTCACCGGCATCGGGATACAACAAGCCGTTGATGTGTTTGAGCAGGACGCTCTTTCCGACGCCGGAGGGGCCGAGCAATACCACGGTTTGACCAGACTCGATGGTCAGGTCGACACCGTCTAGCACGATGTTGTCACCGAAGGATTTGTGGATCTGCTTGAGCTCGATCATGTCACGATCGCAACAGTACCTGCGCGATGAGCGCGTCCAAGAACAGGATCAGTACGGAACTGCTGACGACAGCGGCCGTTGTTGAGCGACCCACGCCTTCGGCGCCCTTCTGTGTGTTAAACCCGACGTAGCAGGGTACGATGGTGATGGCCAACCCGAAGAAGAACGACTTGACTATCGAGTACCAGATGTCGTACGGCTCGACCCAAAACCGGACACCGAACACGAAATCGGCATTCGAGATTCCCAGCGATCCTTTGGAAGCAAACCATCCGGCGGCAACCCCCATGGCATCTGCGAAGATGACGAGGATCGGCAACAACAAGGTGCCGGCCACAACACGGGGAATCACCAGGTGCGATATGGGCGATCGACCGAGACTCTCGAGCGCATCTATCTGTTCGGTAACTCGCATCGTGCCAAGTTCCGCAGCGTACTGGGCGCCGATGCGTCCGGCCAGGATCAACGCGGTGAGGACCGGCCCCATCTCGAGAATGATCGACTTCACGATCACGCCCGCCGCAAAGTAGACCGGAATGCTCCCGGTGAATTGATAGCCGGTCTGCAGCGATACGACGCCGCCGGCGAATGAAGCTGTGAGCAAAACGATGAACAACGACCCATATCCAACTTGGATGGCTTGGCTGATAGACCGGGGTACCCATATCCGCCATTCCGTGATCCCACGAGCGATCTCATACAGCAGGTTGGCCACCCGGCCCACGTGACTTGCAGCCCGTAGGGCTCCCCGCCCAATCCACCGCGTAATGCGAGCCCGTTCATGAGGGATCACACTATAGGATGTCGTGAGCCGCCACTCCGATGAAGAACTCATGGGTCGTGACGACAAAAGAGAATCAGAGCAGCTTCCACGCAGCGAGCGCGATCAAGGCGAGTACTCCAGCAATCGACGACACGATCGCCTGGCGACGACGAAACATCTCAAAGGCTGGAGGTGCTTCTCCCTGATCGTTGACCACCGCTAGGCCGCCGAGCTTGATCGCCGCTGGGAGCCCAATCAGTAACACCATCAGTCCACCCACCAGTCCAGCGGCCTGCATTACCCATAGGCGTGGTTCGCGCATGAGTTCACCGGCGCCCCCCTGTGACAATCGCATGGTCAGGAGCAGACCGGTTCCCACCACCAACATCGCTCCGACACCGACCACCATAGTCTGGACCCTGGCCAGGAGGCGGTATACCCCAACCCGCACCACCGGCGTTTCGTCGCGCGCACCAATGGCTAGTACCATCGCGGCGATCGCTCCACCAATCCACAGAGCGAAGCCCATCAAGTGGGCAAACAAGATGATTGACACTTAGCTCGAACCTCCATCGACGAGTTGTTTGGCAAGTGCCTGCCGACTGGCAAAGCCGCTATCGAGTTCGTGCCAAAATTGAATTTCGGGTTCCCCGAACTTCCAGCACAAGTAGATGTCGCGACCATCCAGAGTGCTGCGGAAATCTACCAGGCCATCGTCGAAACCCTTGAAGACGCAGCCGACTTGGGCAAGCTCTTCGATCAATGCGTTGATGCGTTGGGCGATCGTTTCGACATTGTCACGCAGCGCGACCTGTTCGTCGCTCTCCCCTTCATCGGCCTTCACCTCGGCCGAAAGCACTTCGTACTTGAAGATGCCGTCGCGCCAACGCGCGTATTCGTCCATGATGTCACCGATGATGCGACGGACGTACGGAAGCGTGCCGTTGGCCTCTTCCACCGTGAAGTGCTTGGCCGGTGCTTCGTCCGTGTCGCCCAGATCTATCCCAACCATGCTCGCGCCAACCCCGCTATGCCGAATCCTACAAAGTTGCCGACTGCATAACCGAGGAGCCCGACAGCAACTCCAGGCAACAATTTGTCCGGATACCCCCGTGCAGTCGCGAGTGCCATCGCCGATGCCGGACCCCCTACGTTCGCTTGAGACGCAACCGTCAGCGTGCCCAGGTCGATACGCAGAAGTCGGCCGACGCCGAATAGTAACAGGCCGTGCATCGCCACGACGATTACGGTGAAGTAGAAAACGGGAAGGCCCACTCGTACGATCTGAGCAATGATGGACTGTGCGCCCAGACCGGCAAGAAAAAGTTGCAGTATGCCGGCGCCAAGCACCGGCCCCCCGGCAATGTTGCGGATCTGGGGCAGTTGCGCCAGAACCAACACCATAACCGTGAGCCACAAAACCTCCGGCAGCTGCGGCAACCACTCGGCCAACACGCCCGAAAGCCAGACCGCGCCCAACGAAATGGCCGCAAGGGCGGCAAGATCCTTTGCCGTAACCGCACGCAAGGAAGACATGAAAGGAGATGACGTGACCGGTATCCCCTCTTTGGTCGAGGGTTCCAACGGCGTCTTGTGACGCGTTCCGACGCCGCGCCAAAGCGGGGCGAGAAATGCCGGTGCGCCGAAGCACACGATCATCCAGATGGTGGTTGTAACATTGTCTGCCGCCACGGCGGCGCTGAACAGCTCGGGAGAGGTATCGAGTGCGCGGCCGACCGCCACCATGTTCACCCCGCCCCCGGTATAGGTCCCGGTGTACTGCCCTGCGAGTTTCCAGGTCTCGGGGCCCACTGCGTCATGCAGAAAGTACGTCGCCACCAACGCGCCGGCCGCCGTACCCACCACACCCAGGCCAAAGGCCACCAGCATACCGGGGCCGGCTTTCACGACCGAGCGGAAATCGACTCCGAGTAGTATCAAGGCGATACCGATGTTGACGCCGATTCCACCCAAGGCGTCGTAGGCCGCCGATTGGCTCGGCAAAAACCCCAAGTTTGCGGCAATCGCCGAGATTACGATGGCCAGCAACACCGACCCCAGCGCCCGGGCCACCGCTAGGCGCTCCTCCAGATAGATCGATACCCACACGATGCCGGTCAGGAGGAACAGAACAAAGAGCGGAGACATCCGTTAGTCAGACGTCCGCTTGGGTAGCCCGGATCGGCCGGTGTCGGTAAAGGCCCGCATGGTTGCGCGGTATCCCTCCTCCAAGTACCCGATGGCTCCAGCGACGTCGAAGGTCGCCTGTTGCCGGTGGTACGGTTCGACAACGATCAGTGGAACGTCTGCATCACTCCACCGCGCGATCTCCCGCTCGGTTTGCTCGGCCATCATGATGCGCATCGATCGATCGTGGGCCCGCAACATCGGTGACAGTCCAGCCCCGTTCTTTCCGACGTCCGCATAGAAGGATGGGCCTACGGAGATCGCCACCACCATGTCCGGTTCGAGTTGGTACGCTATGTCGAGGGGCAACACCGACCTCAGGCCTCCGTCTACATACCGCCGATCGCCGATCTCGGCCGGCGGGTAGTACACCGGAAGCGCCGTCGACGCGTAGAGCGCGTCTCTCACGGGCACATGGTCTCGCCCACCCGACCCGAAGATTTCCAAGTCGCCGCTGTCGATGTCGACCGCCGTAACGGTGAGCGGTATCCGCAGGTCGGCGAACTCACGGGCGGGAACCAGTTGCGCGATGGTTCGCCGCAAAGGTCCCTCGCTCAGCAACGACTCGGCGAAGGGGCCGAGCAAGAGTGAGGGTGACGGCCTGGCCACGTCACTCCGCGTCAAAGCCGTGACCCGTCGCAACACATCATCGTAGGTGAGGCCCGATGCAAAGCACGCGGCAACTACCGCCCCCATCGAAGTGCCTACGAAATGCGCCGGCTTCAACCCCAATTCTTCGAGCGCTTTCATCGACCCAACGTGGGCAGCGGACTTGGCACCTCCGCCACTCATCACCACAACGACGCGCGTATCCTTCAACGCGCGTCTCGGTGTTTGCGATGTTCTTCGGCCTCGGCGAACCATTTGCGCTCATCCTCGGTCTCAGGAATGACCGGTGGGATTGGGCGCGGTTTTCCGTCCTTGTCGATTGCCACGAATGTCAGGTAGCAGCTGTTGGTATGGCGTCGCTCACCCGTCGTAATATTCTCGGCCTCTACACGCACCCGAACGTCCAGCGACGTCCGCCCCACGTGTACCACACATGCGTGAGCGCTGACCAACTCGCCAAGGTGAATGGGTTCACGAAACTCCACTTGATCCATGTGCACCGTGACGCTAGCGCCTTTGGAGTGTCGGATGGCCGCCACAGCCGCTACTCGGTCGAGCAGTGAAAGAATCACCCCGCCGAATACGTTACCAAGGTTGTTGGCCATGTTCGGCATCATCAACTCGGTCATCGTCGACCGAGACGCACTCATCGGCCGCGGAGTTAGATCGTCAGACATTGCCATTCCTCAGTAGTCCACTGGCCGGAGGTAACCCTCGCCGATTGCCGTGTCACTCAGCACGGCCACCGTGGGGAGATTTCTCTTCCAATGAGTGGTATCCAGTCGCCGCCGCACAAGAGCGACCGTTTCCGCTGGGAACCCTAAGGCCACGATTGCGTCGTCACGGTGACCGTTCAGTATCCAATGCAAGATGCGGTCGGCGTCGTCGTATGACACTCCAAGATCTGCCTCGTCGGTTTGTCCCGGTACCAAATCGGCGGAGGCCGGTTTGTCGATAATTACATCGGGAAGCCCCAAGTGTCGCGCCAGCATGCGGACCTGGGTCTTGAAGAGGTCACCAACGGGATTGACCGGGGGTGAATCATCCGCATGCCAAGTGAAGTATCCCAACAATCGTTCCGTCTTGTTGCCGGTGCCGAGCGGGAGTGCACCCAGCTTGGCGGAGAGATCGAAGAGGGTGATCATGCGCACCCGTGCCATGACGTTTCCGCGCCTAGTATCGTCGAGATCATCGCCCACGGCCCGGACATATCCGTCGACCGCGTCCGAAATGTCGACGGTTTGGAGTTCGATCTCCAGCGCCGCTGCTACGTCGCTCGCATGACTGAGGCTCTCCTCGCTGGATGTCTTGTAGGGCATGCGAACGCCTACGACGTTCTTCGGCCCGAAGGCCTTTGCCGCCAACGCCGCCGTGACGGCGCTATCGACGCCCCCGGAAAGGCCTACGAGAACCCGATCGAATCCGCGCCGGACTTTCACTTCGTCGCGGAGAAACGACACCAACCAATCCTCGGCGAGCTGTGGTGTGATCTGCATTGGATCGGGCAGGTCTCCCGGTTCGATCACTGGGGCACGACCTGTAACAGCTGGAATGCCACCCCGTCGATCGAGACCGTGGGAGTCGAAGCGTAGCGTTGCCGGACGGGAACGCCCGCGCAACAGAATGTCGAGTTTGGTTTCGATATCACCCAGGAACGACTGGTGTGCGCGGGCCCTCGCGATGGCTGTCGGTGAGAGTGTTGCAGTCACGATTGCATCCTCGAAGGCCGGACCCCGCGCGACTACCTCACCATCAGGGGCCACGATCGTAGAACTCCCCTGAAGACTCTTCCCGCCCTCGGACCCAACAAGCTGGGCGAGCACCACGTAGACCCCGTGTTCGATCGCGACCTCACGGACTCTCGATTCCCATGCGTCCGCAGTTTCGGGACGCGCGACGCTGGTATTGCTGGTCGCGGCTAGTCCGCGCGCGGGTCCCGCACTTGGCACGATGATGACTTGTGCGCCATCCAGTACCGCCAGCGTAGGGATAATGGAGTGCCAAATGTCTTCGCACACGCCCATCGCGGCTCGGCCCCAACCAGTATCGAATGCCCTGATTTCGTTGCCCTCTTCGACAAATCGCTTTTCGTCAAACAGTCCGTATGTAGGCAGAAACACCTTACGATGTACGTGAACGATCCGAGGCGCTGCACCCCCTAATGAGACGTACAGGGCGGAGTTGAAGACCCGGTTGTCGAACTGCTCGTAAAAGCCGACCACCACATCGAGCGGCGGAGCGGCGGAGTGCTCGTGCTGCGTGGCGAGGTCTCGAAATAGCGCACCCGCGGTGACTACGAGTTCCGTCACCCCACCTTGCACGAAGTGCCCCGATACGAACGTCTCGGGAAAGACGACGAGGTCAGGCGGGGCATCGTGCTGCGCGATCTGAGCAAGAACGCCCCCGATGCGGCGCAAATTCTCGTCGTAATCGCCTTTCCGCGGTCGGATTTGTCCGATGGCGACGTTGATACTGTCAATCATGGAGGGAAAATAGAGACCTGGTCGCGATGTCGGGTGAGAGAGTCAGACCGGGATTTCGATCGCAACCGAAGACGGTCGCAGTGGAGGCTCGTCGCCGGTCCCACCGATCAACCACCCGATCGCCAAGGCTCCGGCAATCAGCATCGCGACGATCAGCCCCCTGATAGCCAGCCGACGAAAGCTTGGCTGAACCAGGTTCCGGAGTTCGGCGTTCTCTTGGCGTAGTTTCGCTTTCTCTGCCGCGTTTTCGACAGCGTGAACCAGATGCTCCATCTCGATCGGCTTGGTCAGAAAGCTTTCGGCCCCCAGCTTCACGGCCGTCATCGCCGATTTGATATCGCCAAAGGCCGTGAGCACGATCATCATCGCCCCTTCGCCGCGGAGTTCTTGCAGCACGTCGAAGCCACTCACCTCGGGCATAGCCATGTCCACAACGGTCACGTCCGGTTTGGATTCCCTCCAAATTCGGATCCCCGCCTCACCCGAATTGGCGTGCAGCGTTTCGTGACCCTCATGTTCGAAATAGGCGCAGATTGTCTTGAGGATGGCCTCGTCATCGTCGATGAACAGCACCCGGATTCGAGACACTACCCTACCACGCTAGAAAAACTCGGCCTGCTCACGCATGGCCTCCGGCGGCACGGGAGATTGACCCAGGCGCTCCTGCAACGTCCTCACACTGTGCGGCGCATGTCCCTGAAATTGATCGTCGAAGTAGCCATAGATTGTCGTAACCCGTTCGGCGAGCGTGTTGATGATGTCCCGCCAGAGATCGAGTTCTCTATCACGATCGAGTTGAGGCCGGGAAACATCAGTCAGTCGCCGGCCGGTTCCTTCCCACCGCAGGTAGCCAAAGTCGGCCGTTGGCTCCAGGGCCAAATCCGGAATCATCTCGCGAGGGATCCACCTCGAATCGGCCAAGACCGTTGCGATACCGTGGCTACGGAGCATATCAAGAGTCGCACCGGTCATCCATCCGGCATGCCGAAATTCGATCGCCCATTGAAACTCCTGGGGCAGTGTGCCACAAAACGCATCGACGATCGAACGGTTTTCATCGTTGGGCCGAAAGGCCGGACTCAATTGTATCAGCAACGGCCCCAACCGCCCACCCAACACCGATACCCGGTCCAGGAACCGCCGGACGATGATCTCGGTGTCTTGCAGCTCCCGTTCGTGCGTGACCTGTTGCGGAACCTTGAACGCAAATCGAAACTCGCCGGGAACCTGTTCGGCCCAATCGCGGACTACAGGCTCGGCCGGGATAGCATACGAACTAGAGCCTACCTCTACAGTGTTGAACGCTCGAGCGTACATGGGAAGCTTGTCAGCGCTCGTCGTGCCGTGAGGATAGAACGGACCGACCCACGCCCCGACTTTCCACCCCTGGGTTCCCAACAACACTGTCGTAGACACGCTTTGTCAGCCTCCAACAGCTCGATGGTAGTACATGCGCATCTCCGAAATCAATCCATCAGCGGTCTCGCAAAAAATCGCACCACGAACGTCCACTGGCTCGCCGGTTCGGCGGCGGCGAAACGTGCATTTGAACTCCGCGGAGAACCACGGACCCACCGAATACACTTCTCCAAACCGAAATTTGATCTCTGCTTGCTCGTGCGGAAGGTCCTTCCAATACGCCTCGATAGCCGGGCGACCGCAGACTTCAGCGCCAAACGGATCGGGAATGAAAATGCCGTCTTCGGAGAAAAGTGCCCCGACCTTAGCAGCATCGCCAGTCGACCATCCTTCGCCGAAGTCACGTAGCAAGGTCTGATACTGGCTCCGTACTTCCGTGGTCATTCCCATTCCGTTTCATTGCCTATAGGGAAAGATGCCCTCCGCTCCTCTACATGCAAACGACTCCCGTCGTCATTGACTGCGACCCGGGCATTGACGATATCGTCGCCCTGGCGTTGGCTGCCCGGTCGCCTGAATTGGATGTCCGCGCGGTCACGACGACGTACGGCAACGTAGAACTCGACAAAACCAGCCGGAACGCGACCACCGTGCTCGACCTCGTCGGCCGGTCAGACGTCCTGGTGGCACCCGGTTCGAATAAACCGCTTCTACGACCCGCGGTCGTCGCCACCCAAACGCATGGCGAATCTGGGGTCGGGTATGCCCCCGTCGGTCCGGCGCCGGACGTGGTCCCCAACCCCACCGTGCTGCTCGACATTCTCGCCGTCCAGCCCACGCCGGTGGTGCTCGTCACACTGGGGCCCTTGACGAATCTGGCGCATGCCCTTGAACAGGACTCGGCCTTGGTCTTGGAAAAGATCTCTGGTCATATCGGCATGTTCGGCACCTTGGGCAAACGCGGACGCCAAGATCGGCAAGCAGACTTCAACGCCTGGTCCGACCCCGAAGCGGTGGAATGCGTCCTCGAATCGGAGCTGGCGTGTCGCATGGTCGGGCTCGACGTCTCCCGCCAAATCGTCCTCGGCGCATCCGAGGTAGAACAGCTGCCCCGGAGTCCGGATGCATTGATATCGTGGTTGGTGGCCGCGCTTCGCTTTTACGTGGAAACCCACCAGCGTGAGCTTGGCGTGCCTGGCTGCTTCGTCAACGACCCACTGCCGATTGCCGAAGTGATCAGCCCCGGAATCCTCGATTTCGAGATGCTGAGACTGGGTGTAGATCTTGACGAGAATGAATACCGGGGCCATACAGTGGTGCGTCCGCAAGGGGCGCCGACCGCCGTCGCTCGTCACGTGGCCGTTCCACGGATGCGGTCGCTCCTCGCTCGGGTGTTCGGTGAGCCGGTGGGCCGACCTTTTTCGGAGGGAATGCATGACTGACGGAAAAGTGCGTGTTGCCATCATTGG
>Ga0114950_10004284_pt1 | contig 11054 bp, 9 predicted proteins | sample N075metaG_FD_83503 | JGI IMG/M metagenome (GOLD analysis project Ga0114950, IMG submission 83503) | Deep subsurface microbial communities from Kermadec Trench to uncover new lineages of life (NeLLi) - N075 metaG | ecosystem: Environmental > Aquatic > Marine > Ocean trench > Sediment | place... | reverse complement strand
CCAATCTTATCAATATTGTTTTTCGTTTTTGTATATCTTTTATACTCATTGGCTTTAAGCTTTCTTTTTCCGTTTCTATCTTTATTACGCATCACATTGCACATTATTTCCAAAGCCGGATTTTCACCGGCATAAAAAACTACTTCTTTCAGGTTTATCACATCTTCTTCCAATTGAAAATTAACTACCTGTCTGAAAGTCTCTTTCAAAGGCTGTGTCACGGTAATATATCCTATATAGGATGCTGAAATACTATCTGATAAAACACTGGATGAGAATGAGTAGTATCCCAGAAAATCTGTGGTGGCTCCTAATGTTGTCTTATTAAGAAAAACATTGACAAAAGGTACAGGGTTGCCAGATTGTATATCCATTACCCTTCCTTCAATTAGAAAGGATTGAGCAGAAGCGCCAGAAATTATGAGGCTGCCAAGCAAAAACATTATCGTTGTTTTGCGAACCATTAATTCATAACAAATGAATTAAAGAAATAGTCTAAATAAATTCTTTTTCACCAAGAAGGTGTGGTTTTTTTTTCAAGATGTACAAGTCAATAACAGCGAGAGGTCGCGCCATTATTTCCCTGATCCTGGTTGGTAAAGAAGATGGGAAATCCATGTCCCCAGCTGACATCACCACTACATCCAGATTGTAGAATTTACTTATGAACAATGCCCTGTAGCCATGAAATCGTTGTGTAATGATTGTAAACTTACTTTGTCCAAATATTTCGTGGCAGCGTACCACCGAATCCAACGTTCTAAATCCGGCGTAATCAAGGGTAATGGCATCCTCAGGTACACCTTCTTTTAGCAGTGCTTCTTTCATTTTAAGAGGTTCGTTGTAATACACTGTTCTGTTATCGCCACTAAGAATTATGTGCTGAATTTTCTTTTGGTGGTATAGTTCAGCTGCTGATTTAATCCTTCCGGAAAAATACGGGTTTTCTTCCCCGGACATCAATTTTGGTGTTGTTCCCAATACAAGTCCAACATTTTGTACCGGAATCTCATCTGAAGATGAATATACATTGGAATAGGTTGTACTTATCACCCATAAATTGGTAACTGCAACAAACAAAATCAACGCGAAGGCAAACATCGCTACCCAACGAAAAAGTCGTCGAACTTTAGTCATACTTATTTAATTTATCAAATTCAGATTCGAGCACTTCAATTCTTTGTACAGAATTTCGATACCAATCTAAACGTAATCTCTTAATTTCATTATTACTTAATCCCCACTTAATTTCTGATTTCCTTAGCTTTCCCATCAATTCATACATACATAACGCTGCTACTACAGAAATGTTAAAACTTTCTGTAAAACCGACCATTGGAATGTGAACGCATTCGTCAGACTCAGATATTGCAAATTCTGTCAGGCCTTCCAACTCAGTCCCAAATACCAAAGCTATCGGGCGGGTAACATCAAGTTTTGATATAGGAGTACTGCCAGTCTTGGGGGAAGTGGCAACAATTCGATACCCATTTGCCCTAAGCTCTTCATAACAGATTTCCATATTCTTACCTGGAGATTCATTGTATCGTTGAAGGTCAATCCACTTTAACGATCCCTGCAGAACATTTGGGCTCAATTGATATTCATTCCGCTCCTCGATCACATTTAATCGTTGAATTCCAAAACATTCACAACTTCGTACCACCGCATTTGCATTGTGGGGATTATATATATCTTCCAAAATTAACGTAAGGTGATTAGTCCTGTAACCAAGTTTTTCTTCAATAAGTTCTTTCTTATGATTGGAGATGTACGGCTCAAGAAAAGCCAGTAGCTTATCCTCCCTGCTCATTAGAAATCCAGTTCAATTGTTGTTCCGATCGCAAATCCATCATCGCTTTTCTTACCGTTTTTCTTATCAGTATCCTCTTTTTTATTTTCAGGGTTCTTTGTTTTCTTTACTTCTTCATTTACGGGTTCGTTTATTTTATTTTCTTTTTCTACTGGAGTGTCAATGTCCCTGTTTATTTCAGGTACTATTAGTTTTATCTTTTTAAGCTTATGCTGCGTGAGTTTATTCCCGATAGCTTTCCATCCTTTTACATCCAGAAATTCATGCAGAGCAATTATTTCTTTTTCTTTTGTTCTCCCTTTTCCCTTGTTCAATTCCAATTCTACATTAACAACCTGATCCGTTGAAGCTATTTCAAGTCTGCTACCAGGCTCTTCACTAATAAACAAGTAAGGTTTGTTCGTAGTTAAAGATTCTATGTGGAATCTTTTAACATAATGAATATTTGATCCCCCATCATAATATACAGCTGTGACAATCAATTCAGGTGAATGTTTACAAATAGAAATTATTTTTGATGGCTCGTATCGATTTGTGATTTCGTAATCGGTAATCACATAACTTCCATCTTTTTGCAATGAAACAATTCTATCGTCTCCATTAAAGGTGCCTACAAACTGCCCTCTGTGATCCTTATTCAAGCGACCGATGGTTTCATCGTACCATAAATCCAATCCGCTAAGTGTAGAAACACCTTCAGATTTTAACTCAACTTTTCTTACAGCGTATTTGGTAAGAATATTGCCTCCGGCTCCCCTTCCTTTGATTTCGAGTGAGGAGAAATCAAAATCAAATACTTTCTTCCGCGCTTTCGCTCCGGATGTTAGTTTAACTGTTATAGTTTCTGCCTCTCCATTTGGATTTGCCGTTAAATACAACAGTTTTGATCCTGGACTTCCTTTTGTTAATTCATATTCTTTGTCACGGGTAATTGCTAGCACATTAAAACGTTTGATCATCGTTCTGCCGGTGCCACCATCAACGTACACGCCATTATAAACCATTCGTTCGTCACCCTTTTTCCAAACACCAACGTACATGATGTTTTTTCCCATGAACATCTTATCAGAAACACGGGAAACCATACATTTCCCATCTTTCCTTATTGCCAGAATATCATCAATATCCGAGCACTCTGAAATATATTCATCCTTCCGCATACCATATCCAACAAATCCATCTGTTTTGTTTGCATACAGTTTTACATTATTGGCTGCAACTACTGTTGCCTTTATATTCTCGAATGATTGGATCTCAGTTTTTCGTTCCTTTCCCTTTCCATATTTTTGAAGGAGGCCTTTAAAATAAGATATACCATATTCAATGATGTTTGCTAAATCATCCCTTACCTGCTTCAATTCATCATTAAACTTCTTTGATATATCGTCTGCCTTAAAAGCATCAAATTTTGAAATTCTTTTGATCTTAATTTCAGTAAGCTTCACAATGTCTTCATCCGTGATTTTACGATAAAAATCTTTTTTATAAGGGTCCAGCCCTTTATCAATTGCTTTTATGACATCCTCCCAGGTTTCACACTCTTCAATATCCCTGTATATTCTGTTTTCAATGAATATTTTTTCAAGACTTGAAAATAGGATCTTCTCAAGAAGTTCCTTCTCCCGAATCTCTAACTCTTGTTGAAGTAGATCCAGGGTCTGTTCTGAGTTGATTTTTAATATCTCATTTACAGAAAGAAAAAGAGGTTTGTCTTTTACAATCACGCAAGCATTGGGTGAAATTGAAGCTTCACAATCCGTAAATGCATAAAGCGCATCAATGGTGATATCCGGGGATTGGCCAGAAGCCAATGACACAAGTATCTCTACGTCTTTTGCAGTGTTATCAACAACTTTCTTGATTTTGATTTTGCCTTTATCATTAGCTCTGATAATAGACTCAATCAATCCCGTGGTTGTTGAGCTGAAGGGAATCTCCTTAATGATCAGGGTTTTCTTATCGTACTGCTCAATTCGCGCACGTACTTTTATTCTCCCACCTTTTTTACCTTCATTATATTCCGCAAAATCCGCCAGCCCTCCAGTTGGAAAATCTGGTAATATTTTTGGATTCTTACCTTTTAGTACATCGATAGATCCTTTTACAAGCTCAATAAAATTGTGTGGTAATATTTTAGTTGAAAGGCCAACAGCGATACCTTCAACCCCTTGCACCAATAATAAAGGAAACTTAACCGGGAGTGTAATAGGTTCATTTTTCCGTCCGTCGTAAGACAGTTGCCAATGCGTTGTTTGAGCATTGAAAACAACTTCCAGAGCAAATTTTGAGAGTCTGGCTTCGATATACCTGGCAGCTGCAGCCCTGTCTCCTGTGCGAATATCGCCCCAGTTGCCTTGAGTGTCTATCAACAATTCCTTTTGGCCAAGATTCACCATGGCATCGCCAATACTTGCGTCACCATGTGGATGATATTGCATGGTTGCTCCTATCACATTCGCAACTTTATTAAATCGGCCGTCATCCATTACCTTCATGGCATGCATAATTCGACGTTGTACAGGCTTTAACCCATCACCAATTGCCGGTACAGCCCGCTCAAGGATTACATATGATGCGTAATCCAGAAACCAGTTTTCATATAGTCCGGTAACGGGGACCACATCATGAATAGGGCTATCGTCATGAAGCTCTAACCCTTCATTTTCATTTGAACTCATTGCTTGATCTCCTTTGGAACCAGATCCTTTTCTACACGCAACTTATCAATGATAAATTGCTGACGATCCGGGGTATTCTTTCCCATGTAAAATGTTAATAATTTCTCAATACTTGTTTTTTCTCTTAATATGACTGGTTCGAGACGCATTTCATCTCCGATAAAACCTCCAAATTCATCAGGAGAAATTTCTCCCAAGCCCTTAAACCTGGTAATTTCCGGATTTGATCCTAGTTTATTGATAGCTGCTTGCTTCTCACCCTCATCGTAGCAATATATCGTCTGTTTCTTGTTCCTTACACGAAACAAAGGAGTTTCAAGAATAAATATGTGGCCATGTTTTACAAGGTCAGGAAAGAACTGTAGAAAAAATGTTAGCAAGAGCAACCGGATGTGCATTCCATCTACATCGGCATCTGTTGCCACGATTACTTTCCTGTATCGCAAATCTTCAATACCATTTTCAATATTCAATGCATGTTGTAAAAGATTGAATTCCTCATTTTCATAAACAACCTTCTTGGTTAGTGAAAAACAGTTGAGAGGCTTTCCGCGAAGGCTGAATACCGCCTGGGTCTGAACGTTTCTAGCTTTCGTGATAGATCCACTAGCAGAATCACCCTCCGTTATAAAAATCATACTTTCATCACTATTTTCAACATTTTTATCGTTGAAATGAATTCTGCAATCCCTTAATTTCTTGTTGTGCAAATTGGCTTTCTTTGCCCGATCATTCGCCAGTTTTTTGATACCTGCAATTTCCTTTCTTTCCCTTTCTGATTGCATTATTCGCTTTAATAAAGCTTCTGCAGTATCCGGATTTCTGTGTAAGAAGTCATCCAATTCTTTACGAAGAAAATCGTTGATAAATGTTCGCATTGTTGGCCCATCGTGAGCTACGTTCAAAGAACCAAGCTTTGTTTTGGTCTGTGATTCAAATATGGGTTCCTGCACCCGAACGGCTATCGCCCCAACGATACTTGCCCGTACATCAGTTGCATCAAAGTCTTTTTTGAAAAAATCACGAATCGTCTTCACAATAGCTTCCCTGAATGCTGCTAAATGCGTACCTCCCTGCGTCGTGAATTGTCCGTTTACAAATGAATAATACTCTTCACCGTATTGATTTGAATGTGTAATCGCAACTTCAATATCAGTTCCTTTTAGGTGAATAATCGGGTACCTGATGTTTTCAAGGTCTGATTTCCTCTTAAGTAAATCCAGTAAACCATTCTCGGAATGAAATTTCCTGCCATTGTAATTTATGGTGAGTCCTGCATTCAGAAACGCATAGTTCCAAATCTGGTCATCGAGGTATTCAGGAATAAAGTGAAAATTTTTGAAGACGGTATCGTCGGGTTCAAATGCAATCAACGTACCGTTACGCAAACTGGATTTCTGAATTTTAGAATCCGTTAGCATTTCACCCTTAGAAAATTCCGCTATTTTCATTTCGCCATCTCTGAATGACTGGGCCTTAAAATAACGTGAAAGGGCATTTACAGCTTTTGCGCCAACACCATTCAGACCAACAGATTTTTGAAATGCCGTTGAATCGTATTTTCCACCTGTATTTATTTTTGATACGCAGTCAACTACTTTTCCCAGCGGAATTCCTCTTCCAAAGTCCCGGATCTCAACCCTATGGTCTGTAATCTTTATTTCGATGGTTTTACCGTAACCCATCATATGCTCATCAATGCAATTGTCAAGAATTTCTTTTACCAGTACATATATACCGTCATCCTGAGCAGACCCATCTCCGAGTTTACCAATATACATACCAGGTCGAAGTCTGATATGCTCCTTCCAATCAAGTGATCTTATACTTGCCTCTGTATAAGCACCAACGCCAATTTCTGCCATTTAACAGGTCATGTTTCAATTCTAAAAATGTATTAATGTAATCCATTTAAAGCGGGAATTTTTGATTATATCAAATCTACCAAACTCAAATTGGATATCACTTAGGCGAAAAAACCTGATTTTTAATTGATATTCAAGTAATATGATATCTTTAAAAAAGGCAGATTAATAATCAAAAACTTGAAGAATTGCTTCTTAAGATACTGATTTATAGTGACTTAAATAACACTTTACTCGGGTAAAAAATAATTAATTATTTTCCCTTCTGAAGTCTGACGTAAAAAAAACCCAATAGCCATATCAACAATATCCCACCGGTGATGTTTAGAATAATTCCAAAGCTATTTAGGTTTATTTTCTCGAGTGAATTAAATGCACTTACAAAAATAACAGACATCATAAAAAATAAATTTATAAACCCGGATAACCCATTGAGCCATGTTATCAACGTCTGGTTATATTTATCTTCCAGCAGCCTTGTCTTTTTATACAACCGAATCAGGATAAGAAGTAATCCATTTACCAAACTGAATATAAATAGTCCCCCGTAAAAGAAAGAATTTCGTGAAAATTTCCCGGTTGGATGCCCCGACTCATTGGTATTGACCCCTACCATTTCTGGAAGATTGGCATAAACGTATAAAAATACCAGTAGAAGTACGATCATAGATATGCTTCTGAGCGTACTGGAAATTCGAATTAGCATAGGATTAATAATTGCGTGCAAAGCTATATAAACCCATTCATTATTTACAAACTGATTACATTTGTAACAATGAATATCAATCCTATTGTATTATCCATTCCAATCTACTTTTTACTCATTGGAATTGAACTGTTGATCCAACAATTCAGTAACAAAAAGATGTACAGATACAATGATGCAGTTACAAACATTAGTTGTGGTATAACACAACAACTTTCTGGCACCTTTCTCAAAATTTTTGGAATAGGTATTTATCAGTACATATATGAAAATTTTGCCATTTTCAGAATTGAAAGCAACCTGCTAACCATCATCGCATTATTTATTCTCGTTGACTTCTTTTATTACTGGGCACATCGAATGAGCCACGAAATCAATCTATTTTGGGGATCTCACGTGGTACATCACCAGAGTGAAGATTACAACTTTTCCGTAGCCCTGCGTCAAAGTTCTTTTCAAACCATATGGACGTCAGTATTTTATATTCCGCTTGCTGTAGTTGGGTTTAATACGCTGGATTTTGCTCTAATGGCGGCATTAACTACCGTTTATCAATTTTGGATTCATACGGAGACAATCAAAAAACTCGGTTGGCTTGAATATATATTTAATACGCCGAGTCATCATCGGGTTCACCATGGCCGGGATCCAAAATACATTGATAAAAATCATGCAGGAGTATTTATCATTTGGGATAAATGGTTTGGTACTTTCCAAAAGGAGGAAGAAAAACCTACCTATGGCATTACAAAACCAATTAATAGCTGGAATCCTATTTGGGCAAATTTTGACCATTACCAAAACATGCTTTCGGAAATGAAAAACATGAGTTTTAAAAACCAGGTAAAGTATTTATTCAAAAAACCAGGCTGGCTTCCTGATGAATTAGGCGGATTAAGGAAAGTAGAATCTATCAACAAGGACTCCTTTCATAAGTATGAAACAAAAAGTCCATCAAAAATTAATATTTATATTCTTTTTCAATACGCTCTTGCACTAGCAGCTTCAGGTCTATTTCTGTTTAACAGAGCCCAATTTACAATGAATGAGAGTGTTTTGTTTGCAAGTTTGATTACAATCACCCTTGTGAATTGTGGTGCTCTTTTCGAGAATAAAAATTGGGTTAAAGTAGCTGAGAACATCAGAATATTGATCTTCTCCGGAATTGCATTTTATTTTAGTTTTATTAATCAATGGGATCCGCTTCTTCTGATCGGTGGAGGGGCTTATTTGTTGATTTCCCTTACCTGGTTAAACACAGCTACAATTTCTAAAGTAGCAACACATGCGTAAACTTTTGTTCTTCCTCCTATTATCAGGATGCGTACAAAATATAGAGTTAAGCAATTTCAACAAACAGGAATGGAAATCAGATCTGATGGGTTGCAGCGGTTTGCGTGCGAATCAATTTCAGGAAATCATGGCTCAGAAAATGGTTTTGCTCGAAAAATCTGAGTCAGCTATTGTAAAACTACTGGGCTCTCCCGATAAGAATCAATTGTCAAGCAGAAATCAGAAAATATACCACTATTACACCCTTCCAGGTCCAAATTGTGCCTCTAAACAAGATAGTACATCTTACCTAAGCATCAGATTCAATGCTGTCGGACTTTCCAGTGAAGTTTTGCATTACAAACAACAAAATAATTAACTGTAAGAACTACGAATGCCTGATAATCTCCCCGGATTTTAGTCTTTTGAAGTAATCTTTTGCAGCGTTCCTTACTTTAGGAAACAGCAACAATCCCGAAAGCATTGTTGGAATTGCCATCGTGGCATACAGGCCATCAATCAGTGCGATAATAGCTGTTAAGGATGCTACAGCTCCAACAATGATGCTTGATACATAAAAATAATTGTAATATTTCTTACGATGAGCTCCAACAAGATATGAAAAGCATTTTTCACCATAATAAGAAAGTGAAAAAAGTGATGTAATTGCAAATATTGCTGCACAAAATGTCAGAATGTAACTACCAACTCCGGGTATAGCCTTTTCAAAGGCTTCCACAGTTAATGTAACACCAGTTGATGTTGAGTTTTGCCATACACCTGTACTTAATATTGCTAATGCGGTCAGTGTGCAGACAAGAAGTGTATCAATGGCAGGGCCAAGCATTGCTACCAAACCTTCCCTGATCGGCTCGTTTGTTTTAGCTGCTCCATGAGCCATTGGTGCTGTTCCGATTCCTGCTTCGTTGGAGAAAGCTGCTCTGCGTGCTCCAACCATGATTACAGCGCCAACTGCACCACCCAGGACAGCCTCCCCAGTAAAAGCATCAACAACAATCAACTTGAACAAGGAAGGAATATCACCCAAATGTAGAATTAGAATATAAATAACGGTGACGAAATATATTATAACCATAACTGGCACCATTTTACCTGCAACGGTTCCAATTCGTTTGATGCCACCAAAAATTACAACCATCACAATGGCAGTAATGAAAATACCTGTAAACATATCAGACGTACGAAAGGAAAATAATCCAATATCCGTGTAGCCTTCTCCTATTCCATTGGGTACAAGTATTACATCATGAATCACCTGAGTCAGTTGATTCGCTTGAAAAATAGGCAACACCCCAACAATTCCTGCAAGGCTGAAAACGACTGCAAGCCAATGCCATTTTTTTGAAAGTCCTTCACGTATAACATACATCGGACCGCCCTGTAATTCACCAGCAGAGTCTTTGCCACGATACATAATGGACAGTGAACAAGTAAAATATTTGGTAGCCATTCCAAAAAATGCACTTACCCACATCCAAAATATTGCACCAGGCCCACCCGTTACAATGGCGACAGCGACACCACTTATATTACCCATTCCTACGGTTGAAGCCAATTGGGTAGAAAGTGCTTCATAATGATTTATTTGTCCTTCTTCATCAGGGTCATCATAGCGTCCACGAAGTACATCAATAGCATGTCCTATGTATTTAAACTGTACGAATCTGGAAGAGATGAAGAAGAAAAGACCTCCACCTAAAAGTAGTACCAGTAATGGAGTTCCCCACATGAAGTCTCCATACGCTACCAGTGCTGTTTCAATTGATTTTTCCAAAAGGATGTGATTATTTTAAAGGAATCAAATATATACAAGAAGTTGGACTTCTGTATTTGGGTCTATTTTCTTTTCAATTCAATCATAAGGAGGATTAAATACTTGTTCAATATGTCCTGTTTTTTCTGAAATGAATTCCCATCCATCCAAGTCGAATACAAGTTCTACAATACCGGCCGGACTCAAGTTATCCAGTGGTTCACCTGTAATGTACTCGACAAAATAATGGAGTGATGGGTTATGACCAACAATAATTACTACCTCCCAGTTGCTCTGTAATATATTGACAACTTCGAGAATGTTTCTTGCAGAGGCTTCATACAAACTGGATTTTTGAATGAGTATTTCCGCAGGTTTATCTAATTTATCAACAATTGAATTGGAAGTTGCCAAAGCCCTATCCGCCGTACTGGTTATTACAATATCCGGTGAAATTTTTTTATCCTTAAGTATTGCCCCAACAGAAGCGGCCTGGGCGTACCCTGTAGAATTTAATTCACGTTGGGCATCGGATTGTCCAAAAGATTTTTCCATTGCTTGTGCGTGTCGTATTATAAATAGTTTTAGCTTCATCCGGTTACTTCTTCTTAATGATCCAATATTAAGAGGAATTAAGAAGGATTTCAGAAGGTCTTGTAAGTTCCTTTGCTTTTTTTTGAATTAAGTTGATATTTGAAACTTTCAAAAAATCATATGTGTAAAAACCTTGTCATCGTTGAGTCCCCAGCAAAAGCCAAAACCATAGAAGGCTTTCTTGGGAAAGATTTTAAAGTAGAGTCAAGTTATGGTCACGTCCGGGATCTCCCCAGCGGTGACAAAGCCATTGACATTGAAAATGGATTTACGCCTACCTATGAAATCTCTAAAGACAAAAAGGAAGTTGTTAAAAACTTAAAAAAACTGGCTAAACAATCAGAAATGGTTT
>Ga0114950_10004279_pt1 | contig 11059 bp, 8 predicted proteins | sample N075metaG_FD_83503 | JGI IMG/M metagenome (GOLD analysis project Ga0114950, IMG submission 83503) | Deep subsurface microbial communities from Kermadec Trench to uncover new lineages of life (NeLLi) - N075 metaG | ecosystem: Environmental > Aquatic > Marine > Ocean trench > Sediment | place... | reverse complement strand
TGTGCGGCAAATTGAAGCTTGAGAAGATCAAAACCATTGGCGACTGCTATATGGTGGCTAGCGGCATTCCGAAAAGAAACCCTGAACATTGCCAGGCGATCGCCGAATTTGCTTTGGGTGCCATAGAAATCTTTAAAGGCCTGCCAGCTTATGGCGACAAAGCCTTGCAGGCAAGAATTGGCATTAACACCGGAAGTGTCGTGGCCGGCGTGGTGGGAACGGATAAGTTTATCTTCGACATTTGGGGTGATGCGGTTAACGTCGCTTCACGCTTGGAAACAACCTCAAAGCCAGGCCGGATCCAGGTTTCCGAAGCAGTAAAATTCCGGCTTCAGGATGATTTTTTGTTTGAGGATCGGGGAAAAGTTGAGCTTAAGGGCAAGGGTAAAACCCAGACATATTTTCTTTTGGATAGGGTAGAAAAATAGCCGCCCTTAGGAATCGCTCTTAAATTTCACCCGGCGAGCCCCGGCAACAAACCTTTTAATCCGTCCGTCAGCATGCCCATGGCAATCGCGGCGAGGATCAAGCCCATGACACGGGTGACAACGCCGGTTCCCGACTCGCCCAGCCATTTTGCGATGGGCGCGGCAAAGCTGAATAAGAAACCACAAAAAACCGCGAGGCCTATGACAACGATTGATATCTCGACCCTGCTCATGAGGGACGGATAATTTTCGCTCGCCACCAAAACGGTCACCATCGCAGCGGGTCCGGCTACAATCGGGATGGCGAACGGCACCACCGCGACCGATGGCCGCGATTTTGCGTCGTCCAGCTCTTCGGGGGAGTGTTTATGGTGGTGTTTGTTGGTGAGCATATGAAGGGCGATAAGCAGTAGGATTATACCCCCGGCGGCGCCAAGCGAATAGACCGTAATACCGAAGAAATGCATCACATGCGCGCCGCCCCAGGTCACGATCAGCAGCGTGATTGCAGAAGCCAGTGCGCAAGTCCACGCGATGCGTTTGGTTTCGGCTCTTGTCCGGTGCGCGGTCATGGCTACAAAAATCCCGACAAAACCGATCGGGTTCATAATAGAGAAGAGGGCTGCTATGAGGCTGACCAATATTTCTGTAGGCATCATGTGCGTGTGTCCTCCATATCAACAGATGTTGGCGCTGGGCGGTAACCCCCCGTCTGAACGATACTGACAGGTCGGCTGAAGTGTTCTTGCTCAAATCCACCAACTCATAAGCCGTTATCTTTCCCTTGCTTGATGTGAAGGGAGCCTAACACAGAAGGAAACAGCGCGCTAATGTCCGCTTATGGATAAACCTTGTTGTCCTTTGTTGTCTGTGATTGTGCCAATAGCTTGGATCCCACTGAAATTCTTTCGGGCAGCAATGTTCCTCCCCGGCCTTTCCCGGGCAGGGCACCATTTTAAATAAATTTTATAATCATTTACAAATCTATTCAGCTTTTTATTATAGCCCTTGGGCATTTTTCTAGGCAAGCCTAAGGGGGAATTGAAAATGAAACGAACCAAGGGAATCTTTAGTCTAACACTTGGCCTAACTGTTTTCTTTACACAATTTTCTAATCCGGGTTATGGCTATGAGGAAGACGGTGAAATTGGAAATGTGGATTTTGCAACGACCTGCCAGGAAAATGTAAAAACAACCTTTAATAATGGTGTCTCCTGGCTCTATTCATTTGAATATGAACGCTCTGAAGAAACATTCTTGAATGTCCTGGAAGAAGATCCAAACTGTGGGATGGCGTATTGGGGAATTGCCATGAGCATTTGGCACCAACTTTGGGCACCCCCGGACAATAATTCTCTTGAAAAAGGCGCGCTGGCCTTGGCCAAGGCTAAAGAATTAAAGACAATGAACAAACGTGAAGTCGCTTACCTTAATGCCATTTCTGTATATTTTTCGGGGTATGAAACCAAATCCCATATTGAACGGGCACAAGCGTATGCAAACCGAATGGACACTTTGCAAAACGAATTTCCTGAAGACCAGGAGGCCAAAATTTTTTATGCGCTTTCGCTTCTTGCCTCGGCAGATGCCAAAGATTCGTCTTTGTCCAATCAATTGAAATCCGGAGCAATACTTGAATCTATTTTTGAAGATCAACCCAATCATCCCGGCCCAACTCATTATTTAATACATAGCTACGACTATCCTGAAATTGCCGAAAAAGCTCTTCAGGCAGCCCGCAGGTATGCTGTAATTGCCCCCGCCTCCGCACATGCCAACCACATGCCTTCACATATTTTTACGCGCTTGGGATATTGGCAGGAATCCATTGATATTAATCTGAAAGCCGTCGAGTCCGGGCAGGCTTTTGCTATGAATGCGGCATTGGAGGGCCGGTGGGATGAAGAGATTCACGCCCAGGCTTATTTGATGTACGCCTACCTTCAGGGGGGGCAGGATGAAAAGGCCAGGGGAGTTCTGGATGACATACAAAGCACAACCTCGTTCAGTCCCAACAACTTCAAAGTTGCACATCCTCTTGCCGCTATTCCGGCTCGTTTTGCCCTGGAAAGAGCAGATTGGAATGCAGCTGCCGGTCTAGAAACTGAGCCAGAATGGTTTCCGTGGGATAATTTTCCCGGGGCTGAGGCGGTAACCCATTATGCTCGCGCAATTGGGGCGGCAAACCTGAACCGGCCTGATGCTGTAATTCAGGAAATTAAAGCATTGCAAAATTTACGGTCGGCGCTTTCAGAAAAGGAGCATAGTTATTGGAAAAATCAGATGGAAGTGCAGATATTGGCCTCAAAATCTTTACTGGCCCGAATTGAAGGGAAAGAGCGGGAAGCATTAAGGCTCATGCGCCAGGCTGCAAAAATTGAGGACGAGGTAGCAAAACATCCGGTGACCCCAGGAGAAGTTGTTCCGGCCCGGGAACTTCTTGCTTTTATGCTGCTGGATTTGGGAAAATTTGAAGATGCTCTCATGGAATTCCAGAATGTTTTGGTGGCGGCACCAAACAGATTTAATGGTCTCTTTGGGGCGGCAAAATCTGCTTTAAATTTGGAAAAATTTGATCTGGCAGTCGGTTATCTAGGACAAATAATTGAACAAACAGAATTGTCTTCAGGGAACAGGCCCAGATTGCATGACGCTCGTGAAATGTGGGCGACTTTAGAAAAAAACTGAAAGCCCAGATAGTTGCAAAATTGTAAATTTTCCTCGGCTTGTTTTTGAGGCGGATGGCTTAGACCCTTGGTAACAACCCCCGGGTGGGTAACAGCCCGTTCTATATAGGCCCGGTTCGAACCCGGGCAGGGCACCAAATTTTCAACTCAGGCTGCCCAGTTTTTCACGGACAATATCGGCCCCGTCCGAGGTTGGATTGATCAGGGTTAAAAGCCGCTGCCAATAGAGCCTGGCGCTGGCCGGGTCGGCGCGCTCAGCGGCCGCCTGGCCGAGGAAAAAAAGCGCTGTCGAATTTTCCGGATCGAGGGTAATCAGGCGGAGTAAAGCCGCCACCGCCTGGTCGTTCAGGTGCTGGCCGGTTTGCTCCAGGTAGGCCAACAGGGCCTGGATGTAATTTTCCAGCACAACCGGATCATCCGGGCGCGCGCCGGCCACCAGGCCAAAGGCGTACAGTCCATCCTGATATCGCTCCAGCACCATATAAGACCGGCCCAGCCGCTCCCAGCCGGCCAGGTCCCCCGGGTTTTCTTCCATTCGCGCTTCCAGGGTAGCCACCATGTTTCCAATAATGGCCGCTTGGTCTTCAGGGGTCATTTGCTGGATTTCTTCGGCGCTTGGGTTTGCCGGTTCCTGGAACCGTTTTTCGGCAAGAATTTGCGGGTCATCCTGCCCCAGGGCAGTAGCGGCCCGAAGGATGCGTTGCTCGAGCAGGGGAAGCCACGGGGTATCAACGGGTGCTTCCTCATAAAGTGCCAGCCAGCGAACCAGGGCCAACTGGACATCCCCGGTCTGGAAAGAATAATCGCCCAGGTATAATTTGGCGAATAATTCGCCTGGGTTGAGCTTCACGGCGGTTTCAAAAGCTTTGAGGGCTTCGTCAGAGATCAGTCCCTGGTCGCGGAAGGTCAAGGCCTCGCCAAGGGCCAAGAAAAGCCCGGCATTACCAGGCGTCAGGGCAATCGCCCGCCGGTAGGCCGCAATCGCTTCCCCATAGCGTTCTAACCCGGTGAGCGTTCTGGCCAATCGGGTCCACCCCCTCACATCCTCAGGGTTTTGGGCGACAACGGCTTTTTGCTTATCAATGATTTCCTCGAGTGAGGGAAAAACGGGTTCTTGCCCGGTGAGGGATGCCCGGCCACCGCCGGTGTTGAACCCTTCCAGGAATGTCGGGGAATTTACCATCGCCGGAGAGCCAACCAGATAATAAACCCCGCCCGAGGCGACCACAATAAGTATGCCCAAAAAGGCCAGGGTTTTGGCGTTTTTTCCTTTACCCCCCCTGGCCAACAGCGGCTGTAGCGCCAGGCCAACCGCAAGCACCATTAAACCGACAAAAATCAGCCCCAGTTTCATGATCCTATTTTTCCCTATCCCCAGGGTCGGAATTATCACCGTCCGGGATCGCCCCCAAAACCTTGCGAAAATAATAAAAAATCAGGAGCCCACCCATCAGGAATATGATAAACGGCCCAAACCACAGTAAATAGGTGTCAGCCTGAAATGGCGGCTTGAGCAGGACAAAATCCCCATACCGGTCAACCACGAAACCGATGACCTGTTCATCATTATCACCTTCAACCAGGCGCTCACGGATAATCAGGCGGAGGTCCCGGGCGAGCGGGGCATCTGATTCATCAATGCTCTGGTTCTGGCACACGACACAGCGCAGTTGCTGGCTAATCTCACGGGCCCGCTGTTCCAGAACCGGATCATCCAGACGTTCATCGGGCTCGACGGCGCCGGCCCCACCCAAGCCAACGGCCAGGATAAAAAACCCGCCGAGTAGAAAGACTACGGTCTTGAAGGTCATCGCTGTAACTCCTCAACGATCGGGAGAATAATCTCGTTCCAGACTTCAGGGGTAATCGGGCCGATATATTTATACCTGATCCGTCCATCCTTATCGGCGATGAAGGTTTCCGGCGCCCCGGTAACGCCAAAATCAATGGCAACGCGGCCATCGGCATCATCGCCGATAAGGGTATAGGGGTTGCCTTCTTTTAAAAGCCAGGCGGCGCCCGCCCCGGGTGGGTCTTTCCAGTCAATCCCGTAGATCGTGATGGTATTGTTTTTTGCCAGTTCCATCAAAAGGGGGTGCTCAATAATGCACGCCACACACCACGACCCCCAGATATTTACCAGAGACGCCTTGCCCTTAAGATCGCTTGAGGAAAGCCCCTGGTCAAACCCCTCAATCGCGGGCAGGGCAAATTCTGGTACCGGTTTGTCGATTAGCATCGAAGGCAGTTTGTTCGGGTCCAGCGTCAGGCCGATGGCAAGGTAAACCACGATCCCGGCAAATAGGGCGATCGGCATATAAAAACCAAGACGCTTCACGACGTTTCGTCTTCACTGCCGCTGCGGGCAGGCCTATGACCACCGATCAGGGTTACCCCGCCGCCTATCACCAGAAGGATTGCACCAAACCACAGCCAAGGCACCAGCGGGTTTCTGAAAAAGTGGACGGCAAGTTTTCCGTCCTTGGCCCGGGGCCCCAGGGTCAAATAATAGTCCCCCCAAAAGGTTGATTTAATGCCGGCTTCAGTGGTTTCTATGCCGCGGACCGGGTAAAAGCGTTTCTGGGCGGTCAGGGTGGTGACAACCTCGGAGCCTTTCCAAATAGTAAATTCCCCCTGCAGCTTTTCATAATTCTCTTCTCTTGCCAGAAAGGCCTTATCAAGTTTTATGGTTAAATCCCCGGCCTGGAGGGTATCGCCGATATCCATCATGCCGATGGTTTCCACCCGCCAGAAACTGGCCCCGGTTATCGCCACCACAATCACGGCCACGCCAAAATGAGCGATCGCCATACCAAGGAAGGCCTTTGGCAGGCGTATCGCCCGCGCCAGAACCTCCTTTACCGGGCCTTCCAGGCGGATGCGGTTGGCCAGGTCGGTCAAGGTGGCCCCGGCAATCCAGGCCGCCAGGATAACCCCAAAGATGGCAACCAGGCTTTCGGTCCAGAAAAACCAGGCGACAATGGTGCCAATCACCAGCGCCGAAATAAAGGCATAGCGCAACCCGTAAAGCACGTCTTTCAGGTTGCCCCGCTTCCAGGGAAGTGCGATGGCAATGCCAAGGATTACCAGCGCGGGGATCATTATGGGCAGGAAGGTGATATTAAAATAGGGTGCGCCGACGGAGATTTTGTTCCCTGTCAGGGCATCGATAAACAGTGGATAAAAGGTGCCGAGAAAAACCGTAAGGCAGGCACTGACGATGACCAGGTTGTTGATCATAATACCACCCTCGCGGCTGATCGGGGAAAAAGACCCAAGCGGTTTCAACTTGGGTGCCCGGTATCCAAAAAGCGCCAGCGCGCCGCCAATGGCCAGGGTTAAAAGGACAAGAAGAAAAACCCCGCGGGTGGGATCAACCGCAAAAGCATGCACCGAGGTCAGGATCCCTGAGCGGACCAGAAAAGTGCCGATCAAGCTGAAGGAAAAGGCGAGGATTGCCAACAGCGAAGTCCAGGTTTTCAGGGCTTCCCGTTTTTCAACCACCCGGAGCGAATGGAACAGGGCAGTGGCGAAAAGCCAGGGCATAAAGGATGCATTTTCCACCGGGTCCCAAAACCACCAGCCCCCCCAGCCCAGCTCGTGGTAGGCCCACCAGGATCCAAGCGCGATTCCAAAAGTCAAAAAGCACCAGGCCGAAAGCACCCAGGGGCGCACATGCCCGGCCCAGATGCGGTCAATTTTTCCTTCCAGCAGGCCGGCGGCGGCAAGTGAAAAGGCGGTCGACAGGCCGACATAGCCTAAATACAAAAACGGTGGGTGAAATACCAAACCCGGATCTTGCAGCAATGGATTAAGCCCGAGGCCGTCCAACGGTGTAGGGAAAATCCTGTCAAACGGGTTGGAGGTAAAAACCAGAAACAAAATAAATGCAAATCCGATCAGGCCCTGAATGCCGAGCGCCCGGATGCGCAACCCTTCAGGCATTTTGCTGCCCGGGCGCGCCAGGATCGCCCCGAACAGCGCCAGGATAAGAACCCACAGCAACATCGAACCTTCATGATTGCTCCACACACCGGCGATTTTGTACATCAGCGGTTTGGTGGTGTGCGAGTTTTGAAACACATTTGCGACCGAAAAATCAGAGGTTACAAATAAATAGGTCAGGATCAGGAAAGAAAAAAAGATAAAGCCAAACTGGGCAATGGCCACCCGGCGGGTGACCTGTAGCAAAAGGGGATTATTACGCTTCAAACCCCACCACGGCACAATCGCCTGGACCAGGGCCAGGACAAGCCCCAGAATAAGTGCAAAATTGCCAATCTCAGCAATCATTTTATTAAACTTTCAAAACCTCGGTAAAAAACGATAAAGCCATACTCCCCTCTCATTTACAACCCGGTTAAAACCGGCCTTTTTCTTTTTTTATCCAGAGCTATGTTAATGTGCCGCCTGCCCTTTTGCCGCCCTTCGCGGGGAAGGGCAAATCAATTTTTAGCGATTAAAATGCTTTTAATTTTTAAAATTTATAAAATGCTATAAAAAGGTTACCTTACTTAAGGCCCGGAGTAATGCCGGGTACTGGGCAACAGAACAGAAAGAACAACATTGGCTAAATCCAATAACCAGGTTTCCCAGCCCGACCTTGGCCGATTAGCTGGGTTGGTGCGTTCGGGGCGGCCCAAAGAGGCGATTGAAGTTGCTGAACAGCAAATGCAGCGCTTTCCCGATGACCCCGGCCTGATCCAGTTCCTGTCAGGGATTTATTATACTTCTGGCCGCCTCGCGGATGCCCGGACCTTAATGCGCCGGTATCTTGAGCTTGATCCGGGAAATGTTCAATGCCTTCAGGGGCTGGCCACCGTTGAACAAAAACTGAAAAAATTGGAATTGACAATAAAGGCCCAATTAGATGCGATTGAAGCTGATCCCGGCAACGCTTTTTCCTTCCTGCGCCTGGCCGGGAGCTACATGTCGGTTGGTGACCGCGAGAAAGCCATCACCGCGACATTCCTGGCCTATGACCGCCACGTCAAGATTTTTAACATGGCCGACGACCCGCAGGTGGCCGCTAACCTGAAGAAATTGGCGGCAGATGGCGAAGTTTTGTTGCGGGAAAAACTTGCCGAAATCCAGGATCAGGCCTTGAGGGGCGTGAAAGAAGCACACCCGGGGGCTGACCTTTCGCGGATCGAGGGGCTGGTTTGGCGGGATGTGTTCGCCGACAAGGTGGCGTTTCAGCATGACCAGCAGCGGCCCCAGTGGCTGTACCTTCCGGGGCTGGAGCCCCGTGCTTTGTTTGAGCGATCTGAATTCAGCTGGGTCAAGGGCCTGGAAGCCGCCTTTCCGGATATCCGGACCGAGGCCCTGGAGGTGCTCGACCCGGATAAGGACACTGTCCCTTATATCGATACCGGCCAGGAGGTCCAGGAAGGCTGGAAGAAGCTAGACGGTTCCAGACAATGGGGGGTCGCCCATTTGTTCAAGGAGGGTCAGCGAAACCCCCAGGCTTACAAAAAGTTTCCGGCCACCGCTGCGGCCCTGGATGCCATCCTCAAAAGCCAAAAATCAGAAACCTTTATGGAGGCGTTTTTTTCAGTGTTGAAACCGGGGGCCGAGATTCCCCCCCATTTTGGCCAGACCAACGCCGCTTTAACTGTTCATTTCCCGCTGGTCATTCCCGAGCGTGTTGGAATCAGGGTTGCCAACCACCGTCATACCTGGCGGCCCGGGGAAACCTTCATTTTTGATGACTCGTTCGAACACAAGGCCTGGAACCGAAGCGATCAAATCAGAATCGTCCTGATTCTGGGGGATTGGCACCCCGGTTTGAGCGCAATCGAGCGCGCCGCCCTCGATGTATGCGTGCCCGCCCGGCTTGACTGGATGGGCGGCATCACACTGGAAAAGCTGCTGGGTTCCTAGATCGGTTACCAGACCTAACCTAAATTAAAGTTTCTAGTCATCGCCCTCTGGGTCGTCTTCAGGTTCGTCATCGGGGCAGGGGCCGGTTCCACATTCAATGGTGGTAATGATTTCCTCACGGCCGGGGGCCTTTTCTCTGGAACCAGTTTGTCCCTGGATCCTCAACTGACTAAATGTCCCACCCCTGCTTTGGGTACCGGTCGCCCCTGCGGTCAGCAAATTGGCAGCCGTGTTTTGCGCTGGTCCAGCACTCAGAGTGCCGCCCTTGGTGTCGGCTATGTTCCAGTCATAAATCTTTGGGGTGAAACTCTCGGCCCCGGCCAAATTGGCCCTGAGGGTTGCGTTGGCAAAACTGTTAAGATGAGCGGCCAGGTCGGTTTCCCAGTTTGGGAAGGCTGATTTCCCCATTTCATAAAGCAGCGAAACCCGGGCCTTTGTACCCCAAAACTTGACACCCCGGTTGCTGTTCACAAACTCTTTCGCAGATTTCTTGAGAAGGCGCTGCACATTTTCACCGGTGAACGCCCTGTTCGGCAGGCTGGGGCCGCCAATAGACCCCTGATACAAGCCATAAAGCACCAAGGGCGAAGCCCAATGGCGGATCAGGATTTTATTTTGAATGTCGTTCAGGGAAAGCGCAACACCCTCCACAGTCACCAGTTTTTCATCCCAAAGAGCAGTCTTTTTTGATTTGCCATAACGCAGTTTTTTTAACTTTGAGATAGGGTATTCTTTTGCCAATTGTTCAAAGAGGACAGCGTTGTGAAGATTGAGCCAATAGGCCAACTGTTCATTCTTGTTGAAATCGGCCAGCGGGTAAGAGTTGGGCAATCTTTCCAACTCACCTATGTATTGGGCGACCATGTCCAGGTGTTCTTGTTTTAACAAATGGAACCGAACCCGGTTGGTTTCTTCCCTGGCGGCAGAGCTGCTGCCCCGGGAAATCCTTGTGCCGGTTTTTACTTTGGGTTTGACGGTTGCCAATTTGACCGATGACGGTTCGATAACCTTAACAGTGGCCTGCAACATAGTATCCCAACCAACATGATTAATAGCCATATCGGACCCTTCGGTATAGTTTCCAAACCTGGCAAAGGGATCGGCGCTATTGGTTTCTTCCTGGCCATAAACCGGGGTGATCAAAAAAACCAGCAAAACCAGAGTTAAAATTTTTGTAATTAATATAGTTGGGTGCAATTCTTTAAGCAAAATACGTACTCCTCGCTGTTGTCCCAATTCAGGGTTTTGTCTTTTTTTATGCAATAAACTTAACATAATAAATTTATTTTTCCAATTCTATTGCCAGTTTTTACTGAGTTTCTCAATAAACATTCTGCGTCAGTCTTTCCTGTCGCCCTCGGGGTTCGTAACCTCATCTTCAAGCTCGGGCGGTTCATCAGGCTCGTATTCGGGACACGGCCCGGTCCCGCATTCTTCTGAAGTAACAAAACCTTCGCGCTCAGGCATCTCTTCCCATTTTCGCGCCACTTCGCGCAAAAGGTTTATGGTATGCTGAGTAAGGCCGCTTGGCGCTATCATGTTAGAGTTGTATAATTGGTTCAATATAGAGTGGCCCCTGCTCAGTCCATCCGCATTTACACCCGGATGGGATAAATTCAAAAGGTTTACGAGTGTATCATCCTTGGGCCCTGCGCTTAGGGTGCCCCCCAGGATGTCGGCAATATTCCAGTCATATAGCCCGGTGGTAAAGGGTTCGGAGCTTCTCAGGCTGGTCTGAAATTCGGGTATGGCAAAGCTGATCAGATGCCGGGCAAGATCGTCTTCCCAATCCGGGAAGGCCGCCTTACCCCATTCATAAAGCAAAGAGACCTTGGTTCCCCGGAAGCCACGATTGCTGTTAATAAATTCATCGGCCTTTTGCCTGAGAATGCCGTGGACATTCCTGCCCGTGAAAGCCCGGTTGGAAAGGCTCGGTCCGCCGATGGCGCCCTGATAAAGTCCATAAAGAACCATCGGTGTTTGCCAGTGCCGGATCAGGATGTTGTTTTGAATATCATTAAGGGACATCGAAACCCCCTCAACCGTCACCAGCTTTTGGTC
>Ga0114950_10004278_pt1 | contig 11061 bp, 11 predicted proteins | sample N075metaG_FD_83503 | JGI IMG/M metagenome (GOLD analysis project Ga0114950, IMG submission 83503) | Deep subsurface microbial communities from Kermadec Trench to uncover new lineages of life (NeLLi) - N075 metaG | ecosystem: Environmental > Aquatic > Marine > Ocean trench > Sediment | place... | reverse complement strand
GGGGCAAAAAAAATGAGCCGGATTTGAAAACTATCCGGTCTCTTTGAAATATCCAAAAATCTGCATAACCCCTTTAATTCTAAAAAGATACCAGACGACCCCCCTGTAGTCAAGTTAATTTCATCGGTTTCCGAGGGTTTCCTGTCCAGAACCCTTGGAATTTTGATACTTATTAAAATTAATAAAATTAACCAGGTTTTGGGTAATCTTTATTCATCTGGTAAACAAATGCCAGTAATTCCGCCACAACCTGATAAACGGTGGGGGGAATTTCTTGATTGATATCCATTTGCGAAAGAACTTCAACCAGATCAGGGTCCTGTTGCACCGGAATATTGTTCTCAAGGGCAAGGGAAATAATTTTTTCCGCGACCAGGCCTTTCCCTTTGGCGGTGACTTTTGGGGCCGTGTCATCGCTGGATTTATACCTTAAAGAAACGGCTGATTTGGTTCGTTTAGGATTGGTTTTTTTCATGTGGTTACATCCACCAGCCGCGTTTCATCCTGAAACAGAATTGCGGACAACTCGTTCTCGAAATCCAATTCAATTTTATCTTCAACACAGCATTTTAGGTCGACCTGAAACCCCAAGTCGGCCAATCGGGAATTAAACTCTTCAGTCCGTGAATCAATAAAATCGGCAATGGACTGGTTTTCTACCTGTATTTTAACGGACAGGTGGGTTTGAGAGACTTGACTGTCCACGCGCAAATTTCCAAGCATTGAAAGATCCAGAAAAAAAACCAGGTTGTAGGATTTTTTGGCGGCGCCCTTCTTCCCGGATTCTTCATCTCCGGAAGAACGGACATAAAGTTTTATGGCTGAGTTTCCCTGGCCGAAAGGATTGGGGATTTGCAGTAAAACAGATTGGTTTTCCTGTCTCGCCAATTGGTTGGTCAGTTGATGCAGTTCAATATTTTCCACAGCCTGACGAAAAACCTGCGCGTGTTCTTTCAGTATTTTCAATTGTGTGGAGGAAAATCCTTTAGCCTGATTAACCTGATCTTCCAATTTTTGAATCATGTCCAATAGCTGGCCTTTAAGATCGCGACTCAGTTCTATCGCCTTTCCCTGATTGGCCCCTTGTTCGAGAAACTGTTTCACCCTGGCTTCGTAATTGATTCCTGAGGCATTAACCTGGTCTCTTAACAGTTGGGCATTGGCCGTTTTTCCGTTTCCAGGACTTAGCAATTGCAGGGTTTGATTCAACTGCGCCAATTTTTCCGAGTCCAATTTGAATGAAGCAGAATTGGAAGAAATTTCCCCGAAAACGGTTGCCAGTTTCGTTATCATTTCCCCAAAAGCCTGTCGGGCGGGCAGGTAAGGTTTTATCATTCCCGCATCCACCTGCTTGATAACCGGTCCATTGGATTGAAGAAAATGGAACAGACCGTTGGCGGTTTTTTCTGCAACAACGGGAATCTGGTCGCCAGGTTTCAAGGAATTGCGATTGAGCGTTTGCACAAAAAAGTTTCTGTTTTTAAGCTGGACAATTGCGCTTTCAGAATCAATCACTTTTTTTATTTGTGCCGAGTAAGTTTGCCCTTGAGAGAATTTCAAAAAATCAAGTCCGTGTTTTGAGAAATATGAAATTGGTGAACTCTTCCCGGATGAAATCTGGATCGTTGTTTCCTGCTTCAATTGCGTTCCAGTGATTTCTTTTGCGTTAATTTCTTTTCCGGGGGAACGACCCAGCTCTGACGGGGATATGATTCTTAATACCGGCGCGGGTGAAATTTGTTCCACTTTAGCTGAGATGGTTTGTCCGTTTTTAAAAGAAGGGTCGCCCTGGACGACAATTTTCTGGCCCTCAAAATTAAGCAGGGCTTTGGTTCCCTCAGAGAAAATTTGGATCACCTGGCCTTTAAGAAGCTGACCCAATTGTAGTTGTTGAATGAATTTTTGCGGCGGGGAAGAGGAGCCTTCGCCCACAAGGATTTTTAGTAAAGTCGCGGAAATTTGATCGATCTGCAAGGAACCCTCCGGTTTTCCAGGTGGTGAAGAAAATAATAACGTCAGCTGAACAGAAATTTCCCTCATCGCCGAGGGTGAAGGATCCCATCAAACGTTAAGAGGTCGCCTTAAACTACAAGGTTGATAGTGCTCCCCTGGCCATTTTCCGCCGTCATGGTTTCCCTTTTTGCGACGGACGGGTTCTCTTCCTCATCCGAAGGTCCGTTTTTATTTTTATTACCCGCTGGTTTACGACGCGACCCGTCCGAATTTACGGTATTGGATTGATGGGATTGCTCCGCATTCTGGACCGTGGTCCGTTTCATTTCATCGGAGGTTTTTCTTTCCTCCTTATGTTCCTGATTGGCGGCATGGGGGATGTTTTGCAGGGAATGCTGTACCTTTGCAGTTGCCGTCCCCATTTGTTGAATGTGTTGAATATTGGTGGGAGAGATGGATGACATTGTCAGCTAACTCACTGTTTTATAATCATTTGTTTTAGTATAACTGCGGCGATAATTTTGTCAAGAAAGCGGCTGAAAACTAAATCAGCTCTATAGCTTTTTATCGGAATTAAAATGATTTCACTTGACAACAAACTGAGTGAAAACGACATCGGTCACGGCACCGGTGCCGGCAAGAAGTACCGGGTTTACAGTGACAAGGATTTCCTTTTTGATTTTTTCTTCGATTTTTACTTTGCCTGAAAAATATTCCCGCGGACCTTTCCGGCTCAATACATTGTATATATTTCTCCGGATGGCTGGGAGCGAGTTTTCTATCTCCTCACTCAAAGTGCTGTTGCTTAAAATAAGGTTGGGAATGACTGAAATATATTTTCCGGTTTCCTTTTCGTTCACTTTCAGGGGAAGAAAAAAAGGTTTAAGTGTAAAAATATGAACCTTTTTAAATGGACTTTTTATGGTTTCCACCGGAGGCGGTGTGGAAACGTTTTCACCTGCCTGCTCTCCAGGTTGAATTTCAACCTCTGAATTTTGTGTGGAGGGAGACAGGAAGAAATAAGCTCCACCAGCCAATAGAATAATTAATAGGGTCCCACCTCCCACCAGGATCCAGGTTTTTTTGCCAAGGGCAAAACGGCCACCCTTTTTAGGGATTGGTTTATCTCCTTCCGCTCCTTCTTGCCCATCATTTTGAGAGCCTTCCAGAAGACGGTCAAGTTCTTCCGCCTCTACATGCTCATTTTCATCATCAATGGTTTCTTCAGCCTGGGCCATAGCTAAAATTTTATTACAGTTTTAAATTAAAATCAGGTTAACGCTTCGAGTTTCGAATACAGTGCCTGAACCTTTATTTTAAAATCTTCCTGATTACCATCGTTTTGCAATACATAATCGGCTTTTTTTATTTTATCAGCTTGCGGCATTTGATTCTGAATTCTTGATATTACTTCTTCGCGGCTCAGGGAACAGCGTTTCATGCCACGTTGAATGGATTGTTCCCCGTCGCATGTGACGACAACTACCTTGTCCATTCTTTGGTCGTTGCCTGATTCAATCAAAAGGGCGGCCTCGACCACCACAATGGTTTCCGGATGTACCCGAAAAATCTGGTCAGCCATTTTAATTTCCTCCGCAATCACCTTAGGATGGAGGATTTTTTCAAGCTGATCCTTTTTAAATTTATAATTAAAAATAATCTCCGCCAGTTTAGCGCGATCTATGGTTTGATGATCGTTTTGTAAAATTCCTTTTCCAAACGTATGGACTATTTCCTTCCACGCCGGTCGATTGGGAAGAACAAGGTCGCGGCAGATGACGTCGGCGTCAATGATGAAAGCTCCCATCTCTTTTAGCAGAAAGGCTGTTGTTGTTTTACCCGAACCCATTGTACCGGTAAGACCTATCAGTAATCCCATATACGATTTCCAGTTACGAATGATTCAGAGACTGCACATATTCTTCATAAAGCCGCATTAACTTCTGCGTCACCGGCCCCGGTTTTCCCTTTCCGATGGAGTGTCCGTCCAATTGGGTCACGGGCATGATTTTTTTCAGTGTTCCGGTGATGAAAATTTCATCGGATATTTCAAGCATTTCCGGAGGCCATTGACCTTCCTCCACGGGAAGGCCATTTTCTCTCGCAAGTTGAATAACCGTATCACGCGTGATACCGGGAAGGATTCCGCTTTCGAGAGAGGGCGTCAGGACTCTTTCTCCCTGGACCAGAAAAATATTGCTGGTAGTGCATTCGGTCAAATAACCTGCGGGACTCAACATTAAAGCGTCTTTGGCCCCGAGTTTATTGGCTTCCATGATTGCAAGGACGTTGTTTAAATAATTTCCTGTTTTGATTCCCGGATTCAAGGCCTCCTTCGGATTTCTCTTGATTGAAACCAGGGCGACATTAATGCCCCTGCTATAATTTTCCGGGGAGTATTCCTTGCTGGGCCCAACATAAATAAGGACGTTGGGATTATGACAGGAAGAGGGATCGATATCGATATCCCCCACTCCGCGGGTGACGATAATTCGGATGTAAGATTCTTCATTTTCCGCCGCTTGAAGCGTTCTGTTGACTTCTCGGACAAACCATTTTTGATCGTATGGAATTGCAAGGGATATCCCGTTCGCCGAATTGGTCAAGCGATTGAGATGCGCTTCTAAAAAGATGGGTTTGTTATTGCGGGTGGCGACGACTTCATACACACTGTCGCCAAATAAAAATCCGTGATCAAATACGGAAATATGAGGGTCTTCTTCAATGTTGCCGTTGAAATTTATTTTAAGGGTCATGGTTTAATGCACAGAAGAAAAAACTGGAAATTTATTTTTTATCCAGGGCTAAAAGAATTTCATTGAGTTTTTTTTTGTCTTCATTAGTATAATTATCCTGCGGCTCTCCCTTGATTTTTTTCGCCTCGCCATCCCCTGACTTCAGGGAATTGGTCAGGTTTTTGACATCACCAAATTTCTTTAATTTTTTCTTGATCCCTTCAAGATCGAAATTTGGAATTTTATCTAAAATTTTATCAGTATCCACTTCTCGTTCCAAGACCCTCGATAGTTCAATTAATTTTGGAGCAAAAAACGAGTCCTTGCTGATTTCACTTTTAATATCGGCAGGAAAAAACCTGAAAAAGAACGTAAAAATTATAAGGATAATGATTCCCTTGACCAGGCCAATAACGCCTCCAAAAAGACGGTCGAGCCCGGAAAGTCCGGGGGCCAAATGAACCAGCTTCTTTAGGGCTTTACCCAACAAGGAAATTGCAAACACCGTGGCAATAAAGATAAGGACAAAACTGATTATTTCGGATGCGGTGGGGTTGGAAATGTATGGGCTCAGGGTAACTGAAAAATCTTCCCGAAAACTGATGGCTGTGAAATACCCGCCAATATAGGCTAATAATGAAAATATTTCCCGCACCATCCCCCGCACCATTGAGTAGATCAGGCTGAAAAACAATACAAGAGCGGCTAGGATATCAAACAAGGGCATGGTAGCAAAATCCTTCTTGACTAGCCTGAGGGCTAGAGCAAATATATATTTTCGATGGGTTTATGGCTGACTGAATCCTGTTTAGTTCCGCTAGCGTTTCGCTGGACCCAATGTTAACGTGCGATGGTTTTATGGCTAACTGAATCTCGCTTCGTGCAGAAATTTTCATCCTGAACTTTTCCTCTCGAGGTTTCAGGGCCTCGCGTAGCGTCAGGCCCAAGTTTCCTCCCCTGGAAGGGGCGCGTAGCGTCAGGCCCAAGCTTCCTCCCCACGTAGTGGGACGGGGCTAATTGGAGTTAACCGTAAAAATTTTTTTAAATCGATCCATTTTCTGGTCATCGTATAGAATGAGATAAATCGCGTAATTGCGCAGAATTTTTTTTACGTAGTTCCGGGTTTCGGTAAATGGAATACTCTCGATGAACTCCAGAGGATGCATATTGGAACGCAACGCAACCCATTGCCGAACTTTCGTGGGACCGGCATTATATGCCGCTAAAGCATATACCATATTTTGATTAAAGGAAACCAGCAGGCGATGCAAATATTCGACTCCCAATCGGACGTTGGTGACCGGATCTTTTAAAGTTTCTTTAGTAGGGACTTCCTGTTTTAACGTACGGGCGACCCCCTCTGCCGTCCGGAGCATCAACTGCATCAGTCCAACAGCGTTTGCTTTTGAAGTAATTCCGGGATTGAAAGCGCTTTCCTGCCGCATTAAAGAAAGTACCAGAAAGGGGTCAAGATTATAATGTGCCAGAATTTCCAAAACTTCCGTCATATAGCCTTTTGGGAACAGCCCCTCTGCTAAAGGTCGGGATAGATGGTTGCGATTTTCATTGCCTGAGAGTTTCCAGGACAGGTTAATGGAGTTTTGAAAATCACCTCCAAGTTTGAACAGATTGGCGATATAAAAGGAAAAAGCTGGATTGTCCCGGTAGTATGGAAAATTCGCCAACTCCTGTACGCCATGCCCGCGGAATCCTATCGCAATCAATTTTTCCGCCCGACTCAAATGCTTACGGTCGATTTCGCCAAGGCCGAATTTTCTAAAAACCGACTCCGGCAACTCTTTCCGGGTTAAAAATGTTTTAAGATCAAAACTGGAATCGTCCTGAGTTATTATCGTATAGAAATCAAAAGAATGCTGTTTGGCCAATTGTTTGATCCAATAAATCTTTTTTTCCTGATTTCCCAATGCATCGTGGGTTTGTGCGAGCCAATACTTCCCTGCCGCTTGATAGTTGGAATTTGGATATGAAGCCTTCAATTGTCGATAGGCGGGAGAGGAATAATAATTTAGAAGTCTTTCAAAATGGATCTGGGCGATCTCATATTTTTTTTCCAATCTTTCGATCCAGGGAATTTTAAATAACGTGCTGGTTGTGTAGGGTCCGAAATCGTATTTTTTTAGCAGAAGGTCATAGTAGGCCACCGCTTTGGAATATTCCTCTTCATCTTCCGCAATGCGTCCGAGAAAGAACAGGGCCTTATGGCAAGCGTCAATTTCAAGGGGATATTGTTCGATTATTTTCTCATAAAAAAATGTGGCATGTTCTGGTTGATTTGTTTTCCAAAAAGAATACGCCAGCTCATTGAGATCTTTTTGAGTGAACAAAATGGCGATTTCATCAATAACGCCATTGTTGGAATGATTTTCAAGATAAAGTGGGAGAAGTTGTTTTAACGTTTTGATCACTCCTCTCGACTCCCGGATTCCAGGATAATTGCGCAGAACCTGCAATCCTGAATTCAGACTTTTTCCCAGATCGTCCTGATCGAGAGACTCATGAAAACTCCGAACCATTTTATTGTTATAAACAACCTTTGGTTTTTTCCTTTGCGCATGCGGTTTTCTTATTTTTTTGTTGCCGTTGGGAAGTGGAGGCGTGTCAAGTTTTAAACCATTAAGATCAATACCCATTTTTTTAATTTTGTTTTCATATATTTTGAAAAAATTAACCGCCACTTCTTTTACATCCAGGGAATCGGTATTTTTTAATAGAGAGAAAAAAATATCCGCCGCGCTTCTTATATCTCCAGCAAACTGATAATTTTTCGCCAGGGCAAAGTTTACTTTTAGTTGATGCTCCTTATTTTCGGGAAAATCCCGCATCAGTGATTGGCGAAAAGCCAGCCACGCGTCCTTGTAATTTAACGCTAAAAAATATCCTTCACCCAACAGATATTCTATCTCCGCCAAATCTCGCGATACATTGGCGTGGAAAGGACTGTCTGGATAATATCGGAATATTTTTAAACGAAGTTTTTCTGAATTTTTGAAAAATTTAATCGCCGGGAGGTAATTTTGATTTTTCAATTCCTGCTGTCCCTGTTCCTTTAATACAAAAGCCAGGGTGTCCAATCGGAAATCTTCTAAAATAAAATTTCCAATAATTTTATTTTTCAGATATTGAGCGGCTTTTTTATGATTGCCATTTTGATAGTTAAGGTATCCCAAGGCTAATGCCAACAGATTTTTCTCTTCCCTGGACTGGGCTTTTTTTTCGGCATTTTCATAATGTTTCAGGACGATGGAAATATCCTGATCTCCAAGACGTCCGAGATCAAATCTCTTTTCTCCCAATGCAGATAGAGTTGGCGGAAATGGTTTTATGGTGTTGAATATATCCAACGATTCAGCAGAAAGACTGGAAGTCTGGAATAGATTCAGCAGGACAAAAGATAAGATAATTCCTGGAAAAGAAAACATCCGAATAAGGGAAATTGGAGAATTCGACAAAATGGAAATGGTGTCCATTTGGAAACGCAAAGCCCAGCTCTGCCTGGCAGGAATGCCCTACAAACAGCGTATGCTATTTTATATCAAAAAGATACAAATTGGCGGGTGAGAACTATATTTTTTTTCTCAGGGAGCGGCTCAAAGAAACGATGTAGTCCATCTCTTCTTTATTTGCCATGGGAGCTGTTCTCTTGAATTCAGGAACGGAAGGCTTTGGTGCATTATCCTGAATAGATGAAGGCGCAACCACTACTTCCTCGCCAACGGCCCATTTTCGCGAGGCAGACGGATCTTTTTCTACCGCGATAACAATAATCTCATGGGTTTGAGAATTCCACTTGGAATAAGGCGCACTGTTTTTATCGTGCCGGCGCTCTTTTTTTGGGGATTGAGGGGACGATTGAAGAAGTTCCGGATCTCTGCCTAGGCTGCCACTGTGTCTCCTGTCACCATTGGTTAAAATGATCCCTTTGCGCTTGGAGAATTGCTGGCGAAATGCAGACGGTTCACCACTTTTTAATGAGGGGAGAGATTTCGGAGTGGACTGGACTCTTTCCACATATTTATCAGGCTCAGAAGCTTTGTTTCTGTCAATGGCGGCGACCAGCATGTCGGGCCTCCTTCTTAATAAAATATATTAGGGAAATTGAAGGATCAATAATACCTAATATTTTCTGAACGGCAACCTAAAAATATTCCTTAAGCGATATTTTATTAAGATTTTTTCATAAATCAGGGGTTTTCCTTTAAGTAATTGATAAAAATTATCTTAAAGGTGGAGGTGAAAAAATTATTTTTTTTCGCAAGGGTTTCCATTATTTCATTTAACGCCCAAAACCGGCCTTCGCTGATTTCCACCGGATTGATTTTGATGGGCTGGCGAGTGGTGCAGGTATATGCGATGACGTGTTCCCAGTGACTATCCTCACAGGCTTTTATCTGCATGAAGGGTTGCAGGGGTTCAGAGATTCCCAGTTCCTCGCTCAGCTCCCGGTTGGCCGCTGTCAGGTAATCTTCCCCTGAATCGACATGCCCGGCGGAAGAGGTGTCCCAAAACCCAGGGTTTTCATCTTTGCTCAAAGATCTTTTTTGTAGAAAAAGGTTTCCCTCCGGATTAAAAACGAGGGTATGAACGGAACGGTGAACTAGATTTTTTTCATGAATTTCTTTTCGCGTTGCCTGGCCAATGACTTGGTCATTCATATCCACCACGTCATAAATTTCATCATCGGAATTCATTGGGTTGGATAGTGATTCGTTAACGTTTTAATTTTAAAGGAGGCATTGATAGGCTGAAAGGGATTTAGGCGGAACGTTTCATCTCGGTTACGCCGAATCCCTCAATTCTTTCAGGTAAATGAGTTGATGGGGGATTTCCTGCTCTTCGCAATAATTGTGTTTCGCGAGAATCTTGATGTCGTCCAGAACACGCTTGCTCCCTTCAAAAATGACCGTTTGATAACCTTTATCGGCAATGTTTCCTCCCGCCTGCAACATGCTCATGACAGATTTTGAACTGAATTTTTCATCGTCCACGACAAGAAAAAGATCTTCGTTATATCGGCGGGCTATGAGGGAAATATAAGTTGATGGCCGAGCGTGAAACCCAAGGGGTTTGGGAATGGGAACTTCGATTCTATCGACCTTGATAAATTGTTTCAAAATGTCCTCGGCCAATTCGCTTCCTTTGCGGATAAAATGGAGACTGTATTGAAATCCAAAATTGACCACAAGACTCAAAATTTTGCCTTTGTCAACCATTTCGGCAATTTTCCGCTTGCACTCGCCAGCCCTGATTTCATCTTCATGCCTCTCATAAAAATGTGACAACCAGAGGACCACTTCGAGAAGGTGGAGGGTCATGGAAATATGACCTCGGAGATTTTTTAAAATCAAATTTTCCTGCTCAAACTTCGTGCGTTTGACATAGGTGTCATAATCCGATTGTACACTGTGGACCATTTCTTTGAAGGCGCGGGCTCTGGTCTCGTTTATCTTGAACGGGACCATATTTTTAAGCGCTTTTAAATCATCCATTGGCGGAATTTTAATTTTTTCCATTTTCCTTGCAACTTCCTGAACCTTTTGGCAAATCTCAACGATCCGCTCATCTTCGTTTTTAACCTCATCCTCTGCGATATTTTTTGGAAGGCGTTTGTTCGATTCAATTTCGGAAAACTCATGCGGTGAAACCGATTCTTCAGGAAAAACCAACCCATTGTTTCTGGACGAATGAATTACTTCCTGATAAATATTCAGGATGGATCTATTTAAAAAATGCAGGGCATCCTTTGCTTTGGATTGGAATTGTGAGAAACTTTCTTCGGAATCCCGCAAACTATAATAGGGATAACGGTCCAAAAGATGCTTGATGAAAAAAGCGGAAATCCCCAAATTCCGGATGCAGGCGACATACTCGGTAAAAAAAGACCACTCTTTATTTTCCCGCGCTCCAAATTCATCAAGAAAACTTTCTAAAAACTCAGCTTCCTGAATGAGATTGGAATAAAATTTTCTCGACACATCCTTTCCCGACTCCATTTTGGAGGTAAAGGAATTATAGATTTTGAAAAAAAATGCGGAAGGTTCCTTGACAAGGATGAGAAATTCTTCCTCGCTGATAATTTTAACCAGGGATTTGGGTTTCACTTTTCGGCTCCAGGCGGAAAAATATGGAAAGGGGCATTTGGATGAATCCCTCTCTAATAAAATTTTACCACCTTTTGGGGTGAAAATGGAATCTGGGAGACCCCACGATGGCAATAAACAAACGACCCCGCTGGAAGCGGCCAGCGTGACGCTGGACTCTGTGTTAACGTTCGACCGGCCTGGGGCTCAACCAAATCGATGGGTTTTTGAAGAAATATTAATTTCCCTATAATCCATAGTTTTTCAGGTAGCTG
>Ga0114950_10004277_pt1 | contig 11061 bp, 7 predicted proteins | sample N075metaG_FD_83503 | JGI IMG/M metagenome (GOLD analysis project Ga0114950, IMG submission 83503) | Deep subsurface microbial communities from Kermadec Trench to uncover new lineages of life (NeLLi) - N075 metaG | ecosystem: Environmental > Aquatic > Marine > Ocean trench > Sediment | place... | reverse complement strand
TTGTGCATCAGTTATATATTCACGTCGTAGGACTCGATACCAGCCAGCGTCCGTTTCTCTTGCCGCACCCACCCGAATTAGCTCATCCAATATCGATCGTGGGGACATGTCTCCACTATGGCGTTTAACTAATTCAGTGAATGTGGGCTCCCCCGGACTGTTGGTCTCGTACTGCAGTTCCAGCGGTAGCCCGTACGGTCCAGTAAAGTCAGTATCGGTATGCCAACCGACTAGTACTCGCCCTAAACGACTGAATTTTGATTTTGGTTCGTATTGGTCTTTTACCGCCTCGTCAATAACGCGCTTAACTTCTTTTCTTGTCAGACCTGTGATTACAGCTACACGTGTCCGCGTCGCTTTTCTTCCCGGGACCTTAAAATCTTTAAGTGCTACCTCAACATATACAGCCTTTGCTATTTCCGAAAACTCAGCGTATGAAATTCCTTGGCGAAGCAATATCCGAATCAAAGGCCCCAACAAAACCTGAAATGCACGGAGAAGCGTGAGTTTTATTGGTTCGCCCATATTTGAACATAATAGCCATAACCGGGAATTTATTCCCGAACTACATCACAGTCAACATTAAGTTAACCCTATGAGTGCCTTATGTAAGGCGAGAATTGACCCCATCTGAGCCCAAGAGAAGAAAGCAACCACCAAATCGCCCCAAATCAGCTGTTTTCATGAAGAAACTACACGAAGTTGTGAACGCAATGATTGGTTATTTATTTTAAATAATAATAAGTTAGAGTGCTTTATTAATGTCAAATATTAAGTATATTCGATTGATGCCCGCCTCAGCATGCAAATTCAAGATGACAGGTCAAGGACTTCCGTCAAATATCAACGAATTACTTCACCAATTGGAAATTAAATGCAAAAGCATTCGAGTTTGCGCGGCGATAGAAGATCACCGAGCGCGAGGCTCAGAACGAACAGCTTGCCCTATTTACGACATATTTAATCGCTGTTTCGGGCTTTGGCAACACCGATGTTTCATGTCGAGTTTTACGTAGCACTTGTAAAGTCGGCGTCTTGATCCGTCGACTCAAAATAATAGACACCGACTCCGATAGTTGTTGATTCTAATTCCGATTCATCGCCACCATAAATTGTTTCGTACGCTGAAAACAAGTCGTTGACAGACTCAACAAACTCGCTTGCGCGATCTTGGGAGATCCGTCTCACTCGAGCATTGTCACCACGGCGAATACGCGTCGAGAATGCCAATCGCTCCACCCATTTGTCATCATGCTCTTCATTAAGATTGTGATCTATGGCCAGTGCAAGTCCGTAAAGTGCCAATCCCAAAGCTCGCTGCACTTGATCTTCCCTTTCAATAGGCCGGAAATCTTTCACCTGAACTGTCAGTCGACCGGTATCGGTTTCTGTAACTGCACCGACCCGCTTAAGCTCAGTCCTCATTGCGCCAGGGGGAATGTCGCCACCGTATTTTTTCACCAGTCCGGCAAATGACGGAGCTGCACTGTCAAACTCTAGAGTCAAAGGCCTTCCGGACGAATCAAGATAGTCAGGGTCACTATGCCACCTGCTTAGAATCTCAGCCGGGGGTATCACCCTGGCCATGTCAACTTGATTTCCAGCTGAAATCTTGTCTCGCAGCCTTTTCACTTCTTTTCGTGTCAGGCCGGTCATCACTGCGACCCGCGATATGTTTGTTGGACGACCACGAAGGCCATAGTCTGATGTTGCAACATCAACAAACGCGCTCTTGGAGATTTCAGCGAATTCCCGGTATCCGATACCAGACTTCATCAAGAATCTTGCAATCGGCCGAAGTGCCTTTAGAAGAGCGAAAAACACGATGTTTTTTGAGTTGCCTGGCATGGTCGCAAAATATAGGAATGTGTTGGTTTATCGTCAACGAAATAAGCGAGTTGGGAAAAATAGCCCAAGTCTTGCGTACAGAGAATGATCAAAACCATTGTTATTTCTGGAGGTCTTGTTCAATTTTAGGAATTGATTTAATTGGAAATTCCTGATCCTATTTTCCCAAATGTTGATTAATTATTGATCAGACAGGATTTTTTGGAATGAGTCATCATCGATTGTCGCTATTCCGAGGTTTTGCGCCTTTGTTAGTTTCGAACCAGCTTTGTCCCCGTAGACTACAAAATCGGTTTTTTTGGACACAGTGCCTGTAACTTTGCCGCCGGCAGCCTGAATTTTTTCCTTCGCCTCATCGCGGGTCATGCTGCTCAGCGTTCCAGTCAGGACGAACGTCTTGCCGGACAGGGGGCCATCTGCTGTTTTCGGGCTCGGTTTCGTTTCTTTCCAGGTCAAACCGGAGTCGATCAGACTCTTGATCACCTCCTGATTGTGCTTTTCAGCAAAGAACGCGTGAATTCTGGAGGCAACAACCGGGCCGACATCCGACACTGTCTGCAGGCTCTGCTCGTCAGCTTCCATGATGCTCGTGAGCTTGCCGTAGTGAGCCGCAATTGAGCTGGCGGTCGCCTCCCCCACTTCGCGAATACCCAGGCCGTAGAGGAACCTCGCAAGCGTTGTGTCTTTGCTCCGTTCTATTGCGGCAAGCAGGTTCTCTGCCGACTTCTCGGCCATCCGATCCATGCCGGCTAATTCGTCCCGGTCGAGGCCATAGAGATCGGCAGGCGTCTTGATTCGGTCGATCGCGACCAGCTGCTCGATGAGCTTGCTACCAAGGCCGTCAACATCGAGCGCTCGTCGTGACACAAAATGTTTCAACGCCTCTGCCCGCTGTGCGGCACAAATGAGGCCTCCGGTACAGCGTGCTACAGCCTCGCCTTCTTCTCTCACCACTGCAGAGTCACAGACAGGGCATTTGGCCGGCACCTTGACGATCCTCAGGCCTTTGGGGCGCCGTTCGGGAATGATCTTGACGACCTCCGGGATGACATCGCCAGCCCGGCGGACAATGACGGTATCGCCGATACGTACGTCCTTCCTATGCAGCTCGTCGATGTTATGCAGCGTCGCGTTGCTAACCGTGACCCCGCCGACGAACACTGGCTCGAGCCTTGCCACAGGCGTGAGGGCCCCGGTTCTGCCAACCTGGAATTCGACGTCGCGGACGATCGTGACCTCCTCCTGGGCCGGAAACTTGTGCGCGATAGCCCAGCGCGGGGCCCTGGAGACGAAACCCAGTTCCTTCTGATAGTCGAGCCGGTTCACCTTGTAGACGACACCATCGATGTCGTAACGCAGCGAATCCCGCCGCCTGCCAATATCTGCGTAAAATTCCAGGCAGCCACCGATTCCCGAGACGACCTTGCGCTCCGGACAAACCTTGAGGCCCCATCCCTGCAGTCGATCCAGAATCTCGCTGTGGCAATTCGGGAGTCCACCACCATTGGTCAGGCCGACTGAATAGACGTAAATATCCAGCGGCCGCTCGGCGGTCAGGCGGGGGTCCAGTTGCCGCAGGCTGCCGGCAGCTGCATTGCGGGGATTGACGAAGGTCTTTTCGCCCTTCTGCAATGCCTGCTGGTTGTACGCTATGAACCCCTCGCGTGGCATAAATACCTCGCCGCGCACCTCGAGTGTGCTCGGGTATCCCTTGTCCATGAGCTTCAGGGGCACGGCGTCGATTGTTCTGACATTGTGTGTGATGTCCTCACCCGTCGTTCCGTCGCCCCGGGTGGCCCCACGGACCAGTTGCCCCTTCTCGTACAACAGGCTGACTGCTACACCGTCCAGCTTCGGTTCGGCAGCGTATTTAAGGTCGGCATCAAGCTCTAATTCCAGTCGCTCCGTTACCCGGCGATGAAAAGCATTCAGTTCATCTTCAGAAAAAGCGTTTTCCAGCGACAGCATCGGGAGGATATGGCGAACGGTTCCGAACGCCTTGATCGGCTCGGCGCCGACACGCTGCGTCGGCGAATCAGCGGTTATTAGCTCCGGATATTCTTTTTCAAGATCCTGCAGTTCGCGAACCAGCCGGTCGTACTCTGCGTCCGGCACTTCCGGCTCGTCGAGCACGTGATATTGATAGTTGTGATGCCTTATGTGGCTGCGAAGTGATTCGACTTTCTTTTTCGTCGCGGCAGAGGCGGTCATTGGCAGGACACGGATGCCTTGAGTCAGGCGACCAGGATGTTGTGCTGAAATTGAATGATTTCTTCCCGCAGATAGCGCTCACGCTGAATACTCAGCGTACTCCCGGACTCGTCGACAAGCTCGGCATTTAATGATTGTGTCAGCGCCCGGGCGGTGGCAATCATCAGATCAAATGCCTGCGCGCCGTCGACCGGACCCGGCAGCACCATGAACAGGCTGATGCCGGGAATTTCCTGCTTTGTGATTGTCGTCAAATCGAACGTACCGGGCTCGACGAGACTGGCGGCGCTAAATATCACTTCGTCTTCGTCCAGTCCCTCGTAGCGATGGTATATGCCGAATTTGCCATGGCGCATGCCGATGCCACGAAGATTCAATACCAGTTCTTCGCCATTAATCGCGCCCTGATTTTTGGCAACGATTCGTAGCGTAACGATCTTTTGCCCGGCATCGCCGATCTCGATGTCAGTATCGGGGGCCGTCAGGCTGCTCGGCGGTTCATCATCGGTGCTTTCGCCGGCATGAGCCTGTCCGCCGAGGGCGGGTTCCACGCGATCGCTATTTACCGGTGGTGAAGCAGCTTCGTCAGTCTTTGTGCGCTGGTACCGGCTGTGAAGATAGACGCCGGCTACGACCAACACTCCGAATAACAACAGCAACCAGCGCAGACCGTCCATAAGGCTTCTCTGATGCCCTCAACTCAGCTTGCCGCCATTTTCACAGCTTCGTCAAGATCCACGGCCACCACGCGAGATACGCCCGGCTCCTGCATTGTGATACCGGTCAGTTGCCGCGCCATTTCCATGGTGACTTTGTTGTGCGTGATAAACACAAACTGAACCTTGTCGGCCATGGCTTTGACGATACGGCAAAAACGCACGATATTTGCGTCGTCCAACGGCGCATCGACTTCGTCCAGCAAACAGAAAGGTGCAGGATTCAACTCGAATATTGCGAACACGAGCGCTACCGCAGTCAACGCTTTTTCGCCGCCTGACAGCAGGTGAATCGTGCTGTTTCGCTTGCCCGGCGGCCTCGCCATTACAGTTACGCCCGCCGTCAGCAAATCGTCACCAGTAAGCTCCAGGTAGGCGTGGCCACCGCCAAACAATTTCGGGAACAGTCGCTTGAATCCGGTATCAACGTTAGCGAAGGTTTCACGGAATCTGGTCCGCGTTTCGCGATCGATTTTGTGAATGGCGCCCTCGAGTGTTGCCAGCGCATCATTCAGGTCGGCGAGTTGCGAATCGAGATATTCCTTGCGCTCCGATTGCTCTTTGAATTCATCGATGGCAGCAAGGTTGATGGGGCCAAGCCGATCGATACGCCGGCGAATCTTCTCCAGCTTCTCGTCCCAGGAATCGGGATCCGCCTCTTCATCGAGACCCTCGAGGAGTTCGCCCAGTTCGAAATCGGTCTGATCCAGCTGTTCTGAAAATCCTTCCCGTCGGACGCGAATTTCCTGCACAGCCATGCGTGCCTCATTGACGAATTCCTGAGATTCTTCAACCGACAGCGTTGCCGACATACGGCTCTGATCGAGATCGCGTAACAGGCCTTCGACTTCCTCGACGCGCCTTCTGGACTCACCAAGCTCGGACTCGACGGTCACTCGAGTCTTGAGCAAAATCTCCAGTTGTTCCTTGTTGGACTCCAGCGGTGTTTCGCTTTGCTGCAACTGCTGGCGAATTTCCTGCTCACGATTGCCGAAGTGCCGACGCTGGGATTCCATGCGCGCAAGACTCTGTGCTGTCGAATCCTTGCTGGAGCGGCGCGTTTCATATTGTATGGCGAGATCATGCGCCTGCATCCGATCCTCATCGGCCTGCGCCCTGACCCTGTGCAATTCGGCCCTCAGATCCTCACGTTGCGACTCAAGCGCTGCGCGCTGCGCGTCCAGTTCCGCCAGTTGATCTGTTGCACGCGCGGATTCCGCACGCGACTCGCGTATCTGCTCTTCGGCGGCAAAATGCTCTTTCTCGATGTCGCCTGATTCTTCGATGATCGCGGCCTGTTGCGCCTTGGCCTGGTCCGCCCGGAATCGTACCGCGTCCAGTTCTGCCTTGACTTCGGAATACTCGCCAAGCAACGTCGATGCATTGCGCTGGAGCGTGTCGCGGTGTTTCTCAAGTTGTGTAAGCTGGAGGCGCCCATCGTTGACCAGTTTGACTGCACTCTCGCTTCTGGCCTGCAGCTCGCGGATTTCTCCTTTCAACCGGCGCATATCATGTTCTCGCCCAAGCACGCCGGCCTTTGCATTTTTATCGCGACAAACGCGCAGCCAGTTGCGGCTCAACCACACCCCGTCTTTGGTGATTACGGAGGCGTCCGTATCGGATTGATTAAGTTGTTCGCGGATCGCTAACGCTTTGTCCAGCGACTCGGTGATGCGCACCATCCGCAAAACTTCCAGTACCACGGCGGGCGCGCTGGCGACTTTGGAGGCTAGTGTCAGCACGCTCTCATCGACCAGCTCGGCGCTGGACGTGTCAATGAGCAATGTCATGTTGCCGCCACGCAGTTGGGCAAGACTCGCCGCGGCAGTGCTAACGTCATTGACACAAACCGCCTGCAAGTAATCTCCAAGCACTGTTTCGACTGCAGTTTCCCAACCGCTTTCTACGGCCAGTGATTGCGCGACGCGCTCGTTATCTTGGAGGCCGGCCGATTCGAGCCAACCCTGGATCGCCTCATCACCAGCACCCAGCGCCGCCTGTTGTACCGCCTCGAGTGACGCATGCCTGGCCTGTGCTGCCTGTAAAGTTGCCCGGCGCTCATCGACCAGCTTGTTGAGTTTCGTATCCTGTTCCCGAAGCTTCAGAATCTTGTCGCCAATATCGGCAATGGCGAGGTCGGACTCCTCGCGTGCCTGACGCTTCCGTTGCTCCGTTGCCGACAGTTTCTCGAATGTATCCTTGAGATCCTGTGGTTTCGCGGTTTGTTTTGACGCATCCAGCTTCTTTTGTCGTTCCGTCAGGCTGCCGATTCGCGACTGAATCTGCTCTGCCCTGGTCTCTTCGACGTTGCGTGTTTGCGATGCCTCGTTCCACGCAAGCGTCGACTCGTCCCACTTTTGCTGCCAATCGGTGAGCGCCTGCTCCGCCTGCTGAAGCGATTCGAGTGCGCGCTTCTCACTCTCTTTCGCCTGCTCAAGTCCAGGTGCCAGCTCGCTCAGGTGCAAGTCGAGCTGTGCGATCTGACTCTGATCGGAATTGATGTGTTCGGCAATTTCAGTGGCACCCTGGACCGCCTGTTCCAGGTCCTTTTGCTGACGTTCCCGCAGCTCGTGCGCGTGCTCGATAGTTTGTTCGATCCGGGCGATCTCGGCACCGGACTTGTAGAATCGTCCCTGTACTTCGTTGAACATATCGGAACGCTCACTCTGGCTGACCCGCACTTCCTCGATGTGAGCTTCGATCTTGCGCTGCTCCGCGACGAGCGCCTCCATCGCCGTTTCTTTGTCTCGCAAAGTGGCGCCGGACTGATTCGCGCGGTCGTCGAGATCACGCAGCCTGAGTGCAAGCAACTCAGCCACGGTCTTCCGTTCGTTGTCTTTCAGGCGTTCATAACGGCCGGCGGTTTTCGCCTGCCGATCGAGATGCTTGATTTGTTTTTCAACCTCTTCCAGGACATCCTTGAGTCGATCGAGGTTATCTCTCGTACGCCGGATTCGATTAGTGGTCTCCCGGCGACGTTCCTTGTATTTGGAAATGCCAGCCGCTTCTTCGAGAAACGCGCGCATTTCCTCCGGCTTCGCCTCGATCATCCGGGAAATTACCCCTTGCTCGATAATCGAATAACTTCGCGGGCCCAAGCCCGTGCCAAGGAAAATACCCGTAATGTCTTTGCGGCGACAGCGCGTGCCATTCAGGTAGTAAGTCGAGATGCCGTCCCTGGACACCTCACGTCGTATCGCAATCTCGGCGTACTTCGCGTACTGGCCTTCCAGGGTCGTCTCGGAATTGTCGAACATTAGCTCGACTGACGCGGCACCAATGGGCTTCCTGGAACTTGAGCCATTGAAAATGACGTCCGTGATGGAATCACCACGCAGGCGGCTGGCCGAACTCTCGCCCATGACCCAGCGGACGGCATCGATGACGTTTGATTTGCCACATCCATTCGGCCCGACAACACCAACCAGGTTGCTGGGAAAGGTAATAGTGGTGGGGTCTACGAAAGATTTGAAGCCGGCAAGCTTGATCTTGCTAAGTCGCATCTGCTGGTGTTACGCCCATGCCCGTGAATTCGGGGTAGTGTAATGTAAATTGCAGCATAAAACGATGGTCGCGAGTCGCGGCAAAAGTGCGCTGAGAGTCGCTAAAATTGCCACTTCGGGGGCATCCGGGGGCCGCAGAAACGCCATTCAAAGTCGGCCAAACGACGCCGAAACTCGCCTGCAAAAAAACCTCGAAATTCGTGCTTCCATGTGCCACTAAGCAATGTATAATTGCGCGTTTTTCTCGGACCGGCCGGAGTTGAAAATGCCCGCAAAGAAGACCGCGAGCAAGAAGCGCAAGCTCGCCAAAGCCTCCCGGAAGAAGGCTGCGAAAAGCAGACCATCGACCAGACAGAAGACAGCAGGAAAGAAACCTAAAGTGACAAAGAAAAAGATATCGGCGAAGACAGCGTCGAGAAAGAAAGCGATTGCTCGAAAAAAACCGGCGGCGCAGAAATCCGCCAGTAAAAACAAAATAGCAAAGAGGAAGGCTGACGCCAGGAAGTCCGCGGCCAAAAGGCGTTCGAGCAAGAAGCGCGCGGCGAAGAAGAAACCGGCAGCCAGGAAGAAAGTTAGCAAAAAGAAGGCGGTTAGCACGAAAAAAGCCGCCAAAAAGGCACCAGGCCGCAAGCAAGCGGCCGCCAGAACACCTACCAGGCGCAGGGCACCGATAAGAAGCACGGCACCCCGCCGTGACCTGTTATCCGGCCCGATTCATGGCATCGAACCGTATGTCGTCAAGCGCGGCGAGGAATACATGAGCGCGGGACAACTCGCGCATTTCGACACGATTCTTGGGTCATGGAAGAGCGAACTCATGAAGGAGGTCGACCGCACCGTCCATCATATGCAGGACGAAGCCGCCAATTTCCCGGATCCCAATGATCGCGCGACCCAGGAATCGGAGTTTGGGCTTGAATTGCGCACCCGAGACCGGGAGCGGAAACTCCTGCGCAAAATCAATGCGGCGCTGGGGCGTATCGAGGACGGCAGTTTCGGCTATTGTGATGAAACTGGCGAAGAAATTGGCCTGAAGCGCCTGGAAGCCCGGCCTGTGGCGACCATGAGTGTCGAAGCCCAGGAACGCCGTGAATTGGCTGAGCGCCAGTTCCGCGATCGGGATGATCATTACCGGTAATTACAGGGCCGGCAGCCCCCGATGACAAGGTCCGAACCTGCGCGCTATGTTGGCCGGTTCGCGCCCTCTCCTACCGGACCACTACATTTCGGCTCTCTACTGGCCGCTGTCGCAAGCTTTTTGCAGGCAAGCGTCAAGCAGGGTAAATGGTTGCTGCGGGTCGAGGATATCGATCCGCCCCGTGAACAGCCCGGGGCGGATCGTCGCATTCTCGATGCCCTCGAAGCCTACGGCTTTGAATGGGATGGTCCGGTTACCTATCAGAGCCAATTCGAAAAGCGTCACAAAGATCTTGTACAGCGCCTGCTGGACGACGCTCAGGCCTACCCTTGCTCCTGCTCGCGCCGCGACCTTGCCGGTGTCAGGCGCGGCCCACTGGGGGCGATCTATCCCGGAACCTGCCGCGCTGGCTGCCGTGCCACGGAGGTAGCGATCCGCGTCCGCACGGACGACGAGCCGATCCGTTTCGTCGACGCACTGCAGGGTAAGCAGACCCAACGACTCGAATCCGAGTCCGGAGACTTCGTCATCAAACGTCGCGATGGCCTTATCGCCTACCACCTGGCCGTGGTTGCCGATGACCACGACCAGGGCATCACAGAGGTTGTACGGGGAATCGACTTACTGGATTCCACGCCGCGCCACATTCACCTGCAGCGTCTCCTCGGGTTTGCAAGCCCGGGCTTTTTACATATTCCGGTTGCGGAAAACGCGGATGGCCAAAAGCTGAGCAAACTCACCGGGGCAACTGAAATCGATCGGATCGCGGTCCGGCCGGTGCTGGTTCGCGCGCTAGCCGCGCTGGGGCAGCGCCCAGCCAGGGGCCTGGCGGATGCCAGTCTCGATTCGATCTGGCAATGGGCGGTGGAGCACTGGCGGCCAGGTGTAATGACCAACCAGAAAAGTATTCCAGTTGATCAATACACTATGGCTGAGCCTAAAAATCCGTTATCTTAGGCGCCTTTCCGGTCTCCGGACCATTCGTCAAGCAGTCGCACAGTCGATCAATCGCGTAACGTTGAGCTATCAAATTACCTTTAGACTCATATGCTTGCGTAATTTCTGGCAGCGGCCCAGGGTCATAAGAAAGTGTTAATGAATACCGCACGCGTCATCAAGAAATACCCGAATCGCCGCCTGTACGACACTAACGAGAGCCGCTATATCACGCTGGCCGACGTCAGGGATCTCGTCGTACGGAAAATCGATTTCGTGGTCCTCGAAAAGCAGAGCGGCGAGGATATTTCGCGCTCAATCCTGTTACAGGTCATCAGCGAGCAGGAACAACAGGGTGAAGCCATCATGAGTCAGGACTTCCTGTCCCAGGTGATTCGTTCCTACGGAAAGTCCGTGCCCGGGTTCCTCGCCAGGTACCTGGAGCAGAGCATGAAACTCATCCTGACCCAACAGCAATACCTTCGCGGCCAGGTCAAAAGGGTGGTTGGCATGGACCCGGTGGTCGCCGTCGCCGATGCAGCACAAAAGAACTTCAACCGCTGGAAATCATTGCAGGATGAAGTCTTCCGTCGGTTTTCCGGCATATCCCGGGATGAAGAAGGGTCGCGCGCGCGACTTTCCAGCACTCAAAAGAAAGCGAGTTAGATGGAACCGGCTGGCAGACCGCTCTTGTTCCTGCATCAACTCA
>Ga0114950_10004275_pt1 | contig 11062 bp, 10 predicted proteins | sample N075metaG_FD_83503 | JGI IMG/M metagenome (GOLD analysis project Ga0114950, IMG submission 83503) | Deep subsurface microbial communities from Kermadec Trench to uncover new lineages of life (NeLLi) - N075 metaG | ecosystem: Environmental > Aquatic > Marine > Ocean trench > Sediment | place... | reverse complement strand
CCGCGGCCAGCCCAACTCATCGATGAAATACGCCGCAACGACCTCGAGCAAGGAGATGCTCGAGGTGAGCGCCGCCATCAGGAACAAGGCGAAAAACATGCTGGCGAACACCACACCGCCCGGCATCTGGTGGAACACGACGGGGAGCGTCACGAACACCAGCCCGGGACCTTCGGACGGCTCCATGCCGAACGCGAACAGCGCCGGAAAGATGGCGAAGCCGGCGGCGATGGCGATCAGCGTGTCCATGAAGGCAACCTGCAAGCTCGCCATCGGCAGTTTGTGCTCCGGCGTCAGATACGAGCCGTAGGTGATCATCGTGCCCATGCCGATGCTGAGCGTGAAGAAAGCGTGGCCCATCGCGATCAGCACCACCGTCGGGGTCAGAACCGAGAAGTCCGGCCGCAGCATGAAGTCGATGCCGGCGCCCGCGCCGCCCAAGGTCAGGCTGCGCACGACCAGCGCCGCCAGCAAGACGAACAGAATCGGCATCATGATCTTGCTCGCCCGCTCGATGCCGCCCCTCACCCCTCGGGCCACGATCACGACGGTGGCGAGCATGAACAGGCCGTGGAACAAGAGGCTCTGGGAAGCGCTTGTGGAAAGGGCGTCGAAGTAAGCCCCGGATTCTTCCGGGCTCGCCAGGCCGCTGATGGTTCCGAACGGGGCGCGCAACGCGTAGGCCATGACCCAGCCGGCGATGACGCTGTAAAACGACAGCAACAACGCACCGGCCAGCACACCGAGCGCGCCGACGTACTTCCACAACCCGCCGGGCTTGATCGCCGCGAAGGCGCCCACCGGATTGAGGCGGGTGTGCCGTCCGATGACGAGCTCGGCCAAAAACACCGGGATGCCGATCAGAGCGATGCAGGCGAGGTACACGAGAATGAAGGCAGCGCCGCCGTTCTCCCCCATGATGTAGGTGAAGCGCCAGATGTTCCCGAGGCCGATCGCCGAGCCGGCAGCGGCCAGGAGAAACCCTACTTTCGACCCCCACTCACCCCGTGCCGCCTGGTCAGTCACCGTTTCCTCCAGCGTTCGGCGAGCCCGCCGCGCCCGACGACCGCCGCCTCTCGGCTCTCATCGAGCACGCCAGCAGCGCCGCGAATCCACCCCACAGGACTCCGAGCACCAAGACCATGAAGATCACCGTGGTCGCCTGCATGGCTACCTCCTCTCGAGCGCCGGCAGCGTCAGCCTGCCGCCGGCTCGTCGCCCAGCGTCGCGGCGGCCATTCGGTTGTTCGCCAAGTAGAAGATCAACAAGACCACGCCCCACTGGAACAGACAAGTTCCAAGCGTGAAAACGCCGAACGGATTCCACCATGCCTCCCCCGACGTCGCCGCCTGGTACAACCACCAAACGATCAGGACGGTGAACTGCAGCGGCACCAGAACCTTGATGGCGAAGTCGAACCAGCGCCCGACGGGAATGTCGTTGTTGGCCGGCTCGATGAGCTCCTCGCGAAAGCGCGCGACGCCGAACTTGCCCACCGCGATGGCGAAGAAGAGTCCGGAGACCATCAGCCCGATCCCCCAGACCGCGTCCTGGTTGGCGAAAACGCTCAGGTTGATCGCCGAAGGGATGCCGAGCACGGCGCTGCCGCCGGCCACCGAGGTCACGGCGCGCCGCCGCGTCATGCCGAAGTCCATGAAGATGCGCACACCGAGCTCCAGCATGGCGATCATCGACGAGAACGCCGCCACCACCAAAGCGAGGAAAAACAGCGTCATGAAGAACTGCCCGCCGGGAATCTCGCCGAACAACGTCGGCACCCAGATGAAGCTCAACCCGGTGCTCGCCGGACCGCTATCGCGCAGGACGCTCTGGGCCTCGGCGAGAGGCAGCACGGCGAACACCGTGGGAATGATGGCGAGCGCTGCCAGCATCGAGGCGGAATTGTTGCCCAACCCGATCGTCATTGCGGTGCCGACGATGTCGTCCTTCTTGTGCGAATACACCGCGTAGGTGACCATCAGGCCCCAGCCGGCTCCGGTTGACCACGCCGACTGCGTCAGCGCCTGCAACCAGATCTCGTAGTTGAGCAGGTCGGACCAGTTGGGGTTGAAGAGGAACTCGAGGCCGGCCATCGGGCCGGCCGCCCCCTCAGCCGCCGGCAACGTCAAGGCGCGGACCGCGGCAACCATCAGGAGCACGAAGAGGGCGGGAATCAGCACCTTGCTAGCCCGCTCGATGCCGGCAACAACACCTCGGTAAAGGATGAGCGCACACGCCGCCATGGCGACGAAATGGAAGAACAGCGGCTGCCAGACGGTGGCCTGGAATCCGTCCCAGTAGGCCATTCCCTCGACCCCGGACAGCTCGCCGGTAGCCGCGGCGATCAGGTACTTGACGCACCAGCCGGCAACCACGGAGTAGTAGAAGGTGATCGCCATCGTGCACCAGCCGACGAAGGCGCCCATCCATGTCGCCTGGCGGCCCATCAACCTGCCGAACGCCCCGATCACCCCCTTGCGGGTATGCCGGCCCATGGCCATTTCCACGATCAGCAACGGAATCGCCCACAAGAAAAGGAAGATCATCCACGGGATCAGAAAGGCGCCGCCGCCGTTGTTGGCCACGATGCGCGGAAACCGCCAGATGTTGCCGGTACCCACGGCCATGCCCAGGGCGGCGATCAGCAACCCCCACCTCGAGGTAAAGCTCTCCGTCTTCGTCATGAAGCGGGACTCTATGCGCCACCCCCGGACCGCGTCAATCGCCGCGCCGTTCTAAAGCGGCCTCGGCAGCCTCGATCAGCCGCCGAGTGGCGTCCTCGGGGCCTCGAGATCCAAACAAGGCCGACAGCACCGCGACGCAGTCACAGCCGGCAGCGACGACGTCTTCAGCGTTGGAAAGGTCGATTCCACCGACAGCAACCAGTGGCTTGCTGATCGCGATGGCGGCAGCGCGGACGCCGTCGAGGCCGATCACCCGCCCGGCGTCCGGCTTCGATGAGGTCCCGAAGACCGGACCAATGGCGATGTAGTCGACCGGCAAAGCCTCGGCAGCCATCGCCTCTTCGACGGTGTCGACCGAAATTCCGATAATCGCCCGATCGCCGAGGAGCTCGCGTGCCGCGGCGACGGGAAGATCGTCCTGGCCGAGATGGACCCCATCGGCGCCGGTCGCCAACGCCACATCGACGCGGTCGTTGATCAGCAGCCGCACGCCGAGCTCCCGGCACGCCGCGACCAGGGCCACCGCCCGCTCGTGGGCGCGGCGATCGTCGGCTTTCTTGTCGCGATACTCGACCCAGCCGGCACCGCCACGAGCGACCGCCGCCACCGCGTCAACGAGCCCGATGGTGGCGAGCGGATCGATGATCGGCAACACCGGCGATGGAAGATGGTGCCGGTGTGCGGTTGTCAGGAGCCTACCCACTCAGCGGCCTTCCGTCGGTTCGCAGGGAGCAATTCGTCGATCAGATGGGTGTCGTAGTCACCGGCGGTGAAGCCCGGGTGATCGAGGATGCGTTGCAACAGGGGCAAGCTGGTGTCGATACCTTGGATGACGAACATGCTCAGGGCGCGGCGCATGCGCACCAGGGCTTCCTCTCGATTAAAAGCGTGGACGATCACCTTGGCGATCATCGAGTCGTAGTACGGCGAGATGAACGCTGCCTCGTGAGCCGCTGTGTCGACCCTGACGCCGGGCCCCTTGGGAACGTTGAAGGCAGTGATTTGCCCGGGACTCGGAGCCAAGGTGTCCGGATGTTCGGCGTTGACCCGGCACTCGATCGAGTGGCCGCGGAACTTGATGTCCTGCTGGCCGAACGGGAGCCTCTTGCCCGCAGCCACGCATATTTGCTGCTTGATCAAATCGACGAGCGTGACCTGCTCGGTCACCGGGTGCTCGACCTGGATGCGCGTGTTCATCTCCATGAAGTAGTGCTCGCCGGCCGCGTCGACGAGAAACTCCATGGTTCCGGCGCTGCTGTAGTCGATGGCCTGGGCTCCCTTGACGGCATCGGCCCAGATCCGCTCGCGGAGCTCGTCGGACAGCGACGGAGCCGGCGTCTCCTCGACGAGCTTCTGGTACTTGCGCTGCACGCTGCACTCGCGCTCGCCGAGGTGCACCAGGTTGCCGTGCTTGTCGCCGAGCAACTGCACCTCGATGTGGTGCGGGCGGGCGATGTACTTCTCGACGTAAATGTCGCGCGATCCGAAAGCCGCCTCCGCCTCGGCGGCGGCTGTGCGGAAAGCATTGGCGAGCTCGTCACGGGTCAGAACGACCCGCATACCCTTGCCGCCGCCACCCGCGGCGGCCTTCAACAACACCGGATAGCCGATCTCCTCGGCGGAAGTGGCGGCCTCCTTGGCGTCCGCAACGACGCCGTCGCTACCGCGAATGATCGGCAATCCGGCAGCCAGCATCGTGTCGCGGGCCACCGCCTTGTCGCCCATATCGCGGATCGCATCGATGCTCGGACCGATGAACGTCAGACCGCAAGTCTCGCAGATCTCGGCGAATTCGGCGTTTTCGGCCAGGAACCCGTAGCCCGGATGAATCGCGTCGACGCCCATGATGTCGGCGGCGGAGATCACCGACGGGATGTTGAGGTACGAGTCTGCCGCCGGCGGCGGGCCGATACAGATCGCCTCGTCGGCAAAGCTGACGTGCAGTGAGTCCCGGTCGGCCTGCGAATACACCGCTACCGTCTTGACCCCGAGCTCGCGGCACGCCCAGATGATGCGGAGGGCGATCTCCCCCCGGTTCGCAATCAGGATCGACTGGAACACGGGGCTATTCCGGCCCGCTAAGGCGAATGGCGAAGAGGCGCTGGCCGAACTCGACCGGTTCGGCGTTGTCCACGAAGATGGCGACAACCTCGCCGCCCGCCTCCGCGACGATCTCGTTCATCAATTTCATCGCCTCGACGATGCACAGGATCTCACCCTCCGCCACGTCAGCGCCGACCTCAGTGAAGGCGTCGCCGTCCGGTTCGGCCGAGCGATAGAACGTCCCGACCATCGGCGACGTGACGATGAAGCAGTCCTCGTAACCGACCTCGGCAGCCCCGGCCGGCTCACCGCCCGGAGCCGGCGACTCGATCCCCGGGACCGCTGCATCGGGCACCGATACGACCTGCACCGGCGTCGCCGCGACGTTGATCTCGGCGCTCCCTCGGCGAATCCTGACGCTTACACCCTCCCGCTCGACGGCGAGCTCGCTGACGTCCTTCTCGATCAGCAAATCGATCAGCTCGCGTATTTGGTCGAGATCGACCAGGCTGTCGTCTGACGGCTTCTTGCCCATGGATGCCACCCCATACCCCCCAATGCGGCCGAAAAAACGGCCTACGCGGTCCCTCGAAGCATAGGTTCGGTCCCTAGGGTGGTCAAGCGTTCGCAGCCCTCGTCGGTGACGCGCACCAGGTCCTCGATGCGGATGCCCAACTCACCTTCGAGGTACACCCCCGGCTCGATGGTGAGCACCATGCCTGCCTCCAACACGTCGGTACTGTGCCTGGAGACCTTCGGGGCCTCGTGGATCTCGAGGCCGACGCCGTGACCGGTGCCGTGGGTGAAGGCGTCGGCGCAGCCGCCTTCGTTGATCACGTAACGCGCCGCGGCATCGACGGCCACGGCCGCGATTCCTGGCCCCACCGTAGCCAGCGCCGCGGCACGGGCCCGATCGACAAGGTCGTGGACCTCCATCCACCGCCGATCGGGCGCCCCACCGCACCAGATCATCCGGGTCAGGTCGGAGCAGTACCCGTCGAGCGTGCAACCGGTATCGATCATCACCGGCTCTCCCGCCTCGATGCAACGCGTCGATGCAACGCCGTGGGGCAGAGCACATCGCTGCCCGGAGGCTACGATGGTCTCGAACGCCATGCCCGTGGCGCCGCGCCGCCGGCAGGCGCGCTCGATGTCCGCAGCTACCTCGATCTCCGTCTGTCCCGGCGTCAACGCCGCCACTACCTCTTCGAGGGCCGCCTCCGTGACCGCGAGCGCAGCCCTGATGGCGGCGACCTCGTCGGGGTCCTTGCGGCGACGCTGTGTCTCGACCGCCGCCGACGCGGCAACCCATTTCACCTCGACCGAGGCCTCGAGCTTCTCCTTCAGCGCCACGGTGACGTGTTCGGCCTCGAAGTCGATGCGCTCGAGATCGTGGCCCCGCACGGCCTGCGCCAAGGCATCGTGCAAGCCTGTCGGAGAGATAACCACCGGAACGTCTCCGAGCTGTTCGGCGGCCTGTTGCTCGTACCTCGGGTCGGTAAGGAATAGGGCCCCTTCAGCGCCCAGGAGCAACCAACCGTTGGTACCCGTAAAGCCGGTGAGGTACCGAACATTCGCCGGCGCCGTGACCAGAAAGCCGTCCGCCGAATCCTTGATGGAGGCCCAAACAGCAGAGCGGCGCCGGGAGCATGCAACTACTCCCGGCGCCACTCCAGTCAATCCGGGGCTAGGAGCCCGTGATGACAATCACGTTCGACGTGGCCAGCAGCACCGCCGCGTTGGACGAATCAACCACTTTCGCCAGGATCGCCACTGCCCCGGGATCGGGAATCGTGATGACGCTGGTCGCTGTCCCGGTCCCGTCCGTGACCACCACCGAGTTCGACAGGGTGGCGCCGGCGGAGGTCGAATCCGTCTCGATGGTGAAGAGCACCCGCAGTCCGGCCAGCGGCGTCCCGGCGGCGTCAGTCACCCTCACAATGATCCCCTCCGTGAACGGATACGGTCCGCTCGTCGAGAAATTCGTGGTCACGCCGTCACTGAACGTCAACGTCGCGATCAGCGTCGGGGTCACCTGCGTCGTCGTCAGAATGATCCGATTCGACGTCGCCACCAGGGCGCCGGTGGTGGGTTCGAACAGGTCCGCGACAACGGCAACCGTTCCCGGCCCGTAGGCACGCAGGATGGTGACGGCGCTGCCGTCCACTCCGGTCGTCGTGTGGCGTGACGTGGTGAACTCGGCGTTCGGGTTCGACGTGTTGTCGGCCGTTGTGTCCTCGATGATCCGGAGCGACACATTGGCGCCGACGATCGGATCACCGTCGTCGTCGAGCGCCGTCAAACCGATGTTGGCGTCGAAAGGCACCAGCGCACTGGCGGCACCCGTCAACGTGACCGCGCCGGTCCCGGAGGCCCCGAAAGCCAGCGCGATCGTGCCGGCAAACGGCGCCGCCTCGAGTGTGATCGACGACGAGCTCGACACGTTGCCGATGCTCGCGGTCACCGTCGCGGTACCGGCCTCACGGTTGGTGCTCTGGAAAAGGATCTGGGCGGAGCCGTTGAAGGTCGTGACCTGGGCGGCGGTGAACAGCACGCCGCCGACATTGAAAGCACCCAGATCGGTACTGAAGCCGACCGTTGTGAGGTTCTGGATCGGGGCACCGGACGAGTCCTTGACCTCGACGACCAAAAGCACCGTCGAGGTGTCGTCCGCCGGCAGCGTGCCGGCCGACGACGAGACGCTGATGGTCCCGGTGAAGACAAACGTCTGGTTGGTCGTCTGACCGGTAAGATCGGCGGGATCGTTCGGCGAAGTCGGGTCCGTCAGGTCACAACCCGAAAGCACCGCCACCATCAGGAGCACGCAGCACGCCGAGATTGTGAATCTGGCGTTACCACCGCGTCGGCCTCCCCCTACGTCGCGCAGCATCGTTCTGGCCATCGCTCCATACCTCACGAGTTGCTATCGCCGAAGTTGGCGAAGTTGATTCCGATAGTGCCGACCGCGGTTACCGGGTCGCCGGTGATCGTCGTGCCGAAGAACTGGATCCGAGCGTCCACCTGGATGTTGACGAAGTTGGTGACCGGTTCCTGACCCGGGCTGATCAGGAACGAAATCGGCGGCTGCGCCTTGATCGTCGACGGCACAAGCACGACACCCAGGGTCAGCTGATTGAGCGCTTCCGAACCGAGCGGCGAAAGGCGCACCGTTCCGGCGATCCCCCGGGTAAATCCCGGCGGCACCGCCGTACCACCATCGGTACGGGTGAAGGTGACCTCGTAACGCTCCAAGTTGATGTTCTGGAGCTCCGGCGTAGTGACCTGCAAATTCGTCGTGACCGGTCCCTTCAAGAACGCCGAGAACGTTACCGACACCGTGTCGTCGAGGATCGTCCCCGAGGTGGCGAGCACATCACCCCACGGATCACTCTCGAGCGTGATCGTGTCGATGTTCAGGATAACGTTGGCAGCGGTGTCGCCCACATCGGTGCTACAGCCGACGATCATCGCGGCGAGCGGCAACACCAGTGCCAACCCGGCCAGTCGCCGCCCGAAGGGGCTGCGCCCTGGTCGCGGATTGGCTGCTGGAGCCGCGATCGACGACGCCCCGGAACTACTGTGGCTACGAAGGCTTGTCAGCATCGTTATTGCTCCAGGATCTGTGGCGTGATGAAGATCAGCAGCTCGTTGTTGTTTTGAGCCACCGTCTCGCTCCTGAACAACCAACCAATAAGCGGAATCCGGTGCAACACCGGCACCCGGCTCTCGACCTGACTGACCGTGAGCTGGAAGATTCCACCGATAACCGTCGTGCCGCCGTTGCGCACCAATACGCGGGTCCGCGCGATGCGGGTGAAGATCGTCGGCACACCATTGACCTGACGGGTGAAGTCCGGCTCGCTCTTGTCGACGACGATGTCGAGCATGATGGTGTCTTCGTCGGTGATCTGCGGCGTCACCGTGAGCTGCAGATTGGCGTTGATGAACTGGATCGACGCCGTGTTGTCGATCAGAACCTGCACCGGGATGCGTTGGCCGCTCTCGATGTGGGCCTCTTGGTTGTTCTGTGCGGTGATGTTGGGCGTCGAAATCACCTTGCCGCGACCCGAGGACTCCATGGCGCTCAGCGAGACATCGAGCCGGAAGGAGTCGAGGATGCTGCCCATCGACAAGGCGATACCGCTGGTCGCCTCGGCGGTCGGCAGATTGACGGCGAAGGGGGTCCCTCCGATCCCCAAAGCTTCGAGACCCGAGCCCGGCCGGTTCTGGCCGCGCACTGTCAGGTTGTTCGGGAACACCAGGCCGGTGGTGTTTCCGTGCGCCGCGTCGGCAACGCTCTGGAAACCCCACTGCACGCCGAGCTCGCGGGCGAACTCACGCGTCGTCTCGACGATGCGTGCCTTCAGGTTGACCTGGGGCGCGGGCTGATCGAGCAGGTCGAGCAACGTTTCCAGCGCGGTGATCGAATCCGCGGTATCGCGAATGATCAGCGAATTCGTGCGGACGTCGACAACGACGTCCCCGCGCGCAGTAAGCTGACGCTCGGTCAACGTGAGGAGCTCTTCGGCCGCCGCATAGGAAAGCTCTATCTGCTGCGTGACCAGCGGCTGCGCGGCGAGATTCTGGTCAGCCAACCGGGCCCGTTCCGACGCCTCTTCGGCGAGCGTGCTCAACGATGTGATACGAACGATGTTGCGCTGGACGATGACGCCGAGCCCGTGTGAGGCGAGAACGGTCTCGAGCGCCGCGTCCCACGGAACCTGAAAAAGCTCCATCGTGACCACGCCGCCGACATTGGGGTCGAGGACGAGGTTAATGCCGGTGATCTGCGAGAAGAACCGAACGACGTCGCGGATGTCGACGTCGACGAAACTGATGTCGATGGGCGTGCCGTCCAGGGTGGGATCCTCGAGGATATCGGCCTCGGTGGGGAGCTGGTCCGCCGGCAGCCGGTTGGCATTCTGCTGCTGCGCCGGCGCCACGAGCGGCGACAAGAAGAGCGCTAGCGCCAGCAGCGCTGTGATGCCACGCCAGCTCGGTCCATTCCTGCTTGCGGTGGTTCTGCGTCGATCGTTCATCACCGGGTCTCCCCGCCTCCAGCTGTCGTTCGAAGACGCTTGGTCACCTCGCGGGTGCGCCGTGCGCCCAATGCATCGAGCACCACTTGTTCGAAAAGAACTTCGTCGGAACGAATCTCGACGACGTGACCGTCGAACAACTCCGTACCGACCTCGAGAAAATAGGCCCTCTGGTCAATACCGATGATCATCGCGTACCAGCGTCCGTTCGACGTCGCGACGCCCTTGAGATCAACCTCGCTGACCAGGAGACCCGCCAACCCCGGGGGTCTCACGCCCGACAGCGTGACGGCACCGGTTTGCACCAGCAGGCTGGTGAACGGGTCGCGGCGACCGGCGACGATGTAGTCGAAGCCGCTGCCCATCAGCACGCCTTCCTGCTCTTGGATGATCTGCTGGATGAGCGCCAACGCGGCGCGCTCGTCGGCAGACAACAGCAATTGGCTGGGATCCTGCGCGACGGGCGGCGGCGACGCCTGCGCCGCGTCGTCCTGCTCCTCCTGACCCTGCTCGCCTTGTTGACCCTGCTCGCCCTGTGGCGGCGGGCCCTGCTCTGCTTGCTGACCCTGCTCGCCCGGGCGCGGGGAACCCGGCAGGGCCTGAACTTCGAGCGGTTCGGCGATTGCGAGCACGGCAACCGGCTCTGTCGTAGTCGGCCGGCTCACTCGGGCCTTCAGGCGCTCCTCGGGATGCTGTTCGAAGTCGAGCCCGCTCTCGTGCGGCAACACAGGTACCGTCAACGCTTCCTGGGCCGAGCTTCCATCGCCGCGCGGCCGGAGGTCGGTCTGAGCGGCGACACCCGCACCCGCGCCCAGGGCCACAACCACGGATGCAAGCGCTGCTACGCGAACCTGTCGCTTCGGCATGCGGAGGAGGAGAAGGACGCGCATTATCCCCCCGTGGCCCCGACAGCATCGGGGTCGGTCACCACCGACTCGGGCAGGAAGTAGAACGTGCTCGCCGTGCACTGTGCTTCGATGGTGTCGATGCCGTTTGACTGTTGCAGGGCCCGAATCGAAACCTCGCCGACGGTGACGATGGGACCAAACTTGGCGACCCGATCGAAGAAAAGGGCAAGATCGTGATATCTGCCAACGAGGTCCAGTTGGATCGGTACTTCCGCGTAAAAGTCGTGCAGAATTACGGCCTGTTGGTCGAAGCGACGGATCTCGAGGTTCACGTCGGCGGCCGACTGCTGCAGCGCGCGCAACAGGGAATCGGCCTGCTGCTCATCCGGAAGGATGTTCGACAAGGTCGTCAGCTGCACTTCCATCAGCTCGAGCTCTGCCTCCAGCT
>Ga0114950_10004272_pt1 | contig 11064 bp, 8 predicted proteins | sample N075metaG_FD_83503 | JGI IMG/M metagenome (GOLD analysis project Ga0114950, IMG submission 83503) | Deep subsurface microbial communities from Kermadec Trench to uncover new lineages of life (NeLLi) - N075 metaG | ecosystem: Environmental > Aquatic > Marine > Ocean trench > Sediment | place... | reverse complement strand
TTCGCTGATCGTGGCACTGACGATCCTGCCAACGGTTGCACGTAGCTGGTTAAAACCCAAAAAACTGACAAAAGGTCACGATCAAAGCTGGTCGAGGCTGGCCAATTCCCTGATGAAGGTCAGTTCAACCGGCAAACGCCGTTTGATCCTGATTTCCAGCCTGATAACCGTGCCTTTGCTCATCACCTGGCTATTATTCCCGCAACTGGATTACCTGCCACCGGTAAAACGAGATGCGGTTGATGCATTCCTGCAGTTTCCACCCGGTTCCAACATTGAAACCAACGAAGCTGAGATCATCAACAAGTTGATTGAGCGGCTACAGCCATATATGGATGGTGTGAAAGAACCGGCACTGAAAAATTACTACATTCTGACTTTCGGTAACCGCGGCACCATCGGTGCGCGCGTGAAAGACCAAAGCCGGGTGGATGAGTTACTTGAAATTGTCCGCAACGAAGTGTTGGTGGGTATACCGGATTTCCGCGGTTTCGCCGCGCAAGGCAACCTGTTCGGTGGCTTTGGCGGCGGCCGGGATATTGCAGTACATATCCAGTCGGCTGATCAGCCGGGACTGTATGCTGCAGCCGCTCTGGCCCAGCAAAAGCTGATTGAGATCTTCCCTGGCGCAAACGTCCAGACCAACCCGGGTATCGAACTGGCAGAGCCCGAGTTGAGAATTTTTCCTAATGACGCCCGCATAAGCGAAGTCGGCATGGATCGCAGGGGGGTAGCCTCACTGATCCGCACACTGGGCAACGGGCGCTGGCTGGGTGAGTATTTTAATGGTGAAAGGCGCATGGATATCATCATGCGCGCCGAAGGCTGGAAGACACCGGAGCAATTGGCCACGACCCCGATTATGACACCCAGCGGTGAAGTGGTTCCGCTAAGCGAGTTGGTATCCATTGAACGGGCAACCGGTCCGGGGCAAGTCAGAAGGGTCAACGGCAGACGTACGGTGACCATCAATCTCAGCCCGCCTGACAATGTCTCGCTGGAAACCGCCGTTGCGCGAATCAAGGCAGAAGTGGAACCCGTCATACGCGCAGCTTTACCTGCAGATGGCTCTATTCAGTACGGCGGCAGTGCAGACAGACTGAGCGAAGCAATCGGCACCATGAGCAAGAATTTTATCATCGCCCTGTTTATCCTGTTCATGCTGATGGCCGGACTTTTCCGATCCTTGAAAGATAGCGCGCTGGTGGTGATGACCATACCGCTGGCCGGTGTCGGCGGAATCATTGCTTTGCAGGTACTGAATTTATTTACCTTTCAGCCTATGGACTTGCTGACCATGATCGGCTTTATCATTTTGCTGGGCCTGGTGGTCAACAACGCTATATTGCTGGTTGATCGGACCCGCCAGGCCGAACGCAATGGCATGAACCGAGACGATGCGGTAGAAAATGCGCTAACTATCCGCTTGCGGCCCATATTTATGAGCACCCTGACGAGTATTTTTGGCATGTTGCCGTTGTTACTGCTTCCGGGTGAGGGCAGCGTAATATACCGTGGCCTGGCAGCCTCTATCGTGGGCGGGATGATTTGCAGCCTTATTTTTACATTGTTACTTTTGCCTTGCCTGCTGCGAATTGGCAAATCCAAATCTGAAGAAACCATCGCGCCGGAAATGGCGGGCAAGACCAGCCTCGAGTCTGTGGCCTGAATAGTGACCCGGATAGTGACATGAACAAGGAGCTACAAATGAAGCGCGTTCAACATTTATTACTGTTTGTATGCTTTCTGCCAGCCATGTTATCGGCACAGGAAGCACCGCAACAGCCACCACCGCAACCGGTAATAGTGGAACAAGCGCAACGCGATACGTTTTCCGCCACCTTGTGGGTATCAGGAACAGTGATCAGTAAAAATGATTCCCGTATTGCCGCCGAAACAGATGGCCGCATCACCTGGATTGCAGACGTTGGCGCAAGAATCGCGCAAGGCGAGACCATTGCGCAGATCGATGCCGAAGACCTGCGGCTGGAGCTTACTGACAGCGAGGCTCGATTGGAAAGCCTCAAATCACAAATGAAATACCGTGAAAGCACCCTGCAACGGCTACAAACACTGGCCGAAGAACACAATGCAGCGGCCACACAACTTGATGAAGCCCAGTCCTTGCTGGACATGATCCAGCAAGACATCAAACGTGCACAGGTTTCAGTTGCACAGATAAAGAGGCGTATCAGCCAAACAAGCGTAAGCGCACCCTTCCCCGGCGTGGTGGCCGAACGACTGGTGCAAACTGGTGAATTTGTAAACCGCGGCACACCGGTGGCAAGGCTGGTAGATACCGAGCACCGTGAAATCAGGGCGCAGGCACCGTTGTCAGTTGCAAGCTGGATTCGTCAGGGCATGCAAGTCACGGTGGAGCATCAGCAGGTGGAGTCCCTGAGCCCAATACAGTACACCATTCCGGTCGGTGACCAGCGTTCGCGCATGTTTGAAGTCCGCGTGGCTGCCGAAGACCCCGCGTGGATTATCGGTAGCCCGGTGCGGATTGCGCTGCCCAACAGCGAGCCGAGGGAATTGGTTGCGATTTCACGTGATGCCCTGGTTCTGCGTGGCACAACTATTTATGTGATGAAGGTGAACGACGATAATACGGTTGAAAAAATCACCGTTAAAACCGGCATTGGCCTCGGTGACTCCATTGAGGTGATCGGCAACATCGATAAAGGCGACCGGATCATTATTCGTGGTGGAGAGCGTCTGCAAGACGGCCAGCTTGTAACCATTACGGACATTTGACCATGCCATGACAAGCGGCGGGATTTCATTGAAAACCCGCCGGTTTTTGTGCCCACCTGATGCGAAACCGCTTTCTGTACCCCACTGCCTTATAATGCCTGCCCTTTAAGGCAACATTCCGGCAGAACCAGGCAATGCTTCGACTCAACCAGATCACGCTGCGCCGTGGCACCAAGGTGCTATTTGAAAACGCCTCGATGCAGGTCCACGCCGGCCAGCGCATAGGCATCATTGGTGTCAATGGAAGCGGCAAAAGCTCGTTGTTCGCGCTGATACTGGGTGAGTTGGAAAGCGATGCCGGCGAGTTATTTATTAACCCTAAAGACATCATTGCCAATGTCACACAAGAAAGCCCGTTCAGCGATCAGCCAGCCCTTGAGTTTGTGATTGACGGCGACCACGGTTTGCGCCGACTACAATCGGAAATTGCCCAACTCGAAGCCGAAGACGGGCATAACGACAAGCTGCATCTGTTGTACGAAACGATGGATAATATCGATGGCTTCACCGCCGAAACCCGTGCAGCAAGGCTGTTACACGGCCTGGGGTTTGATGCGCAAGTGATGCACAAGCCGGTCAACGAGTTCTCTGGTGGCTGGCGCATGCGTCTGAACCTCGCACAAGCGTTGATGTGCCGTTCTGACATTCTGCTGCTCGATGAACCAACCAACCATTTGGATTTACCCGCCATTATCTGGCTGGAACGCTGGCTGAAATCCTACACAGGTATTTTGTTGCTGATATCCCATGACCGGGACTTCCTGGATGCTCTGTGTACACACATCGCGCACATCGAGCAGCATACAATTAACAGCTATACCGGCAACTACAGCCAGTTTGAAGCGGTGCGGGCGGAGAAACTGGCGTTGCAACAATCCATGTACGTCAAACAACAAAAAGAAATCAAACATATACAAAGTTTTATCGATCGGTTCAGATACAAGGCGAGCAAGGCCAAACAGGCACAGAGCCGCATTAAAATGCTGGAAAAGATGGCCCAGATCGCACCTGCGCATGTAGATTCTGAATTTCATTTTCAATTTGAGAAACCCGACAAACAGCCACAACAACTGATACAACTGGAACAAGCTACGGTTGGCTATGACCTACCTGTGATAGAACAGATTCAGTTCAGGCTCGGCGCTGGTGACCGCATCGGCCTGCTTGGTGCCAATGGCGCTGGTAAATCCACGCTTGTAAAGGCGCTGGTCGACGGCAGCACACTGCTTGATGGTGAACGAACGGTAAACCGGCACACCCTCACCGGTTATTTTGCGCAGCACCAACTGGAACTGCTACGCATGGATTGCAGCCCGCTCTGGCATGTGCAGCGCCAGGCACCAGATATGAAAGAGCAGGAACTGCGAAACCACCTCGGTCATTTCGGTTTTCGAGGAGAACGAATTGACGATCCGGTGAAACCCTTTTCCGGAGGAGAAAAAGCGCGTTTAGTCCTGGCTTTGCTGGTTTTGCAAAAACCCAACCTGTTATTGCTGGATGAGCCGACCAACCACCTTGATCTGGAAATGCGGCATGCGTTGAGCATGGCGCTGGTTGAATACAGTGGTGCATTACTGGTCATTTCACATGACCGGCACCTGTTGCGTAGCGTTTGTGACAGCTTGTACGTTGTCAACAATGGGCGTCTTGATGAGTTCAAGCATTCTCTGGATGACTATCCACGCTGGCTGCGGGAACAGGACCGGGACTGGGAACAGAACAGGCAGTCCGCTGAATCCTCTGGCGGCATGACAGAGACAGCACGGCGTGAGCGCGGCGGCAATAAAAAACAAAGCCGTCAGGCCGAGGCCAAACGCAGGGAACAGCTCAGACCATTGAGTAACCACGTTCGGGATATAGAAAAGGAAATAAATCGGAACCGCGAAAAACTTTCAGTGCTCGAACAAAGTCTGCACGATGAAAGTCTGTACACAGACGAAAGCCGCAAAACGGAGATGACCACATTGTTGCAACAACAGGCCGAATTGAAAGCCTCGCTGGAGTCAATGGAATGGGATTGGCTGGAGGCCAGCGAAGCGCTTGAAAATGCCGCGAACAAGCTATCGCAACAACCCTGAAAAACGCGCCCGGCAATGACTACTGCCGAGTAAACGCTATTCGCCGTATGGTATCCAGATGTTTTTGATTTCTGTTGCTTTGCGCAAAAATGCCTCGGATTCGCCTTGTTGCGGGTCTTCCCAGTCATAGTATCGGCCATAATTGACCCAGGTGCGCTTCATCGTCGCAGCGGCCTCGATTTCAACCATTTTACTGCCCTCAGCCGTGCCCCAATACCACAAGCCTTCAATGTCATAGTGCTTTGCCAGTTCCACCGTCAGTTCCTGTTGGATACCGGTAACGATGTTGATGGTCCCGGCGGGTAAATCTGATGTTTCCAGCACCTGGTAAAAATCAGTGGCCAGCAATGCATAGTGTTGCGAAGGCACGACAACCACGCGATTGCCCATCGCGATCGCTGGCATAATGGTTGAGATCAATCCCAGCAGACCGGCCTCTTCCGGTGCGACAATACCGATGACACCCAATGGCTCTTTCATTGCCAGCGTCACGTTGCGAAATGGCGTAGCGTGAACTGCGCTGTCATATTTATCCGCCATCGCGGCGTAGGTATAAATGCGGCTGATGCATAAATCCAGCTCTGCTGTGGCTGCCGCTTCATCCTTCCCGCTCAGTTGCGCAATACGCCGGCTGAACTCGCTTGCCCGCGCCTGCAGGTTCTCCGCGATGTAAAACAGCACCTGTGCACGGTTATACGCCGTGGTATTGGTCCAGGCGTCTGCCTTGCGGGCCGCCTCAACCGCATCGCGAATATCTTTTCGTGCGCCATGTGGAAATTCCGCGATCGCGTGACCGGCAGCATCGTGCGCCATCAAGCTGTAGCCCTGATCAGGACGAACCTGTTTACCGCCGATATACAATTTGGCGGTGCGGTCAATTGTGCTGACGTTTTCGCTGTCTGCAGGTAATTTCTCATCAACCTCAGGCAATGGGTACACCGGTTTATCGTGCAGACCCGCTTCCCAATCCGGTTTCAGGTACTCATACAAACCCTCTTTCCCGCCCTCGCGACCAAAACCGGATTCCCGGTACCCACCAAACCCCGAAGCAGCATCGAACATATTGGTGCAATTTATCCACACCGAACCTGCCTTGAGCTTCGGTGCAACATCAAGTGCAAGGTTGATATTTTCGGTCCAGACGCTTGCCGCAAGGCCGTAGCGGCTGTTATTGGCCAGCGCAACGGCCTCGGAGGGCGTTCTGAAGGTCATCGAAACCAGCACCGGACCGAAAATCTCTTCCTGCGCCAGTGTTGAGGATGGCTGGACATCGGTCAACAGGGTCGGTGGATAAAAACAGCCACCTTCCGGCATCTCACACTCGGGTTGCCAGACCTGCCCACCCTCTTCCGCGCCCAGCTTGACCATCTCTGTTATACGCTGCAACTGCACCGGATCAACCACCGCACCGATATCAACACCTTTGTCCATTGAATCGCCAATGACCAGTTTGGACATGCGGGCCTTTACTTTTTCAATCAGCGTGTCTGCAATTGATTCCTGCACCAGCAATCGTGATCCAGCACAGCAAACCTGTCCCTGGTTGAACCAGATTGCGTCGACAAGACCTTCAACCACGCTGTCCAGGTCGGCGTCTTCATAAACAATAAATGGCGATTTGCCACCCAGTTCCAGCGTCAGTTTCTTGCCTGTCCCTGCTGTCGCTTTGCGCAGAATGCGGCCAACCTCGGTTGAACCGGTAAAAGCGATTTTCTTGACATCTTCGTGTTCAACCAATGCCTGCCCCGCTTTGCCGTCACCTAAAAGAAGGTTAAACACACCCTTCGGCAAACCGACATCTTCACATATTTGAGCCAGTAACACCGCTGTAGAAGAAGTGAATTCAGCGGGTTTAAGCACCACGGTATTGCCAAGCGCGAGCGCAGGTGCCACTTTCCACGACGCCATCAACAACGGGAAATTCCACGGAATGATCTGACCCACCACACCCAGTGGCTGAAAGCCGGGAAGCTCACGGTCCCTGACCTGGGCCCAGCCGGCATGATAATAAAAGTGCCTCGCAACCAGCGGTATGTCGATGTCCCTCGACTCGCGTATCGGTTTGCCATTGTCCAGGCTTTCCAAAACAGCAAACAAGCGGCTGTGTTTCTGAATCTGGCGGGCAATCGCATACAGGTAACGGGCGCGCTGGTGCCCGCTGAGTGCGGCCCAACCGGGCGCAGCCCCCGCTGCCGCAGCGACCGCCCTGTCGGTATCTTCATTATTGCCGTCGGCGACCCGGGCAAGCAGATCGTTGCGGGCCGGGTTGCTGGTGTCGAAAAACTCGCCACTGGCTGGCTGCTGCCACTGTCCACCGATAAAGTGCAGCAAGGTATTGTCCCTCCCCGCATACCATTGTTCAGCCATCTGCGTGCTTTCCGGCGCCTTGCCATATTCCATGCTGGCGAATAATTCTTTGATGCTCATGTCTTATTCCGTTTTTTTGCTGAAAACAATTTCAGCTCATGGGGTGACGGTGTTGGGCGGAGTAACTACCGGTCAGGCGGTGCTCCAGTTGTCGTTCGATGTCGCCGAGCAGGCTACTGGCACCAAAGCGGAACAAATGTGGGTCCAGCCATTCGTTTCCAAGCTCTTCTTTAATCAGGATCAGGTAGGCGATTGCATCCTTGGCTTTACTGATGCCACCCGCTGGTTTGTAACCTACTTTATAACCGGTCAGGTGGTGGTATTCACGGATCGCGCGCACCATAACCAGGCTATACGGCAAGGTCGCATTGACGGATTCCTTGCCGGTACTGGTCTTGATGAAATCCGCACCGGCCATCATGCACACCCAACTGGCTTTGGCCACGTTGGTCAGGGTTGCCAACTCACCGGTGGCAAGTATGGTTTTCAGGTGCGCCTCACCACAGGCTTCTCGGTAGGCTCTGACCTCATCGTACAATCCTTTCCAATCCCCGGTCAGCACCAGTGCCCTGCTGATAACGATGTCGATCTCGGTCGCACCGGCCTGCACCGAGGCACGTATCTGTGCAATTTTCATCGCCAATGGTATTTGTCCTGCAGGAAAACCGGTGGAAACCGCAGCAACCGGGATGCCTGAGCCATCCAGCGCCTTCACCGCCGTTTCGATCAGGTTGTGATACACGCATACAGCGGCAGTATGAATATCCATATCATCAGCGCCCAATCCCACAAGAATATCCTTGCGCACCGGGTGACGCGCCTTTTGGCATAATCGTTTGACCTTGCCCGGCGTGTCATCTCCAGCGAGTGTTGTCAGGTCCATACAGGTCAGCGCTTTTAGCAACCAGGCGGTTTGGTTATCCTTTTTTATCGACCTGCGTTTGGCGATGGTCGCGCAACGGCGCTCTACAGCACTGCGGTTAATCCGCAGTCCATTAAACAGCTCCGGCGTGTATTCCATACCAGGGTTACGTTCCAGGCCGCGATCTTCAGAAAAACCCGGTTGTCTCAGAGTCAATACATTGGTCACTTTCGGCTCCCGCCCAGTGTTGCTGAACCGCATAGTATAAACGCTGAACATCAGCCACCACCACCCGTCCTTAACCGGTTCGAAACACAAGCCGGTATAAATTATAACCAATTATGATGAAATTATGATGAGGACAGCCAAAAAGATGAAGCCCGCAGCCGTTTCCCGGATGGGTCCAACATGGACAGCGCTGCCGTGAATCTGTCGGGCGATTGGGATCCCGCAAATCTACTGGAAATGACCACAGGCATCCGTTATAGCCGGTTCCGCATCAAACTGCCGGCCAACGAAATTTACGATGCCGTCAAACTGACACCCGCTAACCTGACAGGTAACCTACATCTGATCCTCAGCCTTCGGCCAAACCTGAAACTGGTCTCGAACATCGGTCGCGGTTTCCGTCCACCCAACATATTCGACCTTGCCACGCTGGGACTACTCAGACAAAACCACATCTGTATTTGCCGGCGAAACCACCCTGGACGGGCGCGACATCGTACGCAGTGAAAACCGTAATAAAGTGAAGATATATGGCCTCGAAGCAGGCCTTTACACAAACCTGACCGACTCACTGAGTGTATACGCGGTCATCTAATTGCACACATGGCAAAGAAAAAGCCAACGAGGAACCGGCCTTCCCCGCTGGCCGCAATATTGGCCTGTGGATCAACTACGGGTTTTAGTGCTTATCATTCGACAAACTCGTGGGCAAGCTGTCGAATTTGCTCGAACGGGAAGTTCGTTTCCCAAGCTTTTTGCCATTTTCAATTGGCTTGAACCAATCACAACGAAAAAAGTCTAGAATTGCTCAGTGGACATGTCACCCACATTTGATCGATCCAGTACCTGGTTAGCACTATTTGCGTCCACCGGGACGCTCATCTGTTGCGCCCTTCCCATTGCACTTGTCAGCCTTGGACTGGGTGCTGTGGTGGCCAGCGCCACGTTCCAGTTTCCGTTTCTGGTTACGCTTTCTGAACACTCAATCCTGATGTTTTCCGGGGCTTCTGTGTTGCTGATTTTTGCAGCTTGGATAGTGTTTTTTCGCCCCCTGCAATGCCCTGCAGACCCGTCACTTGCGAGAAAGTGTCAACAGGCGAGAAAATGGAACCAACGAATCTGGTGGTTCTCGATGGTGCTGTGGTTGCTGGGTTTTTCGGCGCGATTCATATTGCCAACGCTCAAATATTTGATTGCTTAAACTGGCAGTGGATGAGGGAACAGGTTGATGATCAGGACTTTTCTATTTTCTTTCTTATTGATGCTCGCCACGCTCGGTCAAGCTGACACCGTGGAGGTGGACATTCTTGGTATGTCTTGTTCTTTTTGCGTCGAAGGGCTGGAAAATAAGTTATCCGAACTACCAGATGTTGCGCATGTGGATGTTAGTCTCAAAAATAAAGTGGTTCGAATTGTCAGTAAAGAAGATTCGCTGGACATGGAACGAGTGCGAAGCGCAATCATTGACGCAGGCTTTACGCCCGCAGAGGTTCGTAAAATCCGCACTGATGAGCATTAAGTTTTCACGCTCCCTGGTTTTAGTGATATTTGCTGTCATGCCTCTCCTGTCGGAGGCAATGGGTCTGCGGAGTTTTGTGGCCCTGCCTGTCAGTCGGGGAGGCTCGGTTTTTCGACTTCAATATCTTGTTGATACCGGTTCCGACCCCGGAATAATGTTCGTCAATGCCGCCTTGGGACTAACGGGCAAGGATACACTTCTGTTTGGTCTGCCTTATCGGGTTTCACCACCGGATGGTGGTGACCGTACCGGTGATTTCAGTGCGCTATACCGGCGTACCATCTGGCAGGATGATCAAAAATATGAAACCACTCGCATCGCATTACTTACCGGAGTGGTGCTGGCCACCGACTCGAATAAAGATCACGCATTACAACTGGGCCTGGTTGCCACTTTCTATCGGGATCGTAATAGTTTTGATATGGATGCCTTATATCGCTACGGACTGGATTCCCGCTTCAATGAGGGGCGCTATGATGTTTCCTGGCAGTATCGGCTTAGTCCAGCTGAATATCCCGAGTGGGGGTTTCCAACTGAATGGTATACAGTGCTTGAGTTGAACGGTCGCTGGCGCGAGGGCCAAACCATTGATCACCAGGTGACTGTGGGCTTACAACGGGTACGACATAACTGGGTTCTGGAAGGAGGCATCATACAGACCATTAACAATAGCCACGAAACACAATTCCTGATCAGCACCAGACTGCGCTTCTAAGCAGTTTGTGGCCTGATTAACGTGTCCGAAAAATCGCTCAGCCCACCTTGACCCCTAATTAGTTTTTAAGCTTTAACCGCGTGTTGGGTGAGGGATTCGCGTATTGTGGTGTTAAGATAATCACACCGTAATACCCGCACGCGTGACTGGGATGAGTCGTTTTAACAAAATAAGCCATATTGTTTGCCGGGGATTTTTTCTCTGCATGCTGGGTTTTTCATGTTCAACTTCCTGGCTCGAGGCTGCTGATGATTACACCGTATTGAGGGCACGCCTGGTCGCTGAGGTGTATGAGGATATTCTTGATACCCGCACTTACATTGGTAAAAGCAGCCTCGATGAGCGTGTCATGCAGGTGCTCGGATCGGTGGACCGGCACCGATTTGTACCGGATAATCTGCGCGCCCAGGCGTACGCAAACCGGCCCTTGCCCATCGGATATGGCCAGACCATATCCCAGCCTTATATCGTTGCCCTGATGACCGATCTGCTGGAACTGGAGGCGGGCGATGTGGTGCTGGAAATCGGCACCGGCTCA
>Ga0114950_10004271_pt1 | contig 11064 bp, 11 predicted proteins | sample N075metaG_FD_83503 | JGI IMG/M metagenome (GOLD analysis project Ga0114950, IMG submission 83503) | Deep subsurface microbial communities from Kermadec Trench to uncover new lineages of life (NeLLi) - N075 metaG | ecosystem: Environmental > Aquatic > Marine > Ocean trench > Sediment | place... | reverse complement strand
TGTCTTTCCTCTGTCGCTCGATCTGGCACGGGGCGTACGCTTCGCCGCCGCTGCGGTGGTGGTGGCGATCGGTGCCGGCGTGATGGTGGCGGCCGTGGGGTTGTTCCGGCGGACGGGACAGGATCCGAAGCCCTGGAAATCCACCCCGGAGATCATCTCGACCGGCGTCTATCGCATCACGCGCAACCCGATGTATGTGGGCATGGCCCTGCTACAGACAGGGATCGGTATCGGATGGGGAAGTGGATGGATCACCGCGCTGGTCCCCGTCGTCCTCGCCGTGGTGTACGCCACCGCCGTGCGTCACGAAGAGGCGTACCTCGAGGAGAAGTTCGGCGAAGCCTACCTGAGCTACAAGAGCTCGGTACGACGCTGGATCTAGCCTGCCTCGCTGTCGGCGGATTCTCGTCCTTGTGGGCTGAGGCTCGGCAACTCAATCCTGATGCAGGGAAAAACTGGCTCGAAGATCTCGAGCCCGATTTTGCCGTGGCCCAGGCGGTGAATGGACTCCCCCCGGCCGCCACCGAACGGCTAAGCTGACGGTGGAACGGGCTAGCGGTACACGCTGCGCCGATGGCCGACGCGAACGACCGCGATACGCAGCGCGGTGCCGTCGAAGGCGTAAATGACTCGGTAGTCGCCAACCCGCAGGCGGCGTAGCCCTTTCCAGTCAGCGGCTAGCGGCCGTCCGGCCAGCGGCTTCGTTCGTAAGCCGTCGACGGCGGCGAAGATCTTGCCTCGGTCCTTCCGGGGTAGGGCGCGTAGCTCTTTCAGCGCACGCTTTTCCCAGCGGATCTCAATCGACGCCGAGCTCATCGCGCACGTCCTCATGGTCGACCCATTCGGCACCGGGGTCGCGGAGGCGAGCGAGCGAGATCTCCAGGTCCTCGCGCTCTTCGAGAAAGCGTTCGAGCGCCTCGATGATGAACGAGCTCTTGGTGCGCTTGGTGGCTTTGGCGATCTCCGCCAGGCGAGCGGCAAGTTGGTCGGGGATGCGGACGGACTGTGTGGGCACGTCGGCTCCGGGTCGTGGTCGATTCATCGCCAGTGTAGTGCGTAGGTACTAGTGTAACTGATGTAATACATAGTCGTCGTCTCGAAAGAGAGTCCGGCCCCTCTTTCATTAGACGGACGCGGCAGCCGGACGTGATTGTCCACAAGCTCATTGCCGGCCCACGTGGGGCGGCTGCGTCAGGATGCTTGATCGCTGACTCGCGCCGGTGGTCCGCGGCCAAACGCGACTTCGCCCATCCTGGCCGCCGCTCGGCCCGCTCGTTCACCGCCGGCGGAATTCGAAATCGATTCTCCGTACCTCGCCGCCATCCCCCGGGCCTTCAATGGATGCCGTCATCGCATCGTCCGAGATCCGCCGATAGATGATCCGTTGGGGGAAGTCGTTGGTCGGGTTCTCGAAGACGGCGGTGTCGTCGGCGTGGGAGACGAGGCGGAAGGCGACGGGGTAGGGGTTCTCGGGTGGACGGGCGATGTAGAAGATGTCGTCGCCGATGGTTACCAGCAGCAGGGACTCGGTGGGGACCTCTGTGTCGGCGTCGGTTGGCGGCAGCACCGCCTCGCCGACCAGGCCGACGCCGGGAATGCGCCGCCAGCGCTCGATGGCGACGCCCCTGCGCGTCGTGCGTTGCATTCGCCCTCGAGCCAGGCGAAGGGAGCAAGCGAGTCATCTTGAACGACTGGGGATGTCGCGGCGGGTGCCGCCGACGCCAGGGTGATTGCGGTGGAGGCGAACACGAGTCCGGCTACGCTGACCGGGTACCGAAGTTGACGTAGGCGCATGCCAATTATCTCCTTGTGGGACGCGATTCACGGAGCGACCATCGGCGGAATCCTAGCCCGCGCCGTCGTGACCCGTTGAGATCTCCGCTGCTAGCTGCCGCCCGAGGCTCGCGCTGCCAGCTCCGCGACCCGGAGCGTCGTCTTCCAGTTGCGAACCGTGCTCGTAGTGGCGAGCCGGGAGTCGAAATAGGCATTGGTGAGCTTGGTGCGTGCCAGGCCTTCGGGGTACCGAAGATAGATTTCGCAACCGTGGACGACGAACTCAGCCGGCGGCGAGCGGTTCGGGTCGAGAGCCGCGACCGCCGTGGCGGCCGGCTGATCGGCGAGAAACGCGACGTGTAACTCGCGCTCGTCGATGCCGGCGCGGGCGTACGGATTGGCCGCGACGATGTCGTCAAGCTCGGCAGCGGTGCGGGTCACGATGGGGATTTCGTAGCCGAATTCTTCGATGATCGATTGCTTGATGAGCTCGGGGATCCGTGCCGCCAGCGCCGCCCCAGCCGTGAAGACGACGTTGCCGCTCTGGATATAGGTGCTGACGTGGCCACAGCCGGCACGTTCGAACATGGACGCGAGGCTCTTCATCGGCAGCTTGTTGTGGCCGCCGACGTTGATGCCCCGCAGAAGTGCGACGTACGCGTTGCTGCTCATGGAGGAACTGTGCCCCTTCCGACCCCCTGCCGCGCGCTCCGCCCGAAAAGCGGTTCGAGCAGCGGCGCGACCTCAGCCACCTGCCAAGCCTTTACCCCGAGTATCACCAGGTCGACGGCCCCCACGCTCGCCGCATCTTCGACCACCTGCGCGGGATGGACGAGAAAGTCGCCGACGGTACTCTCGACCCGCAGACCTTTCCGTCGCAGCGCTGCAGCGGTGTCGCCGCGAGCGATGAACGTCACCTCGTGTCCGGCCCGAGCCAGGGCCCCACCGAAGTAGCCACCAACGGCCCCGACGCCGAAAACGGCTACGCGTAGCGGCTGCCTGTCGGTCATAGCGATTCGGGCACGCTACCCGTGAGGATGGTGGCCAGCTTGTCGGCGTCGATGTTGCCGCCCGACACGACGCAGACGATCTTGCCCTCGACCCCCACGCCGGCGAGCGCGGCGGCCACCGGGGCGGCGCCGGCGCCCTCGGCCACGACTCGGTTGCGCTCGACCAGCAACTTGATGGCCGCAGCGATCGCCTCCGGTGACGAGACGAACGAGGCGTCGATGAGCTCGCGGACCAGCGCCCACATATCCGGCAACACGATCTTGCCGCCGATGCCGTCGACGAAGCTGGGCGCATAATCGATCGGCGTGGGCTCGCCACTGTGCAGGGCCGCGGTGAGCGGGGCGGCGGTCGATACTTCGGCGGCGAAGATCTTGGTATCGGGCTTGCGGGCGCGAATCGCCGAGGCGATGCCGCAACTCAGGCCGCCGCCGCCGAACGGGATCACCACGGCGTCAACGTCGGGGAGATCTTCGAGGATCTCGAGGCCGATGGTGCCATTGCCGGCGATGACCGCCGGGTCGGAGACGGGATGAACGAAGGTGCCGTCGATCCCCTCGTACTCATGGCTCACGATGATCTGCCACCAGGTGTCAAACGGGACCTTCTCGATGCGGCCGCCGAGCCTCTCGACGGCGTCGAGCTTGGTTTGCGGGGCATGGTCCGGCACCACGACGGTGCACGGTACGCCGAGCCGCCGCGCGTTCCAGGCGACGCCCTGCGCCATGTTGCCGGCGCTCGCCGTGTAGACGCCGCCGGCAAGCTGCTCGTCGGTCAGTTGCGCCATGGCGTTGCCGGCGCCCCGCACCTTGAAGGAGCCGATGGGCTGCAGGTTCTCGAGCTTGAGCCAGATCTCGGCCGCCGCGTCGTCGACGTTCAAGGGAACGAGCGGCGTGCGGACGATGGTGCCGGCAAGGCGCTCGGCGGCAGCCTCGATCGCCTCGATCGGAATCGGTGAGATAAGCGGCATCAGCTGAACTCGGAGCGAACGCCGACCGCAAACAGGGTTATCGCAGCCATGATCAGGCTCAACGTGACGGTTAGGGCGCGTCGCATCGACGGTCCTCCTCATTCGCCTGGGGTGCGGAGAAAGAGAAGGTAGTCGCTCTCCTGTAGATCGTCAACAGGAATGATGACCGTCGCCGAGGAACGGTTCCTGAGGGCCACGAGACCTAGTCGGTGACGACGACGACCCGTCGATCGCCTGTCGCGTCTCCAAGCACGCTGACGTTGCTTCTTGTCACCACCCGGTCAGGCGAACGGATTGACGATTTTGATCCCCTCGAACGAACGGCCCGCCTGCAGGGTCCTCGCTATAAAGGACGCGGCAGCTGGAGCGCTCGGCGGCCACGAGGATGTCCGGGAGGTCAACAAGCACGACGTTGAAGCGCGCGAAGAGCTCGACTTTGCGGCGCGCAATGGTCGCGCTGACTCCGAGCTTGCGCGTGGCGACGACGAAATACTCCTGCAGGATTTGGGTCGAAACCACGCCGGTGCCGCCGCGGCGCGCGCCGGCGAGCAGCTCCAGCGCCTCGTCGCGTTTGTCGGGGGCGTCGTGGTCGTCGGTGTAGGTCAAGACGTTCGTATCGAAAAAGCTACGAACGCTCGTGGATCTCTTCACGGTCAAACTTCCAACCTCGCGATCTGCCTTCGCCCCGCTCCGAAAGGGTGTGCATCTCGTCGATGTCGCGCTCGGCGGCGTCCCTCGAGGTGAGTTGCTCGAGGTGCTCGCGCACGATCTGGTTGACGCTCTTGCCCATAGAACGAGCCACCTTCCTGGCTTCTTCTAATAGACGGTCATCGATCGACAAAGTCAGGTTCATGGTTCCTCATGGGTCGCGGCGGCTATTTTCGCACGGAATAAGTGGACACTGATTACGTGTAATCCTCGCGGGTTCCGCGGCGCAAAACGGAAACCCAGCCAGCGTGCAGAGCTCGCCATGCCGTGACGCCGGCGCGGATTCCTTGAGGCGACCGGTGCCAGGTATCACAATGGCGGCCATTAGCCACGCGAGCTGTCGTCGGCCGGCGACTCGGCCGGGCGGCGACGCCGATCCCGGAGATACCGTCATGTCGATGCCCCGCCGACCCTCGATGTTTCGTGTTACCGCCTTCGTAGTGTCCTTGCTTTTCTGCGGCCTTTCCGCCGCCCGCGCCATTCCCGGCACCGGGGCAGCCGTCACGTCCGCCGCGGCGCAGGCGCAGGACATCTATTCGCAGCTCCGCTACCGGCACATCGGTCCGGTCGGTAACCGCATCTCGGCCGTCGCCGGGATCGCCGGCGATCCGCACACCTACTACGTGGGCGCTGCCTCGGGCGGCATCTGGAAAACCGTCGACGGCGGCCTTTTCTGGGAGCCGATATTCGACGAGCAGATCGATCACGCCATCGGTGCTCTGGAAGTCGCGCCTTCGGATCCGCAGATCATCTGGGCCGGAACCGGGGAGCCCCACATCCGCTCGAACGTGTCGGTCGGCACCGGCTGGTACAAGTCCGACGACGGCGGCAAGAACTGGCGCCACATGGGGCAGGGGGTGGCGACGCGGACCGCGGCGATCGTCATCCACCCGACCAACCCGGACATCGTCTACATTGCCGCGCTCGGGCACGCCCACGGGCCGCAGCAAGAGCGCGGCATCTTTCGCACCACCGACGGCGGTGAGACCTGGGAGCAGGTTCTGTTCGTCGATCTCGACACGGGCGCCTCGAGCCTGGTGATGGATCCGAACAACCCGCGCATCCTGTTCGCCGGCATGTGGCAGATCGTCGTCCATACGTGGGGGCGGGAGAGCGGCGGGCCGGGTAGCGGCCTGTTCATGTCGCGCGACGCCGGCGACACCTGGGTCAAGCTGGAAGGTAACGGCCTGCCGACCTTGCCGGTAGGCAAGGTCGACGTCTGCATGACGCCGATCGACTCCGACCGTATCTACGCGCTGATCGAGACCGGCGACGGCGCCCCCTGGCACGGCCGGGAGACCGAGAGCGGGGAGCTGTGGCGCTCCGACGACGGCGGCGAGAGCTGGCAGTTGCTCAACCACAGCCGCAACCTCGGCGGCCGCACCGCCTACTACAACAACTGCGAGGTCTCTCCCGACGATCGCGACGAGGCGTATTTCCTCACCGCCGCATTCGCCAAGTCGACCGACGGGGGTCTGACCAGCGTCTCGCTGGGTGGGCGCCAGCGTCCGGGCGGCGACAACCACGACATGTGGATCGACCCGACCAACGGCGACCGCATGATCGTCGGCAACGACGGCGGCATCGCCATCTCCGAGAATCGCGGCGACACCTGGTTCCGCGTCCAGTTGCCGATTGCACAGATGTATCACGTCACCGCCGACAACAGCATTCCGTACTACGTGATGGGCAACCGGCAGGACGGCCCGAGCTCGCGGGGCCCGAGCAACAGCCTCACCGGCGGCTCCATCCCGCGCGGCGAGTGGCACTCGGTGGGCGGCGGCGAAAGCGGCTTCGCCACACCCGATCCGTCTGATCCGAACATCATCTGGTCGAGCGCTTCGGGGTCCGGGGCGCGCGGCGGCATCGTCGTGCGCTACGACGAGCGCACCGGCCAATTCCGCCAGGTGGAGGTGTGGCCCGAGAATACCGGCGGCTGGCCGGCTGGCGGCCTCGTGTATCGTTTTCAGTGGACCTTCCCGCTGCTGATCTCGCCGCACGACAACGAGACGATCTATGTCACCAGCCAGTACGTGCACCGCACGACCGATCGCGGCCAGAGCTGGGAGGTAATCAGCCCCGACCTCACCACCGACGACGAGAGCAAGCAGGGCATCTCGGGTGGCCTGACGCCCGACAACATCGGCGTGGAGTACTGCTGTGTGATTTACGCCTTCGATGAGTCGCCGGCGCAACAAGGCGTATTGTGGGCCGGCTCGAACGACGGCCTGGTGCATGTCAGCCGCGACAATGGCGATACCTGGACCGACGTGACGGCGAACATGCCCGACCTGCCGCCGGACGGTGTGGTGCGTGGCATCGACGCCTCGAAGTGGGATGCGGGTAAGGCGTACGTTGCCATCGAGCACCACCAGCAGGCCGACTTCGCGCCCCACGTCTACAAGACCGACGACTTCGGTGCTACGTGGACCAAGATCGTCAACGGTATCGCTGATAGCCCGATGAGCTACGCCCGCGACATCCGCGAAGACCCGGTGCGCCCGGGGTTGCTGTACCTGGGCACGGAGAACGCCCTGTACGTGTCGTTCGACGACGGTGCCAATTGGGAGTCTCTCAACACCAACCTGCCCGCCACCCCCGTGTACGGGCTGGTGATTCAGGAGCATTTCAACGACCTGGTGGTCGGCACCTACGGCCGCGGCTTCTGGATCCTCGACGACATCACGCCGTTGCAGCAACTCACCGAAGAGGTGCGAGGCTCCGCGGCGCATCTGTTCGTGCCACGCGACGCCTACCGCTTCCACGGCAGGACCTCTCCCATGTCGATGCCCAACGACCCCAGCGACGGCGACAACCCGCCCAACGGTGCGGCGATCAACTACTGGTTGGGATCAGCGCCCGCCGGCGAGGTTACCGTGCGCATCGAGGACGGAGAGGGCAACACGATCCGCACGCTCGAGGGCACGGCGGACGTCGGCATCAACCGGATCTGGTGGAATTTTCGCTCGGAGCCCAGTATGGAGGTACGGTTGCGCACCAAGCCGCTGTATGCCGACTGGGTTGATCTCGGCGACGACGGCTGGCGCTCCGGCGGCGGCCAGATCACGATTCTCGAGCCGCCGGGGACCTACACGGTGGTTCTCGAGGTTGACGGGCGAGAGCAGCGCCAGCAGCTCACCGTGCGGAAGGATCCCAACTCGGAGGGCACCGAGTCGGACATCGCCGAGCAGGTCGCGTTGTTGCGCCGGATGCAGGCGGACGCCGATGCGGCGGCCACCGTCGTCAACGAGATCGAGTGGATCCGCCGCCAGCTCGGTGATCTCGACGACGTACTGGAGAGCCGTGGCGAGACCGAGATGGTCGGCGCGGCCGGCGAGCTCGACGGCACACTCATCGCGGTCGAGGAGCGGCTCATGCAATTGTGGCGCACCGGAACGGGGCAGGATGGGGTGCGGTGGCCGGTGAAAGCACTCGGCCGGCTCACCTATCTGGCTGGCACGGTGGCGACGGGTGACTTCCCGCCGAACGACCAGCAGCGCGAGGTCTACGCCGTGCTCCGGGAGCGCCTTGAAACCGCCCGTGCGGAGCTCCAGGCGCTGATTGAAAACGACCTGCCGGCGTTCAACCGCATGCTGCAGGAGCGCGGGCTACTGCCGGTAAACACCGGTGGTCGGTAGCAGCACGGCCCGCCGGGAAGAGGAAGAGTCGTACATTCCCTCAGCCGATCGGGACGGAAACTCGCCCTTCCGGCCCGCCGTCGGTCGCCGCCGCCGGATCGGCGAGCCGCTGTTTGCGACCGCGCGGCCGTGGTGGAAAGCCCGCCGTCCGGGCCGTCTCATGAGTGTGAGGGGTTCGACTGAGGCTAGAATAGATATCGGAAACCGATATATAATTGAGCCATGAAGCCAATTTCCGTGCACGTTTCCGAAGATGACTACCAACAGCTGAAGTCGATGGCCGCGCGCGCCCGCAGGCCGGTAGCGGAGTTGATTCGCCGGGCGATGGCCGAGTTCGTCGATCGGGAACGGTCGGATCAGCGATCGGTGCTCCAACTCCCTGCTCACGACAGCGGTGCCCTGAAGGAGCCCTGGACTCGTAGTGACCTCGTTGACGAAATGCGCGAGCGATGACGCTCGGCCTCGATACCGACGTTGTCGTGAACTGGGCGATGGGCGGCGCCGAGCATCACGACGCAGCGCGCGCGTTGCTGCGACGCGAGATCCAGGCGGGGAACTCGATTGCTTGCACGCCGCAGGTGTTCTTCGAGTTCATCCACGTGGTCACCGACGTCCGCCGGTTTGAACGGCCCATGTCGATGTCGTTGGCGCTCGATACGGCGCGCGATTTCTGGGACGGTCCCGTGACCATGCGTGTGCTACCTGGCCCCCGAGTCCTTCATCGAACGCTGGAGCTGCTCGGCAAGCTGAAGCTGGGGCGCAAGCGGATTCTCGACACCGCTCTTGCGGTGACGTTGGATGAAGCCGGAGTCAGCCGACTTGCCACGTTCAACGGCGGCGACTACGCGGTCTTCCCGTTCCTGGAGATCGTGGATCCGCGCGCCAACGCATAGGTCTCAGTCCTTCGTCAGCTTCCGATATTTGATGCGGTGCGGCCGGTCGGCGTCGTGGCCCTTGCGGCGCTTGTAGTCGGCCTCGTAGTCGGCGTAGTTGCCGGCGAACCACTCGACGTGGCTGTCGCCCTCGAAGGCGAGAATGTGGGTGGCGATGCGGTCGAGGAACCAGCGGTCGTGGCTGATGATGACGGCGCAGCCGGCGAACCCCAGCATCGCCTCTTCGAGGGCGCGCAGCGTGTCGACATCGAGATTGTTGGTGGGCTCGTCGAGCAGCAGGACGTTGGCGCCGGCCTTGAGCGTGCGCGCCAGGTGGACGCGGCTGCGCTCGCCGCCCGACAGCATACCGACCCTTTTTTGTTGGTCGGCGCCTCTGAAGTTGAATGAAGACACGTAGGCGCGTGAGTTGATCGTACGGTTACCGAGCGTGACGACCTCGTTGCCCTCGGAGATCGCCTCCCAGACGTTGTCGTCCGGATTCAGGTCGTCGCGCGACTGATCGACGTAGGCGAGCTTGACGGTCTCGCCGAGCCGTATCGTGCCGGCGTCGGCCTCATCCTGGCCCGTGATCATGCGGAACAGCGTCGTTTTGCCGGCGCCGTTGGGGCCGACGACGCCGACGATACCGGCGGGCGGCAGGCTGAACGAGAGATTGTCGATCAACAGGCGGTCGCCGAAGCCCTTCGACAGGTTGTCGACGTCGATGACAATGTCGCCGAGCCGCGGCCCCGGCGGGATGTAGATCTCGACGCTCTCGGGCAGCCGCTCGGTATTCTCCTGCAGAAGCTGTTCGTAGGCGTTGAGGCGTGCCTTGCCCTTCGCCTGCCGGGCGCGCGGCGCCATCCGCACCCACTCGAGCTCGCGCTTGAGGGTACGCCGGTGTTTGTCGTCGGCTCTGCCCTCCTGGGCGAGGCGCTGCTCTTTTTGCTCCAGCCACGAGGAATAGTTGCCCTCCCACGGGATTCCGGCGCCGCGGTCGAGCTCGAGGATCCAACCGGCAACGTTGTCGAGAAAATAGCGATCGTGCGTGATGGCGACCACCGAGCCCGGGTAGTCGTGCAGGTAGCGCTCGAGCCAGGCAACCGATTCGGCGTCGAGGTGGTTCGTGGGCTCGTCGAGAAGCAGCAGGTCAGGCTTCTGCAGCAACAGGCGGCACAGCGCGACGCGGCGTTTCTCGCCGCCCGACAGGTGGGCTACCTCGGCGTCGCCCGGCGGGCAGCGCAGCGCTTCCATGGCGATCTCGATCGTCGATTCCAGATCCCAGCCGTTGGCCGCGTCGATCTGGTCCTGGACCTTGCCCTGCTCCTCGAGCAGGTCGGTCATCGCGTCGGCGTCGAGGTCCGGGTCGGCAAACTTGTCGTTGATCTCGTTGAACTTGTCGAGCAGCGCCTTGACCTCGGCCATCCCCTCCATGACGTTGCCCATCACGTCCTTGGACTCGTCGAGCTCGGGCTCCTGGGGCAGAAAGCCGACCTTGGCCTTCTTGTCGGGGTAGGCCTTGCCGTCGAACTCTTCCTCAAGGCCGGCCATGATCCGGAGCAGGGTCGATTTGCCGGCGCCGTTGTGGCCGAGGACGCCGATCTTGGCGCCCCAGTAAAACGACAGCCAGATCCCTTTGAGGATCTCGCGGTTGGGAGGGACCCGCTTTTTCAGGTCCTGCATGGTGAAGATGATGTCGGGCATAGGGGGCTCTCTGGGTTCCACCGCACCGGGGTGGATGTTTCGAAGGGAGTCGCAAGCCTACTTGGCGTGGGAGCAGCAAGGCAAACAGGCTGCATCTGTTCGTCTGATTCGAACAGAAGGTGGTGCTCATCGTGGGGGCAGGGCAGCTTTCATTCTACGACCCTTGGACCCGCGTTGTACGTGCCCGACGCCCCTCCCATCCCTCAACGAGCGCGGATGTTACCCTCACGCTAGACGCTGGCATCCTTGTCGATTTGGACGATGGGTAGTCTCTGTGCCTCGGTCCCACCAAAGTGACGCCCTCGCCGGTTCCTTGCGGGCCCCTCGCGAGTCGCTTCTGTCACCGACGTATCCGACGTACCGAAGGACTCAAACCATGGTCGATCCCCTT
>Ga0114950_10004270_pt1 | contig 11065 bp, 9 predicted proteins | sample N075metaG_FD_83503 | JGI IMG/M metagenome (GOLD analysis project Ga0114950, IMG submission 83503) | Deep subsurface microbial communities from Kermadec Trench to uncover new lineages of life (NeLLi) - N075 metaG | ecosystem: Environmental > Aquatic > Marine > Ocean trench > Sediment | place... | reverse complement strand
GAACTGCAGCTCAGCAGTGGCGATGCTGGTCAAGCCGACTCCAACGGGGTGGGCTCTAACAGTTCGGCGGGCGAAAATCCGACATTGGAATTCGACCTGTCGGGGGATGCTGCTTCCAGCTCTACCCGTAACAATGATGGACTCGGCGGCAGCGGCGACCGCGATGGTTCGGTATCGAACGATGACGACGTGGTGGAATATGTCGAAGACCCCGCCCCCGCCGCCAGCGATAGCGGCAATGGCGTTAATCCCATTATCGGTGACAGGTTCGACAATAATTTGGTCGGCACCGCCGGCCGGGACATGATCAATGCCCAGGGTGGCGACGATACGCTTTCCGGCGGCGGTGGCAGCGATAAGCTCATTGCCGGCATGGGCAACGACTTGCTCGACGGCGGCACCGGCGACGACACGCTGTCCGGCGGTGGCGGCGATGACATCTTAATCTGGGATTCGGCCGACTCGAAAATTGACGACGGGCAGGGCACCGATACATTGCGGGTCGATTCCGGCGATGCCGATTTCACCAGTTACAACGGCTCGATCAGCAACATCGAAACCATCGATTTGCAGTCGGACACCGGCGCCAACACCGTGACGCTGAGCGCTCAGAACGTGCTCGACATGACCGATAGCGGCAACACGCTGACCATCACCGGCGACACTGGCGACAGTCTCGAAGCCGGCGGCGGCTGGATCGATGGCGGCTTCGATGGCGACGGCAACCACATCTACACGCAAGCTGTCGGCGGCCAGACGGCGACGCTGCTCGTCGACCCCGACATATCGGCCAATGCCGACATAGTGCCTAATGCCGGAACCGCCGGCGACGACATGCTGACCGGGACGGCATCCGCCGATTCGCTGAACGGGCTGGCCGGTAACGATATGCTGACCGGCGCCGGGGGTGACGACACCCTGATCGGCGGGCTCGGCAACGACACACTGTCGGGCGGAGCCGGCGACGACACTTTTACGTTTTCCGACGCCGACTTCAACGGCGCCGCCTGGACCGATACGGTCGATGGCTCTGCCGAGGCCGGGGACATGGATGTCATCGATTTGACGGGTGTCAGCCAGGGCTGGACGCTGGAAGTCGATGGCGCCGGGGCGGGCGTGGAAGCCAGCGCCGGCGACAAACCGTCGTTCTACTATGGCGACGAGATGAGCGGCACCATCACCTTCGACGATGGTTCGACAATCGCCTTCGATAATATCGAAAAGATCGACTGGTAGTCGAAACCACCGTCTATCTGCTCTACACTGTCTCCCAACGATTTAGATTTGGGAGGTCCTGCCATGTTGTTTACGATGTTTTGCATCGACAAGCCGGGCGTGCTGGAAACGCGCAAGGAAGTCATGCCCGCGCATATCGAATACCTGTCCACCGCGCCGATTAAAATTGTGATGTCGGGCCCGCTGGTCTCCGACGACGGCGAGAACATCGTCGGCAGCCTCTATCTCTTCGAAGCGCCCGACCGCGCGGCGGTCGAAGAGTTCCAGGCCAACGATCCGCTGGTGAAGGCCGATATCTGGGAAACCGTCGAAGTCCGCGCCTTCAACAAACGCGTGGATAACCGGGACTAGAGCCTATTCCAACCCGCTGGCGCGCGCCTGTTCGCGCGCCACGACCGCCCAATCACGCTCGCCATCGCCATGGGCGACGGCGCCGAGCAGCCGATCGCGCCAGACATTGGCGCTGGGCAAGGGCATCGCCACCGCTTCCGCCGCGGCCAGCGCCAAATTGGCGTCTTTCAGGCCAATCAGAGTGGTGAAGCCGACATCGTCATAGGCCTCGCGCACGATGATATCGCCGTAGATTTGATAAGCCAGGCAACCGAATACACCCTCGGTCAGCACCTGGTGGAGCACCAGCGGTTCGACGCCGTATTTGCGCACCAGCGACATTCCCTCGCCCATCACCTCGATGGCGCAACCCAGCACGAAGTTGTGGGCGATCTTGAGTGCCGCCGCGGCTTTCCCATTGTCGCCGGCAGGAAATATGCGCCCGCCCATCGCCTCGAGCAGCGGCTGCACCGTGGCGACTGCATCGGCGGGTCCCGCCGGCATAATGCCCAGCTCGCCGGCCGCCGCGCGGTCAGGGCGGCCGAGCACCGGCGCGGCAACGAACAACTGGTTCGCTTCGCCATGAGCGGCGGCAATTTTGCGGGTCATGTCGACGCTATTGGTGCTCATCCCCAGATGGATCGCGCCCGCCGGTAACGCCGCAATCAGGCCGCCGTCAGCTAGCGTAATCGCCTCAATCGCCGCGTCGTCCGTGACCATGGTGATCACCACATCGCGGCCTTCGGTCACAGCGGCGATCGAGTCCACAACGGTGGCGCCGGCGGCGCCAAGATCCGCCGCCTTCTCAGGCGTGCGGTTATAGACGGCAAGCTCGTTACCAGCATCGAGAACATTTCGGGCCATAGCCTGGCCCATGCGGCCCAGTCCGATGAATCCAACCTTCATGTCATTCTCCTTTTAACGGGCATCTTTCAAGGCTGAACGGTCAACCCCATCCTTCGACAAGCTCAGGATGAGATCGACGTATCCCGAAGTCCACTTCCTTCGACCCTCATCCTGAGCTTGTCGAAGGATGTGGAGCGCCTGGCTAAATCAGGTCGATTTGCCAGTCCCCGTCCTGCAAAATTTCGCGTACTTTCTTCAGGAACGCTGCGGAATAGGCGCCATCGATGGCGCGGTGGTCGAACGATTGCGCCAGCACGCCGACCGGACGAATGGCGATGGCGTCGCTGCCACCGCTTTCGATCACCACCGGCTTCTTGGACACCCCGTCCATCGACAGGATCGCCACCTGAGGCTGGTTGATCACCGGCGCGGTGATCAGGGTGCCGAAGGTGCCCGAGTTCGAGATCGTATAGGTGCCGCCGGCGAAATCGTCGGGGCCGAGCTTCTTGGTGCGCGCCTTATCCGACAGCTCGCGAATTTGCGTCGCCAATTGGCCGATCGATTTAGCACCGGCGTCCTTGAGCACGGGGACCAGGAGCCCCTCGAAATTGAGGTCGACGGCGATGCCGAGATTAACCTGGTCGAACAGCACCAGGCTCTCGCCTTCGACGTGGGCGTTGATGCGGGGGAATTCGGCGAGGGCTTCGCACACCGCCTTGGCGATGAACGGCAGATAGGTCAGCGAAAAGCCATACTGTTGCTTCCACGCCTCCCGCACGGCCATGCGGGCGCGCTCGACGCTGTGGAAATCCACTTCCACGGCCTGCAGCACATGGGGGCTGGTGGCTTTCGAGCGCACCATATGTTCCGCCGTCAATTTGCGCCTGTTGTCGAACGGCACCACCGTGCGGCCATCCTTTGACGCCGGCGCTGGCGCCGCCGGTTTCGCGCCCCCGCCGTCCAGATGCGCCAGCACATCGCCACGCGTGATGCGGCCAGCGCGGCCCGTACCGGCAATATCCTCGGGCGCCAGATTGTGCTCGGCGAGCAGGCGGCGCACGACGGGCGACAGCGGGTTGCCCTGTGCGTCACGGGTCCCCACCTTGCCCTTCGAACCGGAACTCTTCGCCTTCGACGGTGCTTGCGCGGCAGGCGCGGATGCCGCCGGCGCCGCGGCGGCGGGCGCTGCTTCCGCCTTCGAGCCATCGTTGATGATCGCCAGCGTGACGCCAACCGCGACGGTTTCGCCCTCGGCAACCAGAATTTCGGTCAGTTCGCCGGTCACCGGCGCGGGAATTTCCATTTCGACCTTGTCGGTCGAGATGTCGAGCAGATCCTCGCCCGCCGTGACCTTATCGCCGGCTTTCTTGTGCCAGACCGAAACCGTTCCTTCTTCCACGGTCTCGCCCAGTTGCGGCATGATGACGTTCATAAATTTTCCTCAGTGCCCGGTTTAGTCGATAGCCTTGCGGACTTCTTCGTAGATGCGGTCGACCGAGGGGATCATCAAATCCTCCAATTCGTCGGCCGAGGCCAGCGGTATGTGCGGCGTCGTGATGCGCACAATCGGACCATCGAGATCGTAGAACATCTCTTCGGCGACGATCGACGATATCTCGGCGCCCCAGCCGCACAACCGCGGATTCTCCTCGACCGTGATCAGACGGCCGGTCTTGGCGACTTCGCCCAGGATGGTCTGGGTATCCAGCGGCACCAGCGAGCGCACATCGACGACGGTCGCCGAAATGCCATCGGCCTCCTGCAGCCGCTCCGCCGCCGCCATCGCCCGTGGCACCATCAGCGCCAGGGCGACGATGGTCACGTCGGTGCCTTCGCGCAGGACCTTGGCCTTGCCCAGCTCTTCGAAATGGTCGCCGTCGGGCACTTCGCCCTTGGTGGCGTAGAGGGATTTTTGCTCGAAGAACAAGACCGGATTATCGTCGCGCACCGCGGCGGCGAGCAAGCCCTTGACGTCGGCCGGGTTCGACGGCGCCACTACTTTGATCCCGGGGATTGCCATGGCCCAGTTTTCCAGCGACTGGGAATGCTGCGCGCCGAAACGCGAGCCGCCGCCATTGGCCGTGCGTATCACCAGCGGCAGCGACATCTGGCCACCGGTCATATAGCGCGACTTGGCCATCTGGTTGACCACGATGTCCCAGCACACGGCGAGGAAATCGGAGAACATGATCTCGGCGATTGGCCGCAGGCCTGTCATCGCCGCGCCCATGGCGGCGCCGAGGATCGCCTGTTCCGAGATGGGCGTGTCGCGCACCCGCACCGGGCCGAATTCGTCGAACAGACCGACCGTGGCTTTGAACACGCCGCCGGCGGCACCGATATCCTCGCCCAGGAAAACGACGTTCTCGTCGCGTCTCATTTCTTGCGCGATACCGGCCGCAACGGCCTCGCGATAAGTTAGTTCCGCCATGCCGAACCTCCATCTGCCCACACATCTGTCGGGATGACATCCGGCGACGGTGGCGGCGACGCCTTGGCCGCCTCGGTCGCCTCATCGACGCGCTTTAGAACGTCTTCTTCCATGCCCACCACATCGGCTTCGGCGATGCCAAAATCGAGCAGCCGCTGGCGGTACATCGGGATCGGGTCGCGCTTGAGCCAGGCGTCGAGCTCGCCATCGGGCCGATAGGCGCCCGGATCGGCGCGCGAATGCCCGCTGTGCCGGTAGGTCTTGGCCTCGATCAGCGAGGGGCCGTCACCGGCGCGCGCCTTGGCAAAGGAGGTCTGAGCGACACGGTAGACCGCGTCGGCGTCGTTGCCGTCGACGATGATCGAGTCCAGCCCGTAGGCGCTGGCCCGGTCGGCGGCCGGGTGTTCCACCGCCGTCACATCGCCGATCGGCGTATATTCCATGTAGAGATTGTTCTCGCAGACGAATACCACCGGCAGCTTCCACACTTGCGCCATGTTGAGGGCTTCGTGGAAGGCGCCGATATTGGTGGTGCCGTCGCCGAAGAAACACACCGCGACCTGATCGGTACCGCGGTATTGGGCCGACCACGCCGCGCCAATGGCGATCGGCAGATGGGCGCCGATGATCGCGTACGAGCCCATGGCGCCATGCTCGACGCTGGTAAGGTGCATCGAACCGCCCTTGCCGCCCAACAGGCCGCATTCGCGTCCCATCAGCTCACCAAGAATACCGGTCATCGACGCGCCGCGCACCAGCGTGTGGTTATGGCCGCGATAGGTGCAGAACGTGTAGTCGCCGGATTGCATGGCGCCGCCGAAGCCCGCCGCGATGGCTTCCTGGCCCAGGCCCAAATGGCTGGTGCCCTTGATCAGGTTCTGAAAGAACAAATCGTGGGCCCGTTGCTCCACATGGCGGCACTCGAGCTGCAGCCGCCATAATTCGATCCGCTTCTCTTCGCCGATATCGTCGTTTGCCAGATCGGCGGCCACATCGGCCGCCGAAGATTTTTTCGCCGCTTTCTTCGCCAAAGCGTCCTCCCGCTACTCAAGTTATTGTCAGTTCCCGCCAGAGTTTTCCGGCAAGTCCAGAATTATGCCGTCCAAAGGCGATGCCGCGGCAGTTTAGGTAATCCGATCCGCCACGACGTCAATATCGGTTGGCTATCGGCAGCTCCTGGGCCGGAAACAGCGTGATGACGCGGCAGCCCGTATCGGTGACGATCACCTCTTCCTCGATCCGCGCCGCCGACACGCCGTCGGTCGCCGGGCAGTAGGTTTCCAGCGCGAACACCATACCGGTTTTGATCTCCAGGGGATGGTCGAACGACACCAGGCGGCTGATCACCGGGCGTTCGTGCAGGTTGAGGCCAAGCCCGTGACCGAATTGCAGGCCGAACGCCTCCATCTCGTTGGCGAAACCGAATTCCTCGGCTTTCGGCCAAATGGCGGCGATCTGGTCGGTGGTCGTTCCCGGTTTCACCAACTCGATTGCCGCATCGATCCATTCGCGCGCCTGCTTGTAGGCGTCTTCCTGCGCCGTACTGGCTTTGCCAACGGCGAACGTGCGGTAATAGCAAGTGCGGTAGCCGTTGTACGACTGGATGATATCGAAAAACGCCTGATCGCCGGGCCGTATGATGCGGTCGGTGAAATTGTGCGGATGGGGCGCGCAACGCTCGCCCGAAATGGCGTTGATCGCCTCGACATCGTCGGAACCGAGCTCGTAGAGCTTCTTGTTGGCCAGGGCGACGATGTCGGATTCGCGCACGCCCGGCTTCAACTCTTCCTGAATCATATGATAGGTGCCATCGACCATGGCGGCCGCCTGGTTGAGCAGGATGAGTTCGTCCTGGTTCTTAATTTCGCGCGCATCGAGCATCAACTGCTGGCCATCGACGATGTTGATACCGGCGCGCTCCAACTCGCGCAGCATCGGCGGCTCGATCATGTCGACGCCGACCGGCTGATCGGCAACGCCTTCTTCGACGAGGATCGCCTTGATCTCTTCCGCATGGCCGCGCATCAGCCCGGCCGACGGCGGCACCATGCCGCGCATGCCCAACAGGCCGGCGCGGCAATGATCCGTTTTGAGCCACGGCGCATATAAGCGGTGATGGACGGCGGCCGATCCGAAATCCCATATATAGGGCTCGCCGTTGCCGGTCAGCAGCGAGAAGCGGGTCATCTTATCGCGCGACCATTCGCCGATGACGGTGCTGGTCATGTAGCGGATGTTGTTATTGTCGAAGCTCAACATCGCGCCCAGTTCGGACCCCGCGAGGGCCGCGCGCAAACGCGCCAGGCGGTATTCGTGCAAGCGCCCAAAATTTACCCGCTCTTCGAAGTCGACATTATTGTGCCCCGGCGCCGGGATCGCGCGGTCCCAAATATGTCCGGGGTCGATATCGTCGAGGTGAAGGATGCCCGAATTTCCGTCGTTCGCCGCCATAGCCAGTCTCTCCCAGACCCGGTATTGCCGGATCGTTTTCTTGTGCCTTGGATGCGCCGCAAAATCGCCGAAACGATCCCCTTGCAGCCCTTTCGACAACCATTTCAGGCAGCACCCGGCGTGTCAATTCATAAACCCGAAGAACCGCCATTCATGCCGGACCAACCACGGGGCCATCATTGACCGGTCGGCGAATAAAGGGTAACGAGAATGATCGAATGCTTCGGGACCAACCTGGGGCGCAGCCCGTAAATAGCCGGGCGTGGGTGGAGATATCATTGGTAACGAGCCCGAGAATGATGTTTGGCGACGCGGCGCGCCTGCAAATGCTGCGCGGCGCCAACGCGTTGGCCGACGCGGTCAAGGTGACGTTGGGCCCGCGCGGGCGCAACGTGTTGCTCGACACCGGCCTCGACGCGCCGCTGGTGACAAAGGACGGCGCGCGCATCGCCGAGCTCATTGAATTCTCCAACACTTTTGAGAACATGGGCGCGCGTCTGATCCGCGAAGTCGCCGTCAAAACCGGCGCCACCGCCGGCGATGGTTCGTCGACCGCGATCGTGCTGGCCAATGCCATGCTGCGCGGCGGCATTGCCGCGGTCGCCGCCGATCTGGAGGCCACCGGGGTAAAACGCGGCATCGAACTGGCGGTGGATACGGTGGTGGCGCACATCCGCGCATCCGCCCGGCCCATCGCCGGCAACGCACAAGTCGCTCAGATCGCCACCATCGCCGCCAACGGCGACCGCGCCATCGGCGCGCTGATCGCCGACGCCGTGGCGGCCACCGGCGAGCAGGGCGAAATTCTGGTCGAGAACGGCAAAGCGGTTGACGACCGGCTCGAGACGGTCAACGGCATGTGGTTCGACCGCGGCTATGTCTCGCGTCATTTCGTCACCGACGAAGCCACGTTGAGCGCGGAGTTGCGCAACCCGCTGATCCTGATTTACGGCAAAATAATTTCCGACCTCGGCGGGCTGATGCCCTTCCTCGACCGGGCGATCGAGCGCAAGCGGCCGCTGCTGATCATCGCTGAGGACGTGGAAAACGAGGCGCTGACCACCCTGGTCGTCAACCGGCGCGAGGGCGGGCTCAAGGTGGTCGCTGTCAAGGCGCCCGGTTTCTCCAACCATCGCCGGGAGAATCTGGAAGACCTGGCGGTCCTCACCGGCGCGCAGGTCGTGCTCGGCGAGGCCGGTCTGGGTCTTGCCGAGGCGACTCCCGATGTCATGGGCACCGCCAAAAGGGTGCGCATCACGGTCGATAAGACGGTGATCATCGGTGGCGGAGGCGGCGGCGAGGCGGTCGAAGCGCGCTGCACCCAGTTGCGGCTGTTGTTGGCGAAGGCCACGTCGGACCACGAACTGAAAACCCTGCGCCAGCGTCTGGCGAAACTGGCCGGCACCGTCGCCTTTATCAATGCCGGCGGCTTCACCGAAACCGAGATCCAGGAAAAGAGGGGCCGCATCGATAAGGCCCTGCGCGCGGTCCGCGCCGCGCTGGACGGCGGGTTCGTGGCCGGCGGCGGCGCCGCCCTGCTGCACGCGGCGAAATCGCTCGACGGGTTGGCCGGCGCCGGTTGCGACGAATTCGCCGGCATCCAGGTGGTCCGCCGCGCGCTCGAACAGCCGCTGGGCCAGATCGCCGATAACGCCGGCGCCGACGGCAAGCACATCATCGGCCGCGTCGCCGCCAGCGCCGACGCCAACTTCGGCTACGACGCCAACACGCGGACCTTCGGCGACATGGTGACACGCGGCGTCATCGACCCGGCTGGTGTGGTCTGCGCCGCGCTGGAAGGGGCAGCCTCGGTCGCCGGCCCGCTGGTTGTCACCGAAGCGGCCATCGCGGAAAAACCGGTCAAAAAAATTCCCCGCCACCCATTCGCCTGCAAATGCTCGGACCATGACCACCACCATTATCCGGGCGATCCCTATCACGAACATCACCACGCGCACTCCCATGGCCACAGCCACGGGTGACGTGCCGAGGACCGTCGTAATTTTGCAGGAGAACTGGTCGCGGTTGATTTCGATCTGCGAAGGCTTGGCCGATCCTGTGGACATCGCGGGCCTCAAGCGCTTGCCGCAAGTCGAAGGCGTTATCGGTGGATATCGAACCGGTTTGCACCATCTGGACGATTTCGAGCGCGGAGCGATGACATCTTACGGCGACGAGGCGCCGCAACCGGTCAGCCACGCGCATCTGCTGTTCGGCCACCGCAACGCACTGAGCGATTTCGTTGGCGCCTTCGCCAAGGCGTGCGATTCCAATGCGGCGGTCGCCGCTGGCCTCGCCCGCTACCGCGGCGACCCGGCCCTGCCCGACCCCTGCCTGCTCGCCTTCAGCGACCACCAGTACCGCCTGCTCTACACGGCGTTCGTCTTTGGCTGGGTGGGCGGCGAGGCGCATCCCGACCTGGGCCGGGTGTTCCGGCTCAAGGGCATGGAGTATCTGGGAAAAATCACCTGTTCATCGGGCGAACCCGACGCCGAAAGCGACGACGAATCGCCGCACAAAGTGTGGCGGGAAATCCGTAAGCGCAGCCCCCTGGCCGACCTGCGCAATGCCGCCGCCAGCAACAACAAGGCAAGCCTCGCCGAAGACGTCATCCAGTACCTGGCGATCGCGCACGAAGCCGCCGGCGGCGGCGCGCTCGACCCCGCCGAGGCGAAAGACAGCGCGTTGGCAAAACACGCGTCGGCCATCATCGCCGATCTCATCGACGCGCTTGCCTGACGGCGCCGCGCTGCTAATCTTCGCCACAGGGGGATTTCAGGGGGGTTTAGCGCATGGTCGATCTGGTCAACGAGCTGGCGGGCAAGGTGGCGATTGTCACCGGCAGCGCGCGCAATATCGGCCGGGCGACGGCGCTCGAACTGGCGCGCGCCGGCGCGGCGGTGGTCGTCAATGCACGCACCGCGGGCGATTTGTGCGAGGAAGTGGCGCATGAAATCACCGCCGGCGGCGGCCGCGCCCTGCCCTTCGTTGCCGACATCACCGACGCCGACGCGGTCGCGCGCATGGTCGATGCGGCGCGGGCCGAATTCGGCGGCATCGACATCCTCGTCAACAACGCCGCCTTCCGCTCGCGCGTGCCGTTTGTCGAGCTCGACGACGAGACCTGGGATTTCACGCTCGGCGCGTCGTTCCAGGGCGCCTACCGCATGTGCAAAGCCTGCGTGCCCGGCATGATCGAACGCGGCGGCGGCGCCATCATCGGCGTTGGCGGCGTGGGCTCGTATGCCGGCCAGACCAAGCGCACCCATGTGATGGCGGCGAAAGCCGGGCTCGGCGCGCTGATGCGCGGCCTGGCTATCGATCTCGGCCAGCACAATGTCCGCGCCAACTACGTCATCGTCGGCCATTACGACACCGAGATCGAGGGCAGCGGCTCGGCCAAGGCGGCGAACGTCGAGGACGTATCGTCGATCCCGCTCGGCCGCCTCGTCACGCCGCAGGACATGGCCGACTTGATCCGCTTTCTCGTCGGCCCGGGCGCCAGCTATATCAGCGCCCAGACGATCCACAGCAACGGCGCCTCGTTCAGCCCGATGTGAGGTATCTGCCCGTTGGGCGATCATTCTATTCATTTGCCACCAGACCGGCCCGCTCTAGAATGGCCTCGGTCATAAGATTAAAGATGCGAGGCGGTGCAGCTTAAATTTCTCCAGACATTCGCCGGACCCAACATCTACAGCGCCCGGCCGGGACTGATCGTCAGCGCCGCGCCGCCGGCCTTGGCGCCGCTCGAAATCGCCGCGCTCGGTG
>Ga0114950_10004268_pt1 | contig 11068 bp, 8 predicted proteins | sample N075metaG_FD_83503 | JGI IMG/M metagenome (GOLD analysis project Ga0114950, IMG submission 83503) | Deep subsurface microbial communities from Kermadec Trench to uncover new lineages of life (NeLLi) - N075 metaG | ecosystem: Environmental > Aquatic > Marine > Ocean trench > Sediment | place... | reverse complement strand
GCCGACTTCTACGTCGGTGGCCGCCGTATGGGCGGTCTGGTGCTCGGTCTGTCGTTTTATGCGACCTTCTTCTCGACCAACAGCTTCATCGGGTTCGCCGGGGTGTCCTACGACGTCGGGTTCGCCTGGATGGCGATGGGTCTGGTGCTGCTGTTGTTCGCGGTTGCGTCCTGGCACTTCGTCGCGCCTCGTCTGCGGCGCGCAACCGATGAGCTCGGGGCGTTGACCGTTGCCGAGTTTCTCGGCATCTACTATGGATCGTCAACCCTACGCGTCGCCGCCGCCGGGGTCATCTTGGTGTCGTCGATCGTTTACATGACCGCGGTGTTCAAGGGGATCGGCGGCACGCTGCAAGCTTATCTGAGCGTTCCTTACGAGGTCGGCGTCGGCTTGGTCTTCGTCGTTGTGGTCGGGTACACAGTTTTTGGGGGCTTCATTTCGGTCGTTCACACCGACGCTGTGCAGGGTGCTCTGATGTTGCTGGGCAGCGTCTACATGCTGATCAGCGTTCTACGCGCCGGAGGCGGCTGGACCGCGCTGATCGAGCGGGTCGCCGCAACCCCGGGGGTCGCGCCCGATGGGCGCCCGCTCGGCGAGGCCTTGCTGGCGAGCACCGGAACGATGCCGTGGGCACTGTTGCTCGGCGTTGCCTGCGCCGGCGGGGCGAAGTTCCTCGTCGAGCCCCGCCAGGTATCGCGGTTCTTCGCTCTCAAGGACGATCGGGCGCTGCGGGTCGGGATGATCGTGGCGCCGGCGGCCATCGGCCTCTCGTACTTGTGCCTGCTGCCGCTCGGCGTTCTCGCCCGCGGACTGCTGGCCGAGGGTTCGGTTGCCGAGACTGACGCGGTCATCCCGATGCTGTTGACCGACCCGCGGGTAACCGGGCAGGTCGCCGCGGCGGTGATTCTCACGGCGCTGTTGGGGGCGGCCATGTCGTCGATCGACTCGGTCTTGCTGGTTTTGGCCGGTGCTTTTCAGCGCGATGTCGTCGAGGTGTACGCCGGTAGCTTCGACGACGCCCGGTCGTTACGCTTCACTCGTGTTCATGTGGTTGTGTTCGCCACGGTGACCGCCCTGATCGCCTTGCGGCCGCCGGGCGACATCCTCTCGCTGACGATCTTCTCCGGCAGCCTCTACGCTGCTTGCTTCGCGGCACCGTTGTTCGGGGCGCTCTTTCGATGGCGCGGGTCCCCGGCGTCTGCGGTCGGCTCGATGGCAGTGGGCGGTGCGGTGGTCGTTTCGTGGTCGACGTTGACCGCAGGGATCGACACACTGTCGTCTATCCACCCGGTGTTCGCATCGGTTGCCGCATCGTTTGTTGTTTATTGGGCGTTATCGAGGTCAGGAAACAGCGACTGACCGGCACAAACAGGAAGTGGCAAGCGACCGGGGAGTTTGGGCGAAGCTGAGATCAGTCGGAGGCGGTTCGATCAGGCGCCGGTGAGAATTGCCTCCGCCTTTTGCGGGTCGGCGACCTTGAAGATGCACAGTGCGTTGCCCGACTGACTCGCCACCGTGACGTAGGCGTAGTCGACGTTGAGGCCGGCCTCGGCGAGCCGCACGGCGACTTTTCCCAAGGCTCCCGGCTCGTCGGAAACCTCGACGCCGAGCACATCGACGGTCGAGAACGGCAGGTCGACCTGACGCAGCGCCTCGGTCGCAGCGTCGACGTCGTCGACGATCATGCGCACGACGCCGTACTCGGAGGCTTCCGATGTAGTCATCGCTTGCAGGTTCACACCTCGTTCTTCGAGCGTGTTGCACAGGGTTGCGAGGCGGCCGGGTACGTTTTCGAGAAAGACCGTGATCTGTTTAAGGATAGCCATGTCGAGGTTGCTCCTACTCCGTGCGCTACTTCAGCTTTTCAAAGCGGCTTGCTGCCGCCTCCAAGGTTTCCCTGCGCTTGCAAAAAGCGAAGCGAATCTGTTGGGCGCCACGCTCTGCTTCGCTGAAAAAAGATGAGCCGGGGACCACCGCAACGCCGATCTGTTCGACCAGGAAGTCGGCGAACGCGACGTCGTCGGAGTAACCGAAGGCGCTGATGTCAGCCATCACGTAATAGGCGCCGTCGGGAACGGTGAAACCGAACCCGGCGCGGTCGAGCGCCTGGCAAAGAAGATCGCGGCGGGCGCGGTAACCGTCGGCGAGATCTTGGTAGTAGCTACGGGGTAGTGACAGGGCGATGGCGCCGGCTTCCTGCAGCGGCGCAGCGGCGCCGACGGTGAGGAAGTCGTGCACTTTGCGGATCGCGTCGGTGATCGCCGGCTCGGCGACTGTCCAGCCGACCCTCCAGCCGGTGACCGAGTAGGTCTTCGACATCCCGTTGATCACCACGGTGCGATCGCGCATCCCGTCGATCGTGATCATCGAGTGGTGCTCGAGGGGCGCGTCCGGCTCGCCGTAGATGATGTGCTCGTAGATCTCGTCGGTCACTGCGATGACGTCGTGCTGGCGGCACAGGCGAGCAATCTCCTCGAGCTCCCGGCGCGTGAACACCTTGCCCGTCGGATTGTTGGGCGTGTTGATGATCACAGCTTTGGTGTTGTCGTTGAACGCCGCCTCGAGCTCAGCGACGTCCATCGTCCAATTCGGCGGCTCCAGGGTGACGTATCGCGGTGTGGCGCCCGAGAGGACGGCGTCGGGCCCGTAGTTCTCGTAAAAGGGCTCGAAAACGACCACCTCGTCGCCCGGGTTGATGAGCGCCAACAGTGTCGCGATCATCGCCTCGGTCGCGCCGCAGGTCACGGTCAGCTCCCGCTCCGGGTCGATCTGCAGCCCGGTTTGCGCGCCGAATTTGGCGACGATGGCATCGCGGAGGTTCTTTGCCCCCCAGGTGATGGCGTATTGGTTGATATCGGCGTCGATAGCATCGATGGCGGCCTGCTTGACGATTGCCGGCGCCGGAAAGTCGGGGAATCCCTGTGCCAGGTTGATGGCGTCGTGGATCATCGCCTTCCGGGTCATCTCCCGGATCACAGATTCGGTGAAGCGCTCGGCTTTCTCCGATAACCGACGCTGGTTGACGACGTGCTCGAGGGGATCGGTCAAGGGTTCCTACCTGCTGCCAGCGGATGTTCGCCACGGATTCTTAACATTGCCACTCGGCCACGGCACGCGCCAGCTCGCGCTCGTCGACCCGGGTCAGGCGGCAGTGAAGCGCCGCATCGTCAATCGGGGTTGATCGTGCTGAGTTGCTCGCCGGCGATCTTGACGGTCACCGTGTTGGTGCTCCCGGGACCGCCCACCGGGAAACCGGCGGTGATCACCAGCAAGTCGCCCTTATTGATCAACCCGGCGGCTTCGGCGCGGCGTTCGGCTTCTGTGAGCATCGATTCATGAGTCAGCAGCTCTTCGCCGTAGATCGGCAAGACTCCCCACACCAAGGTCATGCGGGCGACCGTATCGCGGTCCGTGCCGATGGCGACAATCGGTTGGCTCGGACGGCAAGCGCCGACCTTGATCGCGGTGCTGCCGGTTCGGGTAGGTACGAGCAGGGCGGTGGCCCCGAGGTGTCTCGCCACCATGCACGCGGCGGCGGCGACGGCGTCGGGTACGAGGTGGCGGCGGTGCTCCGGAAGCGGGCGGTAGGAACCGGGCCGGCACAGCTCCTCCTCGGTGGCAACGCAGATCTTCGCCATTACCTCGACGGCTTCGACCGGGTAGCTGCCGACAGCAGTCTCCTCGGAGAGCATGATCGCGTCGGTCCCATCGTACAGGGCGTTGGCGACATCGCTTGTTTCGGCGCGCGCCGGTCGCGGAGAATCGACCATCGAGAGCAACATCTGGGTCGCCGTGATCACCGGCTTGGCAGCCTCGTTAGCGGCCTTGATGACCCGCTTCTGCGCCTGGGGGACTTCCCACAGGGGGATTTCCACCGCCAAATCGCCGCGCGCCACCATCACCCCATCCACCGCCTCGATGATGCCATCGAGGTTGTGGAGCGCTTCGTGCTTCTCGATCTTGGCGATGATCGGAACCCGTCGGCCGTGCTCTTCCATGGCCTGGCGGGCCATCTCGACGTCATCGCGGGAGCGCACGAACGACAAGGCCACGAAGTCGACCCCCATATCGAGGCCGGCAGCTAGCGCCTCGTAGTCGTAGTCGGTCATCGCCGGCAGCGCCATGGTGCGGGTGGGGAGGTTCACTCCCTTGCGAGATCCCAGCTTGCCGCCGACTGCGACCTCGCAGACGACGTGGTCATCTTCGAGGCGGACAACCCGCAAACGGATGGCGCCGTCGGCGAGCAGGATGGGGTCGCCGGGCTCGATCGCCCCTACGAGGGCCTTCTGGTTGACGGATACGCCGCGGATGTTGCCGTCGGCGCCGTCGGTTGTCAGGACGAACTCCTGGCCGGCCTTGAGCTCCACCGGTCCATCGGGGAAGTTGCCGACCCGGATCTTGGGCCCCGGCAGGTCCTGCAGGATACCGATCGGACAGCCGGCTTGCGCCGCGATGTCACGAATCATGGCGGCGCGTTCGCGGTGCCAATCGATCGTCTGATGGGAGAAATTGAGGCGGGCGACGTCCATACCCGCGGCGAACAAGGCTCGAATCTGCTCGATCGTCTCGGTGGCCGGTCCGAGCGTGCAGACGATCTTGGTGCGCCGATATGGGTCATGCGACCGCGTGATGGCAATCTCTCCTGGTCGGCGGCTCGCGCCGCGAGCGCGCACGAAAAACCTTCAACGCTAGCCCTATTATCTCACCGGCCTTCGTCGCGAGGGCAAGGAGAATAAGCGGGCCAGTGCAGCGTAACCAGCGCTCGGCGCGATTGCCAGCGTCGTCGCCTTGGGTCTGCCCGATGGTGCCCATGAGGGCATCCCCGGGAGCTCTTCAGCACCCTGCTAGCATCAGCCGGCCATGCTGCGCCGATTCTTTCATCGTTGGGAGCTATCGATTTTCGGGGACGATGCCGATGACCGGCGTCCGCAGGCGTTCGGCTGGGGGTTGGAGCATCTCGGCGACATCGAGCTCGAGGGCACGGAATCCCGATTGCCGGAGATAGCTGCGGCGCTTTGTGCGACGAGCGGGAATTTCTACCGTGCCGAGGGAATCACCGGGGTGTCGTTCGACGGCATTCGCTTGACGTTCGACTCGCCGCTGCCGTCCCGCGACGTCGAGGTGCGGCGTGCCTCGGCCCGGTTGTTTGAATCTCCGGGAGCCGAAGGTCGCGCCATCGTCGTTGTTCCGCAGTGGAACGCCGATGAGAATTCGATGGTGCAGGCGTGCAAGATCCTCAACCGCTGCGGGCTCAGTGCCTTACGGATGACTCTGCCCTACCACGAAGAGCGTCGGCCCAGCCACATGGTGCGCGCCGACGCCATGGTCAGCCCGGTTTTGGGGCTTACCCTCCAGTCGGTGCGTCGCGCCGTTATCGAGGTTCGACTGGCGGTTCAGTGGCTGCGACAGCGGGGCTACCGGCATGTCGGTCTGTTGGGCACCAGCCTGGGATCGTGCATCGGGTTCCTGGCGCTGGCCCATGAGGAGGGCCTCGATGCCGCCGCGTTCAATCACGTCGCCGGCGAGTTTGCCGATGTCGTATGGTCCGGGCTCGCCACGCGACATGTACGCGCCAGCCTCGATCGGCATATCGACCTCGAGACCCTGCGACGCTGCTGGGCCCCCATTTCGCCGGCACGCTTCGCCAAACGGTTGGTGGAGCGGCAACCCAAGATACTCATAGTTTCGGGCGCCTACGACCCGGTATTCCTGCCCGCGCACTCCCAGTCGCTGGTCGACGCGCTGCGCGAGGCGGACGTCGATTTCCGGCGCGTCGTGCTGCCGTGCGGCCACTACACTCTGGGACGCCCGCCGTTCTACCTGATCGACGCCTACCTGGTCGTGCGCTTCTTCCGCCGCCATCTCGGTGCCTAGCAGGTCGTGGTGAAAGTGTGATGGGTCTGGCGGGTGGGTTTGCGCCCGCGCAGCCGTGACCCGTTGAGATATTGGGGCTAGCAGGGCGCTGAAGAACTCTCGCGCCATCGCGCTCTGCACCCCCGACGCGCTCGCTACAAGTGTCAAGCTATATCGGGGACAGCACACTAGAACTTGATCGTGACGCCGCCCGAGAACTCGACGTTATGGACGTTGGTGCTCACCGCAACCCCGATCACCTCAGCGAAAGCCGGGTCCAGTTCGGTGATCTCCAGCGGTGTGACGTGGTCTTTGATGTCGACGCGCAGCCCCAGCGTGCCGATCGCCGCCCTCAAGCCGCCACCGAAGACATAGCCGATCACCGTTTCTCGTGGATTGGTGCCGACTTGCAGCTCCATGCTGTGAATGCCGATGCCCCCGCCTAGGAACGGAGACACGGGTCCCGGGAGGATCAGGATCTGGGCTTCGATCTCGGCGTACATGATGTTGGCGTCGAAGCTGCCGATGTTGGTCACGTTGATGGCGCTGGGGGTGTACAGCAGACTCCCTTCGACGGCGAACGGGAAGGCGCTCCAGCCCAGGCGGCCGCCGAAGATCGGGGCGTTCTTGAACCCCTCGGTCAGCGTTGTCGGGCGTACCTGGAGGACGTCGCGGAGGGAGTCGCCGATCATGGCGCCGAGCACGAACGTGACCTCGGGGCCTGCCGCCGCCGGTTTCGGGATCAGCAGCGTGATCGCTGAAATGAGCAGGAGGCTGATCAGCAAGTTACGGGTGCGCATCAATTTCTCCGATCATGAATCAAGGTGTCCAGGTGGCTTCAGAGCAGCGCAGGAAGCGATCTTGGATCAATTGTAAACCTTGCCGGCCTAGAAGCATTGGCAATGTCAGGTTTTTTGGTGCAGTGTCTGATCAGCATCAGCTCTGATCACCGCAGCCAAGAGCAGTCAAATCGTGATCAGCGGCGGATGCCTTCGTAAGGGGAGGCACCCCGACCGTTATCAAACATCGGGGCGTGTTCGACCCGAACGGCGGCGGAGGCAAAGCAAGGGGAGGTGAGTCATGATGCAGGCCAGAAGCTTGGCCAAGTCCGGGTTATTGGAATTCCTGTGCCGTCCTCCACAAGACTCTGATCGCGAGGCGGTACTCCACGCAGCGGCCCATTCCTGTCTGACGGCGCCCGGCGTGCAGCGGGCTTGGGCGAGGCTCGACGCGCACGCCGTCGAAACACTGAACGATGCGAGCGTTCCGCGGTATCCGTACGGTGTCGAGGTGCCGGTGAGTCTCGCCGGCGACGTGTGCGGCACGGTGGGGCTGGAGACCAACGAGCCCGTCAACGAATCAGCGCACCAGCGTGCGGCGGCTGTTGCCGATTTGCTCGCCACGTGGGAGGCGCGGCGCCGCTTGGGCGCGACCGGCGCGCTGCAGACAATTGTTGGCTGCAGCGCCGAGATTCGGCACGTAGAACTGTTAGCCCGGCGCTACGCCGGGCTCGAGGAGCCCGTCCTGATACAGGGCGAGACCGGCGTCGGCAAGGAGCTCATTGCCCAGACGCTGCATTGCTTGAGCCCGCGCCGCGACAAGTTGCTGTGCACGATCAACTGTGCCGCCGTGCCCGACGAGCTTATCGTCAGCGAGCTGTTCGGGCATCGTCGCGGTGCGTTCACGGGCGCGGTGCGCGACCAGCGCGGCCGCTTCGAGATGGCCGACGGGGCCACTCTGTTGCTCGACGAGATCGGCGAGATGGGGCCCAGCCTGCAGGCAGCATTGCTGCGCGTTCTCGATCACGGCGAGATCCAGCAGCTCGGCGACGAAGGCCGCATGCGGCGGATCAACGTGCGGGTGATCGCAGCGAGCAACTGCGACCTGGCGGCCGAAGTGGCGGCGGGGCGCTTTCGCAGCGACCTGTACTATCGCCTGGCGGCGCTGACCATCGACGTGCCGCCCCTGCGCAGCCGTCCGGAGGACATTCCGGTGCTGGCGCGGTACTTCGTGGCGGTTCTCGAGGAACGGTGGGGGCAGTCGCTGGACATCGTCTCGCGGGCGCTGAACAGCCTGCTCGATTACCCGTTCCCCGGCAACGTGCGCGAGTTGCGCAACCTGGTGCTTCGTGCTGCCGCCACGTCGTGCGAGGGAAGGATCGACGCGATTCCGTTTCCCGATGTGGCGGCCCCGTCCCGTTCCCGCAAGCGGTTCGACATCTCCGTCAACGGCGCCAGCGGGAACGGCCGAACCCGACACCACGGCAATGGAAACACCGGTGCCTTCATACCCTCGAACGGCAACGGCGGTTCCATCGGCCACGTGGGTGCCAACGGCACCCGCACGGCTCGTCCGCGGGCCGGCAATGGCAACGATCATCGGCCTCCGCCGGAGGTCGAGCTCACGGTCGTGCCGTCCACCGGCGTTGTTGTCGGGCGCGCCGTACCGGGATTCGGTGGCAATGGCCATTGGTTATCCGAGGTCGATTCGCTCGGGCTCGACGGAGCCACCGCGGCGCATCTTCGCCGCGTGCTGACGATGGCGAAGGGAAACATCAGCCGCGCCGCCCGGATGCTCGAGATCCCGCGTACGACGCTGCAATCGAAGCTACGGCGCTACGGCGTGCACTGAGGGTCGGTACTTCGTCGTTGTCGTTACAGTCACCCCGGCGAGACGGCAGATGCGTCTCGCGCCGGCGCTGAACCACGCGAATCGCGGCAAGCCCATTCGGGCTTACCGCGATTCGGTAGCGGGGGGTGCGGCGCGGCTGGCAGGTGCAAGGGGGAAGACCCGTCAGCCGGCCGCACCGGTTCACCGCAGCCAAATTCAACTCATCCGTGGGCCCTAGAGGAACGGGCACCGGTAGTGCGTGCCATCCTCGCAAAAGACTTCACAGCCGCCCGCTCCCGGGATATACGATTCGCAGCCATCGTTTTCGTCGCAGGCGACGGCACACACCACGCCGCAATCCCCGTCTTCCTCTTCCCCGGCGAACGCAGGTGTCGCCACCCAGAGGATGCCGACGATGAGCAGGCTGATCGCCCACGCCATCGTTCCAATGTCGAACCAGTTCCGTCTGATGTATTGCACCATTTTCCTCCTTGCGTCGATTGGACTCGTCGAATGCGTTAGCTGTTCTCGACGTCAGCGTTGGTTGCGGTCCCCTTTGAGACGGACCCGGATGTGCTCCGGGCTCCCTTCCAGAATTCTTCCATCGGGCAAAATCAGGTTGGCGAAGATTCGCTCTTCACCGCGGTCTTCGACCCCCAAGTACGTGCCGTCGACGCCGTACCAGGCGATTTTCGTCTCTTTGACGTTCGCCGCCGGCATCACCAGGTAGGCCAGCACAAGGCGATTACCGGTCGGGTCGAGCGCCATCGACTGGACGCCGTCGACGCGGGCGACCAAATCGGGGGACTTGGCGCGGGCGGCTGCCAGGCGCATGGCGACGGTTTCATGCAGTTGCGGCGGATCGACCAGCCACTGGTCCACAAGGCGCATATCGCGGTCGTAGACCTTTACCGTCAGGTCGGACTGATCGAGCAGGAAAAGACGGTCGGTGGCGTCGATCACCATCAGGATGCCGAGCGGTGAACTGTGCTGCGAGTCGGTTTTCTCGAGCAGCACGCCGTCCTCTTCGAGGTCGTTGCTGTAGCGCTGCAACAGGACGTTGCCGCGGCCCGGACGGACGATCACCCTGTCCTTGGAATCGATGACCACGGAAACGACGCGGGGGGCGGTGACAGACTTCAAGAACGTGCCGTCGGGCGCGAACTTGAAGATCCGTTGCAGCCGCTGGTCGGTGATGAACACATTGCCGGCACGGTCAGCGGCCACCCCGCGCGGATACATCAGCTCGCCGGGCCCGGCGCCTTTGCGGCCGTAGATGACATCGGCCCGGATGTTGTTCTCGGTGAGCCGGATGACCCGGTGATTGCCCTTGTCCGCGATGTAGACGCGACCGTTGGCACCGGTGTACATGCGAGGGAAGAGCAGAAGTCCCGGCGCACCTTCGATTTCTTCGATGGTATCGACGAGGAAGCTGCGGATGCTCTCTGGGGGCGTGGCGCGTGGCGCAGCGCTGGCTCCCTCGGGAATCGCCGAAAGCAGCATCGCTGCGATCAGCCACAAGGTCGCGCCGGTCAGTACGATCACACGCCCCCTTGGCGATACGACCGGCTGGATGATTCGAGGCATTGCTTGCTCCTTTGGCTGCTGTGAGCGGTTACAGCCGAAGAGAACAGCAAGGCCCGTGCCAGATCGGGTGAGATCCGGCAAACACCTGCAAACAAAGGGTCGGTGCTACGTTGACGATCGTTCTGCCGACGTGGTTTCGACGCCCAGTCGGCGTTTGCCGGCAACAAAAAAAGACAGGTGCCGAAATATCGGCACCTGTCCGGACCTGCCGGAGCTTGTTGGAGCTTCTAGTTACTTCTTGCCGGCTTTGTTGATTCCCAGCAGGGTGGAGAGGTCGTCGAGGGTCTTGTTGGCCCGGTCCGCGATTTTGAACGAAAAGTCGATATTGGCGCTCGTGATCGCTTCCACCAAGGGAAGCGCTCCCCACGGGCGGTCGAGCGCCAGCAGAGCGTTCGCCTCGTACCACGTGGACTGAAGCTTCACGCCGCTGTCGTGCACAGTCGCCATATCCTGGATCGACGCGAGGGTCGTTGCCGCCGCCGCATGGTCGCCGAGAAAGTATTGGCTCATGCCCAGGTAGAGCGGAACCATACCGTCTTCATCGTACGGTTCATCAACCAATAGCGTCTGGGCGTCCTTCCAACGTCCTTCGTCGAGGGCGATGAGGGCGAGCTCGACAACGTCGGTCCTGTCGGCGATGGGGACGCCACCGGGGGGATCGAACATGTTGAGATATTCCGCTGTCGCCAAATCGTGGGCGGAACCTAGATCGGCGACGAAGAACGCCGTCGCTGCCCAGACGCCCAAAATGCCGACCAGAGCGATCGAGGCCGCCAAACGCAGCCCCTGCGTGGCCCAGCCCGCCGAGGCGGTCGGCCGAGCGGAGGGACGGGTGAAAGGAATCGGGGAGGTTGTGTCGGACTCCGCGGCGATGCGGAGCGCTTCGAGCGCCTCCGCGCGATTCGCTTTCAGCGAGACGAGCACCTGTAAGGCGGCGGCGCTGTCGGGGCACCGGTCGAGCCGATCGAGCAGAACCGCGAGCCGATCGGCGTCCACGTCCCCGTCGGCCAGCGCCAAG
>Ga0114950_10004267_pt1 | contig 11068 bp, 9 predicted proteins | sample N075metaG_FD_83503 | JGI IMG/M metagenome (GOLD analysis project Ga0114950, IMG submission 83503) | Deep subsurface microbial communities from Kermadec Trench to uncover new lineages of life (NeLLi) - N075 metaG | ecosystem: Environmental > Aquatic > Marine > Ocean trench > Sediment | place... | reverse complement strand
TTTCCTGGTCCTCAACGGTTGGCTGGTGTTCGCCTTCTTGTATCTACCCATCATCATGGTCGTGGTGTTCTCGTTCTCCGGGTCAGCGAATGTCGGCATATGGGGCGGCTTTTCGCTGCGCTGGTACGAGCAGATGTTTGCCAACGAGCAACTCCTGAATGCCGTCGAGAATTCGATCAAGGTCGCTTTGGTGTCGACCGTCGTCGCGACAGTGCTCGGTACGGCAGCGGCGCTCTCACTGGATCGCTATCGGCGATGGATCGGTCGAGGCGCATTCGATGGACTGCTCTATCTGCCAATTATCATTCCCGATGTGGCGATGGCTGTGATGCTCCTCATATGGTTCACACAGACTGGCCTCGTGCCGTTCGGTATCATATCCATCACCTTGGCGCACATCGCCTTCAGCATCTCGTTCGTCGCGATCATCGTTCGCGCACGACTCGCGCACATGGACCCTGCAATGGAGGATGCCGCCTCGGACCTGTACGCCGGCAGATGGAAGACGTTCAGCAATGTGACATTGCCGCTGATACTTCCCGGAGTTCTTGGCGGCGCTCTCCTTGCTCTGACGCTGTCGCTCGACGACGTGGTCATCACAAGTTTCGTGCAGGGCGCCGGAGCTACGACACTCCCTGTGTATGTTTTCGGACTCATCCGAAAGTCGATAACGCCGGAGATCAACGCAGTATCCACGCTCATGATTACTATTTCCATGGTGCTGGTCCTGGGCTCACTGGCGATCCAGCGACGCACCGTACGAAAGAATTGACCCGACAGAAACATCCCAAACCAGACAACACGGACCGATCCAAGGAGGACCAATGATGAGACGACTAGCGATCTTGCTGGCGATTGTGGCGCTCGTGGCCGCTGCCTGCAGCAGCGACGATGCAAGCACACCCACAACAGCGGGTACCACAGAGGCGACGACGGAGACAGAGACGACGACGGAGACAGAGACGACGACGGAGACGACGGAGGCTGCGCCGACGGGCGTGCAAGCGCTTGCAGATGCGTGTACACCGGGCGAAACCGACGGTGATTTGAACTTCGCCAACTGGACGGCGTATACGCCGACTGGTGTGTTGGCTGAGAACGCAGAGGTCAAGGACCTTTTGGCCGGCTTCGAAGAAGAGTTCGGCGTGAACGTAACTCTCACCGAGTACGCCGACAACGAGACGATGCTCGCTCAGGTCGCCGCAGGTGTCGCCTACGACGTCGTCGTGCCGTCCGACTACATGGTGTCGATCATGAAGTCTGCCGACCTGCTCGTGAAGTTCAACCAGGCTGTGATACCGAATCTCGACGCGAACATTCTTCCCCTCTTCAAGACTACATCGTACGACCCTGGGAACGAGTATTCGGCTCCGTATCAGTGGGGAACCACGGGTATCGGCTATAAGTACGGATCGATCGATGATGAGAACGGCGTCTCGTGGGCCGTGATCTTCGACCCCGATGTCAGCGCACCCAATGCGGGGTTCATCTCGTTGCTCGACGACACGCGTGAGACGCTCGGATCTGCGCTGAAGTACCTCGGGTACTCGCTGAACACGACGGTCGAGGCTGAAGTCGATGAGGCCGCACAGTTGATCTTTGACACCAAGGATCGGCTCGCAGCGTTCAACTCGTCCTCGTACTGGACGCTCCTGACAACCGGCGAGACGGTGGTTGCACAGGGATGGAACGGCGACTTCCTCGCTGAGTATGACAGCATCTCGACGGATGACTATGACGCCTACGAGGACTATGGCTACGCCATTCCGATTGAGGGCTCTGCGGCCTGGGTTGACACGATGGCCATACCAACGACCACTGAGCATCCCTGCACGGCGCAAACGTTCGTCAACTACATGCTTGACGCCGAGAATGGCGCGGCGCTGACGAACTACAACTACTACGCCAGCCCGAACGAGGCGTCCGAGGAGTTCATCTATCCGGAGATCCTTGAGGACCCGTCCATCTATCCACCGCCGGAGACGATGGCGATCCTTGAGTTCTTCGAGGACCTGGGTGACTTCAACAACTACTACGCGGACGCATTCGCGATCGCAAAGGGTTAAGGAGCAACTCGCCCAAGAGTGAACAAACGAGAGAGAAGGGGGCCCGAAGTTAAAGCCGGGTCCCCTTCTCTGGATTGCGCCAGCCAGATCGACGCACAGTCGCGCTCTCGGCGACTCGCTGCCACATCCGAGTGTGTGTACGCTCGGACGCCCGATGTACACACCTACGTTAAGGAGAACCCATGACCAGTCGAAGCGCTCCCATCGGCACACTGCCAGAACTCGGGGTCGTACCGGATTCGATGTTCGCCCAGGTGATCCGATCCGACCGGACTGGCGACCCGCGAGATGCGTTCGTCATAGAGGAGATAGACGTCCCGGTCCCCGGTCCGCACGATGTTCTCATCGCTGTCATGGCCGCCGGTGTCAACTTCAACAACGTCTGGGCAGCCAAGGGCATACCGATCGACGTGATCAAGGTGCGCCAGAAGGGCGGCGATACGAGGGACTATCACGTCGGCGGGTCGGACGCTTCAGGGATCGTGTGGGCAACAGGAGACCAAGTAACCAAGGTCAGTGTCGGCGACGAAGTCGTCGTCCACCACGGTGTCTGGGATGACAACGATCCTTGGATCGTGGCAGGGAAGGATCCCATCATCGCTCCGTCAGCACGGATCTGGGGATACGAAACGAACGACGGGTCGTTCGCTCAATACTGTCTCGCACAGGAGCACCAGGTCATGCCAAAGGCTACGCGTCTCACGTGGGAGGAAGCCGCGGTGCCGACGCTGGTCGGCACGACGGCATACAGAATGCTGCACGGTTGGGCGGGAAACACCGTCGGTGAAGGTGACGTCGTTCTCGTATGGGGGGGATCGGGAGGTCTCGGTGGCCAGGCGATCCAGCTCGCAACGCTCTCTGGGGCGAAGGCGGTTGCCGTGGTGTCGAGCGAGGAGCGTGGCAACTACTGCGTGGACCTCGGAGCCGTCGGCTACATCAACCGCAAGGACTTCTCCCACTGGGGCGTTCCGCCGCATTGGGACGACAACGAGGGTCAACGGGAGTGGACCGCGGGGGCCCGTGCGTTCGGAAAGGCGATGTGGGACATCCTTGGCGAACGCAAGAACCCGAACATCGTCTTCGAGCATCCCGGCGAGGACACGATCCCAACGTCGATCTTCGTGTGTGACCCTGGGGGGATGGTGGTCATCTGTGCGGGGACGACGGGATACACGGCGGTCGTAGACCTTCGCTACCACTGGACGAGGCAGAAGCGCCTCCAGGGATCCCACGGCACGAACGACGACCAGGCGTACGCATACAACCAGCTCGTCGTCGACGGGAAGATCGATCCGTGCCTCGGCCGGGTCGCCCAGTTCGAAGAGATCGGTGAGGTCCATCACGACATGGACCACGGCAAGCTCCCGCCCGGGAACACGGCCGTGCTCATAGGTGCATCCGAACCTGGGCTCGGTCAAATCTGAATGGAACCAAACCGGGCCTGGAGCTCGCTCCGGCTCCTTGACGGCGACTGGCGAGGCTTCGGGACGGGCGGTTTCCAGACGATCGAGTCTTTCGAGTATCGAGAGCACCTGCGAGTTCGGATCGTCGAGGGGCACGAGGTGCTCCACTACTTCCAGAGCACGTGGCGGATCGATGGCGACGAGGAGCACGGCTCCCACATCGAAACGGGCTTCATCTCGGTCGAAGACGACGGCCGAATTCTCGTCCTCAGCGCCCAGGGGTCCGATCGAGTCGAGGTTCTGCGCGGTGTGCTCGACACGGCCGACGACCTCTTCACCCTCAACCTCGCGAGCACGGGTGTGTTCAACGATGAGCGGATGATCAGCAGCTGGCGAAAGCTGCGGCTCACAGACAACACGCTGACCTATTCGATGGGCATGGCAACCGACCAAGTATCCGCCGAGGAGCTTCATCTGACGGCGGAACTCCATCGAGAGACCGGATAGTCGGATTACGCCAGCCTGATCGAGGAAGCAAGACTGTGTTGGTGGTCACTCGGGGCGAGGTGACTCTTCGCTGAGGAACGCGACAAGCCCGGCAGCGGCTCGCTCGCCGCTCAGTATCGCACCGTCGATGGAACCTGAACCCGAGGCGTGCTCGCCGGCGAACACGACCTCGGTCCGTACGTCAAAAGCGTCGAGAAGACGCTCCTGGTCTGGACCCAACGCCGAGTAGCAGCCACGCGACCACTCCTCAGCTCCCCAATCCAGGAATCTCGAATCATCGCCAAGGTCGATGTCGGGGACCATCGCTTCGAGCATCCGACGCCAGTCGCTCCCGACCTCGGCAACTGCCGTTTGCGTGCCAGCGAACGCCGTCACCGCCCTACGGACGCTGCCATCGCCACCGCTGCCTGTCCAACACCACCAGGTGGTATCTCCGTTCTGTCGAGCGATGAGCGGAGGAGGTGACGACGTCGAGACCGCCAGCTTCGCCGCAGTGCCCATCTCGATCGACTCGATCGCCGCGACGAGGTCGGCGTCAAGAGGAGGGTCGAACCGTAAGCTTCTCAACAGCGGCAGAGGAACGGCCACGACGACACCCGCAGCAGCGATCGATTGCCCGCCGAACACGACGTTCGCTCCCCCGTCGCGAACCTCAATGGCATCAACGGCCGTGTTCAGCCTCACATCACCGAGACGCTCCGCAGCGCTCTGTGCAAGTGCCTGGTTCCCACCCTCGACCCGTAGGTACGTTCCTGCTCCTACGCCGTAGTCGCCGGTGAGTTCGTCGACACCGACCTTGTTGAGTGGGATGGCGGCAGAGCCCTCGATCCTGAGTCGGAACAGCGCGAAGGCGGCCGAGCCGTCGTCGAGGCCGTCGAGCAGGTCTCCGGCCGAAACCACTTGCCGCTCCTCGGCTGACAGGGACGCGATGGCAGATGACACGAGGCGTGCAACCCTGTCATGCTCGGCTCGCGAGATCGAAGGTGCACCGGCGATGTCCCTCAGCGCGAAGTCGACCCCAACGGGGACAAGACGTACATCGAGGGACCGGGCGAGCCTTGCGACGCCATCGTGGTCTGCCCTGATCCACTCACCGCCCATCTCGACCACGGCGCCGTTGTCGAGCGTCACCGACAGCAGGCGGCCACCGACCCTATCCCTTGCTTCAAGCACCGTTACGTCGAAGCCAGCTGCCGAGAGGCGGAGTGCCGCGGTAAGACCTGCGATCCCCGCCCCGACGACGACGATTCGAGCCATGGGGCTACTCGGCTGCCTTGAGATCTCCGATGATCTGGGTCGCTGCGAGCCTTCCGGGCCCACCCATCACGCATCCGCCGGGGTGGGTTCCTGAACCGCACTGGTAGTACCCGGCGATCGGAGTTCGATACTGGTTCCAGCCGGGTGCGGGACGGAAGAAGTACATCTGGGGTGCAAGGAACTCGCCTGCGTAGATGTTCCCCTCCGAGAGTCCAATCGTCCGCTCGATGTCGAGCGGCGTCACTATCTCCCGGTGCAGAACGAGATCCCCGAATCCTGGGAAGTACTCCTCGATGGTCGCCTGGACGATGTCGCCGAGGTTTTCACGCTCTTCATCCCAGTCACCGTCCTTCAATTCGTATGGCGCATACTGGACGAAGTTCGACATCACGTGCTTACCGGTCGGTGCCATGTCCGGATCGATCGTCGACTGGATGCACGAATCGAGGTACGGGTGCTGGGAATACCAGCCGTACTTTGCGTCGTCATACGCTCGCTCGAGGTAGTCGATGGTCGGGCCAAAATTGATGAAGCCTCTGAACGGCTCTTCACCGCGATCGGCAAGGGCGGGGAATGTTGGAAGTCCGTCAAGTGCGAAGTTGACCTTCGCGGACGTTCCCTGGAACTTCATCCGATTGATGTTCTCGACGAGATCGGTCGGAAGCTCCCTGGGATCAACAAGCTCGAGGAATGTCCGACGAGGGTCGAGTGAACTGACGACGACATCCGCATCGAGTTCGGTCCCGTCCGAGAGGACCACGCCGGTCGCTCTACCGTTGTCGGTTCTTACATGGTCGACCGGCTCCTCGACCGATATCTCAGCCCCTAAACCCTCTGCCGCCCGCGCAAGAACCTGGGTGAAGCCGCCGTTGCCGTTCTTGTGAAACGCCCATGCGCCTTGGTCGGCATCGTGCTCGCCGACCGCCATGAACAGGAGGACCAGACCGGAACCCTGGGATCGAGGGCCTACCTTCGAACCGATGATCCCCGATGCCGCGAATGAGGCTTTGAGGATCTCGCTCTCGAAGTAGTCGTCGAGGAAGTCCGCGGCACTGCCTGTCAGCAACCGGACAGCATTGTGGATCACCCGAGTCGGGAGATCCCTGATGTGCTGGGCGAGAGCGGCCATCCGGACAAGTTCCTCGGGATCCGTGCTTGCGATGTTCGGGGGAATCGAGTCGAGAAGCGGCCTGACAGCCTGAACAACCTGAGCGATGTCGTGTGAATACTGAAGGTACGCATCGGCGTCGTGCTTCGAGTGACGTCGGATCTCCGTTATGTTCTTCTGCTCGTCTTGTCCGAGGAGGAGATAGTCCCCGTTTTTCATCGGAGACAGTGACGATTCCATGAGCAGCGGCATGAACCCGTACTTGACAAGTTCGAGCTCGTGGACGATCTCTGGCCTGATGTGGCTCAAGGAGTAGGAGAATGTCGTGAACTGGAAACCGGGATAAAGTTCCTCGGTGATCGCTGCACCGCCAACGATGTGCCTCCGCTCGAGAATCAGCGTGCTGAGCCCAGACTTGGCAAGGTAGGCACCGTTGATGAGGCCGTTGTGGCCACCTCCGATGACGATCGCATCGTATGTTCGCTTCGATGGCATGTCAGATCCTCACGCTGTCTTGTGGGGCGGATTGTAGAACGGCATCTTTGTCACCGAGGCCTTCACGTACCTCAGCTCGTGGTTGATGGTGACCTCGTAGTCGACCTCGCTGCCGACAGAGGACAGTTCCGGTCTCACCCTAGCGATCGCGATGTGCCGCTGCATCATCGGTGAGTACATGAAGCTCGTGGCGAATCCAATGCGATCACGCTCGACGCCACGGTAGAGAATCGTTTCCTCGGCGAGCGGCGTGTGATCCTTCGGCGGGATGTGGCCAGCCGACTTGTACACCTCGTCCCACTGTTGCCAGTCGAGGACGAGCCCAACGAGGTTCCAGCGCGAACCCTCGCTCAGTTCACGCATGATCGCTTCTCTCCCGATGAACGGCCTGGTCGCGTCGTCAATATTGCGGAACATCCATCGCATGCCAAGCTCCAGCGGAGTCGACTTCTGCGCCGCCGTCCAGGCGTACCTGCTTGGCGAGAAGTCGGCACCGATGAGGAGTAGCCCCGCTTCGATCCGTGTCATGAGCAACGCGGTCTCTCCGAACGGCAAGACGTGGTGCCCCTCGCTTGCATCGAACACCGCATCCCATACGTCAAGCGCCGCGTCCTCTGGCATCCATAGCTCGTACCCGAGATCCCCGGTGAACCCTGTGCGCGACAGGGTGACGGGGGTGGAGTCGATCTTCGTCTCTGTCACATCGAAGTACTTCAGGTCGTCGACGTCTGAAGTGAGCGTCGAGAGGATCGCCCGCGACCTGGGGCCCTGGAACGCAAAGGAAGCGATCCGATCTGAAACATCCTCAATCTCGACCTTATCGTGCCCGATGTGGTCCTGTAGATACGAGAGGTTCGGTTCGGCGGCGCTCAGCAGGAATTCGTTGTCGGAGAGGCGGAGGATGACGCCGTCCTCGATCATGTAACCATCGCCGTCACACCATATGGTGTAGTGGGCCTGGCCCGGCCGACAGGTTCGAATGTCGCGCGCCAGCACCCCTGAGAGGAACTTCTCAGCATCGCTGCCATGGATCCGATACTTGAACAGCGGTGAAGTGTCGTACACGCCCGCACCGGTGCGCACGGCAAAGTACTCGAACTTCTCAGAGTGGTGGTACTGCGTCGCAGACAGGTATCCGGACCAATGAGCCCATAACCCGGTCTCGTTCAGCACGCTCGTTCGGGCGTAGAACGGTGTTGTCTTCATCGTCACCTACCCACAGGCCGGACGAACACGGCATCGCCTCGAGCGATCTCGAACGGTTCGTCGCCATCGAACCCTGTCACGTACCCACGAACGCCCTTGCGGAGTTTTTCACGCGATGGCTTCAACTCTCGTGCGTCAGCGTCACTACGCCCCGTCATGAAGCGCGTGAACTCAACACACGGTTCCACGACTTCCGGGGACCTGAACTCCACCGATCCGTGATCGGTCTCGACCTTAAGGCCCCCTGCGATGTCATCGATCTTCAGCATGTCGCTAGCTTCCACGATGATGTTCTCGCCGCCGATCCCGAGCGGGGTCTCGCGAAACAGCTTCCACATGTGGTCGTAATGGGACGTGAACCCGAAGGAGAGAACGTCGGACGCAGACCAGTACTTCGAATCTGGATGATGGCGATGGTGTCTGTCCATGATCCAAGCATCTTTCGAAAGCCCGTACAAGCCGTCCCGCGTGAGTCGCAACCGCTCAGCCTCGACCAGGGCGCCCACATCGTAGGAGCCCTTGCCCGTCATGGCGTAATGCTGCATCTGGAGCAGTCGAACCTCTCCCACGAATAGCCAATCCTCCACTGCGAGTCCTCTCATGTTCACACGAGGTATGGAACGCCGATCGATCAGCGGGTTCCCCAGTTGTACGTCTGTTTCTCGAGGCGGAGGAAGTTGAACACCTCAGTGGCGACTATTGAGTCGATACGGCGAATCTCGTTCATCAGTTCGAGCAGCCGGTCGGTGTCCTCAACCACGACCTCGATCATGATATCGAAACGTCCCGTGACTATGACGACATAGTCGACCTCCGAAATTTTTGCGAGGTCGCGAGCAGCAACGTCAAGGTCCCCTTTCACCTTGATGCCGACAAGGGCCTGAACGGTGAAGCCCACGGTCGTGGGATCCGTCACGGCCACGATCTGCATGAACCCTTCCGAGATCAGGTGCAGAACTCGGTGGCGGACCGCGGCAGGAGACAATCCAACCGCAGGCCCAAGTGTCGAGAAGGGCATGCGCCCATCATCCTGGAGGTGGGCGATGACGGCCTTGTCTGTTTCATCGAGCCGGAGCGGGTTCGCCGTCATACAGCCATCCCCGACCAAGCCTCATCGATCGCCATGCGGGAGATCCGAACGATCTCATCGAACTCTGCTTCCCCTGCTATCAGCGGCGGCGAGTACTGGATAATCGGGGCGCCACGGCCGTCTGCCCTGGCGAGAAGACCGTACTCCAACAGCAGGGGTTTGAGGTTCGCTATGAGGGCAGTGGCTTCGTCGGCGGTGAACGGAATCTTCTGTTCCGGGACTTTCATCAGCTCGATAGCGTAGAAGTATCCGGTTCCACGAACCTCAGCAACGATCGGATGATCGAGCATCGTCTCCAACTTCGCCCTGAAGAGCGCCTCGTTCGCCGCCACGTGTTCGATGATGCCCTCGACTTCCAGTGCTTCGATATTCGCAAGAGCCACTGCACACGAGACCGGGTGGCCACCGAACGTGATTCCGTGCCAGACGAGGTCATCGTTCTCCTTGAACGCGTTCGCGATGTGGGGACGAGTAATGACACCGCCGAGGGGCGAGTATCCCGATGTCACCCCTTTGGCGAATGTGATCATGTCTGGCACGTAGTCGAACTTCTGACCGCCGAACCAGGTCCCGAGACGCCCAAACCCACAGATGACCTCGTCGCTCACCAGAAGAACGCCATACTTGTCGCATATCTCACGTACCCGCTGCCAGTAGCCGGGCATCGGGACGAAGCATCCGCCGGAGTTCTGAACCGGTTCGAGGAAGACAGCGGCAACGGTCTCGGGTCCGAGCGCAAGAATCGCCTCCTCTATCTCATCAGCTGCGTGGAGAGAGCAGGGCCCGTCGCAACGATCACAGTGGAGCTGATCCGTTGTTGACACATGGGTGACGAGATCGTTGAGCATCGGCTCAAACGGTTCCCTGATCGGAGCGATACTCGTGATGGCAAGGGCACCGAGGGTTGTTCCGTGATAGGCGTTCTTCCTGGCGATGACACGCATACGCTCGGGTTCGCCCTTGGCGAGGAAGTACTGCCTCGCCAGTTTCCACGCAGACTCGACAGCTTCCGATCCGCCAGATGTGAAGAACACCCGGTCCATATCTCCAGGTGACAGCTCCGCAAGCTTCTCTGCGAGTCGCGCAGCCGGGCGATGCGCCATCCCCCACACGGGGAAATACGCCATGGTCTCTGCCTGCTTGCTCGCGGCGTTCGCCAGGTCCGACCGTCCATGGCCGAGCTCGGTCACGAAGAGGCCTGCAAGGGCGTCGAGGTACCTCTTGCCATCACTGTCCCAGACGTAGCAGCCCTCGCCACGCTCGATGATCGTGGGGCCTCGATCAGGGATCAAAGCGAAGTGGAGCCATAGATGGTCTTGCGCTGCCTGACGGATATCGGTCATGATCCCTCCGGGGTCGGTGGTGCCGACAATCAATATAGACGCTAACTGACGCTCCAGCACACCGAATTACTTGAAATGTGTTGGGCGACCGACCGTTTCGCTTGTAAAACGGGGACGCATCAACCATACTCTGAAGCGACGACCACGAGCAATATGGAGCGGAATCGAAGTGTACGGGACATCCACGGTCCGCGAGGCCCTACCAAGATCGGGCATCTCGGCATTGGTCGGAAACACCTAGTCGTGGCCGAATTACATTACCTCGTCGCCACTCCGGAATACGCGGAACAGATGCTCGAACTCGAATATCTGTGTTTCCCAACAGTCGATCACGACGATCTAATCTCGATCGCAGAGATCGAGATGCAGTCCGCTGTTTTCCCCGAGGGCGGGTTCATGGTCCTCGACGGCGAGCGCGTCGTTGGCATCGCATCGGGGGTGTTCGTTGACTACGACATTGCCGAGCCCCAGCACCGAATGGGTGACGTGATCGGCGAGACCGGTGCAGACAACCACGACCCTGGGGGCGCCTGGTACTACGGAAAGGACATCGCCGTCCATCCAGACATGCGGGGAAAGGGCATAGGAAGGCG
>Ga0114950_10004266_pt1 | contig 11069 bp, 8 predicted proteins | sample N075metaG_FD_83503 | JGI IMG/M metagenome (GOLD analysis project Ga0114950, IMG submission 83503) | Deep subsurface microbial communities from Kermadec Trench to uncover new lineages of life (NeLLi) - N075 metaG | ecosystem: Environmental > Aquatic > Marine > Ocean trench > Sediment | place... | reverse complement strand
TTTCTTCTCTCCCTTTTCCATCAATCGACGAGGAAACTATCCTGTCGGGAACTTCCTCCCACTGTTTCAGTAAAGTGTGTTTGTATTTACTTAGTGATCCGTTGATCTTGTGCTTTGAAATTTTATCAGACTTTGTGAAAATCAAAATGAATGGAATTTGCTTTTCACCCATCCACGTAATGAATTCAAGGTCAATTGTCTGCGGTGACAGACGAATATCAATCAATACAAAAACGAGGGCAAGGTTTTGGCGATTTAGCAAGTAATCTCGTATCATCTCCTCCCATTTTTTCTTATTGGTTTTACTCGTTTTTGCCCATCCGTAGCCGGGTAAATCTACAAGGTACCATTGATCGTTGACCAGAAAATGATTGATCAGTTGTGTCTTTCCGGGAGTACCGGAAGTTTTAGCCAGTTTTTTCCGTTGCATCATCATGTTGATCAATGATGATTTGCCAACATTTGACCTTCCTATAAATGCAAACTCACTTTTTTCGGTTTTTGGGCAATCACTACTTTGAGTGCTGCTTTTTACAAAATTGACGTCTTTGACCCGCATTATTCTTGCTAAATGTTCAATTATTTAGCATAAAATCACTTTTCTAAATATAATCCATTTGAATTGAACGTAAAGTAGTTTATTTTACACCAACTTTTAAGAATAATTGAATGAAATACAGGGTTCTAGTCACCACTTTTCTACTCTCTATTTTTGTAACTTCTTTCGCTCAAGACAACAAGGAACTTGCCAGACAACTTGTTGAAATTGGAGATGAAATTAACAATTCAACACATGCATATACACAGGCTCGTGATCAATATCTCGCAGCCATAAATTCTGACCCGGAAAACATACGTGCAAACTATATGGCGGGCAAAATGTACCTGGAAGATGTGAATAAAGGACGAGCCAGGCACTTCTTTTTAAAGGCCTACGAATTGGATCCTGATTATGCTTTTGATCTGTTGTATGATATCGGGCTTGCCTTTCACTATGATTTTGCTTTTGATCAGGCAATCAAATATTATGAAGACTATCTAGAGAAATTTAAATCGAGTCCTAATTATACCGGTGATGACAAAGTTCCTATGGCGGTTGTAGAACGTAAAATATACGAATGTGGAGTGGGCAAAGAGTTGGTTGCACACCCAAGAAAAGTCTCCATTGTAAACCTTGGTAGTATGGTTAATTCTGAATACGATGATTATGCACCCGTATTGAATAGAAATGAAACCTTATTAATATTTACCAGCCGCCGATTGGATCGGAATGTTTCTCAAGATGTGCACACTGACAATATACCGTTTGAAGACATATTTTTTAGTGTGAAAACTGACTCGCTTTGGAACTATGCGTTGAATATTGGAGATCATGTAAATACTGCTTCACATGATTCGAACCTTGGAATTTCAAAAGACGGAACCAAATTGTACATCTATAATTCTGACATTAACAATGGCGATATTTTTGTTTCAACCATTGACGCACAAGGAAATTGGGGCAGCCCGGATCGATTACCTGCTCCAATTAATTCAGAATTCAATGAAAATGGTGTGAGTGTGACTGAAGATGGAAATTTCATGTTCTTTTCTTCTAACCGTCCTGGGGGAATAGGAAAACACGATATTTATTTAAGTGAAAGCAATGGAAATAATGGTTGGAAAAGACCCGTGAATTTAGGCCCGATTATTAATTCTGAAGACAATGAGGAAGGCCCGTTTATTGGATATGATGGAAAGACGTTATACTTCTCCAGCATGGGTGGAAGAGGAATGGGAGGATTCGATATCTACAAAACTGTCTATGATAGTACGTCTCAGAGTTGGGGAGTACCTACAAATTTGGGATTTCCAATAAACACCCCTGATCAGGATGTACACTTTTCTCCAACTGAAGATGGGTACAGAGCCTATTATGCCACAACCAGGGATGATGGTTTAGGAAATACTGACATATATGAGATTACCTTCATAGATGACAAGGAAGAGATACTCAATATAAAGCCGGAACCAGAACTAATACCGGTTACAATTCGTGTGCGTGTGGTGGATGCTGATTCGGGTGATCCAATATCTACTTCTGTAATATTGAAAGAAGAAGGAACAAATATTTTGATTCAGGGAGTAGCCGAGGGAAATGAAATAGTTTTTACAATTACCGATGAGGGGCAAAAAGAGTATTTGTTGAGCACTGAAAAAAAAGGATTTGGATATTACAATTCGAAAATGACTTTCCCTGGAGCCAGTATAGACGGAGGTACAGTTGAAAGAACAATTAAAATCAAAAAACTTGAAACAGGATATAGGAGGGTATTAAGAAATATCTACTTTGATTTTGATAAAACGGTTCTAAAAGATGCGTCGTTTACAGAATTGAACAAACTTGAAAAGATGTTATCAGAAAACCCCAACGCATCAATAGGTATTGTTGGCCATACCGATAACATAGGCAAAGAATCATACAACGTAAAGCTATCAAAACAAAGAGCGCTGGCTGTAAAGAACTTCCTTGTAAAGAAAGGAGTTGATATACGGCGAGTAACTGCTGACGGTATGGGATCCAAGAAACCTATGGCAAGCAATGATGATGAGAAGGACGGAAGAGAGTTAAATCGTCGCGTTGAAATGGTTGTATTGGATCATTGATTTAATCAATTCTTAGGCATTATCCACATATTTGTAACTAAATAACTTTAATACCTCATGGAGGTTGTACCTTATAAAAACGAGCAGACGGGAAAGAAAGAACAGGTAGCCACCATGTTCAATAACATCAGCGCCAAATATGATTTTCTTAATCACTTTCTAAGTTTAGGTATCGACAAAGTATGGAGGAGAAAGGCGGTTGGACACTTGAAGGATTTAAAGCCGAAGATCATTTTAGATGTTGCTACAGGTACCGGTGATTTTGCCATTGAATCATTAACATTGAAACCAAACAAAATTGTTGGAATTGATATTTCAGAAGGTATGCTGGAAGTAGGAATTCAAAAAATTAAAAAGAGGGGTCTTCAGGATATAATAGAACTGATGACGGGCGATTCAGAAAATCTACCTTTTGATGATAATAAATTTGACGCCGTAATCGTTGCTTATGGTGTGAGGAATTTTGAAAACCTGGAAAAGGGACTGAAGGAAATGCATAGGGTATTAAGATCAGGAGGGAAAATGGTCGTTCTTGAATTTTCAAAACCTACCCATTTCCCCTTTAAACAGCTGTATAATTTTTACTTCAGGTATGTACTGCCTAAAATTGGCAATGCACTGTCAAAGGATAATGCAGCCTATACATATTTGCCAGAATCGGTTAGGGTATTTCCCGATGGCGATAAATTTATTAGTAAATTGAAATCTGTCGGATTTAAAGAAGCAATATGCAATCCAGTCACCTTTGGAATAAGCTCCATTTACATCGCCAGAAAGTAGTTCTGATACTACTTTTGTTGCCAATGGTGAGTTGGGCACAACAAGTTGTGATTCATAATCCTAATTATGATATCAGAAAAACCATTACATATGGTTTCAGTATTGGCTTTCATAACTCGATGTTTGTCAGGAATTATTCAGCATCCATTGTTGATTGGCCTGACTCAGTGTATTTATCTAATCCGGACCTGATACCTCTGGATTCAGTGCATTCTATTATACCAAAGTGGTCAATTGGGTTTTCTTTAGGATTTATTATTAATGCACGTTTAAATGAATTTTGGGATGCCAGAATTACACCAAAAGTAGGATTCTACGAGTATAAGCTTGAATACAACTATCTGAATGCTGATCAAAGAATTGAAACAGAGGAGTCAACTGTAGTTGAACTTCCGGTACTGTTTAAGTACAAGTCTGCCAGACGAAAAAATACACGTATGTATTTTGTTGGAGGATTAACACCCGGATTTGAGGCATCAGGCACATCTGACCTCGAAGAAAATGCCGCATTACTTCAAATTGAAAGGTTTAATTTATCTCTTGAGTTTGGAATCGGTTTGGATATCTACTATCCATTATTCAAATTTTCACCTGAACTCAGATTCTCCAAGGGAATAGTAAATTTATTATCAGATAAACCAAATGATCTGAGTGCAGGACTTGATCGGCTCAGTACCAATGTGGTAGCATTCTATTTCCATTTCCAATAATTATGAAAACCGTTTTTATAACAGGAGCCACTTCAGGTATTGGAGATGCCTGCGCGCGTTTGCTTTCACCTGAATATCGACTAATTCTATGTGGAAGAAGGGTTGAAAGACTTAATTTATTGAAGGATGAATTGAGCAATGTTATCACACTCAACTTTGATGTTCGAAACAGGGAAGATGTTAACCGTGCCATTAGCGACCTTCCCAACGAATGGTCTGATATTGACATTTTGATCAACAATGCCGGTAACGCCCATGGTATGGCACCATTTCATGAAGGTGACGTCGATGACTGGGATGCCATGATTGATATAAATGTAAAAGGACTGCTATATGTATCCAAAGCTATTATTCCTGCCATGGTAAAGAAGAAAAGTGGACATATTATCAACATTGGATCGATAGCCGGAAAGGAGGTATATCCAAAGGGAGCAGTTTATAGTGCATCAAAGCATGCCGTGGATGCCATTAACAATGGCATGAGGTTGGATTTGGTTGAATTTGGAATAAAAGTAAGCCAGGTAAATCCCGGTATGGTAGAAACCGAGTTTTCACAGGTTCGCTTTAAAGGAGATACTGAAAAAGCAAAATCGATGTACAAGGGTTATGAAGCCCTTACAGCTAAAGATATTGCCGAATTGGTGGAGTTTATAATTTCAAGACCTGCTCATGTTAACCTGAGTGACACCATTATCTTTCCAAGTGCCCAGGCAGCGGTGACTTATATTAAAAAGAGATAAAAGTTCTATCTTTTAAATCCAAGTGCACTACCTCCACAGTATCCGGATCCATCACTGAAGGTGTAGCTGATGTAATAAATTGATGTGGATTTACAAGGGAAAGCTATTGCTGTAGCATATTGATCGCCAATTTTACTTGAAGCGACTCTGTTTCGTTTTGAGTCAAAAAGATTAATCACAATGTCACCTGCTTTTCCGGAACATATATTAATCATATACTGCGTTCCTTTGGTAAACACATAACTGTATTCAACTTTTGCTTTTCCTCCATTTTGTCCATCAATTTTATATCCCTTAAGAAAATTAAACCCTTCCGCCAATTTTGGAATACAAGTAGTGGTGAACGAGTCTGCATTACATTGTGCTTTTGAAAACCCAACGGAGACCGCCAAAAAACCAATCACTAAAAAAATCCTTTTCATACTATATCTATTTTGAACCCGCACTGGTGCAATTTATTGAATAATTTTATTTCTGATACTTGCAACAGTTTTTGTAATTTCTTTTATGGTACTGTTATCGATGATGACTTTACTCGAGCTATTGTCTGTGATAATAAGAACTCCATCAACGATTTCAGAGGTTGATTCTTCATACGTATATAAAATCTCAACCTTATCATATGCTTCTTTCAATTTTGCTATATCACCTTCCAGTTCATCAAGGGTGCCATTATTTTTCACATAAAAGTCAATCAGGATCAGCATGTTTTCAAGGATGATCTTTTGCTCACCAACCCGATCTTTTAATTCTGCATTACCGGATTGAGATGTTGCTACCTGACAAGTTAAATGAAGTGATTCAATCCAGCCACCAAATAAAAGCATAACGCTAAGATTTGACCGATTTTGTTCTTGAAAATGATCATTTATCCTATTAAAATTATCACTTGTAACCAGCAATAACGAATCCAGATTGCCTTTTGACTCTGTCAATGAACGTATCAATTCAAAATCGAAAAATTGGCCAATACTCAATTCATCTGCCAGGTCTTTGATCGCACTTAAATACTCTATACCATCTTGATTCTGACCGTATATGTCGGTATACCCAAGATCCGTGCCATATATACCGAGATTCAGTGCTTTTTTGTCATTGGTATTATACTTTGATACATTATCTCCAGAGTTTAGCATCGACTTGTCATAAAGTATCCCTGCGTCATGTATAATAAATGAAATCTCAAGGGGAGATGGTATGCTGTTGATAATATTTCGAATATTATCGTCCGAAATATCCACTACATTTTCTTCAACGTCAGCGAGATTTTCTTCAAAATCTTCTTTAGAAGGTCCTTTTTTAGAATCACAGGCCCATAATAGAAGGAAAATTGCGAGAAGCGAGTATGATTTCATAGTAGTAGAATTAAGACAAAAATATAAATTCAAATGAATAGTCAAAGGAATTTTTATGGAAACAACCATATTAACCCTGCTGTTTTCCAAAAAGTGAAACAAATTTTTCAGGTATTTTAAAGTAAACTGTTAAGAAACAAAGTGCTGTCATGGTCCAGATAGCAATCAAATTGAAATACAAAGTGGGGATCATATATCCAAACAGATATTTTGAAGGAGCATAAAAATGTGTCCTGTAACTTAATAAGTCGGTATTTACCTTGGGATTATGAAATACCGGATCAACTTGCTGAATAAATCGATTGTTGACCTCCAGTATTCTATTTTTAATATTAATATTTCTTACAACATCAGACAGGCTTTCATTAAAATAAGTGTCTTTGTAATCGTTTAGGTTATACGTATATCTTTCATCAGATTCAAACAGTGAAATGAGCTTATCCTTTTTACGATTTGCCAGGTTAGACTTCTCGATGTAGTGATCATTAATCTTATTTACGTATTGATTTATCCTTAAGAACGTCCGGGGGTTAAGATTCTTTTGATTTAAACTATCGATTGAAAATCCTTCTAATTCCGGCTTGAAGGGTTCTCTATTTAATTCATCAACAAAAAATGTCAATGTTTCCTTAACTTTTATCTGCACGGTAGTATCGTTTGTCCTATAAAAATTATTGGCGATATAGTTTGACTTACTCCTCATTGCAGGAACCCAGAATGAGGTTTTGAAGTCAGACTGGTGAATTTCCTGATCAAATTCATAGTATGGTTCCTGGTAGTCATTATTCATAAACTGGTGCACAGACATTGCTTCAAGTGCCCATCGAGAAGTCATAAAGTCAGCAACAAGGGGTACACTGCCATAAGATCTTATCGCTTCATTGAGCTTGTCGTAACTAAACATTAATCCACTGAAAATCAATTGTGGAATTAGAATAATGGGAATCATGATATAAACAGTGACAGCAGATCGAAAAGCTGAGGAAATGATTAATCCTATCATATTTGCCATGCATGAAGATGAAAACATGATAAGCCAGAAGGCAAAATTCATTCCTTTAATTTCAAGGATGGCATTCCCAATTACAACAAAAGTAAATGATTGAATAGCTGAAAGAGTAAAGAGCAATATCATTTTAGAAGTGAGGTAGCTGGACCAGCTTAGATTCAAAAATTGCTCTCGTTTCAATAATTTCCGGTCACTGATTATTTCCTCTGCACTCACGGTCAGCCCAATGAATAAGGATACCACAATACTCATTAAAAAGAAGGCAGGAATATTTTCATTGAATCGAAAAACATACTCAAGGCCATTGCTACTATTTCTATACCTCACAACTGTAGCTAAAACACCGGCTAAAAGGGGAGCCTCAAATATATTGAGTATCATGTACTGCTTATCGGTTATTTTTGATAAGAAATCCCTGGTAGTAAAAATCTTAACCTGCTTTAAAATTGATGGTCTGTTTAAGAATTTTGGAGGTTTTTTGGAGATCGACTTTACGCGCTTTGTTTCAAAGTTCTTATTATACAGACCGGACCATTGAACAGATGAAATTTTTCTTCTATTTGTAAACTGGCCAAACTCATTTACAACTCTGGCTTCAACAATATTGAAAATTTGCTCAGGATTTACATTCCCGCATAAGTGGCAAATGCTTCGTATCCTGTCCAGATGTTGAGTAGCATCTTTAAAATAAGCAATGGCTTCAATGGGATTACCATAATAGATCATATACCCACCTGTATCCATTACCACCAATTTGTCAAACATCTTATAGATGTCAGAGGAGGGTTGATGGATAACTACAAATATGATTTTTCCTTTTTGGGTCAGCTCTTTTAAGAGGTCCATTACATTTTCACTATCTCTTGAAGATAAACCGGATGTTGGTTCGTCCACAAACAAAATAGCAGGTTCCCGTATCAATTCAAGGGCGATATTGAGCCTCTTACGTTGTCCTCCACTAATTGTCTTGGAAAGGACAGATCCAACTTTTAAGTCCTTTGTTTGTTCAAGCCCAAGGCTTTCCAGAGTGCTAATCACACGTTCACCAAGTTCCTCGTTGCTTAGGTGTGCAAGGCAAAGTTTGCCATTGTAATAAAGGTTTTGAAATACGGTGAGCTCTTCAATCAATATATCATCCTGGGAAACATATCCCAGCACACCATCAAGCTCCTTTTTACTGCTCGAGTATTCAAGATTATTTATGAGGATTTTTCCGGAAGTAGGTTTGTTTATACCTGCAAGCACATTCATCAAAGTGGTTTTACCCGAACCACTTGATCCCATTATTCCAATTAAAGATCCTGTTTTTTCTGAGATATTGATTTCATGAAGACCAATTGTTTTATTGGGAAATGAAAAGGTTACGTTTTCAACGTCAAAGGTTATTTTATTAAGTTCTGACGGAGTTTCAAATATTGCACTAATGTCACTATAGAATGACGAACTCCCGGCAGGTGTTTTGATTGTACTTCCCGGGGAAAAGAGGTAGGCCAAGGAGGGAACCATTATAAACCCATTCATGATAATTTCATCAATTCCCTGGTATTTGATAAAATACATATTTACACTCTTGATCTGCACAAGTACAGCAAAACCATTTAATTCAGTTGCAACCCATTTGACTTGATCAGATTTTACTTCTGTATTATCTTTTGAAGCAACAAGAAAGCTGGCATCATCAAGTTCAGAAACCTTATCAAACTTTATAAATGTTTTCAGTATTTCGTATTCTTTAGCCGGAATATTGAAAACAGCAGATATTGTATCAATGATTTCAACACCCAATGGTGTTAATTGATTATCAGCTTTTAGAAGCTCCAGTAAACGCAGAAGAACAATTACTTTTTGCTTTTGTGAAAGGGTATGATTTATCTTCTTGGAAATATTTAATGTCTTGAGTGTATCCTTGACATCGGCCCTTTGTACGCCAGGTGTTTTCAGGTACTTGGGTTTTTTAGAGTTGTAACCCACCAGTTTATCATACATTGATATATACAGGATTACAGAATCTTTATCGAGTTCCATTTCAAAGAAACTTTTTACATAGTTTCTCTCCTCTGATGTGACCCCTCCATCCTGCTTGGTGATAATAGCAAAAAGTTGGATTAAGGCTCTTAGAATTTCTTCACTCATTGATCAGGTTCCAAGATATTTATTGGTGAAGCTTAAAGGTAGCAAATCTTCAATGCTATTTGCTACTAAATAAATCCCTTTATCATATCGCAAAATGACTTTTATCGGGGTATTTTGACGCACTTCGTACTCAAGTATTGTTTGCCGGCAACTACCACAAGGCGGGGCAGACACTTTACCTTTAGCTCCAAGGGCAACAATTGCTATTGAATCAATTACAATATCTGGATTTTGTGCAAATGCGCTGAACAAAGCGACTCGTTCAGCGCACATTCCTGAGGGATACGCTGCATTTTCCTGATTGTTTCCAGAATATAAATTCTCATTTGAATCAACTAGCGCGGCACCAACACGAAATTTTGAATAGGGTGCGTATGCATTTTTTGCAGCTGCTAAAGCGTGATCAGTCAATTGCTTATATTGGTCAGGGAGGTGATTATAATCCTCATATTGTATAAATCGACTGACTACACTGAATTTTTTCGGCATAAATTTAAATATGTTCTCCAATATAAATATGATTGAGAAACTTTGAAAGCGTGTTGGTAAACTTATAAATTGGCATCTTTAATTTGATAACCAATCTTTTTAAACATTGAAAAAGCATATTTTTTTAATTGGAGCAGGCAGGTCTGCAACCGTTTTAATTCAATATTTACTAGAAACGTGTGCTCAAAATTCCTGGTTGTTAACTATTGGGGACGCGAACGTAACACTCGCTCACCAAAAACTAAATGATCATTCAAGTGGGAAGGCAATAGAAATTGATATTAACGATACCGATAAAGTAACATCAATTGTAAAACAGTCGGATTTGGTTATTTCAATGCTTCCACCCGGATTACATGGATTGGTTGCGATTGCTTGTTTGCGAGAAGGTGTTCACCTTTTAACAGCTTCCTATCTCACTGATGAACTTTATGCGATGGATGAGAAAGCAAAGGCAAAGGACATCATTATGTTGAATGAATGTGGTTTGGATCCGGGTATTGACCACATGTCAGCAATGAAAGTGCTGGATGAAATTCGCGATAAAGGAGGGGAAATCATCGGGTTTGAGTCTTTCACAGGTGGACTTCTTGCCTCAAATAGCGATGCTAATCCCTGGGGATACAAGTTTACATGGAATCCCAGGAATGTAGTTCTTGCAGGTCATGGGGTAGTCAAATTCATTCAGAATGGAAGGTATAAATACATCCCATACCCGAAACTGTTCAGAAGAATTGAAATGATTCATATCCCGGGATATGGATATTTTGAAGGATATGCTAATAGAGATTCGCTGAAATATCGAGAAATTTACGGACTGGATGATATCCAGACAATGTATAGAGGAACGTTAAGACGACCAGGATTTTGCAAAGCCTGGAACGTATTTGTTGAACTGGGTGCGACAAGTGATTCATTTCAAATGGAAGGAGTGGGCGACATGACACACAGACAATTTATCAATTCGTTTCTTTCCTATAACCCAAATGATTCAGTGGAGCTCAAACTGGCACATTATTTAAACCTAGATTTAGAAGGAGAGGAAATGCACCGGCTTACTTGGCTTGGATTATTTGAAGAGGAAGTTATAGGCATCAATGAAGGATCACCGGCCCAGGTTCTTGAGCATATTCTGAAGAAAAAATGGACCATGGAGGAAAATGAAGGTGACATGATTATAATGTGGCATAAATTCAATTACCTGTTA
>Ga0114950_10004264_pt1 | contig 11073 bp, 10 predicted proteins | sample N075metaG_FD_83503 | JGI IMG/M metagenome (GOLD analysis project Ga0114950, IMG submission 83503) | Deep subsurface microbial communities from Kermadec Trench to uncover new lineages of life (NeLLi) - N075 metaG | ecosystem: Environmental > Aquatic > Marine > Ocean trench > Sediment | place... | reverse complement strand
GCACGCTTTCCCGGGCGGCGGTCTCGCGGTCCGGCGGGGACTCCGCAGCCAGCGCCACCGGCAGTGGCTGTTGTTCTGGATCGGGATCGATGCGCGCGCCCGGGAAGAGCGCCTCGGCGAAGGGGCGCTTCTCGAGCGCACACCAAAGCCGCAGGTCCCGTCCGGCGGTCCCCTCTGCGGCGTCCACCACACACACCCGCCCAGCCGCCCGCAGTTCGTCGAAGTAGCCACTCCACTCGGCTCGTGGGCGGGCGAGCACGAGCGAGAGCAGCAGGTCGTGAAGTTCTTCGGCGTCTCGCACCTGCGGCCTGGCCTCGTCGCGCACGCGCTCGATCGCCGCGGGATCCAGTTTGGCCAGCTCGCGCGCAGCCACGGGCAAGCCGCGTCGCAGACTCACGGCCCGGGTCCGGCGCTCTTCGAGGGGCGCATTATCGAGGAAGGTGTAGGGACGCGCGCTCAGAATCTCGTGGCAGAGTGGCGACGGCTCGGTCGTGTCCACGAACTCCGTCTCGATCGCGCCGGAGAGGAAGCCCTTCACGAGTTCGGTCAGGCCGTCGATGTCCATCGCCTCGTGGAGGCAGTCGTGCATCGTCTGCCGCAGCAGCACGTGATCGGGAATTTCGATGGGCCCCGTCTGGTGCTCTTGGCAGGCGGCCAAGCCCGGGAAGACTGCCGCCATCAGATCGTCCGCTTCCATTCGCTGGATCGGAGGCGGATTGCGCTTGCCCGCGCGCTGACGCAGTACCGTGAGCGAGCGGTTCAGGTTCCAGCGCCAACGGGCGGTGAACATGGGTGACACGAGCACGGCCTGGGACAGCACCTCCGCCACGGTGTTGGGATGCAGGAAGCGCGGCACGTCGCCCAGCGGAAAGCTGTGTTGAGGGCCAAGGGAGAGGACGATGGCGTCGTCATTCGCCGCCGCCTGCAGCTCGAAGTTGAAATTCACGCAGAAGCGCTTGCGCAACGCGAGACCCAGGCCGCGATTGATGCGGCCACCGAACGGCGAGTGCACCACCAGCTGCATCCCTCCGGCCTCGTCGAAGAAGCGCTCGAAAATGAGCTTCTTCTGGGTCGGCAGCGAACCCAGCGCGGTGCGCGACGCCGCCAGGTACGCCACGATCTGGGCGCTTGCCGCGGAAGTCACTCCGCACTCCCGCTCCACCCAGGCGCGCGCGGCCTCGGGACCGCACTGGCGGGGCTCCGCGCTCGCGCTCGCCGGAGCGCCATCGGCCACATCGGCCAGGCAGTCGTCCACACCCGCGCGCAGCGCAGACACTTCCTCGGACAGCTCCTGGGTCCGCGCCGGCGCCTCGCCAAGCCAGAACGGGATGGTGGGCGGGGCTCCGTGGGCGTCTTCGACCCGCACCGTGCTGGACTCGACGCGCTTGATGCGCCAGCTGGTGCTGCCCAACAGGAAGATATCGCCGGCCATGCTCTCGATCGCCCAGTCTTCGCCCACGGTTCCGACGAAGGTCTCGCTGGGGCCCGCAATCACGCGGTAATCCGCCATTTCGGGGATGGCGCCACCCGCCGTCAGGGCTGCCAGACGCGCGCCCCGCCGCCCGCGCAGCACGCCGTTCACACGGTCGCGGTGAAGATAGGCACCGCGACGACCCCGGCCCGTGGTGATGCCCTCGGACAGAAGCTCGACGACGTCGTCGAAATCTTTGCGCTGCAGCGACGCATAGGGGGCCGCGCGACGCATCAGGTTGAAGAGGTCGTCCTCCTTCCAGTCCTCGGCGCCGCAGGCCGCGACGATCTGCTGGGCGAGGATGTCGAGCGGTGCCTCCGGCGGATGAATGGCATCGAGCCGGCCGGCCCGCACCCCGCGAAGCAACGCCGCACACTCGACCAACTCGTCGCGCGTCAGCGGGAAGAGTCGCCCGACCGGCTTGCCGCCGAGATAGTGGCCCGAGCGGCCAACCCGCTGGATGAAGGTCGAGAGGCTGCGGGGCGACCCGATCTGGCAGACCAGATCGATCGGCCCTACGTCGATGCCGAGTTCGAGCGACGCCGTCGCGACCAACGCCTTCAGGTCGCCCGCGCGCAGCCGCGCCTCCACTCGCAAGCGGCGCTCGCGGGAAAGGCTGCCGTGGTGCGCCGCCACCGCATGGTCGCCGATCTTCTCGGCCAGATTGTGCGCCAGGCGCTCGGCCATGCGACGCTGATTGACGAAAATCAGCGTCGTTCGATTCTGGCCGACCCAGACGGCGATCTGGTCGAGCACCTCGTTCATCTGCTCACCGGAGGCGACAGCTTCCAACTCGCCCCCCGGTAGCTCGAGCGAGAGCTGCAGGTCGCGCTGGTGGCCGACATCCACCACTTCGCAGCGCGGCCGGCCGTCCGGCATGTCGCGCTCGGGCCCCGCCCCCACGAGGAAACGCGCCATCGTCTCTATCGGTCGCTGAGTCGCCGACAGGCCAATGCGCACGGGTCGCTCGAGACAGAGTTCGTCGAGTCGCTCCAGGGTGAGGGCGAGATGAGAGCCGCGCTTGTCTCGAGCCACCGCGTGGATCTCGTCGATGATGACAGTGCGCACGCCCCGGAGCATCTCCCGGCTGCGCTCGGCCGTCACCATCAGGTACAGAGACTCGGGCGTCGTAACGAGCAGGTGGGGCGGCTTCCGCAGCATGGCCGCGCGCTGGGACGAGGGGGTGTCCCCGGTGCGCAGCGCCACGCGCACCTCGGGCACTGGGTAGCCAAGTTCTTCAGCGATCTGACGGATCTCTGAGAGGGGCCCCTGCAGGTTTTGCTCGATGTCGGCGGCCAGCGCCTTCAGTGGCGAGACATACACCACCTCTGTCGGCCGCGTCGCTTCTACGCCGCCGTCCGCGACAAGCTCGAAGCGCTCGAAACGCTCCGCGGCGCGAAAGAGACGGTCGATACAAACGAGAAAGGCCGAGAGCGTCTTGCCCGTGCCGGTCGGAGCCGCGATCAGAGTGTCGCGCCCGAGTGCGATCGCGGGCCATCCCTGGGTCTGCGGCTCACTCGCACCCTTCGGAAAACGCCGGTTGAACCAGCAGCGAACGGCGGGGTGGAAGGAGTCCAGGGCGACGCTGCTCTGCATCGATGTCATTGCCCAGGGAGGCTAGCAGAGCGCCTTGCAATACCCGACTCTACGCGCGCTCAACAGGCCCCGCTGCGGGCCTCAACTGCCGGTAGATGTCACCAGGGCCGCACCGGCTCTCAGCCCGAACGATGAGGAAACAAAGCGAATGGAAATCGTCCTGGTCCGCCATGCCCAACCCGATTGGGAACCCGGCGGGAGCGCCGTCGACGATCCGCACCTGACCGCGTACGGGCACGCGCAGGCGAAGTGCTGCGCGCAAGCACTGGCGGACCAGCACTTCGATGCCCTCTACACCAGCCCCCTGCAACGCGTCGTCGAAACCGCTGCGCCGATCGCGGAGCAGCTGCGGATGGAGCCACAGGTGCTGGGGTGGTTGCGAGAAATGGGGCTCCCGGCACTCGAAGGCAGCACGCCGGAGGAGGTGCAGGTCTTCATGCGCACGATGCGCGAACGCGATCTGCCCCAGTGGTGGGAGGGTCTCGGTGGGGCGGAGAGCTATCGGCACTTCTACCAGCGAGTCTCCAGCGGGCTGGAACAGCTGCTCGCGGACGGGCATGCCGTTCGGCTGAGACAAGACCATGGGCAACGCCTGTGGCACATCTCCGAACCCGACAAGCGAATTCTGATCGTCGCCCACGAGGGGACGAACTCCGCCTTGCTCTCCCATCTGCTGGGACTCGATCCGGTGCCGTGGTCGTGGATCCGCTTCTCGACCGCCTGGACGGGAATCTCACAACTGCGCTCGGCTCACTTCCCGGCACAAGAAGCTGACATGTGGGCACTCGACCACTTCAATCGAACCGACCACCTGACCGGCCTGAAGGATCTTGGCGACGGACGAACCACCTAGCCGGCAACGCGAGCGGCTGGGATTTCGAGCGGCCCCGTCATGCCAGCGACCCGGTGACTGCTCGCAGCAGCCATACACCAACCACAAGGCAGATCGCGAGGGCAACGCCCCAGCTCGAAGCGGCCGCCGGAAACGCCCTGAGCCCATCTCGTCCCGGCGAGCCGGTAGCGACCCAGGCGATCCCGAGCGCACAGGGGAGCGACAGCGGATGCAGGGCGTTCGCTTCGGCGAACCTGAGCTGACCCAAGCGCAGCAGGGCTCGCGACATGCCGCATCCGGGACAGGGGAAGTCCCAGAGGTTGTAAGCCAGGCAGACACTGAAGCTGGGCAAGTGCTCGAGCACATCGACACCCCAGGCGCCACGCAGCACCCCCGAAGCAGTCATGGAGCCGACACCCGCGGCGCAGGCCACGCGAAGCCAGTGCGGCGCCCGTGTGAACTCCACGCTATGAAAGCTCGGCGTCGATCTTGTTGATTTCGTGCTGGTGGATGCAGTCCGCCACGATGCCGAATCCGACGATCGCAGCCAGCACGCTGAGAACCGGAAGATCGTTCATGACCCGCAGCTGGTAGTAGCGCTGGATCTCGTTGATCGCCTCACCCATCCTGTACTGGTAATAGAAGTGGTAGAGGCCGCAGGTGACGAGGCAGAGCAAGAACCACAGGCCGAAGCTGAACTCATCTCGGCCCAACAGATCGTTGCAGCTCTGCATCTGGCGGTAGTTCCAGTAGAGATTGAAGAGCCCGAGCGTAAAGACGGTGGTGATCAGATAGAGGGGAATGCTCAGCCTGTGCGAGCGCGGCGCTTGGCCGTCGTAGGTCGGAGGGCGAACCCCGGCACTCATTGGCAGCTCCTCCTGGCACACCGTCTGCGAGCCCCGGGCCAGCGTCGAGGACTGTCTCGGTGCGAGAATCTCAAGCACGACCCCTGGCGCGCCATTCCTCGGCGATCGTCGCCCACCTCTCGTGGTCACGCCAACGCCCGGCCACCTTCAGGTAGCGGCGGGAGAGCCCCTCCTTGACGAATCCCAGGCCGTCCACCAGGTCGATCGAGGGTCGGTTCTTCGGCTGGATGTTCGCTTCGACCCGGTGCAGCCGCAGCTGACGAAACGCGTGGGTCACGACCAGCGACACGCCCTCGCCCATCAACCCCTGTCGACTGTGGGGTGCGAACCCGTAGTAGCCGAGATAGGCACTTTGAAACAGGCCGAAGACAATCTCGTTCAGGTTGACCGTGCCGACGATCTCGCCACTTTCTCGCAGGCACACCAGGAAGCTGCGCTGGGTCGGCTGGCAGCTGCGCCGGACGTACACACGAAACTCGGCCTGCGAGTTCGGCGGGGCCACCCAGCTGGCGTGGAGGCGCCGACTCTGGCGTACACGCGCGAGAAACTCAGGCCGATCCCGCAGCTCGGGTTCTCGGATCATCACACGCATTCGAAGCCCCTTTCGTCACTAGAGACGCCATCCCCACTTCGGGTATCGTCCCGCGTCGAAGGATAGATCGGGACGCCGACATGACCACGCACCGCATCGTCTCATTGCTTCCCAGCTGCAGCGAAATCGCCTGCGCGTTGGGGCTGCGAAACCAACTCGTGGGACGATCCCATGAATGTGACTTCCCAGCCGATCTCGGCACGCTTCCGGTCTGCACGCGGGCTCGCCTGGCCGACGGCACGAGCCGCGAGATCGACGACCGCGTCAAAGACCTGGTGGAACAGAGCATCTCGATCTATCAGGTGGACGCGGAACTTCTCCGCGAACTCTCGCCCACGTTGATTCTGACCCAAGACCAATGCGCCGTCTGCGCCGTGACGCTGGAAGAGGTGGAGGCGGCGGTGGGGGACTGGCTCGACTCGCGCCCCGCGTTGCTGTCGCTCTCGCCCACCACACTCGACGACGTCTGGCAGGACATTCGCCGAGTCGGGCGCGCCCTGGACGTCACACAAACCGGCCTGCGAGTCGCCGACGCCCTCGCTCTGAGGATCGAGGAGATTGCAACGCGCTCGGGACAACGCGGGACAGAACCGAGTGTCGCGTGCATCGAGTGGATCGAGCCCCTGATGTCAGCCGGAAACTGGATGCCAGAGCTGGTGACACGAGCCGGTGGCCGCCCGCTCTTCGGCGAGGCGGGGGCGCACTCGGCCTGGCTCGAGTGGGACGATCTCTGCAGCGCAGATCCCGACGTCATCCTGGTGATCCCCTGCGGCTTCGACCTCGCGCGTACCCGCTCTGAACTCCCCCCCCTGTTGGCTCAGCCCGGCTTCGCAGATCTCCGCGCCGTGCGCAACGACCGCGTCGTTCTCGCGGACGGCAACGCGTTCTTCAATCGGCCGGGGCCACGGCTGGTCGAGTCGCTCGAGATCCTGGCCGAGATCCTTCACCCCGATCTCTTCGCCTTCGGACACGAAGGAAGCGGCTGGGAGCGATTGCGGCCTCGTTGATTGGGGCTGAATCCTCGCGCTCTCGCTCGCTCCGGAGTTCTTCCGCAACCCGCTAGAGCGCCAAGTCCGGTAGGTCCGCTAGGTCCGCTAGGTCCGACAGGTCTCGCACGATTTCATCAGCGGCGTGGTCCTGCCCCACATATCGTTTGACGATCATGCCCTGTTGATCGATCAAGAACGTGATGACGTGATGGTTCAACTCGCCGTCAGCGGCTCGCGTACTGCCAACGCCGAAACTCCGCACGACCTGCGCGACGTTCTCGGGCGCACCGGTGAGAAACGACCAGTGAGCGAGATCCACGCCGCGATCCCTTGCGTGAGCAGCCAGCACTTCGGGCGTGTCGTGCGCCGGATCGAGCGTGATGGACAAAAAGTGCGTGCGAGCCTTTAGCGCGGGTTCGAGCGCGCGCTGGGCCGCGAGGTGGGTCGATGTGAGGATAGGACAGGGTCCCGAGCATCGGGTGAAGATGAAGTCCAGAAGCAGAGCGCGACCGGCGAGATCGGAGAGTGCAAGAGCCTGCCCGCCCTGATCGACAAGCGAGAAGGCCGGGGCGGGATCCGCGCGCACGAGGGTGTCCCCGAGCCTGGCCCACCCCTCTCCCGGCTCGACCGAGCCGACCACCTTCGCCGACACCACGTCGTAGCTGTGGCCGGTGAACCGCACCTCGAACTCGATCTTCTGACCGGGGGCCAACTCCGCCAACAGAGCCGCGTCAGGCACGGCGAAGTTCATCGTCATCGCCTCCATCAATCCCTCGATGTCGGAGTGCGAGATGACTACCTGGCCCAGCTCCGGCTTCACCTCCTCCACGACGCCCGCGCCGGAATAGTTGCCCACCCGGTCGCGTCGGCAACCCGGCGAGCCGAGCGCGCAGAAGAGAATCCCGCCAATCGCCACGAGAGACACGGTTCCGCGTATGCCTGATCTTCCCAGGCGAAGGAAATCTCCTTGCCTCATCGCGCTTAGAAAGACATCTGCCAGGCCGCATTCAGCACCCAGCGGTTTCCGAGCTGCGGACCCTCGAGGTCTTGCCACAGCGGGAACATTGCCTCCAGCGCCAGGCGTTGGCCCGTACAGCACGGCAGCCGCAAGTTGATCCCGGGACCGAGGTCGATGCGCTGGCCACTCTGCTTCCAAGCATCCTGAGTCGGAGATGTGAAGGGCTTTGCCAGTCGCGCGTCAGAACCCAGGGTGCTGCCCTGGCGATTCCAGCCGGCGCGCAACGAGGCACTGAGCCAATCTGCCAAACTCCAGCCGAGCCAAGCCGTCGCGTGCCACTCGGTACCGCGATTGTAGTCGCGCGCGTTGTCGTTCAGCGTGAAGAGCGCACGGAACTGCCCCCCCCACGAGAGGTCTCGCTTCCGGCCACTGTAGTTGAAGCCCGGCGACATCGTCCAGGATCCGGCCCCCAGCTGTAAGGGGTAGGGATCGAGTCCGCCGGCTCCCCTCTCGTCGATAGAACCGGTGGGCGCACCGATCATCAGCGTCACGCTCGAACTCTCCTCTCCCTTTCGCATGAAGGGGAGCATGAACCCGAAGCTCAGGTCACCGACGCCACCCGAGTGCAGATCCGGAACTAGGGGGCCGCCGACAGACGTCGACTGTTCATCAATGGAATGCAGTGGCAAGCGAACGACCAGGGTAATTCGATCGTGGGGCGCCCAATCGAGCCCCAGGATGTGAGTCACCGTATCGCGCGTTTCTGGAACCGACTCATAGTCCCCAAAAGCCAGAGCCTCAGCGTCCGAGACGCGTTCGGACCCGATCCGATTCCCGCTCTGCCAGGTTCCGAGAAAGCGGTACGAGATCCGCCACTCATCGAGCGCCAGCGGTCGAAAACTGTCGACTCCGGCCGGCGCTTCCCCAGCTGCCGTGTCGGCAAAAGCGGCGCGCTCGGAATCCCCGTCAGCGGAGCCCTCTCTCGCGGGCATCGCGTTCGCCAGGCTGGCAGACACCAGCAACAATGAGAGCGGCGCAACGCGGAACCACGACGCGAGCACAGTGCCCCTCATCGAGACGCTCCGCTCAGATCTTCGGCGTAGCGCTGCTCGAGCCTCGCAAGGTCGGCGCGAAAGGTGCGCCGGATCGCCCGGTCCAGCTGAAGGTTGCGGAGATAGTCGTCGAGTAGCTCCACCAGCTTCTTTTCGCCGTGGCTGCGAGCCAGGTATTCGAAGAACCCGTAGGACTGCAGGTAGGCAAGGCGCGCAGCGCCGGGCGGAAGATGGGCGAGACTCGGCATGCTCAGATCGGCCAGCGAGAAGAGCGCCCCTGAAGAACTCGCGCGGGACAAGAACGCCCGCTGGTGCTCGTCGAGACGGCGCTTGCCCGCGGCCCTCGCCTCGAACCACTCGGAGAGCCCCTCGTTGAACCAGGCCGGAATCACGAGCGAGGGCGCCACCGAGTCGAGAGCGGCGTGGACGAGTTCATGGTGGAGAACACGAGCCAGCTGGTCGGTGATCGCAGTGCTTCCGCGAATGTGGATCGCGTCGCCATAGAACCCCGCCGCGGGGAAGCGAAACAGCCCGCTGTAGGTCGCGTCGAAGATACCGGGATCGTAGATCACCACCGTAACCGGGCGTTCGGGCCGCAGCCCGAGGAAGTGATCGAGCTGAACATACGCCTGTTCGAGGATCGCTAGCACTTGCTGTTCGAAGCGCCGCGAGCCGTGGAAGCCGGAACTGCGATCGATGTCGACATCCTGAAAGAGGATGAAGTGAGAGGAGGTTCGCTTCTCGAAGTGTCCGTCCGCGCCGCGGTCGCCTGCGTGCCCGGGCCAGGCGAACGCAAGGGACAGACAAAGTGCCGCCAGCGCCCCCCGTCGTTCCACATACCGCCGCTGCATCACCGGCTCGGGCTCCTCGTCCATGGTCGTTCGCGGCAGGTTTCCGCCCGGCACTCAACCCAGCGGGTAGCGAATCTCGCGCGATACCTCGTCGCACTTGACCAGGGCTTCCGGGGGAAGAGTCACACCCGCGGCGGCCAGCGTCTCATCGAGCTGATCCGGACTCGTGGCGCCGATGAGAGTGGAACCGACGAAGTCGCGAGAAAGCGTCCAAGCCGTCGCGAAGGTGACGATCGGGAGATCGCACTCCTGCGCAATCTTGCTGAAGCGCTCGGTAGACTCGAGCGATTGCTCGTTGATGAATCTCCGGGTCATCGCTTCGCCCCGCGCCGGGTCGGTCTTGTATCGAGTGAAGCGCGAACCCCGGGGCCAGGCGCCGCCGTTGTACTTGCCCGAGAGCACACCGGCTGCGATAGGGCTGTAGGGGAGCAGGCTGATCTTCTCGTCCCGACACACTTGCGCCAGCTCATCTTCGAAGCGGCGATTCAGCAGGCTGAAGTTGTTCTGGATCGTTTCGTAGCGAAGCGTCCCGTCGCGATCCGCCATCCACAGACTCTTCGTGAGTCCGTAGGCAGATTGGTTGCTACAACCGACGTAGCGAACCTTCCCCGCTTGCACGACGCGATCGAGGGCCTCCAGCGTCTCCTCAATGGGGAAGCCCGGGTCGGGCCAGTGAGTCTGGTAGAGGTCGATGTAGTCCGTACCCAATCTGCGCAGACTGTCATTGACCGCCGCTTCGACGTTGTGCCGGTCGAGGCTGCCCATGCCGGATCGGATCGGACCGAGAAACCAACCCCCGGACGGTCCCGCAATCTTCGTGGCCACGATAACGCTGTCACGCGACCTCCCCTTCAACCACTTGCCGCAGATTTCTTCACTCCGCCCGGCGTGCTTCTTGTCGGGCGGCACGGGATAAATCTCGGCGATGTCGAGAAAGTTGACCCCCGCCTCGCATGCCTTGTCCAAGATGGCGAGGCTGGTGGGCTCATCCGCCATGCTCCCGAAGGTCATCGTCCCCATGCCTATTTCGGAGACGCTGAGGCCGGTCTTGCCGAGCCGTCGCTGCTTCATGGTGGCTCCTCCGATCAGACGAAAGTGCTTGCGCGCGACGACACAGATTCGTGGCGACTGGCGACGTTCTCGGGCTCCGAAACCACCCTATTGCACCGTATCGTCGCAGAGCATCGGCCGATGCTCCGGAAGCTGCCGGGGTTGGATCGGGCGGCCGCTTGAGCCTAGCGTAGATGGGACTCGCCGCCGATCGCGCGCGAACTCCGCATGCTACTGCGCTTCATCCAGCGGTCGGCCAGGCAGCGCGAGTGGTGGGAAGCTAGAAGCCGAAGGTGAAGTAGCGGGCCGCAGCCTTCGCCGCTGCACGGATGAACTGCTTCGTTTCCTCGGTTGCCTTGCGAATTTTCGAGCGTTCGATCGCGGCCAGGTACTGGGGGCAAAGCCTTCGGTATCGGTTCTCGAGCCGAAGGATGTGCTCCTGCGTACTCGCCTGCCAAAGGTCGTCACCGCGACTGCGAGCGGTAGCTTCGACGTCGTAGTAGTGCGAGATCTGACTCGACATCTTGCGGCACCGGTTGCGAGATTCCGCAGCCAGCGGCGGCGCCAACACAATCAGTAGCCCGAGCGCGGCGACACACCCGCGACACCACACGCGGCGCGAGGCCAACCCGCTCACGGAAACGCTGCAACCACTCATTAGAGAGCCCCCTCAATAGGTCGCTCACCGAGCATCTCGGCACTCAACCTATCGGCAACATGCAGCGACCGATGAAGGCCCCCCGCGGGGCTGTGGCGGCGTCCTCAATACCTTCGTGTTCCCGTGGACTTAGAGGTCGGCCGCAATGTGGCCGGACT
>Ga0114950_10004262_pt1 | contig 11075 bp, 10 predicted proteins | sample N075metaG_FD_83503 | JGI IMG/M metagenome (GOLD analysis project Ga0114950, IMG submission 83503) | Deep subsurface microbial communities from Kermadec Trench to uncover new lineages of life (NeLLi) - N075 metaG | ecosystem: Environmental > Aquatic > Marine > Ocean trench > Sediment | place... | reverse complement strand
CGTCCCAGGCTGCTCCTTGTTGCCGTGGATCACGGCGTTGGTCACCGCCTCGCGCACCGCCGTGACCATCCAGTAGGTCTCGTCGGCGGAGAAGCCAACCTCTTCGATCAGGTGCTCCGAAAGCCAGTGCACCGAATCCAGGAACTCACGGCGGCTGCCGATCCGGAGTTTTACCGTACGAACCAGGCCGCCGTCAGGGTTGAATTCGGACTGGGGCTCGCTCATGCGCCTCTGCCTGTCCGCAGCCTACTGGACGGTGATGACGACTCTGCCGGTGCCGCTGTTGAGCGCCGTATCGGTCACTCTCACTACGATCGTATGCTCCCCCGCTGCCAACGCCATGGTGGTGAACTCTATCGCCTCGCGGCCGGCGTCCGGCAGCCCGTCGGCCGGCAGCACCGCGTGCCACTCACCACCGTCGACAGCGTACTCCATGGCGCGAATCAAACTCGTTGCGTCGTTGGCATCACCGGTGATCCGAACGACGCCGCTGTCGTCGACGGCCGAGAGATTATCGATCTGCGGCGCCGTGTTGTCGACAACAAACAGCTCGCTGCTGCGCCCACCCTCGAGCTCGGTGCCGGCGGGATTCGACGGCGCGTCGGTGGCCACCAAGCGGGTGCGATACAGCCCGTCCGGCACCGTGGTCGTGTCCCACAGGTACACGGCCGCCGAAATACCGGCGGTCGCCGGCTTCCAATCGGCCTCGCCCTCGCCTCTGTACAACAACGAAAAGGTCATCCGATCGCCGTTCGGGTCGGAAGCTTTCCAGGTGAACGTCTGCGAGCCCGGCAGGTAGTAAGCCTGCCCCAGGAAACTCGAACCCGTCGCCGGCGTCGGCGTACCGGTACGCCCCTGCTGGGCGGCAAGCGCCTGGCGCACCGGTGAGGGAATTCGTCCGATCGGCAGAGCGTCTTCGAAGCTGGTGTTCCGACGATAGATGACGCCGGCGGGGTGAACGGTGAACTCCTCGATCTCGGGCCGCAGGTTGCGCGGCACGTAGACCAGCTCGACCCACTGCAAGACCGGTGACCGGGCCGTATCCGTGGTCGCCAGCTCGGCCTTCCACTGGATGAAGCGCGCCGCCGGGCTGCCGATCGGGCTCCCGGAGGCGTCAGTGTACGGGCCGTCCCAATCGCTCCAGGTCTCGTCCGGATCGGCGGTGTTACCCGCGCGCGTGTAGAAGCGAACGCTGGTTCCAGCCGGCCACTCGCCGCGCCAGCGCAACCGGCCCCAGCGCGAGGTCGTCGCGGTGTCCTTCACTCGCGAGAGGTACTCACCCACGGCGTCGTACGACGCGCCGAGCCGATACACCCGGCCGAGGTTGCTGGTGCCGATGATGATGTCGCCGCCACGGCGGCGCAGAGCGGTAATCTGCGACGCGTCCACGTCGCGAAGAATCGTCGCGGCCGGGCCGGGGCCGACGTGGAAGAGCCGCCCCTCGCTCCCGGTTCCGACGATGACACCCGACGCGGCGGCCGCCATCGAATGCGGCGACTCCCCGGAGCTCCCCCACAACTGCTCGACCAGGCCATCGTCGTGCAGCAGATAGACCGCTCCCCGCAAGGAGTCGCCATTGCTGCCGCTGATCGCCGGCCCTTCGCTGTTCTCATCGTTGGCATCATCGGATCCGGCGGCGCTCTCGAGCGCCGAAAAGAAGACGCCTCTGCCGGTCGAGACGATCGCGGTGATTTGTTTCATCGGCGAATCAAAGAGCACAAAGACATCGCCGTCCGGCGCCAACCGATAAAGGTGCCCGTTGTCGGAGCTCCCGGCCAGGATATTGCCGGATGGGTCGATCGCCAGGCTGGTGATATGGGTCTCGTTGCTGTCGTACAACATCTCGCCGCTGCCGCCGGTGTCCACCCGGTAGATCATGCCGCCGTCGCCCGTGCCGGCGTACAACGTACCACCGCCGTCGAAGACCAGGCCCCACACGTACGGGGTTCCGGTGGCAAACCAAGGCTCCGATGCGGCAGCGGACGCGCCGTCGAGCGCCAAGCGCCAGATCGCCCCGCCGGGCGACACGGCGACGTAGAGATGATCGTCGGGACCTACGACCATGGCGTGCACCACGCCGTCGGCCTCGAAGAACAGATCGGCGCCGGCATCCGCCGCGCCGGCGGCGAAGCGGTAGACCCTCCCGTCGGTACCGGCGGCGACGTACACGCTGCCGTCGGCGGCCTCGTCAACGGCCCAGACAAAGGCCTCGCCCGTATCCCCGATCAGGCCGAGCTCGGGCGCAAGGCGGATCTCGCCCTCGGTATCGAGCGACACCGAGACCATCTCACCAGCGCGGAAATCATCGTAGCTCGACTGCACCCAGGTCATCGGACCGGTGGAGGCCGGGCCCACGAAGCCGGTGGCAACGATGCTCACCGAAGCGGCGCGAGCGATGCCCAACGGGCCGGTAGCCGCGATGTCCCCGGAGCCGGCCAGCACAAGGACAATGGCGGTGATGATCAGCAACCGGAAGCTTGCCTGGTTGGTCATCGGGACGGCACCTCGGCTCTCCCCATCGGCGACGTCAACGACGCCGCACGTTCAGCTCGATTCTGTGCTCTCCGGACACGACGTACTCGACCTGCTCGCTGCCCTCCGACAGAATCCTCTTGCGGATTTTCACCGTCTCGCCGCTGGTTTGATCGGCGCCCAAGACGTCGAGAATCGAAGGCGGCAGCGAGGGCATCGACCGGCCGCCGTAGAAAGCGCCCTCGTCCGGGCGCGCTAGCTGGTAGTAGATCCGATCGCTCGGCCGCGCCTCGTTCAACTGCCGGATGAGATCTTCGACGTTCTGCGGTGCGAGCTCGCCCTCCCGGAAGCTCGATTCCTCCGCCGCAACGACGACGGAATCGCCCACCAGGAGGCTGATCGGCCCAGGCTCCAGGTGGGCGGGAATGCGCAGCGCGATCTCGATCTCTACCTCCGGCTGTCGATAGGGCTCGAGCCAGACCACCAGTTTGATGTGCTCCCCGGGCCGCGGGTCGAGCCGATCGACCCACACTCGGGTGATCCGGGCGACGCGCCGGTCGTCGCGCATCGTGATGTCGAGATCGACGGCGCGAACGTCGATCGGCTCGAACGGATTGTCGTACAGGGACTCGTAGATCGACGTGATCGTCGCCGCCATCTGGAAAAACACCTGCGCCGACGACGAAAACAGGTTGCGGATCTCCACCGGCTCGTACCGCGGGTCGAGACGAAACTCACCGCTCACCTCGATGGCGCTGTCACCGGAAAGCGCGCCGACACTCGACAGCGCATTGGACAGACCCAGGAACAAGAAGGTCGGCGACAGCGTCTTGTCAGCGACCATCTCGTAGTTGAACTCCTCCACGAAGCCTTCGCCGTCGACCGACACGGTCACCGGCACCATGGGCGGGGCGGTGCCGAGGTGCCCCAGCACGCCGGCCTGCCGGTCCTGGCGGATCGAGCCGAGGATCTCGGTGCCGGACGCAGTGAGCTTCTGCGAGTCGGCGGCGCTCGGAACGACGACCAGCACCTCGGCGGCGGTCAGGGGAAAATCGACACTTCCCGCCTGCAAGAACGAGTGGCCGAAAGCCAGCAACCTGTCATCCTCAACCCAGGTCACGGTACCGGAGGCGTTGAACGTGATGTCGCCGCGCATCAACTGCACGGCGATCGCGCTTCCCGGCCGCAGCGGGCCCGACAGGGCCTCGCTCTGGGACGTACCGCCGAGCGACAGCTGCCATCCCATGGCCTCGAACAACGGGCTGATGCGGCGCAGCAACGCCGGATCGATGCCGCCGATCGATACCGGTGTGGCGATCGGGGTGATCCCGGCGCCTGCCAACGCCGGTCGCAACGGCGCCAGGTCGGCCGGACGCCCGCCGATCAGGTCGGCAGCGACCGCCAACATGGCGGCCCCGCCGGATTCGTTGCGCGTCCCCTCGGTGTCGTTGATGCGCAACATGCTCTCGATCGGTGTGACCCCGGCGATCGGCTCCTTGGGGAACGAGCCCATACGGTAGGAAACAGCACCGATCAGCTTGCCATCGACGTACACCGGGCTGCCGCTCATTCCGGCCGCCACGCCGGTCTCTTCAAGCCCCAATCCGGACAACCGCACGACGATCAACGACTGGCGCGGGAAGACGTTCTCGAGAATGCCGAGAACCTCGAAATCGAAGGCTTCGGGCTCCGTTCCCCGGACAACCGTAAGGCCGATGCCGCGCATACCGACGCGAACCTCCGACAGCGGCATGATCTCCGTCGACGACGGCGTCGTGGGAACCTGCTGCGCTTGGCCGAATGCTGCGGCGGACCACACCATCGCGCCGGCTACGAGCGCGGCGGCCACGACCGCGGTGGGCGCGATTGCGCCGAGGCGACGGGCGGTGCAACGGCCGCGGCGCACGCCGGGGCGGCTGCCTCGCCGGTTCGACACGTCGCAACAAGCCTGTTCGCGCATCGATTGACCGTACTACATCCGCTCCGGCAACGGGATTCCGAGCAAACCCAGAACCTCGCTGAAGCGCAGCCGGAAAGCGTGGGTCAGGAGAATCCGCAGGGCCCGCTTGGCGTCGTCTTCTTCCTGCAGGATCGGATAGCGGTGGTAGACGTGATTGAACGCCTGGGCGAGGCCGAAGGCGTACTTCGCCAGCGTCGAGATCTCCAGGTTGGCCACCGCCTGCGCGGCGACGCGCTCGAGCCGGATGAGCTGAACGACGAGGTTCCACAGCTCGGCGGCGTCCTCGCCTTCGAGCTCGGCAGCGAGCTGCTCAGGCCCGAGCGCCGCCCGCGCCTCGCTGACGACCTCCGCCTCGCTCTTGCCCCAGCGCTCTTCAATCTTGTCAAAGATGCTACGCGCGCGGACCGCGGCGTACTGGAGATACGGACCCGTCTCGCCCTCGAAGCTGAGGGCGTCATCGAGGTCGAAGGCGATCACGGTGTTGCGGGAGAATTTGAGCAGGAAGTAGCGCACGGCGCCGACGGCGATCTGGCGACCGAGCTCGGCAACCTCGGCCGCATCGAGCTCGGGATTTCGCTCCGCGACCTCGGCCGCGCCGCGCTCCTGGAGCACGTCGAGAAGATCGTCGGCCTTGACGCCGTAGCCACGCCGCCCTGACATCTCGACGTATGCCTTGCGCTGATCTTGTGGCGCCACCGGAATGCCTAAAGTCTCGGCGGTACGCGGCGTCAGAGCCACCATCTCGTAGGCGAAGTGGGTGTGCGAGACCTCGACGGGCGAGTCCTTGCTGACGGCCGCGAGGGCCACGCTGACGATCTGTTGCAGATAAGACTGGCGCACGTCGATGACGTTGAACCCCGAGGTGGCGCCACCGAAGCCGCCGGGTGCCGGGCCCGTGTTCGGCTGCCCGGGACGGGCACTCCGATAGGTGACGTGCTCACCCGGGCCCTCCACGAACGTCTCGTAGGCGAACACGTCGTCGAGCAAGCCGTACTTCCACATGTGGTAGGCGATGTCCTTGGCCACGTAGGTCGCCGTGCCGTTGGAGCGCACCAGCACCTTGTCGGGCTCCTCGAGATCCTCGAAGCCGGGGAGCCCCTCGAGGCGCATCATCCAGCAGCCCTCGTGCTTGCCGTCCTCGGCGAAGTACACCCGATCGCTGGCACGCAGTCGCTCCAGCGCCGCAGCCCAGAGGTCGAGGGCGACGACGTCGCCCTCGCGAACCAGGAGGTCGTAACGGATGCCGAGGCGCTCCATCGTGGCGATGTGGCAACGGCTGATGCGCTCGGAGACGACGGTGGCGACCTCCGCCTCGACGCCGCTGTCGTGCTCGAGCGCCAGCAAGACGTCACGCCGCCGCTCCTTCAGGCCCTCGTCGTTCTCGAGAAGCTCCGTGACCTCGGCATAGAGATCCCAGCAGGCATAGTCGAACGGCTCCGGCAGGGCGGCGACGGCGTCGGCGTCGAGGCCACGGACGTCGGTAAAACCGAGCACGACGTCGGCGACCTGAACGCCGGTGTCGTCGATATAGTTCTGCACCTCGACCCGAATCCCCTGATCGCGAAGCACGCGCGCCAGCGTGTCGCCGAGGCACGCATTGCGGAGGTGGCCGATGTGCGCCGCCTTGTTGGGGTTGATGCTGGTGTGCTCGACGATCTCCTTAATGTCGGCACCTGAGGGCAGCGGCTGTTCTCCGGACGTCCCCCCCCCCGGTCCGCCGGACCCATCTCCCGGTCCGGCCGAGCTGTCTCCCGGTTCATCAACTCCACCGCCCGGTTCGTCAGATCCAACCCCCAGCCCGTCGAGGATCTGGTCCAGTACCCAGGCGCGGTCAAAAAAAGCGTTCAGATACCCGGGACCGGCGATTTGCCAGCGGCTCACGCCGGGCGTCGGGTGCGCTTCCAACCATTCGAGCAGCTCCTCGGCAAGCTGTCGCGGCGGCCGACCGAGACGACGGCCAAGCTCGAGCGCGGCGGGGATCGCCAGGTCGCCGAACTCCGGCCGCGGTGGATCTTCGACCGCGGGAACGTCGATCGTCTCGCCGGTCACCGCCGCGACGGCATCGACCACCGCCCCGGCAACGACCCGTCGGAGGTCGGCGATCACACGTCCGCCTCGGTGAAAGGGAGCTTGCCTCGAACGTGAAAGCTGCGGCGGTGAAACTCGCTGGGCCCGCGATCGGCGAGGGCGCGGCGGTGCTCTATGGTCCCGTACCCCATGTTGTGGTCCAGGCCGTAGCCGCGGACGCGGCGTGCGTAGCCGACCAGCAGGGTATCTCGGGCCACCTTGGCGAGAACCGACGCGGCCGCGATCGAGAAGCAGCGGGCGTCGCCGTGTACCAAGGATGTCTGCGGGATCTGCACGTCAAGCTCCATACGACCATCGATCAGGAGGTAATCGGGTGGTTTCCGCAGGCCGCGCACCGCGCGCAGCATCGCCACCCGTGTCGCCTGAAGAATATTGAGGCGGTCGATCTCGATCGCCGAGGCGATGCCGATCGACCAATCGTCGAGGTCCTCGACCAGGGCCTCGAAACACTCGCGGCGCTGCCGCGCGGTGAGTTTCTTGGAGTCGTCAACGCCGACGGTCCGGCGTAACGGATCGACGACGGCCGCAGCCGCGACCACGGGACCGAAAAGCGACCCGCGACCCGCCTCGTCAAGCCCGGCGATCCGACCCCGGCCGGACTGCCTCAGTTCCTGCTCGAAAGGCTCTATCGGATTCGCTTCTCCTTGATGCGGGCAGCCTTGCCGCGGCGAGTCCGCAGGTAATAAAGCTTGGCCCGGCGAACCTTACCCATCCGGGTCACTTCGATCTTCTCGACGTTGGGCGAGTGCAAGGGGAAGATGCGCTCGACCCCGACGCCGTACGAGATCTTGCGCACTGTGAAGCTGGCGTTGGTGCGGCTGCCGCGGCGCGCAATCACCACACCTTCGAACACCTGGATGCGCTGCTTGTCCCCTTCGACGACCCGTAGGTGCACCTTGACGGTATCGCCGGGGTTGAAGGCGGGAATGTCTTGCTTCTCCCACCGGCTCTCGATCATCTTCATGACGTCCACGATAACTACTCCCTCGTTTCGTTTTCTAAAAACGCTCGATCTTGTTCGGATAGCGTCCGATCGGCAAGAAGGTCGGGCCGTTTGCGAGCCGTCGCCAGCAACGCCTGCTGCCGTCGCCACGCGGCGATCGCCTGGTGGTTTCCCGACCGCAGAACCTCGGGAGCTGAATACCCCCGAAATTCGGCCGGACGCGTGTACTGAGGATAGTCCAAAAGCCCCCCGGAAAACGAGTCTCGTGCCGCCGCTTCGGCATCGCCAAGGGCTCCTGATTGCAACCTCGTCATCGCCTCGACGACGACCATGGCCGGTAATTCGCCGCCGGTCAGGACATAGTCGCCGATCGACAGCTCGAAATCGACCAGGTGCTCGCGCACCCGCTCGTCTACGCCTTCATAGCGACCGCACAGCAATGTCAGCTGCGTCAGGGCGCCGAGCTCCTCGGCCTTCGGCTGCCGGAAGGGCTCTCCCTGGGGAGACATCAGGACCACCGGCCCGGCCTCGATCCCGTCGCCGGCAAGCTCGGCGGCAACCGCCTCGACGGCCGCGAACAGCGGCTCCGGCTTGAGCACCATCCCGCCACCCCCGCCGAACGGCTCATCGTCGACTTGGCGGTGGGGCGGAGGTGCGAAATCGCGCAGATCATGGACCCGCAGGACGAGCAAGCCCCGGTCGATGGCGCGCCCGATGATGCCGTCGCCGAGCGGCCCGGGAAACAACCCCGGGAAGATCGTGATGACGTCTACCCTCATGTCACTTACGCCTTCGTCACTTCTGCCAGACCGGGCGGCGGGTCGATCACCACCCGCCGCGCCTCTATATCGACTTCTTTCAGCAGTGGCTCGACCATCGGCACCAGGCTGCGCTCGCCGTCCTGTTCGATTTCGAGCCAGTCTTGCGGGCCACCCACGACGCCGACGATCTCGCCGAGATCGGCGCCCGCCGGATCCTCGACCCGGCAACCGATCAGGTCGTGAACGTAGTAACGTCCGCCCGCCAGCTCGGGCAGGTCCGCAGCCGCCACGGCGATCTCTTCACCGCGCAACGCTTCGGCCGCGTCTCGATCACCGACGCCGCCGAGCCGCACGACCCATCGGCTGCCATGAACACGAGATTCGGCCACCTCGCGCCAGCTTCCTGCCAGCCACAGGCGTGTTCCCGGCTCGAACTGCACGGACCCGGAATCAGCGGCGACGATGACGACCTCGCCGGCAAGCCCGTGCGGCCGCACGACGCGGCCGACAACCGCCGGATCCGACGGCGCTGGTCGGGCGGGAGCGCCGGCCACGAGCCTACTCGAGGATTTCCAGCAAAACGCGCTTGTTGTCCTTTGAACCGGCGGTTCCCAGCAAGGTGCGTATGGCGCGGGCGGTGCGACCCTGCTTGCCGATCACTTTTCCCAGGTCATCCGGGTCGACGCGCAACTCGACGACCGTCGTCTGTTCTCCTTCGACGACGCTGACCTGCACCTCGTCGGGATTGTCGACAAGCGCTCTGGCGATGTTACGGACTAGATCCTCGATCAACATGCAACAGCTCCCCTGTTGGCGATTTCGTGAGTGTGTGCGGGGGACCCGGAGCCTCAGCCGACCCCGGTGTGGGACGCACCGTCTGCGGTGCGTCTCGGGCTATTCCTTGGCTTGTTCGTCGTCCTCCTCGGCGACAGCGGTTTCGCCGGCCGGCTCGTCGGTCGTCGCTTCGGCTTCTTCTCCACCGGCGTCCTCAGCCGGTGTCGCCTCGGCCTCTACCTCGGGCTCGGGCGGCGGCGCGGCGGCGCGGGTCTTGGCCTGCTTGGCGGCCTCCCGCCGGCGCGACGGCGCCACCGGATGTTCGCTCTCCAGCACGCCCGACTCGACCTTCCTCATCAGGCTCTTGACCGTATCGGACGGCTGCGCGCCCTTCTTGATCCACGCCTTCGTCTTGTCGACGTCGAGGACGACCTTGGCCGGCTCGTAACGCGGGTGGTAATGACCCAGAATCTCGATAAAGGCACCGTCGCGCGCCGCCCGGCTGTCGGTTACGACGACCCGGTAGTGCGCGTCCTTCTTCGCTCCTGTTCTACGTAGATGAATCGAAAGCACGCTCTGTCTCCTCCTCGTGAAACGTTAGCTGGCGCCCGGACACGAAACGACGGTCCCTCATGGACCGAAACCCGCGCTCCGCATCATGCCGAGCGGGTTGCCCCGCTGGCGGCCGAGCTTCTTCATCAGCTTTCGGGCTGTGTTGAATTGTTTGAGCAACTGGTTGACGTCTTGCACGCGGGTACCGCTGCCTTTGGCGATGCGGCGGCGGCGCGACCCGTCGATGGTGTGTGAATGGCTGCGCTCCTGGGCCGTCATCGAATCGATGATGGCGCTGAAGCGGCGCATGTCGTCCTGCGCCGGAGCCAGGGCATTGCTGTCGATCCCCCGCCCCATCGGCAACATCTCGAGGAGCTTCGATATTGAGCCGATCTTGTTCATCTGCCGCATCTGCTGGCGAAAGTCCTCCAACGTGAAGGTCGCCTCGCGCAGGCGCTTCTCCATGCCCGCGGCCGTCTCGACATCCACGGCCTCCTGCGCTTTTTCGATCAGCGTCAGGATGTCCCCCATGCCGAGGATGCGCGAGGCGATACGGTCGGGGTGGAACGGCTCGAGATCTTCGTAGCGCTCGCCGACGCCGACGTAGAGCACCGGCAAGCCGGTCACCGCGACGATCGACATCGCCACGCCGCCGCGGGCGTCGCCGTCGAGCTTGGTGAGCACCGTGCCGGTGAGCGGCAAACGGTCGTTAAACACGCTCACGGTGTTGACCGCGTCCTGCCCGGCGAGGGAGTCCGCGACGTAGACGACGTCGCCGGGGCTCAGGGCTTCGACCAGCGCGGCGGCCTCGTCCATCATCGGTCCGTCGACGTGCAGCCGACCCGCGGTGTCGAGGACGAGGACGTCGTGGCCGTTGACCCGTGCCGCCTCCACCGCCTGCCGCGCCAGATCGATAGCGTCGTCGCCGTCGCCGTCGAAGGCCGGGAGCGAGGCGCTCGCCGCCATCTGGGCGAGCTGCTCGCGCGCCGCCGGACGATGAACGTCAACCGAGGCGAGCAACGGCGAGTGGCCGCTGCGCCGTAGCTGGTGACCCAACTTGGCCGCGGTCGTCGTCTTGCCGGCACCCTGCAGGCCAACGAGCATGACGACATGGGGCGCACCGCCCTCGAGCCGCAGCGCAACCCGGGCGCCGCCGAGCAACTTCACCATCTCCTCGTGAACAACCTTGACGACCTGCTGGCCGGGGCTCAGCGAGTCGAGCACCTCCTGCCCCTGGGCGCGCTCGCGAACGGCCGCGAGGAAGTCCTTGACGACGCCGAAGTTAACGTCGGCTTCGAGCAACGCCATGCGCAAGTCGCGCAGCGCTTCGCCGAGGCTCTCCTCGTCGACGCGCACCACGCCCCGCATCATGCTCAGCGTCGTCTGCAGGCGTTGGCTGATCTGCTCGAACATGTCGTCTTTCGGCGCCGGCGCCCGGGTCAGACCGACTTCAGGTCGTGCCCGAGCTTCCGTTTCTTGGTCTCGAGATAGCGGCGTGTTGTTTCGGTCGGCTCGATCTCGATGG
>Ga0114950_10004256_pt1 | contig 11083 bp, 7 predicted proteins | sample N075metaG_FD_83503 | JGI IMG/M metagenome (GOLD analysis project Ga0114950, IMG submission 83503) | Deep subsurface microbial communities from Kermadec Trench to uncover new lineages of life (NeLLi) - N075 metaG | ecosystem: Environmental > Aquatic > Marine > Ocean trench > Sediment | place... | reverse complement strand
GTTCGCGCATGCTTCTTCGCCCCGGGTTCATTGAGCTGTGCCGGTCGGCACGCCTGGGATTCAGTCCTCTCTGTCATGTGAGTCGGCCATCACCCTCGAGCACGAGAAGCTGGAGGTCCTGGCCTCGATGCTCGACTGGCATTTCACTCCCGGAGGTGTCGAACGCTGGTGACTGCCGCGGCAAGATCTGGTTGTCTCAGACGGCCACGCATGCTGCAACAGACTGATACATAAGCACTTGCTGTTCAACAGGTCTGCCCAAGAGTGCGGGGCGCTCCGGTCACGAGCGTGACGCGGTTGTATAATCCTCTACCGAATGGCGGTGCCGACAACCATCCCACGGTCGAAGCACACTCTGTCCCGCCGGCACATCGACAACGACGCCCTCACGGTCATCCACCGGCTCCAGCGGTACGACTTCGAGACCTACCTCGTTGGTGGCGGCGTCCGTGACCTGCTGCTGGACCGGCGGCCGAAGGACTTCGACCTCGGGACCTCCGCGCATCCGCAGCAGATCAAGCGGCTGTTCCGGAATTGCTGGATCATCGGACGGCGGTTCCGGCTGGCGCACATCAAGTTCGGGGAGAAGACCCTCGAGGTGGCCACCTTCCGCAAGCAGGTGCTGCCGGAAACCGACACCGAGCGCGCGGCGCGTGAGGCGGAGCGCGAGCGGGCCAAGCGCAACGCGGCCGCGGCCGGCGACGGGCACCCCCGGACACGCCGGGTCATCCCACGCGACAACACCTTCGGCACCGCCGAAGAGGATGCCTTCCGGCGGGACTTCACGATCAACGCGCTGTTCTACGACGCCTCGACCCGCTCGATCCTCGACTACGTCGACGGCATGCGGGACATCGGGAGCCGCACCATCCGGAGCATCGGCGACCCCAACGAGCGCTTTATCGAGGACCCGGTCCGGATGCTGCGCGCGGTGGTGCTGGCGGCGCGGCTCGACCTGTCGATCGACCCGGCGGTGAGCGCGGCGATCCGCCGGCATCGGGGGGAGATCGTCCACAGCGCACCGGCGCGTCTGGTGGAGGAGCTCTACAAGATCGCGCGAAGCGGCGCCTCGGAGCGGATCATCCGCGACCTGGGCGACACGGGGCTGCTGAAGTTCATTGCGCCGGAGCTCGACCGCGCCCGCTCGGACGCCTTGTGGAAATCGCTGGGGGCACTCGACCGCTACCGGCGCCGGTTCGACGACAGTCCGTCCACACTCGGCAACGCCATCCTGCTGGGCAGCATCGTATCGCCCTTTGCCACCATCGAGCGGCCGCGGCGCCGGGCGGCCCAGGAGCCGCTTGCCAAACGCCCCCTCGAGGTCTCCATGGGCCTCCTCCCGATCGCGCGACGCGACCTGGAGCGGCTGCGTCAGATACTCGACCTGCAGCGCCGTCTGGCGGACGCTCACGTGTCGCCGCGGGCCAAACAGGCCCTCATGCACCGGTCGGCGTTCGCCGACGCGCTCACCTGGATGGAGATTCACGGGCAGACACCGGAGCTGGTCGCGCACTGGCAGAGCGAGGCCAGCAGCGCGACATCGTGCCCCGGCGAGGAACAGCCTAGGCCCCGCCGGCGTCGCCGGCGGCGACGGAGGCGACGCGGGCCGGAACCGGATGAGCGAGGACCGGAGAACGGGGACGGGAGGCCTCGAGACTAACCTGGACGGGGAACTAGCAGCCGGTGGTGAAAGCCCCGCTGCATTCGAACGGCACTGCATCCCGGCTGCCGGCGTTGCGTCTCGGTCGAATACAGGCTGGTATTCTCCCTCGGCGCGCCTTGTACCGGCCGTGCGCGGCATTGCCACGACGGTTCTCGGTGCGACGCGGGGTGTCACCACGGACTGCTCGACTCCTTGAACAACGTGTAGCGCAGGCCTCAAGGCCTCCGAGGCGAGGCACACACCGCGGCGGCGTCCCCCGACGCGGCACAGCCACGGCCCCGCCGTCGGCGCCGGCGACGCCGACCGGGAGCGGGAGAGCGGGGACAGGAGGGCGGGGGCCAGGGGCCGGGGTCCGGCGACTGATCGACGTGGTGCCTGAATCAGGCCGTGTTCTAGCTCTAGCCGAGCAGTTCCCCCCTCACCCCGAAGAACGACACCCCGACACCGACCAGGGTGAGCACAATCAGTGCAAGCGAGGTCAGCATCACCCAGCTGCTGTCCTGACGGTCGTCGTCGAGACTCATGAGCTGGGCGGCGCTCCAGCCGGCAGCGAACCCGCCGCCGTGGGCCCAGTTGTTGATCCCCGGCATGATGAATCCGAAGACCGCGAACATGATCGCGTACCCCCACAGCTGCCGGGTCATTGCCGAGCTGCCACGACGCCGCCCGTAGACGATAAGCGCCGCCAGCAGTCCGAAAATGCCGCCGGAGGCGCCGATCGTCGGCGCGCCGGTCATCAGGTTCGATGCCAGAAAACCACCCACTCCCGCGATATTGAAGATCAGGAACGCGCGGCCCGGACCGTAGACCTCGGTCACTCCAGGACCAAGGTTCCGAATCCAATAGACGTTGAACCCGATGTGCAGGAGGCTGCCGTGCAGATACATCGCCGTCAGCAGGGTCAACCACCACCCTTGCGCCCAGGCGAACCCTCCCGTCATCCCGAGCTGGTAGAGGGCGATGGAGCCAGGAGACAGAATCGAGAACAGGCCTCCCCCAATGATATCTTCGCCGCCGGCCACGCTCATCAACAGCGCCACCGCATACAGGGTCGCGCACGCGCCGCCGACGAGGGTGAACAGGTCGAGCCGGCCGCCGAGCGCGCGGCGCAGCACCGTCGCCCACCCGAACAGCCCCGGCCGCCACGCGCCGCAGAACGGGCACTTCTCCTCGTTCACGCCCACCAGCCGGCCGCACTGGGGACAGACGACGGAGCCCTGAACCTGTCTCACGAGCCCTCAGAGGCGCTGAAGTACACGGCGAAGCACCGGCTTCTCCTGTCTCCTGCCTCCTCCCTCCTGTCTCCTTGGGGGCTCTCTAGAGAGACCGATCGCTTTGCTCGATGATCTTGTAGGGTTCTGCGAGCTTGAGCCACGTCAGCAGCCTGATCACCGGCCATGCCGGGTCGAACTCGCTCGACCGCAGGCTGAACTTCGGGCTGCGCGGAAACCCGTGGTGATTGTTGTGCAATCCTTCGCCGCCGGTCAGCAACGCCAGCGTCCGGATGTTCATCGCGGTGTTCTTGAAGTTCTTGTAGCCGGCGTGGTGACAAAGACCGTTGATGGATGGCGACAGCACGAACATGTACATGACCGCGTGGATCAGCGCCGCCAGGAGCCCCCACCCAACACCGAGCAGGAGACACAAGAGGGCAGTGCCGATCGACACACCGATCAAGCCGTGGTCGAACAGCAACCGATCCCAGCGATCGGGCTTGAGATCGCCGGCGTATTTCTCGACCACCTCCGGCTTGCGTGCCTCCTTGCGGTAGAGAAACACGTTCCCGAGCTGCACCGACCAGAACCCCTCCAGGAGTGGGCTGTGCGGATCCCCCTCCTCGTCGGTGAAGGCGTGGTGCTTGCGGTGCACGGCGACCCATTCACGGGGCACGAGGCCGATGGTCATCCAGATCACGAACCGGAACAAGAACTCGACGACCGGGTGCAGGACGAGCGCGCGGTGGGTGACGCTGCGGTGCAGGTAGATGGTGGTGGCGAAAGTGGCGGCCTGCGTCACGGCCGACGAGAGAAGCAACATCACGATCACAGTTGTCAGCACATCAGTCCTCCGACGCCGCCGAGGCAGCCTGGTGCACCACGACCAAGCCCCGAACAGCTAGATATCTTTAACGGTACCACAAGGCTCGACATCTCCGAAGGGTGATGTCGTAACATTTGAAGAAAGTTTTCATCACACGGGGAGATGTCTAGCTCCGCGTAGCGGGGCTGAGAGACAAGCGTCTGCTCGCGATGCCGCGCCGACCATTGTCTGGGCGGTTCGAGGGCACAGCTTCGCTAGCGCGAGCAGCCCGTGGTGAGAGTCCCGCTGCGTTTCTCACCACGGGCTGCTCGCCTCACCCGTGGACCCGTTCGAACTCCGCCATGAACTCGACGAGCGCCGCCACGCCCGCTTCGGGAAACGCGTTGTAGATCGAGGCGCGTTCCCCCCCAACCGACCGGTGCCCCTTCAAACCGCAGAACCCCGCCTCGGCCGCCTGGGTCACGAACCGCTGGTCGAGCTCCTCGGTGGGCAACCGGAACGTCACGTTCATCAGCGAACGGCTGTCGGGCTGCGCGGTGCCACGATAGAACCCGCTCCGGTCGATTGCGTCGTAGAGCAGCCCCGCCTTCCGCCGGTTGCGTGCCTCCATCTCGGTCAGCCCACCGTTGTCGAGCAGCCAGCGCATGACCAGTCCACAGAGATAGATGGCGAACACCGGCGGTGTGTTGTAGCGCGAGCCGTGTGTGGCAGCGACCGCGTAGCGCAGCATCGTGGGCAGCGTGTCCGGCCCACGCTCGGCGAGGTCGGTGCGGACGATGACGAGGGTGACACCCGCCGGTCCCAGGTTCTTCTGCGCCCCACCGTAAATGAGCCCGTGCCGGCTCACATCGATCGGGCGGCAGAGCAGATCAGATGACGCGTCGACCACCAGCGGGGTGTCACCCACCTCGGGCATGACGGGCCACTGCGTTCCGACGATCGTGTTGTTGGAGGTCACGTGGACATACGCGCTGTCCGGAATCAGACGCAGCTCGTCGGGGGCCGGCACCCGCGTGAACGCCTCGTCCTCAGTCGTCGCGCAGATGTTCACCCGTCCAAACTTCGCCGCCTCGCTCGCCGCCTTCTTCGCCCAGCTGCCAGTCAGCGTGTAGTCGGCCACGCCGTCCGCACCGAGCAGGTTCAGCGGCACCATGGCGAACTGCTGGCTGGCGCCCCCTTGCAGGAAGAGCACATGATAGTTGTCGGGCACGCCGGCCAGGGTGCGCAGGTCCGCCTCGGCCTGCTCGAGGATCCGGTCGAACGTCGCCGACCGGTGACTGATCTCGAGCACCGACATGCCGACCCCGGGCAGGGCCAGCAGATCGCGCTGCGCCTCTTCGAGAACAGGCTCCGGCAGCACCGCCGGTCCGGCACCGAAGTTGAACACGCGATGGATGGGAGTAGACGACATGCCAGAGTCCTCCCGTAGAAGTCAGAAGTCAGACGGGGCCGCGCAGGCGCGGCCTGCAAGTGACGTCACGCCTCCCCTCGCTTCTGCCGTCCGACTTCTCCGTTCTGAATTCTCTTCTGACTTCTGCCTTCTGACTTCTTCAGTATCAGATCAAATGCGTCAACAACCCGTCACGAAGCTTGGGCTCGAACCAGGTCGATTTGGGCGGCATCATCGCTCCGGCGTCGGCGATCGCCAGCAGCTCCGGAACCGTGACCGCCGCCAGTGAGAAGGCGACCGCCGCCTGGCCCGAGTCGACCAGCCGCTCGAGCTCCGCCGTGCCGCGCACCCCACCCACGAAGCGCACGCGCGGGTCGGTGCGGATGTCGGCCACCTCCAGCACCGGTCCCAGGAGCCGCTCCTGCAAGACCGACACATCCAGCGAGGCCACCGGGTCCCGTCCGGTGCCGGGCTCACTCCCTGACAGCCCAACCCGATACCAGCGCCCGCCGACGTACATCGCGGCCGCTCCCTTTTCTGGCGTGGTCTGGGACGTCGGCTCGACGGGAAACCGCCCGAAGACCGTCCGCAGAAACTGTTCCGGTGTGGCGCCGGCCAGACTCGACAGCGTGCGGTTGTAGGGAAGGATCCGGGTCTGACGATCTGGAAACGCGACCGCCAGGAAGAAATCCCGCTCGGCCGACCCGGCGTTGCCGGTCGTGCTCCGGCCGAGCGCCCGACGCGCGCGGGCGGCGCTCGCTGCGCGGTGATGGCCATCGGCGATGTAGAGCGTCGGCACGGCGGCGAACCCGCCGACCAGACGCGTGGTCTGCTCCTCCGTCGCCCGCCAGACGGTGTGGCGGACCCCGTCCGGCGCCTCAAAATCGAACAGCGACTCGTTTCGGCAGACCCCCTCGATCGACGTGTCGATGACCGGCGCCTGCCGGTAGGTGAGGAAGACGACGCCGGTCTGCGCCTCGATCGCCACCATATGCCGCGTGCGGTCGTCCTCCTTGTCGGGCCGGGTCCGCTCGTGTTTCTTGATCGCGCCGCATTCGTACTCGTCGAGCGAGTAGCAGCCGGCCAACCCTGTCTGAACATGGTCCCCGTCACGCAGGCGGTAGACATAGAGTGCCGGATCGGTCTCGACCACCAGCGGCGCGGCGCGACGCACTCTAGCCAGATTCGCCCGGGCGGTCTCGTAGACGATCGGGTCGTGCGGATCGGTTCCCGGAGCCAGATCGATCTCCGGTCGCGTCACGTGTAGAAAGCTGAGCGGCGCGTCGGCGGCGAGCGCCCGTGCCTCCTCGGTGCTGACGACGTCGTAGGGGACGGCGGCCACGGCCGCGGCTGCACGCGGTTCCGGGCGAAGCGCGCGAAACGGACAGACAACAGCCATCAGGACGTTGGGTTGCGGGTTGGAAGGACCGGGTGGCCGCGCCCCCGTCTGCAGACGGGGGCGTCAGCCCCACCGCTCACTGGATGCTCGCGCGGATCGGGTCGTCGCCGCGCCATGGCTGCCGACCGCTCAACAGGGCAAGCGCGCGGTCTCGAACCTCCCGGAAGGCGACCAGCTGATCCGGCGGCACCGGGTCGCCGGGTGGCAGTTTGCGATGCTCGATCAGCGGGTTGACGAACGTGCCGTTCTTCCGCATCCGGTAGTCGAGGTGCGGACCGGTCGCCAGACCGGTCGACCCAACGTAGCCGATCACCTGCCCCTGGATGACCCGCACGCCGGGACGCATCCCCCGGGCGAACCGCGACAGGTGCAGGTAGTAGGTCTCGTACCCGTTGGTGTGACGCAGCCGCACCATGTTGCCGGAGCTGCCGCTCGGGGCCGCCGACACGACCGTGCCGTTGGAGACCGCGATGACCCTGGTGCCGGTCGGCGCGCCGTAGTCCACTCCGAGATGGGCACGTACGGTACCGAGAATTGGGTGCATCCGGCGATACGAAAACCGCGAGGTGACTCGCGGCTCGAACGGGAGCGGCGACCGCAGGAACTGCCGCTTCATCGAGCGACCGTCGCCATCGAAATAGGACGGCGCCTCGCCCGGCACCTGAAATCTGAAGGCGTAGAGGTCCCGGCCGTCGTTGTGAAACGCGGCCGCCAGCACGTCGCCGTAGGTCACGTGGACCCGGTCGCGTACATACCGTTCGTAGAGCACGGCGAAACTGTCACCCAGCCGCAAGTCGTTGTTGAAGTCGATCTCGCCGCTGAACACGCCGGCCGTCGCGATCGCGATCTGGATGTCGCTGCCACCAGCGGCGATCGCGGCGAACAAAGAATTGTGCTCGCGGTCGATCTCCCCACGCATCGCGACCTGCTCGAGCTCCTTCTCGTAGTCCACGAGGACCGCCTCGAACATCGGGACCGGTCCAGGCTGGCTGACAACCTGCAGAAACTGATCCTCGTCGATGTGATACTCGAACCGCCGGAACCGCCCGTCCGGGCCGTAGACGAGCTTGTAGGAATGACCCGAGCGCAACCGCCGCGGGTCGAACACCGGGCGCATCGCCTCGACGAAGGCATACGCGACGTCGCCCGCCATGTCGTGCGAGGCGAGCAGACCCGCAAGCGTCGCGTTGCGCGGCACCTGGTCCTCGATCACCCGGGTATCCGGCGCGAGATAGAGATCGGGACCGGCCGTCGCCTCGGGCAGCGGTAGCTCCTCGAAGCCGCACCCGACCAGACCGAGTCCCAGGAAGATCAGCGAAACGATGCGCACACGACCGAGCATAAGCTTCGCAGTCTAACACACTCACAGGACACGACTTCCGCAGGTTGGCGCGCTCTCGAGCGCGAGCCCGGGCAGAACCGTAAAGGCGGTGTTATTTAAGTAGCACCTCGAGGCTGGCGTGCACCGAGGTCGATCCTGGCGCTCCATTCACTCGAGAAGTCAGAAGCCAGAAGGAAACCGGAGGCTGACGCAGCTTCTAGAAACGCCGCAGACCACACACGTTATTCTGCCTTCTGACTTCTGCCTTCCGACTTCGTCGTCGTCAAGCCAGCTCGATGTGGATCGGGGCGTCGTCTCCCCTCGGCTCGACCGTGCCGATGACGGCCGCCTGATCGTAGCCCTGCGCGTGCAGGTCATCCAGGCAGGCATCGGCCCGGTCCTCGGGGATACCCGCCAGCAGTCCACCGGCGGTCTGCGGGTCATACAGCAGCGGATACCGCGGGTCGAGCGCCGCCCGCTCGACATCGACCACCGCACGACGCAAGCGAACGTTGTGCGGATGCAACGAGCTGAGCAAACCGGCGGCGCTGGTCTCGAGCGCGCCGTCGAGCACCGGGACCGACTCCAGGACGAGACGCACGTCCACGCTCGACGCCCTGGTCATCTCGACCAGATGACCGAGCAGCCCGAATCCGGTGACGTCGGTGCAGGCGGTGGCCCCATGCCCTCGCAAGACGGCGGCGGCCGCACGACTCGACTGCCGCATCGACGCGATGGCGCCGGCGATCCACCGGCCCTTCGCGCGCATCCGCATCTCGGCGGCAAACAAGGTGCCGGTCCCGATTGCCTTTGTGAGGACGAGCCGGTCCCCGGGCCGCAGCCCGGTCTTCCGGAGCACCGCGCCGGGGTCGACCAGCCCGGTGAGCGAGAGCCCCAGCGCCAGCTCGGCGCCTTCGCTGGTGTGTCCGCCGACCAGCGCCGCGCCGGCGTCGTTGAGCACCGCGACCGCCCCGCTCAGCAGCTGCACGAGCGTGTCCTCGACCTTGGTGTCGAGCCCGAATGGGACGGTGGCGATTGCGAGCGCCGTCTGCGCCTCGGCCCCCATCGCGAAGATGTCACCCAGACAGTGGTTCGCGGTGATCTGCCCGAACACGAACGGGTCGTTCACGATCGCCCGGAACGCGTCCACGGTGCGCACCAGGGCCTTGCCAGGTGGGACCGTCACGACCGCGGCATCATCCGGCGCGTCCAGCCCGACGAGGACATCGTCACGCTGCACCGGCTGCAGCTGTTCCAGTACCCGGTCGAGTGGCGTGGCGCCAACCTTCGACCCGCAGCCACCACACCGCATCGCGGCGGTCGAGATCTCCCGCAGCACCTCGGGGGAGGCGAGCCCAGGCTCGACCGCCGGGCTCGAACCGGCGACCATCGCCGGCAGGTCGCGATACCGCGCCATGAACCGTCGGTCGATCCAGTCCTTCCAGCGCCAGATGATGGCCCCTTCGAACGACCACGGCCCACGCGAGCCAACGGCGTGACGACCGCCGGTCGACACCAGCGTCAGGAACCGGCGCTGGGGACGAAACGGCCGCGGTGACCGGCCGAGCAGCACGCGCCGCAGGTTGTCGGCCAGCGGCCGCGCCTGCCGCACCGCGAACACCCCCGCCTTCTCGCGCGGATGGTCGACGACCGCCGCGACATCCCCGGCCGCGAAGACGCCCGGGTGCGACGTGGACTGCAGGGTGTCGTCCACGCGGACGAACCCGCGCTCGTCGACGTCGAGCCCGGCCTCCCGCAGCCAGGGTGCGGCGCCGGCCTGTGTCACCCAGAGAATCTCATCGAGCCTCACCGTCGTACCATCGGCGCAGGTGATCTGCCCGTCCGACACCGACGTTACTGCCTGCCCCAAGTGCATCCGCACGCCGCGCTCGCGCAACGCCCGCTCGAGCCGCCGCCGCATCCCGCGGTTGTGCGTCGCCAGGATCGTCTCGCCGGCGCCGAAGAGATGGCACTCGGGGGTTTCGGTCCGGCCGAGCCCCTCCAGCATCCGGTGCAGCGCGTGTTGCACCGCCAGGACGAGCTCGACGCCACCCGCGCCCGCCCCGACCACCCCGATCCTGACCGGTCCACGCGCCGAGCCGACCCGGGCACGCAACCGCTCCCAACGCTCGACGAAGGTGCTGATCGGCTTGACCGGCACCACCACATCGGCGGCCCCCGGTACCTCACGCAGAGACGGCGTGGAGCCGATGTTGATCGACAACAGGTCGTAGGGCACCGGTGGACGGCCGTCGCAGATTACCTGCCGCCGATCCAGATCGAGCCCGACCACCGGTTGGTGATAGAGCCGGGCGCCGGCGAACCGGCTCAGGGGCGCGAGATCGATGTGCGCGTCGTCGAAGTCGTAGTGACCCGCTACCAGTCCGGGCAGCATGCCGGAGTAGGGGGTGTGGACGTCGCGTGTGATCAGCGTCAGCCGCACGCCGGCGACCGGGTGCATCCCGAACCGCTTGAGCACCCCGACATGGGTGTGCCCGCCGCCGATCAAGACCAGATCTTTGACGACGGGGACGCTGTTCTCCTTCATCCGGATGCTCGTGTCAGGACCCGTGCCACCGCACCAGCGAAGATCTCAGGCTCCCCCAGCAGACTGACGACGAGAAATGCCTCGCGGGGAAAATCGAAGAAGTAGCCCGGGTGCACGAGGACCCGGTCTCGCTCGATCAGGTCGATGACCAAGGCCTCCTCCGAGCGAATTGCCGGCACCTGGACTACAGCGTACCACCCCGCCTCGGCATGGAGGACCCCGCACGCGGGAAACTGTCGGACCAGGCTGCGCAGGGTCGCGTAGTTCGCCCGCACCCTCCGGCGGATCTGGTCGGCCACCGGCACCGTCCGCTCGAGTAGCGTCCCGACGGCGAGCTGTACCGGCATCGCGACCGAGAGATAGCTGTCGCAGACGAGCTCGAGCCGGGCGAGCGCGTGTCGCACCAGGGTCTCCGGTCCGCCCACGAGGATCCATCCCAACTTCACCTGCGGCAGCGCGGCCGACTTGGACAACCCACCGAGGGTGAACGTCAGCGCGTCGCGCTCCCCGACCAGGGCGCCGGACCGACCCGTCTGCGGCTCCTCCAGCGGGTAGCTGTCGAACACCTCGTCGCTGATGATCGCCAGCTCGTGTCGAGCGGCGGTCTCGCGCACGACGTCCAGCTCATCCGGACGAACGAACGACCCGGTGGGGTTGTTGGGGTTGACCAGCAGGATGGCCCGCACCCGCGGCTCGACGGCGCGGCGAAGGCTGTCGAGGTT
>Ga0114950_10004255_pt1 | contig 11084 bp, 10 predicted proteins | sample N075metaG_FD_83503 | JGI IMG/M metagenome (GOLD analysis project Ga0114950, IMG submission 83503) | Deep subsurface microbial communities from Kermadec Trench to uncover new lineages of life (NeLLi) - N075 metaG | ecosystem: Environmental > Aquatic > Marine > Ocean trench > Sediment | place... | reverse complement strand
GTCAATGACCGGCAGCGAAACCTTCTTGCGATGCGCGTAATCGAGTACTATGGTACCGACTTGTCAGACCGCAAAGTGGCCGTTTGGGGCCTCTCGTTTAAACCGAACACCGATGACGTTCGTGAGGCGCCGGCGCTCGTCATAATCGACCGGTTGCTGAGTCACGGGGCTGAGGTATCGGTCTTTGATCCCGAGGCCGTGCAGGGTGTGCGTAATAAAATTGGCGATCGCGTTGAATACGCTCGTGATGCTTACTCGGCACTCAGGGAGGCCGATGTTCTGCTGATTTGCACCGAATGGAATGAATTCAGACGACCCGACTTCGAACGGATGCGCGAGGTTATGTCCAACCCGGTGATTTTTGACGGTCGAAACCTGTACAATCCGCAGGAGGTGGCCTCTTTCGGCTTCCATTACGAGAGCATCGGGAGGCCCTCATTCGAGCCGTCTGCGGTGACAAATCCCGACATGAAGGAGGACGCTTGATGCCACGGCTTCGAACCGTCGTCACCGGTGGCGCCGGGTTCATAGGTTCTCACCTCTGCGACCGGTTCATCGAGAACGACCACGACGTGGTCTGCATCGATAATCTTGTCACGGGCAGTTCCGAGAACGTCGCTCACCTGTTCGGCCACCCCAGGTTCAGTTTCATACGGCACGACGTCTCTACCTACGTGTATGTCGCGGGAAAGGTGGATCAAATCCTCCATTTCGCCAGTCCGGCATCGCCGCTCGACTACCTCAAGCTCCCGATTCAAACGCTCAAGGTCGGGGCGCTGGGAACACACAATCTTTTGGGATTGGCCAAAGCGAAGGGGGCCCGATTCCTGCTCGCGTCCACCAGCGAAGTGTACGGTGACCCGCTTGTCCATCCGCAGACGGAGGACTACTGGGGCAATGTCAATCCCGTCGGTGTGCGCGGGGTTTACGACGAAGCGAAACGGTTCGCTGAGGCCATGACCATGGCCTACCACCGGTACCATAACGTGGATACTCGGATCGTTAGGATTTTCAACACCTACGGGCCCCGAATGAGGATGAAAGATGGTCGTGCACTACCTGCCTTCATGAACCAGGCCCTCGAAGGAAAGCCGCTCACTGTGTTTGGCGACGGATCACAGACCCGATCCTTCTGTTACGTGGATGATCTGGTCGAGGGTATCGTCAGATTGTTGGACAAAGGCACGCACGAGCCGGTCAACCTCGGAAATCCGGACGAAATTTCGATCCACGATACGGCCAGGGAGGTGATCCGGATTACAGGAAGCGGCAGCGATATAGTGAACAGACCGTTGCCTGAAGACGACCCGAAGGTGCGGAAGCCGGACATTACGAGGGCAATGACCGAGCTCGGATGGTCGCCGACGGTTTCACGAGCCGATGGATTCCGCCTGACACTCGAGTTTTTCAGAACATTGCACGATTTGGCCTGATCCTATTCCGATTGAAATATTCGTGAGACAGCCCGCCATGACTCAAGAAGACACCGTCGCTGCCGTATCGGTAGAGCCCACGGCGACAGTTCGAGATGCCATGCGGACAATAGACAGAGCCGCAGAGAAGAAAGCGCCAGTGGGAATCGCGCTGATCATCGAGAACGGTGCTCTTGCCGGTATCGTGACCGATGGGGATATTCGTCAGGCGCTCGTAGAGGGTCTCTCTCTCGAGGCGCCCATTTCGGACATTATGATCTCTGACCCCATCACCGTTACGTCGGGTGGCTCACCTTCCGAGATGTTGAGCGAGATGAACGAGAAGGTCCGCCGGAGCACCCGCATCAAGGATAGCAGAGTTCGATATCTCGTGGTCGTAGACGAGCGCGGCCGGGTCGTAGACATCCACGAGTCAGCGGAACTCGAACTGAAGACCGACGTGACAAATTGCACGGTCGGTATATTTGGACTGGGGTTTGTCGGGCTGACACTCGGCGTAACGTTGTCTGATTCAGGGTTCGTGGTTAATGGTGTGGAGGTGCATGCGGATCGTGCAGAGAAAATCGCCGCTGGTAGGGCACCTTTCCATGAACTTGGACTTGACCCCTTGCTAAAGAACCAGCTGTCGAGTGGGAGGTTCAGCGTGCACACGAGTCCGCCGGCCGGCCTCGACATATACATTATCGCGGTCGGAACGCCCGTTGGCGATGACGGCGTTCCGCGGCTCGACTCGATAACCGAAGTCTCCGAAGGCATCGCCTCGCAGTTGAAGGAGGGCGACCTCGTCACGCTTCGTTCAACGGTACCCGTCGGAACGACCAGGAATGTTGTTCTCCCGATTCTGGAGCGGGGTTCCGGCCTGACGTGCGGCGAAGGCTTCTTTCTGGCGTTCGCCCCTGAGAGAACCATAGAGGGACAGGCTCTACGAGAACTTCGCACATTGCCCCAGATAGTTGGCGGGTTCGACGCGCGTTCCCTTGATCTGGCCTCCCAGGTGTTCGGAAAACTGTCTCCAAGCATCATCCGCGTCGGCAGTCTCGAGGCCGCCGAAATGGCCAAGCTGATAAACAATGCGTTCCGCGATCTCTCGTTCGCCTTTGCGAACGAATTTGCCGTGATCTGCGATCGATGGAATCTCGATGCGGTTAAGATTATCGAGGCGGCCAATTCAGGCTACCCGAGAAACCCAATTCCAGTTCCAAGTCCCGGCGTCGGTGGCTTCTGTCTGACGAAGGATCCCCTCATTTATGCCTGGTCCGGAACGTTGAAAGACTACACACCGTTACTTCCGCTGCACGGGCGAGAGATCAATGTTCGCATGGTCGACTTCGTTGCTGACAAAGTGGAACGATTCTTTTCGAGCCGAAACTTGAACACGAATGGCAAGAAGCTGTTCGTGATCGGGTTTGCGTTCAAAGGTCAACCCGATACGTCTGATATGCGCCATTCGACTACCCTTGCACTACTGCCTCGCCTCCGCGATGCCGGGTTCGAGCTGTTTGGCTATGACCCTGTCGTTGATTCGGAGGAGATCAATGCACTCGGAGTTGAGTTCGTCTCTGTGGAAGAGGGCTTCAGAGACGCGTCGGCTGTTCTTGTGATGAACAACCACCGCTCGTACCCTGACCTTGATCTTCTCACACTGGCCTCATCGATGAAGAGACCCGGGTTGTTCTTCGACGGCTGGCATCTCTTCCAGCGCCGGGAGGTCGAACAGATCAATGGAATCCAATATGAAGGGCTTAGTGGAGCACTGTAAGGCTTTTCTTTTCGACTGGGATGGCACACTCGTCGATTCTGTTCCAATCAAAATCTCCAATGCCGCTGAATTATTCGCCCGGCTGTTTGGCGCAGACCGGGGTGAGGTGAAGACCTCCTATGCTGATCATTCGGGAATACCCCGCCGCGATTTGTTCAACCTGATTGCCTCCGACTGTATCGGGCGCCGACTTACTGATCCCGAATTCGATGGCGTAAGCGACGAATTCACGGCTTTGAATCGCGAAAGAATAGCGACATCTGCGACGCTCCGATCCGGTGCCATTGAGGCGCTGGCGCGACTCAAGGAGCAGGGCCGTCTCATATTCATTTCGACGGCGACAACGCAGGACGAGATCGATCCTCTTGCTGCGGGTTTTGGAGTAGCGACCTTCTGTACGGAGATCCTGGGGTCTCGTCCAGGATTCACGAAGGGCCCCGTTCACGCTGCACACGTAGTCTCGCGCTACCGAGTGCAGAAACATGAAATGGCGGGTATCGGAGACGATGAGCACGATATGTGCCTTTTCAGCGAAGCCGGCATTACCGCGATTGGGATTACCGGCACGAGGAATCGATCCCGGCTTGAGGCGGCAGGGGCAGACCTCGTCATCGAGAATCTCAACGAAATAGTACCCGGTGTCGTCTGAACGGACTGCTATAGCCATCCTTGCCGGTGGTTACGGAACGAGGTTGTGGCCACTCAGCAAGCCCGAGCGACCGAAACAATTCGCTCCTATCCTTGCGGAAGGGTCGATGCTTCAGGCTACCTTCACACGTGCCTGCCGGGTGGTCGACGCGCGTGACGTCCTCATCATTGGCAACCGGCAGCACCGGCAGCTATACCTCAAGCAACTGCCCGACTTGCGTCCTGAGAATCTCATTCTCGAACCGGGGAGCCGTGGTACTGCGCCTGCCATCGCGCTCACGGCCGCGTTAGAGGCCTGGAAAGGCCGGTTTGGTGTGATCGTAACGATTCCGTCGGACCACATCATTCTCGATCCGGATGATTGGGTGGCGGCGCTCAAACTGGCTTCAGAGTATGCGGCCGCGAAGGACCAATTGGTGAGCATCGCATCGATTCCAGACACCACCGAAGTCAAATTCGGATACCTTGTCATCGGAGACAGAGTTGGTGGTACCGAGCGAAATCCCGTCAGCCGAGTTGTTCGGTTCGTGGAAAAACCCGACGTCCAGACGCTCGAGTCGCTCGTGGCGGGCGGGCGCTGCCTGAGGCATATGGGCATGATTGCTTTCAAACCGCAAGTGATCCTCGCGGAACTGGCCAGGCATGTGCCCGAGATCCAAGCTCCGTTCGAGAACGCAGTGGACGAGGGGTTCGACGAGGTCTCGGTAGACGTCGCCTATTCGTCAATGCCGAAAGCTTCGATCGATGCAACTCTGTTGCAGCGCACAGATCGCCTCGTGGCAGTCGCGAGCCAAATCCACAGCATCGACGCCGGCGATTTCACATCGCTTGGAGATATCCTGGACCTTGATGCACAGGGTAATAGAATCAAAGGCCGTACGGTCATGATCGATTCGACGTCGAACATAGTATTTTCTGACGGTGCGACCGTCGCAGCGGTTGGGATTCACGACCTGGTGATCGTTGTCGACGGAGAAACCGTTTTAGTTTGCCCCAAAGATCAATCACAACGAATTAAGGAAGCATCCAACCGGTAACCGATGGCAACGATAATCGCAGAACTGTGCCAGAACCATAATGGAGATGAGACCGTCCTCAATGAAATGGTTCATGCTGCCGCAGACGCCGGGGCAGACTACGCGAAGATCCAGTCCCTTCTCGCCAGGGATCTAACCTACCGCGAGCGCTTCGAAAAGGGACTGTGGGATGGCGACCGGCAGCTGGCGATCAAACGGCCCTACCAGGCTGAATACGATCGACTTAAACCCATGGATCTCGACGACGATGCCCACCATCGATTCATCGAGCAGTGCCGGAGCGCGGGGATAAAACCTTTAACGACGGTGTTTTCGAAATCGAGGATCCCATTCCTGGCGACTCTCGGGTTTGACGCCGTCAAGGTTGCCAGTTACGATTGTGCGAGCGGCCCGTTCCTTAGTGAATTGAAGCCTCACTTCAGCCACATTTACGTTTCGACCGGCGCCACCTTTGATTCAGAAATTGAGCGCGCAGCTCAGATTCTGGATGACCATCCCTTTACTCTTCTACACTGCGTCACGATATACCCGACGCCTCTCGACGAAATGCACCTCGTCCGCTTGGCCTACTTGCGCCGAATTGCCCCCTCAGTCGGGTTCAGCGACCACTCGCTGGTGGCCCTTGACGGGATCAAGGCAAGCGCCGTGGCCCTTCTTCTAGGGGCGGATGTGGTTGAAAGGCACTTTACCGTACTTCCTCCTGAGGGCTCGCGAGACGGTCCCGTTTCTATTGATCCCGGGCAACTTGCCGAGCTCGTTAGACTCGCCCGACTGGACCAGAGCGGGCTGCAGGACTATGTCGACCAGGAAATCGGAGACTTCAGCATGATGATGGGATCCGAGCGACGGTCGCTAAGCGAAACAGAGCTTCTCAATCGCGACTACTACCGTGGCCGTTTCGGGAGCAAGGTGGGCGACAAGGTAATCTTCAACTGGGATGAGTGAGCGACTTGATATTCTCGGTATTATCCCGGCTAGAGGCGGCTCCAAAGGGATCCCGCGGAAGAACCTGGCTGACGTGGCCGGGAAACCGCTCATCGCTTACTCGATCGAAGCCGGGCTGCGATCGCGCCACCTGACCCGGCTTGTCGTGTCGACCGAGGATGAGGAGATTGCCCGGGTCGCGATTGAATACGGTGCGGCGGTACCGTTCAAACGGCCCGTCGAACTGTCGAAGGATCAGGCTAGATCGCTCCCCGTTGTCCAGCACGGGGTAGAGGTTATGGAAGCCCTGGACGGATGTACGTACGACGCCGTCGCCATGCTGCAGCCGACCACCCCGATGCGGACCGCTGACGACATCGATCAAGCGATCGATCTCTTGATCGAGACCGGAGCCGACTCCGTGATCAGCGTCGTCGATGTCGGGGCGAATCACCCGTTCAGAATGAAGCGAATTCTGGACGACGGTCGCCTCGTCAATTTTGTCGAGCGAGGATTCGAGGACATGAGGCCTCGCCAGGAGCTTCCGCCCGTGTACATCAGGAGTGGTGACCTGTACATCGCCCGCCGACACGTGGTTATGGAGCTGGGAACCCTGGTGGGCCCACACTGCCGTGCCATCGTCATTCCAAAAGAACGTGCGGTGAACATCGATACCCGATTAGATCTCGAACGGGCGGAAGAAATGCTCGGCGGCAGATGAGCGGCTGGAGAACGACATGCGCCTGAAGGCTCTTTGCCCTGAACCGACCAATTACAGCGTCGCCGGTCTGGCGGCCATTCGGCTGTTTGCGGACCTCGAAACCGAATCGCTGAACCACGACGAGCTGCTGGAGCAGATTGAGAACTTCGATCTTCTATTTGTAAGGCTCAAGACCTCTGTCGACGAAGAGATACTCGAAAGAGCGGGGCGCCTCAAGGCGATCATCTCACCCACTACGGGTCTCAATCACATCAGACTGGATGTTGCCGAGGCCCGCGGAATCAAGGTTTTCCACCTGAGAGGAGAGGTCGACTTATTGCAATCGGTAACATCGACCGCCGAACACACGTGGGCGCTCCTTCTTGCTCTTATCCGAGACATCCCGGCCGCCACGGTCGACGTCCTCGACGGATTCTGGCAACAGGATGTGCATCGAGGCAGGGAATTGCAGGGGAAGAGGCTGGGGATTCTGGGTTTTGGCAGGCTGGGCCGCATTGTTGCCCGGTACGGTCACACGTTTGGCATGAAAGTCGGCACATTCGACGTCCACAAAGTCGACGCACCAGACTACGTGGAGGTTTGCAGATCCATGACCGAGTTATTTTGTACCTCCGATGTTCTGTCGGTGCACGTCCCCTTGAACACCGAAACAGACGGCCTGATCACTAGAAACGAACTGTTTGAAATGCCCGAAGGTGCGGTGCTCGTGAATACGTCCCGCGGAGAGATTATCGACGAAACTGCTTTAATAGATGTCCTCGACTCGGGTCGATTGCGGGGCGCCGCCCTTGACGTTGTTGCTGTCGAGAAAAGCCACGAGGCGAATCCTCTCATCGCGTACGCCCGCACCCATTCGAACCTGCTCATCACACCGCACATTGGCGGAGCGACCTTTGAGGCGGTCGAAAAGACCGACCTGTTCTTGATACGTCGCCTCGCCGACTGGTTGGGTGGCCCATCCCCATCATGAACCAACCCGATCTCTGTAGCACAGGGATGGTCCTTTTTGTGGGATTAATGCCCCCGGAGCCCGGCGGCGCCGGCATAGTCGGTCGCAACCTCGTTGCGTGCTTCGCTAGAGACAGCGTCGTGGTGGCAACTTCCGGAAATCGCCAGCGATCCGCGATGCAATACGAGCCCGAGAACCTGACCTACGAAATTCTTACAGCGGTTCGATATTCCCGGCGCGTGAACCATTGGCTGTTCCGGCTTCAGACCCCGGTTGCGGCCCGGAGGTTGGCTCGAATCGCCCGTGAAGTCGACGCGCGCGTAATAATCGGGTCCCATCCAACGGCTCACCTGCTCGAAATAGCCCGGAGGGCGGCACGACATGCCGCTATTCCCTGGATCGCCTACCTCCATGACACGCTTGTCGCGTCCGGCCGGCATTTGCCCCAGCGCAAAAGGCTCCTGAAGCTTCAGGACGCGGTTTTTCGAGAGGCCTCGCACGTCCTCGTGATGAGCAGAGGCATGTGCAATCTGTACCGCGATAACTACGACGGGATGGAGACGACGGCTCTCGAACATATCTACCCGCTGCCAGTCCGAACCGAACTGCCGGGTGTGCCGTCGAAATCGAAGGCTTTCTGGGCAGGCAACGTGTACGGAATCAACGCTCATTCGTTTGGTCGAATAGCCGCCGCCGCTCGGGATGTGGGGATCGGCATCCAAATGACGACGCCCAAATCTCTGTCGATTCTCCAGAAAATGGGGGTCGACACGTCTTCGATAGAGCGAGTCTACTACCCCGACTGGTCTGATTATCATGATGCGCTGAGCGAACACGAGTTCCTTCTTCTCGCTCTCGATTGGCCCGACGAGTCGCCGATACACCGAGACGAACTCGCGACAATTTTTCCGACAAAAACCCCCGAATACCTCGCCTCTGGTCGGCCGATCCTCGTACACTGTCCTGAGGACTATTTCCTTGCCAGGTTCTTCCGCGAGCACGGTTGTGGCACGGTTGTCTCTGAAAGATCGTCGGGCTCGATTGTAGAAGCCTTCAGGGAGATTCGGGCAGGCGGCACACGCATCACGGCACAGTCGGAAAATGCGTTGGCAGCCATATCTCGATTCCGGCCCGAGCGAATTGCGGGTCGGTTGAAGACCGTCGTTGACGCGGTTGCAGCGGTAAGATGGGGCGAACAGGCAGACGTCGAACTCAGTGGCTCTTGACGGCTTCGACTCGAGTTACGTCGGGCACGGCGCGCTTTATGGTTTGCTCGATGCCCGCACGCAAGGTCATCTCACTGATCGGACATTCGCCGCACGCGCCGAGTAGCTCGAGTTCGACAACCATGTCACGGGTAATGTCGAGAAGCCTCACCGACCCACCGTCCGCTTGCAGATACGGCCTGATCGAATCCAGAGCTTCATCGACTCGGCGAAGCAAATCCGGTTCGGCGCGATATTCGAGTTCCTGATTCAAAAGCGTACGTTCGATGTCGGGTTGCAACTGCAGCCGATCACATTTGATCCAGCGGGCATCGCTCACTCATAGACGATGTCGAGGGGTATTTCGACATCCTGGCTCGCGTTTCGGATTGAGAGTTCCTGGGCGGTTCTCTGACTCAGTTCGAGAAACGCGTCGGCCGAGACGATGGTGTCTTCGCGCAGCACGGCGGGCAACCCCTCGTCTCCACCTTCTCTGACGGCTTGCTCAAGCGGGATCTCGGCAAGCAGCGGTACACCAAGCTCGAGAGCAAGCGCCCGCGCCCCACCCTTTCCGAACAGGTAGTATTTCCGGTCGGGAAGATCGGGTGGAGTGAAATAGGCCATGTTTTCGACGATTCCAAGCACGGGAACGTTGACTTTCTGGAACATCGCCACCGCTTTCCGAGCATCGGCCAGGGCTACCTCTTGAGGCGTTGAAACCACAATTGCGCCTGAAATGGAAATCGTTTGAACGAGTGTGAGTTGGATATCGCCCGTCCCCGGCGGTAGATCGAGAATGAGATAGTCGAGTTCACCCCAGTCGGCCTGCTCCAGGAACTGGCGAACGGCGCTCGTAACCATCGGCCCGCGCCAGACCACGGCCTCGCCGGGTTCGATCAGGAATCCCATGGACAGAAGTTTTACGCCGAACCGTTCGAGCGGCACAATCTGCTTCCGCTCGTTAACCCTTGGACGCTGATCGGTTAGCCCGAACATCATTGGTATTGACGGCCCGTATATGTCGGTGTCGACAAGCCCGACACGAGCGCCGGACTTTGAGAGTGCAACCGCAAGATTACAGGCAACGGTGCTTTTCCCAACGCCTCCTTTGCCGGATGCAACTGCCACAGTGTTTCGAACACCAGGCAGAATTTGATCCTGGTCCCGACTCCGGGACGTGACGTTGGAGGTCATCCTCACCTCGACGTTCACGTCACCAGAAATATGTTCGTGGATCGCCTCGACGCACGCGACGCGAATCTGTTCTTTGAGTGGACAGGCGGGGGTCGTGAGGACAACTGTGAAAGCTACGTTATTCCCGTCTACGGCGATCTCCTCGATCATTTTGAGCGCCACGAGGTCTCGACCCAGATCGGGATCCATGACATGAGAGAGCGCCTGAAGAACCTGTGCGGATTCGATCACCATCGTGCCGATTGTTGGGTCAGGAAGAACGTCCGGTGGGACGAGACTCGCGTCGCGATTGTTCCTGTCCACTGGCCGCTCTCAAGAGAATGCAGCGGCGATCGGTCAATCTGACGCTCCCGAGATGAGCCAGATGGAAATTCCCCATGCGTCAGGGTTGTCAGGCGCTCCACCATACCTGAACTTCGGGTACGAGTGGCTGTCATCTGTTTTGAACCGGACCTCGTAGTCGCCGGCCGGCAGGGCGATGACAGTATCAACCTTCCTGTTCTTGCTTGTACCGCCGGCCCGCTCTGAATTTTGGCGCGTCATTTGCCAGACTACTCTACCGGTTCGCCTGTCTGAGATCCAACCATAGTCGTACCGTTCATGCAGGGTCATCTCTCCTAAGGCAAAAATGTGAAGGCGAGACGCCTCATCGAGGGAAAAGACTTCCGTGACCTCGGCGTAGTCACCCAAACCGGTCAATGAAACGAGAGGGATCCCGGGATCCGAATACTCCGGGGCAGGTGAAGGCCCCATGGCGGAGGGGGGAGGTTCCAGGTCGGACGTAGGTACGAAATCCGCGTCCAGGGAGAATACGGTGATACCCCAATGTCGTGGGTTCGATGGCGCGTCGTCATTCCAACCCTCGTACGAATGCGAGTCATCAGACTTGTAGTAAACAGTGTACGACCCCGGCGGGAGGTCCAAAACGACTTCCTCTCTACGATTTTTGTAGGAGCCCCCGGCATGTTTGGTTGCGTCAATCGACATCTTCCAAATTTCTTTCCGCTTTTTCTCGTCTACGATCCAAGCGTAGTCAAAGAGCTCACTAGACCTGGGATAGCCTTCACCAACAGCGTAGACAAGCACCCGCATGGGTTCGTCTATCCTGAATGTGTGGCTTACGAGCGCGTCATCCCCGATACGCGTCAACGACACGATTTTCGGGAGATTCTCGAATGGATCGAATCCCGAAACCATTTCCATGTCATGATCAG
>Ga0114950_10004254_pt1 | contig 11085 bp, 9 predicted proteins | sample N075metaG_FD_83503 | JGI IMG/M metagenome (GOLD analysis project Ga0114950, IMG submission 83503) | Deep subsurface microbial communities from Kermadec Trench to uncover new lineages of life (NeLLi) - N075 metaG | ecosystem: Environmental > Aquatic > Marine > Ocean trench > Sediment | place... | reverse complement strand
TCCCACGGTGTTGAGGGTGACAAGCCCACGTTTGCTGGTCCACCTGTTGAGTTAGGGATTTCCCGTTTGTTGTTTCCTGGTTACAGTTGATTCGGACTCGGCCCGTGAGCTCAGCGAGCACTCGAAACCCAGGCTCCCTGCACATGTTGAAGGCAATGACGCTGTACCATCTGGGTGATCTCGAGAGATGTTTGCATTGATCGCGTTAAGCGATACCAGGAACGGATCGATCGGGTGGCGTATATTGATCGTGAGACTTGAGCGACGTGAGCTAATCCACCAGGAGTTGCTGGCGCCAAAACGATGACATTGCCTTTTGGCTGGTTCGAATCAGTCGCAACCGCGCAGACGACGCATATTTAGCACATGTGCAATCGTCACCAGCCCTACGCCTGCCACTGTCAGCGGGATTTCGTAGGTTCGCTCGATCAGGTGCGAGACTCCGAGGAACATCATAGATAAGCCGCACGCGCCGATGAGCAGTCCTGGCAGATAATCGTGGCGCCGATAGCCGAACCAGAGCGAGGCGATGCTGACCGGAACGGCAGGGGACAACAGTAGCCAATGCACCATGGTTTCGCTGCCAAGCAGGTGATCGCCGATTACCGGCAACGCCAGCACAGCAAACGGGATGATGAGGCAGTGAACCAGACAGATTCCCGACAACCAGATCGCGGCGCGATCCAGGCGGCGGTGGCCAAAAGGTTCGAAGTCGACCGCCAGAACTTCGCCTGTTGCCATAGGATTAGAGTCCTCTGATGCGAGTAGGTGCGTCCGAACCGGTGACGTTCGGGATGTGGTTGATGAAGCGTTGATTGCTGCTACCTGACGATGAGGTGGGTCGAGTTTTCAAGATACCATTTTACCCACGATGGTGTCAGCAGTGGCGGGGTTACTGAGCCAGGCGTTTCCTTTCTAATGTGCATTCTGGCACGCTTGGGGAAGGGAGGGTGACATGCACACATTTGCCGATCCGCTCAGGCGAGCCATACAAATAGCGCCGAACAAGATCGCCGTGATCGACGAGGGCCATTCTTTTAGTTTTGCCGAACTTTACGCTCGCTGCTGCGCCCTGGTTGGGGCGCTTAGGGTGCTCGGGATAAATCGAGGTGATCGAGTGGCTATTCTTGCTGGAAACTCCCATCGGTACCTGGAAACGTACCTGGGTGTGCCTGCGGGTGGGTTCGTCGTGGTGCCTTTGAACACGCGCCATGCGCAGCCGGAGCTCAAATATGCGTTGGAGGATTCTGGCGCCAGGGTTTTGATAACCGATCGAGACCCCGGAGCGCTTGCGGACGTGGTGGAACACATCATCAGTATCCCGGAACCCTACGAATCGCTTTTGGCCGATGTTACCGAATCGACGTTTGGTGATGAACCGGTAGAGGATGACCTCGCCGGTCTTTTCTACACCGGAGGCACCACGGGTCTTGCAAAAGGGGTGATGCTCAGCCATCGCAACCTGATCGCCAATACCTTCAATTGGCTGACTGCGGTTCCACAGAGTGCGGACGATATCTTTCTGGTCATGGCACCGATGTTCCATGCGGCCGGCTCCAATGGCATCCTCGGGTGCATCTGGATGACGAGTTGTCAGGTGATGCTTGGAGCGTTCGATCCCGCTGAAGCACTGGACCTGATTGAACAATATCGCGTTACCGAATCTCTCGGAGTACCCACCATGCTCGCCGCCATGGCGGAGGAGCAACATGCCAACCCACGCGACACCAGCTCGCTGCGGTTGATGGCTCATGGCGGCTCACCGATTGCGACTGAGGTAATAAAACGTACCAGAAGCGCGTTCCCAACTGCCGGGCTAGTCGAAGTGTATGGCGCCACTGAGCTATCTCCGCTGGCGACGATTCTCGTCGATGAAGAACTTCTCATAGACGATCCACGGGCGCGTTCCTGTGGCCAGCCCGTGCTTGGCAATGAAATTCGCATCTTCGATGAAGGCGGCGAGGAAGTTGCTCGCGGCGAAGTGGGTGAGGTGGTGGTTCGAGGCACGAACGTCATGGTGGGATATTGGGACAAACCGGAGCAGACGCAGGCGGTTATGAAGAATGGCCGCTATTGGACGGGCGATCTTGGCTATATGGATGAAGACGGGTATGTCTTCCTGGTTGATCGCAGTAAAGACATGATCGTCTCCGGAGGAGAGAACGTCTATTCAACGGAAGTTGAGGAAGTGTTGTACCAGCACCCGGCCGTGTTGGAAGCGGCTGCATTCGGCGTGCCTGATGAAAAATGGGGCGAAGCCGTACACGCGGTAGTGGTGCCTCGCCCGGAATTCCACAACGTGGACCCCGAGGAGATCATCAGCTTCTGCCGTGAGCGTATTGCCGGGTACAAGGTGCCCAAGTGCATCGACATCCGTGACGATCCGTTGCCGAAGTCGGGTCCGGGCAAGGTGCTGAAACGCGAACTCAGAGCACCTTTCTGGGATGGGCAGGACAGGTCTGTGAATTAGCTGCCGAAACTAGCGCTCAGCCCGGTTTCTTCCAACCAGACCTTCACCTCCAGGCGCTCGTCCGCCGGCAAAGTAAGCGCGATTCGATCCACCACCATTTGCCGCGAACGCTCCGGATACGGTCGTGACAGGTAACTGACCTCCTCACCGTAAGTTTCCACATGAAAAGCTTTCGCGCCCGCTTCCCGTGCTGCCTTGTTCCCGAGCACATAAGGCTGATAAGTACCGACCATCTCCTCCAGGACAAACCGGGCAAAGCTCGTTGGCTCCTCGAATCGTGATAGCTCTCCATTGCCCTCCCAGGTGTCAGCGGCCTCTTCGCACCAGGCAACGACGCGCGGGTAACCGGAAGTCACTCGCTTTGGATCGGGATCCATGTGGGTGTGGGCACGCAAGCCGCCTAAAACAATGCAGTCGACGGCGGTTGGCCGGGAACCGAGTGCATAGGGTGTTTCCCTGAGTTGTTGTTCGAGCGCCTCGAGAATACGCACGTATTCGGCTTCCGCTTGCTGTTGCTGGTGTTCGGAATCGGTGCCGGTGGCGCGGCACGCACGCGGACCCCAGGCGCGTACGCGGGCGGCAGCTTCGGCGTTCCCGCGCGCCATGCGTAACGAGGCGAACTCTGCGCTTTCGGGATAATGCCAGCGATAGTGAACCATGGTTCGGGCTATCCATTCATCGAAGTATTCTTCGACGATATGGGTAAGCACGCCAAGCTTGCCGGGTGGGAACATCCTGCGATCGGGGAATCGAGCGTCCAGCATCATCAACAGCGGGGTGGTGTCTGCAACCATCCAGTTTTCGGGCGTGAGCAGTACGGGGACCTGATGGGTACCCGAGCGTTGTTCAATTTCGGCGGCGTTGTCGGGTGACTTTGATTGGATGCTAAAATCGGCATCATAGAAAATCATCGCGGCTTCGAGCTTCTTGGTGAAGTAGCTCAGCTCTCCGCCGTATATGGTGTAAGGCTGGGTCATGACACTAACCTTTGGGGTATGGACGCCATTCTACCCCTGTGGCATTTTCTTGTGTTGAGCCGAGGGAGGGAAAACCAATGTTAGAAGAGTTTCGTGAAGAGGTCAGGGGCTGGTTGGCCGATAATTGCCCGGAAAACGTCATGCGGCAGGGCGAGGGGCTGGCCAAAAAAGATTTCAGCCGCTGGTTCGATGCCTGTTACGAACGTGGCTGGACGGTGCCTGACTGGCCGAAAGAGTATGGAGGCGCCGCGCTCAGCCGGGAAGAGCGCAAGATATTGCGAGAGGAAATGAGAATAGCAAATGCCCCAACACCGTTGACCGGTATGGGCGTAACGATGATAGGACCCACGCTTCTCGAGTACGGAACCGATGCGCAGAAGGCCGAACATCTGCCGAAGATCGCGAACGGCGAAGTTCGCTGGTGCCAGGGTTATTCGGAACCCGGTGCGGGAAGTGACCTCGCCTCGTTACAGACCCGCGCCGAAGATCACGGCGATTATTATCTCATTAACGGTTCCAAGATATGGACCTCCGGCGCGGACCATGCTGACTGGATATTCTGTCTCGTTCGAACCGATCCTAAAGCGCCAAAACACGAGGGAATCAGTTTTGTCCTGTTCTCCATGGATGATCCGGGCGTCACGGTAAAACCGATCACGTTGATTGCAGGTAGCTCACCGTTCTGTCAGTGCTTTTTTGATGATGTCAAAGCGCTCAAGTCCAATCTGGTTGGGCAGGAAAATCGCGGCTGGACGATTGCCAAACGTTTACTGCAGCATGAGCGCTCGTCGATTTCGAGCCCCGATGGGTTTGGTGCTGGGCGTGAATCGCTCTCTGCTCTTGCTTTGCGATATTCGGGAAACGTCGATGGTCGTATTGCCGATAGTCAGTTGCGCCGGGAAGTGACGATCATAAACATGGACACCGAAGCATTCGGGTTGACCCTTCGCCGCGCAACAGAGGAAAACCGTCCGGAAGGTACGCCGACTTTCGCTACCTCGATGTTCAAGTACTACAACACCGAATTGCTCTCCCGTAAGTCCGAGGCTTCCATTCGCCTCATGGGAACTCAGGGTGTCGGCTGGGACGGCGCCGAATTCAGCGAAGAGGAGAAAGCGACCACGAGATTCTGGTTGTTTGGCAAAGCTCTGACCATCGCCGGCGGCAGTTCCGAAGTACAGCTGAACATCATCGCCAAACGGGTACTCGGTTTGCCAGACTAGTGTCAGTTTGAAAAAACTGACTGGGAGGAACTTGTGGAGTATTTGTTTTCCGATCTCAAAGTGATTGACGCGGCGTCGTTTCTTGCCGGGCCGGGTGCGGCGACCGTGCTGGCCGATTTCGGTGCCGACGTTGTCAAGGTAGAGCCAACGGGCGGTGATGGCTACCGAAGGTTGGCAGGCAACTACGTCGTCGACTATAACTGGCTGCTCACTTCGAGGAACAAACGCAGTATTGGACTCGACATCGCCTCGGTAGAGGGCCGCGAAGTGTTGCAGAAACTCATCCTCGAGGCGGATGTGTTGCTCGTGAATTTTCGCGCGGATCAGATGAAACGCTTCAACCTGGAATACGAAACTCTGAAAACGGTGAATCCACGATTGATTTACGCGCACATGACCGGGTACGGCACCGAAGGGGAGGAAGCCGATCGCCGGGCGTTCGACGCAACCGCGTGGTGGGCGCGTTCAGGTCTCATGGATCAGGTACGTGACAAGGGACAGGCACCGGTCGTGGGGTCGCCAGGGTTTGGTGATCATGCCACCGCCATGTCGATGTTCGGCGCGATCATGATGGGACTTTATCGACGGGAGAAGACCGGGGAGGGAAGCTACGTGACGACATCGCTTGCCGCCAATGGTGTGTGGGCCAATGGTATGCAATTGCAGGGCGTTATTGCGGGGTTCGATCTCGGTCGATTACGCCAGGAGAAAGGTTGGTTGAATCCGTTCTCCTCGGTCTACGAAACGAGCGATGGAAGGTTTGTCATATTTGCGATTGTCGATCCGGTGAAGGAGTGGAAAAATCTTTGTACCGCGCTGGACCGTTTGGACTGGATTACCGATGAACGGTTCAGAGACTTGCGCACCATGATGAAAAACCGACGTGAGCTGAAAGCCATGATGCAGGACATCATCGGCGAGCTCCAGTTGAGTGAACTCGTGCACCGGTTGGACAGCCACGATGTGACTTTTGGGGTTGTTCAACAAGGCCCGGAGGTAGTCGCGGATCCGCAATTGATCGCAAACGAGATTATCGTGCCCACGGGTTCAGACGATCCGTTGTACCAATGGACGGTGGCCAGCCCAATCAAGCTCAAAGAAGCACAAAAGAAACAGCCGATCCGCGCGCCGGATATCGGTCAACACAGCCGCGAAGTTCTTGCCGAGCTGGGGTTTGCAGAAGATGAAATCGACCGGCTCATCGACCAGGGTGTCGTCACGGAGTCAGGTCCCTGATTTTCGCGTCTCGAGCGGGTGGAAAACGAAAACGACCGCTAGGGAGTCGCCGTCGACTTAAGGCTTGCAGATGCAAGCCGTTTTGCTGGATGTTCGTACCCTGACCCGGAGCAGATCGACATCACCCTCCATATCGAAATACTTGACAGACTCCACAGGCGCATCATCTTCGCGTGACCACGATTCGGAGAACGCGCGCATGTGTGTTTCTCCGTTTTCGTTCGCTGTCAGCATGCGCAGCGTGTAACTGCCGCTCGAAGCCGCACAGTCCTTATTCACGATTCTTGCTTTGATGCGAATTTTGTCGTTCATCTGGGTAGATGAAATGGTGACGTCTGCATCGCACGCATTCGGCTGCTCGAGGGATTGAGCCGGCAGCTTCAGCGTGTGTTTGAACTCGATCGCGCCACCCGAAGTGAGGATTTGCTGGTGGTTGCCGGTCTCGGTTTTCGCCTGACAGGAAGGGCCGTCGGTTTCAGGCGTACACTCTCGTTCACTCGCCATCGCGTAGCAACTTACCAGGATGGTGAGTACGCCGAACAGATAATTACGATTACCCAAATCTCGACCGCGGGTGACGATGTGTTGCGAGTTTACCGCTTTCTACGCCAACTAAGTATCAATCAGAATTGCCAACTGGGATAAACTACCGAAAATGCGCCCATGTAAAGCCCAACGCTGGCCAACGCTGACGGCGGGTGACAACATCAGAGCGTTCGGCTGTTTCCGGCGTACTGCTTGAAGGAGTTCCATGACGTTACCCAAGATTACCCTCACACGGCGGTGGCCGGAAGCTGTAGAAGATCAGTTGCGCCGGACCTACAACCTTGATTCAAACGAAACTGACCAGCCATTGAATCCGGAGCAACTCGCGACGGCGTTAGCCGGCTCGGATGCAGTGTGTCCCACCGTTTCAGATCGCATTGATGCTGAGTTACTCAATGGTGTAGATATCCAGGCGCGGATCATCGCAAGTTATGGGGTGGGATTCGATCATATCGATCTTGCTGCGGCAAAAAAACGTGGCATCGTCGTTACCAACACACCTGAAGTGCTTACCGACTGCACCGCGGATCTCGCGATGACGTTGTTACTCGGCATCGCGCGGCGCGCCGGTGAGGGCGAGCGCCACGTGCGTGCAAAGGCGTGGGTTGGTTGGCGCCCGACTCATATGATGGGAGCAAAAATCACGGGTAAAACGCTCGGGCTTGTGGGGTTGGGGCGAATCGGCCTCGCCGTCGCGAAACGTGCCCACTTCGGTTTCGGCATGCGGATCATCTATTTTGATCCCACGCCGCCACCGGCAGACGTCATTCAGGCGGTTGGCGCCGAAGCGCGCGACTCACTCGAGTCGTTGCTGGAGGAAGCCGATTTTGTTTCGTTACATTGCCCTTCCAACGAAGCGACCCATCACCTCATGAATGCGGAACGTTTTGAGTTGATGCGCGACTCAGCGTTCCTGATCAACACCTCACGAGGAGACGTAGTGGACTGCGACGCATTGGTGGATGCGTTGGGAAACAAGCAGATTGCCGGAGCGGGTCTCGACGTGTACGAGGGGGAACCGACGGTACCTGAGGCGTTAATCGATTTTGAAAACGTGATGCTGTTACCGCACCTCGGCAGCGCAACTCTGGAGACACGCATCGCCATGGGTATGCGGGTTGCGGAAAATCTTGAAGCCTTTTTTGCGGGTGGCGAACCGCGTGACCGGGTTGGGTGAGAAGCCACGAAACAGAAAATCGACGTTTTTTCACCCTATGTGGTTCTCCTAACTGGCATACATCAGGATTTCGAGCCTGCCTTCGCGCAGGAGCATGCTACGACTGAAACTGAAACAACCCATGGTGTCTCTGAGGTCCGCATAGCCGCGGGGATAATAAGTTGGCAGACGCGCGTTACTGTTGCGAACAACCACCTCATCGATCTTGTGGATGCCGAACTGTTGGTTCATCACTGGAGATCGCCTGCTGAACCTGCCATAACAGTGCGCTCGCGTATCATCGTGGATGAACGGGGTTATCGCGAGGTTGAAGGCACGTAGCATTTTGACGTCGAGAAAATTCAGAAAGTCCCAGAACAGGCAGATGTCGAACCGCGTCTCGGTCGGATAGGTCAACAGCTCTCCGAAATCGCCCTTCCCGTCATCCGGGTCTTTTTCGGCAGACAGATCTGACAACAGGTCGGCAAAAAACAATCGGCACTTGAACTGAGAAAAAAAATCGACGGTTTCCGGTACCGCAGGGCCGACGTCGAATACCGTCAGGCCTTTGCTGCTGTCAAGCTCATCAAAAAGCAGCGGGAGCAGATCGCTCTGCTCCACCACTTTTTGTTCCCTGGTCATCGGCGTTGAACCAGATGCCCTGGGACTACTTCGTTGCAGTGTTAGCCGATGCGCCATCGGATGGCTGGTCGCTGACTGGTTTCGGTTTGCTTGGCGATTTGAGGGACGTTCTCGGGGTCTCGTGGGTTGTGGCTTCGCCCGGATCCATGTCGATGCTGCCTTTGAATTTAGCGCCATCTTCGAGTGTCACACGGGGTGCGACGATGTTGCCTTGCACCTTACCGGTTTTTGAGATCGTGACCTTCTCGAGCCCCGTGATATCACCTTTGACCGTGCCATCGATTTTCACGATGCGTGCAGTGACGTTGGCGTTCACCTGGCCGGACTGACCGATTGTGAGGTCTTTGGAACGCACCTCCACGGTGCCGTTCACCTTCCCCTCGATGATGAGATTTTCATCGCCGATGATGTTGCCTTCTATTTGTATTTTGGTTCCGATAACCGCGCTTGTTTTCGTGGCTGATTCGATTGCTGCCCGTGGATCCTCTCGCTGGGCGCTAAATGCGCTCGAGTCATCCTCGTTGTTTTTACGCTTGTCGAACATCGCTCTACCTCTCGCTATTGCACAACAGTTCCCCGTTATTGTATCGGTTTTACGGCCTGTGTTAACGTCCTAGTAATCAGATTCTTCTTAGGGCAGTGGAAACTAGAGATCTGGCGTGGTACCGAGGAGGCGTTGGACAAGCCCTTCTTGCAGGATTCGGTAGTTTGTGTTCCCCGGTGCGATCTGCCTGAGCTTCTCAGCGTATTTGACAGCCTCAGCGAATCGTTCGAGATCTCGAGTGATGGTTGCCAGCGCAAACAGCAAGTCGGTGTTCTGCGGCCACTGCGCGTGTGCTTGTTCGAGCAGTTCCAGCGCCTGCCGGGTACGGCCGTTACCGTTTAACGCAAGTGCCAATGCGTAGCTGTAATCGCTTTGGTCCGGTGCGAGCACACGGGCTTGTGCGAACTGCCCCAGTGCCTGATCTGTCTCATCGTTGCGGACCAGCCACAGCGCAAATGCGTAATGTACGCCCGCATCTTCCGGCGCACTCACGATTGCCCGCTGGAGTAAGTCGCGTCCTTGCAGGTCTCGACCGTTTGCGCGGTACAGGTCCGCGAGGTTGACCATCGCCGGAACCCAATCAGGTTCGATGGTCAGTGCCTTGTTGAAGGCAGATTCTGCATCGATAAACGTGCCAAGTGCCGCATGCGCCATGGCGGCACGAGTATGTGCTTCCGGACGATCTCCGTTGATTGCCAGGACTTCGAGATAGTCGCTCAGTAGCCCTCGCAAGATGGCGCGGTGATTTGCATTGGATGCTGAACGGAGCAGCGTGCGAAACGCCTGCTGGCGAATGGTCCTGTGCTCGTCAAAAAGCAGGGCATTGCCCAGGCGCCAACGGGAATCTTCCGTCAGCCCGGCCAACCCGCGCAATGATCCGTAGCGAACCAGCGGGTCCGGGTCGGCCAATCCGTCTTGCAATGCATCCAGGGTATAACCTCGATCGTATGGCGCGAGTCGGGCGGCTGCCGTAGCTCGAACCATAGCTGGCTGCGTTATGTCCATAACGAGCCTCGCGAGTTCCGGTTCGGCGCTGATTAAACCGCGACTTGCCGCAGCGAATGATTGTGCAAAGTGATCGGCTCGCTTCTCTCCATGGCGCAGCCGGATCTGCTGGGCCGCCCAGTCGGCAGTGCGGTCTGAGTGACACTGGTTGCAGGCGTTGGGTACGCCGAGTTCGATGGTCAGATCGGGTCGGGGTATGCGGAAGCTGTGATCCCGGCGCGGGTCGACTTCCATATACACGGTGGCTGGCATATGGCAGTTGACGCATTGGGCACCGGCTGAACCCTCGGCGTGAAAGTGATGCTCGAAGCGCTGGTAGTCTTTGCCACCGGCCGTGGGAAAATCCGCTCTGCGTTGCGGTTGGTGACAGGTTGTACAGACAGCGTTGCCGGTAAGGCTGAGTTGAGCGCTGTGAGGGTCATGACAATCGGTGCAGCGAACTCCCCGCGAATGCATCTTGCTCTGCAGGAACGATCCGTAGACGTATACCTCCTCGCGGATTTGCCCGTCCGGGTAGTAGAGTCCGCTATCCAGAAGTGCCGGGGCGTAGTGGTCGAAGAACGAATGCTCAGGCTGGAACCCGTCAACCAGCTGGGATCGACGCGAATGGCAGGGTGCGCACACGTTGATCTGCGCGCCTTGCGGTCGGATATCCGTTAGTCCAGCGGGTGCAAGTTCCCCATTTTTTGCCAGCGCAACATGTTCCGATCCTGGTCCGTGGCACGCCTCGCAGCCAACACTCAGCTCGGCGAAGGTCGTGGCGTAACTATTCCTATCCGCGACGTAGTTTTTTTTCACAGCCGTCGAGTGACAGTCCGCGCACATGTCATTCCAGTTATACGCCCGGCCACGCCAATGGAGCGTATCGGCCGAGGAAATCGTTTCCCCGGGCCGCAGGTCGAACCATCGTTGCCCGCCCTGGTCTTCGGGTCGGGTGTCCCAGGCGAGTGTAAAGGCTTGCAACCGACCGTCTCCAGTGTCGAGCAGGTACTGTTGCAACGGTTGAATGCCAAAGGCGTATTTGACCGCAAACTCTGTTTGGTGATCGTCGCCGAGTGAGGTCGAGATAATCAGACCGCCCGCGATGCCTTCTTGCGATATGAACACGGATGAACCGTTAGGCGTCGTGAATGCGGCGTTTGCAAAGTCACCGGCTACGTTGGTCGGCGTTGCTTCGCGCATTGCCAGTTGGTGGTGGGAGTCCTGCCACTTGTCAGCCTGGTCTTCATGACAAGCCCGGCATGCAGCGGATCCGATGTAACTTTTTGTTGTCGGCTCGATGGTGG
>Ga0114950_10004252_pt1 | contig 11088 bp, 6 predicted proteins | sample N075metaG_FD_83503 | JGI IMG/M metagenome (GOLD analysis project Ga0114950, IMG submission 83503) | Deep subsurface microbial communities from Kermadec Trench to uncover new lineages of life (NeLLi) - N075 metaG | ecosystem: Environmental > Aquatic > Marine > Ocean trench > Sediment | place... | reverse complement strand
TCCGTGCAGAGCCCCTATGTTCCGCCCCCCACACATGATCGAGCCGCCGGCGACGGACTCACCAGCGGCGCACAGGCCTCCGTGTCACCCCCGGCGTCGCCCATGTCGCTTAGCCAAGATCTGATTCGCCATGACTGGAGCGTCCCGGAGATCCGGGACGTTCACGATCTTCCGCTTCCGGACCTGATGTTCAGGGCCCAGACGGTGCATCGGCAGTTCCACGACCCCACGAAAGTACAGATGTGCACGCTGCTCAGCGTGAAGACGGGCGGATGTCCGGAGGACTGTGCGTACTGCCCTCAGAGCATTCGCTACAACACGGGTCTGGAGCGGGAAGGCCTGCTGGATGTGTCGGAGGTACTTACTGCCGCCAGGGCCGCCAAAGAGAACGGGTCCACTCGCTTCTGCATGGGTGCGGCGTGGCGCTCCGCTCCGCAGGGCAAGCAGTTCGACCGGATCCTCGAGATGGTACGGGGGGTTCGCGAATTGGGGATGGAGGCGTGCTGCACCCTCGGCATGCTGACGTCCGAGCAAGCGGAGCGATTGGCGGAGGCGGGGCTTACCGCGTACAACCACAACTTGGATACCGGACCCAACTTCTACAGTGAGGTCATCACCACCCGGGTCTACGAGGATCGTCTCGACACGCTGCGCACCGTGCGCGCCGCTGGAGTTACCGTATGCTGCGGCGGGATCCTCGGCATGGGCGAGGCGATCCAGGATCGCGTCGAGATGCTGGAGGTGCTCGGCGGCTTCGATCCGCACCCGGAGAGTGTGCCGATCAACGCGCTCGTAGCCATCCCGGGTACGCCGCTGGCGGACCAAGACGTCGTCGACCCGCTGGAGATGGTACGCATGATTGCGACGGCGCGGATCGTCTTGCCGGCGTCCATGGTCCGTCTCAGCGCAGGCCGCACGGCGATGTCGGTGGAGACCCAGGCGCTGTGCTTTCTCGCCGGAGCCAACTCGCTTTTCACCGGCGACAAGCTGCTCACGACCCCCAATCCGGGCGAGACCCACGACGCCGCTATGCTGGAAGCCCTGGGGATGACCCCCCTAGAGATCGCGTGACAACGCTCCTCCAGGAACCGCGGTCCGACCTGGCGTCCGCGTGACAACCTTGCTCGAGCAGCTGCGCCTGGAGGCCGGCGCGCGCCGGGATCAGGGGCTCGACAGAGTCCTTCGTGGCCCCGCTGGCATCGACTTCTCGTCCAACGATTATCTGGGGCTTGCGGCCGACATCGCGTTCCGGAAGCGCGTGTTGGATCGTCTGGGGGAAGGTCCCCTCACTACGCCATCCTCGCGGCTGTTGCGTGGGCAGACGGAACGGCATCGACAGCTGGAGGAGCGGTTGGCTCGGTTCAAGGGGACCGAAGCCGCTCTGATCTTCCCGACGGGGTACCAGGCCAATCTGGGCGTGCTCGGAAGTCTCGTTCGGGCGAACGACACGCTGCTATCCGACCGACTCAATCACGCGAGCCTCATCGACGGGATGCGGCTGAGCAGGGCGACTCGGATCATCTACCCGCACCTGGACGTGGATGCTCTCGAGAGCCAATTAGCGGCGCCGGCCGGACCGGGTCGGCGGTTCGTGGTTACTGAGTCGTTGTTCAGCATGGACGGGGATGTCGCACCGCTAGATGACTATGCGGACCTCGTGGGGCGCCACGGTGCGTACCTGATTGTGGACGATGCACACGCCGTAGGAGTGTTTGGCGACGCGCGAGGCTCGGGCCTCGCCGAGACGTTCTCGGTGGCCGACCGCTGCGTGGCCATCGTATCGACGTTCGGAAAGGCGTTCGGAGCCTTCGGAGCCTTCGTCGCGGGCCCGAAGGAGGTCATCGACGCGATGGTCAATGGAGCGCGCTCGTTCATCTTCACGACCGCCTTGCCTCCCCTGGTTCTGGCTGCGGTCGAGACTGCTTTGGACGTCATCGATGAGGAGCCGGAACGGCGAGTCCGGGTCCGGGAGCTGGCCGACAGACTTCGGCTCAGGCTCCGGGAGGGCGGCCTCGAGGTACCGAACTCTGACGGCCCCATCGTGCCGGTCCTGTGCTCGGAGGCGGATGTCGCCGTGGACGTCGCGGCGGCTGCTCAGCGGGCGGGCTATGACGTGAGGGCCATTCGCCCGCCGACGGTACCACAAGGATCTTCGCGCGTGCGGCTATCCGTCCACGCTGATCACACCCAGCGTCAGATCGACGACTTGGCCACTGTGCTGGCAGCGGCGTATGCGGACGCCCGCGCGCTCTCGGGGTCAGTGTCACCGTGAGTCTGTCGCTGGGATCCTCCTCAACGTGAGCCTGTCGCTGGGATCCCCCTCAACGTGAGCCTGTTCGTGACCGGGACGGACACCGAAGTGGGTAAGACCGTGGTATGCGGAATCCTCATGCGGAGATATGGCGCGACGGCGGATCTCGGCTATTGGAAGCCGGTTGCCACCGGAGCCGAAAGCGACAGCGATCTCGAGACGGTCCGTTCGTTGCTGGATGACGACGCGGCCTGCCCGCCTGAGGCGTTCTTGTTCGGACCGCCGGTGTCGCCGCACCTGGCGGCTCGCTGGGCGGGAGCGTCCATCGACACGGCTGCGCTCGTGTCGCGCTACGAGGAGATCGGGGCTGAAGACACGGGCCGGAGTTGGATCGTCGAGGGAATCGGAGGGCTCATGGTGCCGCTGAACGACGCGGGAGAGGTGGTGGCGGATCTCATCGTGGCGATGGGGCTGCCGTGTCTGGTGGTGGCCCGGAGCACACTCGGAACCATCAACCACACGCTTCTGACGCTGGAGGCGCTCCGCCATCGAAACGTCGAGGTGGCGGGTGTCGTGCTCAATGGACCCGTGAACGACGATAACCGGGAAGCCATCGAGCGCTTCGGGCGCACCCGAGTCATCGATACCGTACCTCCGTTGTCCAGCGTGGACAGCACCACTGTTGCGGAGACGGCTTCCGGTTTCGATCGCGTGGGCGCCCTGGAGCAATACCTGTGACCGCGGCCGGATCCGGCTTAGACCGGACGGGCCCCCTGGAGCGACAACAATGACGACGCCTTGGCCCGAGTGGGACCGGCGACACCTGTGGCACCCATATACGCGGCTGCTCACTAGCCCCCCGCCCGTGCCCATCGAACGGGGCGAGGGTCCATACCTGATCACCTCCGACGGGCGCCGCATTCTGGACGCTATCTCGTCCTGGTGGGTGAACATCCACGGGCACAGTCACCCGCGCCTCATCGCTGCGTTGGCCGAGCAGAGCGGCAAGCTGCAACAGGTCATCTTCGCGGGGTTCTCCCACGAGCCCGCCGCACGCCTGGCACATGAGCTGGTCGAGCGGTCACCGGAGGGGCTGGATCGCGTGTTCTATTCGGACAACGGCTCCACCGCGGTGGAGGTGGCCCTGAAGATGGCCATCCAGTATTGGCGCAACCGAGGGGAGCCGGATCGCACGCTGTTCGTGCACATGAAGAACGCCTACCACGGGGACACGGTGGGAGCGATGTCCGTGTCAGGTGTGAGCACCTTCCGTGGCCACTTTCAGGAGCTGCTCTTCGAGAGCCGGGAGGCTCACGCCCCAACGTGTGCGGAGTGTCCCGTCGAGGAGACGTGCCCGCGGTGTGCGATCGAGAATCGCGTCGAACTTCGCGACATCCTGGCGGAGGAGGGCGGCCGGGTGGCGGCCGTCATCATCGAGCCCATGCTCCAGGGCGCGGCCGGGATGATCGTGTGGCCTGCCGAGTTCCTGCGCTACGTCCGTCGCGTGACCGAAGAGGCGGGCGTGCCGCTCATCGCGGACGAGGTCTTCACGGGATTCGGCCGCACCGGGACCATGTTCGCGTGCGAGCACGGCCCCGTGACGCCGGACATGATGTGCCTCTCGAAAGCGCTGACCGCGGGGTATCTCCCTCTCTCGGCCACACTGTGCACGAGTGCGATCTACGAGGAGTTCGAGCGCGAGGATCCGAGTGCGACGTTCCTGCACGGGCATTCTTTCACGGCGAACCCCCTGGCATGCGCCGTTGCGTTGGAGAGTCTGGCGATCTTCGACGAGGATCGCTGCTTGGAGCGTGTGGCCCGGCTCGAGCTTCTTTACGAGAAGCGCATGGAGGAGGTCGCCCAGTTACCCGCTGTGAAGTCCGTTCGCGTGCTCGGGGGGATGGCGGCAGCCGAACTCCACCCTGGTGGAAGTGCGGGGAGGGATGGCGGGGCGGCCAGCGGCGGGTATTTCGATGAGCTGGGTTCCCACCTGTATCGTGAGTTCATGCAGCGCGACATCCTGCTGAGGCCGCTGGGCAACGTGTTGTACGTCCTCCCGCCGTACGTAGTGGAAGACGAGGACGTAGAGCGCATCTTCGATGCCGTCTTGGAGGTAGTGGGAGCCCTCTGAGTTCGGACGGCGGTGGAAACTCATCGCACCCTCCATCCCGTAGGGGCTGAGGCGCGCCTCCGAACCGTGGGTCGGTCCGAGCCGCGTTCGCAGGTCGTGGACCTACTCGTGGGGAGGCGGGGATGGAACGGTCGGATCCGATCGTCGAGGGCGGTGGTCGCACCTTTCGCAGAGCCTTTTGGGCAGGTCTCGCGATCCTCGGAGTCACGCTCGTATACCTCGCGAGCCACCGGCCGAGCTGGCCCTGGTTCTCCCTCTGGCTGATCGCACTGCTTGGCGGTCTCGGCGTGCTGTCACTGCCGAGGGTGCGCCAGGCCTTAAATCTCTCGTGGTTCGCGGTGACGCTGTTGGTGCTCACGGGCACGTCCCTGTTCGATCTGTACTTGTTCAGGGTAGAGACCCACCGCCAGCGGAGTGAGCGCCTTGAGGTACACGGTGTGTACTTCGCGCCCGATCATGATCCGATACGGATCGGCGTGGGGGAGCCGGAGCTCGACGTCCGCCTCGAGGGTTCCCTATACGACTTCGATCGTTGGTCTCTGGAGCTTCGACGGCTGGACGCATCCCGGTTCGTGGTCGAGCACCCTGAGCAGGTGGACATGCTGCGTGTGCGAAGACGCGGCTCGTGGCGCCCGGGCAGTGGCACACTGACTCCGGTTCTCGGCACGGAACTCAGGCGGGGTGATGCCGATCTCGGGGATCCGCTCCCGCTATCTCTCCTTCCCGAGGGGCGTCGTGGCACGCTCGCATGGGGGGAGAGTCGCGCGCCCTTGGCGCTCGAGGACGGTCTTCTCGACCGACGACTTTCTCGCTCGCTGAGCAGCGGCATGGAGCTGGCCGAGCTGGATTGGGATCAGCCTCCGCCCAGCGACTCGCTCGATCACCTCGTGCTCACGCGCACGAGAAGGGGGCGGTCACTGGGGCGACTGCACCTGACACTTCCCGAATACCGTGTCACATGTCGAACGGGGTCCACAGCTGGAGTGAATGGTGAGCCCACGACCCTGGAGGCGGGCGACACGCTGTGGGTCACGTCGCGCGGCAAGCGCTGGGCCTTCGCGATTGATCGCGTCCCCGGGCTCTCGCGGGTCGCGGCTCCCACGGCCGTGATGTTCGTCAGCAGGCCTCGTCCCACCGGTTGGGCCTTGCCCTCACCGGAGGCGTGCGGCAGTGACGCCGACCGGGGCTCTCCAAACCTGGCGATAAGCCACAGCGCATCTCTTGGAGCATGCCAGCGGCCCAGAATCGGCCCAGAATCAACCCCACCACATCGTGTGACCGCGCAGCTCATCTGCGCTGACGATGGCTACCGTCTCTTCTCCGAGTCGTACGACGGTGGCCTCGACGATCCGACCGATTGTTGGATTGCGCGTGCTGCGCCATAATGGTCGGCGCGCTCGATGCGCGCTGTAGCAATCCTGAGCGTCCACCTTCAGGGGGGGCAATGAGGCACCAACGATGACCTCGACAACCTTGCGGGCAGCACTCGTGTTGGTGGCTGGGATCGAGCTCTCTGCCTTCGGAGTCGCGGAGCCCCTCAGTGCCCAGGTCGTGCCACCTCCTCCACCCGGCACTGATTCGGCGACCGTCATGCCAGGCGACTACGGCGCGGGCGGCTTTTATTCCGGGCTGATGGGGAGTGGGCACCGTTTGCTCTGGACGACGCCGATCCGCGTACCGGTCGCCAACCTGGATGATCTTGGCGGCGGCGGCCTCACGCCGATGCGGCTCGGTGGTGGCACGACGACGCGCACACTGCATCTGCGGGGAGCCGACGGTAGGCGGTACGTTTTTCGATCGGTCGATAAGACACCCATCGACCTCCTTGCGGAATTCGAGGGCACGCCGATCCGGGCGATCCTCCAGGACCAGATTAGTGCCTTCCACCCGACCGGTGCACCGGTAGTCGCCAGGCTACTCGATGCCGTCGGCGTGCTGCACCCTGAACCGCGGTACATGGTCGTTCCGGACGACCCACGCCTGGAAGAGTTTCGCGACGAGTTCGCGGGAATGCTCGTACTCTTCGAGGAGCGCCCCGACGACGGGCTCGATGGCGCCCCCGGCTTTGCCGATTCACGTGAGATCGTGCAACTCGAGGAGCTCTTCGACATCCTCGAGTCAGGACCGGACAACCAGGTCGATGCTGAGGAACTCTTGCGAGCGCGCATGATCGACCTGCTCGTCGGCGATCGCGATCGTAGCCACAACAACCACCTTTGGGCGCGTATCGAGGAAGGCGAAGTGTCTCGCTGGCGGGTCATTCCTCGGGACCGCGACCAGGCGTTCGTACGCCTCGACGGGTTTCTGAAGACGCTGGCACGCACGCACGAGCCGCGTCTCGTGACGTTCTCGGACGTCTATCCGAACATCGAGGCCCTCACACGCAACGCGTGGGACATGGACCGCAACCTTCTCGTCTCAATCGACCGAGCGACCTGGCTTTCCGTGGTCGAGGAAGTGACGGCGTTACTGACCGACGAAGTGTTAGAGGAAGCAGCGCGCCAGATGCCCCCGGAGCACTACGCGGTCTTCGGAGAGGAACTCACGCGCTCCCTTCGTCTCCGGCGTGACCGACTCTCGGAAGCGGCTGAGCACCTCTACCGCATCGTGTTCGGCCACGCGGACGTGCACGCCACCGACCTCCCCGAGCAGTTCCGGATCGAGCGCCAGTCCAACGGCTCCGTGAGGCTGACCTTCGGGCTGAGCGGCGGGTCGGCCACCAGCTTCGCTCGGACGTTCGATCCGGCGGAGACGAGCGAGATCCGCCTCTATATGCACGGTGGTGACGATGTCGCGGTGTCGAGCGGGCCGCCGAGCCCGATTCTGGTGCGCTTGATCGGCGGCGGGGGCGCCGACCGGTACGAGGGTGAGGCTCGCGGCAGCATCGTGTACGACAACGTGTCCGACTCCGAGTATTCGGCCGGCCTCGGCGCCCGAGTCGAGGATCGTCGGGCGCCCAGGCCTTACTCGTGGCTCGAGGGGGAGCGCACGCTCGACTGGGGTTCTCGGTGGATCCCCGAGCCACGCGTCAGCTACGATGCGGATCGTGGGCTAGTGCTTCTGTCTGGCGCGATGATCGAGCGTTACGGCTTCCTGAAGGATCCCTACCGGTCACGGACCCGGTTTCGTGCGGGTATCGCCATGGGGCTCAAGGAACCGTTCGTCGATCTCTCACATCTGCGCCGTTCGGTCTTCGGCTCTGCCGATCTGCGCTTGAGTGGCCGGTGGAGTGGGATCGAGATCATCGACTACTACGGCTCTGGCAACGATTCAGAGGCTCAACGGCCAGTGAGCTATCATCGCGTCTCGCACAAGCAGGTCACGCTCACACCGGCCGTGAGCGTCGGAGACGGTGAACAGAAGTACTTCGAGATCGGTCCGATCTTCCGGTACACTTCGACGGACACGTCCACAGTCGACGTGAGCTACGTTGGGGATAACGATCCATATGGGTCCGGCAAGTTCGCTCAGTTGGGGCTCCGGGCGTCCTTCCAGCTCGACACGCGCGACATGGTGGGCACGCCTGGAAGCGGGTACTACATCGAGGGTGGCGGAAGCCTGTACCCGACCCTCTTCGACGTGGCCCAGGGCGCGTTCGGCGAGCTGCACGGGCAAGCGGCCGCGTACTTGTCCCCCGAGAGGGGCAACCCCACGCTCGCGGTCCGTGCTGGCGGGAAGAAAGTGTGGGGCGTCTTCCCGTTCGCGGAGTCTGCGTTCGTCGGCGGTGCACGTAACGTGCGAGGGCTCCGCGAGCAGAGGTACGCCGGCAGTGCCTCGCTCTACGGCAGTGCGGAGGTCCGCGTCTTCGTCGTGCGCACGTTGGTGCTCGCGCCGACTGACCTGGGCTTGTTCGCCCTGGCGGACATCGGACGCGTCTATTCGAGCGGAGAGAGCTCGTCGACGTGGCACGACGCTGTCGGCGGCGGGATATGGCTCGCGCCGTTGAGGCGCTCGGGCATCGTACAAATCTCACTTGCGCGCAGCGAGGGACGGACGGGGCTCTATTTAGGCATTGGCTTCGCGTTCTAGTGGCGTTGGAGCCAGCTCGGCCAAGAATTCGCGGAATGCCTTCTGAGATCGCACGGGTGGTGCGCCACCGGCCTCCACATACGCGTTGGCTCCACTCGCGTCGATCCAGCGGGCCTTCGTATTGTCCGCGAGTTCCAGGTCCAGGAGTCGACGCAATTGCCGCTTGATCTCGGGATCGTACACCGGGAGCGCGACCTCGACCCGCCGGGACAAGTTGCGCTTCATCCAATCGGCGGAGGCCAAGTAGATGAGCTCATCGCCTCCGTTGTGGAAAGTAAAGATGCGGGCATGCTCGAGGTGCCGATCTAGGATACTGCGCACCTTGATGGTCTCGCTCTGCCCCGGAATTCCCGGGACCAGTCGGCAAATACCGCGAACGATGATTTCGATCGGAACACCGGCCACGGAGGCATCGTACAGTCGCTTGATGATTTTTTGGTCTTCGAGCGCGTTCATCTTGAGCGTGATGCCGCTCGGCTTGCCCTCCCGGGCAGCGTTGGCCTCACGTTTGATGAGCTTGTAGAAGCCCTTTCGTAGCGTTACAGGTGCCGTCAGAAGGTGCTCCGTCGTAGCCTGCTCGACCTCGCCGCTCAGGAATCTGAAGACCTGTTCGACATCCTTCGTGATGCGCGGGTCGCAGGTGTAGACTCCGTGATCGGCGTAGATGCCTGCAGTCTTCTCGTTGAAATTCCCGGTGCCGACGTATGCGTAGAGTTCGCGTTCGTCTCCGTCCCGCTTCGCGACGAGCGCGATTTTTGCGTGCACCTTGAGGCCCTGCATCGAATACAACGTGCGCACGCCCGCCACCTCGAGCTGATCCGCCCAATGGAGGTTCGATTCCTCATCGAAGCGGGCCTGGACTTCCATGAAGACCGTGACCTTCTTGCCCATGTGCGCCGCTTTGATCAGCGCGGTGAGCACGTCCGAGTCACGCGCTACGCGGTAGACCGTGAGCCACAGCTCCTCGACGTCGGGGTCATCAGCCGCCTCGTTCAGGAAACGCACGAAGTGGTCGAACGACTGATACGGTGTGTGCACGACCTGATCCCGATCGCGCACGGCGGCCATGATCGAATCAACTCCGTCGAAGACCGGGTGCTGCAGCGCCGGCCAATCCGGGTATGACAGATCCTTCCGGCCGAAGCGCGGGAAGCCGAGGTAGTCCTTCAGGTTGTGGTAGCGCGCCCCGAGAACCAGGTCCTCCTCTTTCAAGTTGAGGCCGTGCTGTAGGCGGTGGATAACCACGTACGGAGTGCGCATGTCGTACAAGAAACGGCTCGGAACCCCCGTGTCGCGGTTCTTGAGGCTCTTCCGAATCGCCTCGACCAAGTCACCCTCGAACTCGTCCTCGACGTGCAGCTCCGCGTCGCGCGTCAGCTTGACCGAGTACGATCGGCCGACCTCGTGCTGTGGGAAGATCTCATCGAGGTTGAATCGGATCAGATCGTCGAGGAACATGACCTCGTGTGAGTCGCCTCGTTCCGGCAGCGTGACGAATCGCGGCAGCGAGTCACTAGGCACCTTGATGAGGGCATACTCCGGGGTCCAGGACTCGAGTACTTCTCGCCCCTTCTCGAACAGCTCGACGACGAGGTACACCTCATTATTGTCGAGGAACGGAGGGCCGTCCTCGCCCTGCAGCATCAACGGTTCGACCAGTGGACGTACCTGCTCCGCGAAGGTCTCGCGCAGGTAATCGTGATGAACTGTAGCGACTGAGCTTTCGTCGACGCGCGTGAACCCCGCCACTGCCAGCTCGTCGAAGATTCCCGCTATGATCCGGCCGTACTCTTCTTGCTGATTGAGTACGATTTTGTGGATGTCGTGCAGCAGACGGTGAGGGCTGATGCCCAGCCTCGCGACGTCGGTCTTGCCCAGCCTCAACAGACTCCGCAGCGAAGCCACGCGCACACGGAAATACTCGTCGAGATTGGACGAGAAGATACCGCAGAAGAAGAGCCGCTCGAGCAGGGGCACCGTGGGGTCTTCGGCCTCCTGCAACACACGGTGCCCGAACTGCAGCCAACTGGTCTCGCGATCCAGATAGGTGTACTTCGACGTTCCGCTTTCGTCGGACACGTACATGCCTCCCAGCGGAATTCTTGTAATTCCTTCTAAAGGGTCGATGCTGCGAGGCAAGGTAGGGGTGTGGGGCGGTGGGAGCACGGCGTGGGAGAGGACTGGGAATTCGAGGGGCCCGGTCCTGGGCTCACGAATAGTTGATCACGTCCAGTCGAGGCACTCGAGCGAAGTGCCTTTGATTCCGGGTCACGACAGGCATCTCGAAGGTCAGCGCCGTAGCCGCAATCCAGAGATCGTTCGCACTGATCAATAGGCTGTTCTCCCTCAAGTACCAATGAAGGCGACCCTAGCGCCAGGAAACCTCGGGAGTGCACGAGAGCACAGCGAACGGGGCCACCAAGCTGTCCCACGAAGCCCGGTCGTTCATCCGAGGTCCCGCGGCGAGTTCACCCGCGATCGTGAAGGTGATGTGAAGGGCGTTGGATTCGTGTGACTCCAGGAAGCCTTGGGCAGGGCCCGCATGCCCCTGAATCAATTCCCGTTCGAGATCGACCAGAAAGCTGGTCTCCAGAATCAGGGCGGTGACCGTTTATCCGTCGGTGGCCGCCCACTCGACTTCATTTCGTCGATCGCGTCGAGTTCGTCACAGTCATAC
>Ga0114950_10004251_pt1 | contig 11090 bp, 9 predicted proteins | sample N075metaG_FD_83503 | JGI IMG/M metagenome (GOLD analysis project Ga0114950, IMG submission 83503) | Deep subsurface microbial communities from Kermadec Trench to uncover new lineages of life (NeLLi) - N075 metaG | ecosystem: Environmental > Aquatic > Marine > Ocean trench > Sediment | place... | reverse complement strand
CGACACTGCGCGTTCCGCGAGTGGTCCTTGCTGCCGATACACCCAACGTATCAATGACGTCTCGCCCCACCTCGTAACAACACGGACCGATGTGGGGACCGATCACAACAGCGTCGACGATTGATCCGTCGGATTCGAATACACGCGTGGCCTCCTCAACGATGCCCTGCGCGATGCCTCGCCATCCGCAGTGAACAACCGACACCCTCTCCCTGCCCTTGAGCACAACCGGGACGCAGTCTGCTGTGGTCATGGCAATAGGAAGGGCATGCTTCGAGGTCACCAATCCGTCGCCATCTCCCGCGTTGCCCGGCTCGTCAACGGACAACACAATTCTGCCGTGAATCTGGTTCGTAAATGCCCATGAGTTCGAAATCGCAAGGCTCTCTGACATGGCGAGCCTTGCATTGGAATCCGATCGTGGATTGCCGTCACGTGTCTCGCCAAAGGCTATGCCTGAGTGCCCCTCGGGCGTGATCATCCTTGGACGAAACCAGGGATATCCATCTGATCGGTCTCTGCTGTCTCGTCGTCAGCGCCGGGTCCGTCAAAGATCTCAGAACGATTCGCAATTGACTGTTTCGTGCCGAATGATCCTCTGCGGTCATTGTCGAATCCCGCTGCGATGACGGTCACTCGCATTTCATCATCGAGATTCTCGTCAACGACAGCCCCGAAAATGATGTTCGCGTCAGGGTCGGCGTGTTCGGCGATCAATGTTGCGGCCGCGTTGACCTCATGCAAGGTCATGTCTGGAGGACCGGCGATGGATAACAGCACCCCTCTAGCGCCCTCCATTGAGGTCTCCAACAGGGGACTCGAGATGGCTTTGTCAGCAGCCTGGTGAGCGCGACTATCACCCGTCGACCTGCCGATTCCCATCACGGCCGATCCTGCGTCGGACATGACTGCCTTGACATCTGCAAAGTCAACGTTGACCAGTCCGGGCGTCGTGATGAGTTCTGTAATTCCTTGGACGCCTGATGTCAGTACCTCGTCGGCCATCGAGAACGCTTCAGCAATTGGGGTCGACGGCTCAGCGATTTCAAGCAGCCGCTCGTTCGGAATGATGATGAGCGTGTCGACTGCACCCTTGAGAGCCTGAATTCCCTGCTCGGCTTGAACGCTTCTTCTACGGCCCTCGAATCCGAACGGCCTGGTAACAACACCAACGGTGAGGGCACCGAGCGACTTGGCGATTTCGGCGACGATCGGGGCAGCTCCTGTACCCGTTCCGCCACCCTCGCCCGCCGTGATGAACACCATGTCGGCGCCTGTAATGGCGTCCTCAAGGTCGTCGCGGTGGTCCTCAGCAGCTTGCCTGCCAACCTCTGGATTTGCTCCGGCTCCGAGGCCCCCAGTCGACTCGCGGCCAATGTCGAGCTTGAGATCGGCGTCGGACATGAGCAGGGCTTGGGCATCCGTATTGACGGCTATGAACTCGACACCGCCAACGCCAGCTTCAATCATGCGGTTGATTGCGTTGACTCCGCCGCCGCCGACGCCGATCACTTTGATGACGGCGAGGTAGGTTGACGCTGGTCGACTGGATTCTGTGCTCATTACTTAGTCCCTCCCCAAGAAGGCTTCAATCAACCTTAGCCGCCACTTCACTGTTGGTTGCATACTTATTGCTCACCTTCTACTACAGGTTGAGGGTTGGAGACCGCGGGGCGGAGCGGTGCGATCAGATCGATAAACGCGCCAGGTTCGAGACCGGAGTCCAGCAGTGTCTCAAGCACGATTGCCTTCTGTGCCATGTCGACCGCCCTCCCAAGTCGCACGACGTGACCCATGACCGATGCCGATAGGCCCTCCCCATCGGCCACGATTTGGACAGGCACTCCACTTCCTCGGGCGATCTGGTCGAGAAAGACAAGCGCCCCAAGGATGCGTTCGTCGTCAACAATCTCACCAGGCGTGAGAGATTCTTGGTCAATTGTGAGGTATGCGTCCTGCGGTCCTGGCCGGGACACAACGGTCAACACTACGCCCTCGATCGAGAGAAGCACCCACTGGTCACCCACCCCAACAGGAGCAACACCCTCGTACTCAACCACGTCTATTGCGACAGAGCCCGGCCACGACACGACGACATCAACGGATTTGACCCAGGGGTCAATCAACAACGCAGCTTCGATATCTGAACCGTCGACATCAATCGTCGGTGTTCCAATCCCCACGCCAAGTGATGCAACCGTGCTGGTTGGATCGGAGTTCTGTGCGCCGGTCACGTTGATTTGTCTGATCGAGAACACTGGTGAGCGGATGAGCCACATCGACGCGACGACGAGGGCCACCACAGCAATCACGACCAGTATCCACTTCAACCTCTTGCGAGCTCTATCTTCTGACACCGTCTTGCGACGCTCGGCCAGCTTCGGTTCCATCACCGTCATGACACGTCCCCTGACACTTCAAACTCCCCGAGGAAGCGAATCTCTGGTTCGAGTTTGATTCCTGTCATCTCAAGCACTTTTTTCTGCACTTGAGCCACGAGAAGAAAAATGTCTCGTGCTGATGTGCCCGTTGACGCTGTCACGAAGTTGGCATGTTTGTCCGATACCTGTGACCCACCGATGGACAGACCTTTCAGTCCACACTGATCAATTATCTCTCCTGCTGACTGTCCGGGGGGATTCTTGAAGACACTTCCAGCGCTGAGCGATCCGCCCGGCTGATTGGTGCGACGCCACTGCGTAATGTCCCTGAGTGTGGCTGTCAGTTCCTCCGGATCTGCCTCTGAAACCGCGAAGGTTGCCTGCACCACAACATCGGACGACGCCAAGTTGCTGTGGCGATATTCATAACCAAGGGACGCTACGTCTCGGATCGACAGATGTCCCGTCCCAAGATCCACGACAACAGCATTGAGCAGCACGGATGCGGTGTCGGCGCCGTGTCCTCCGGCGTTCATGTACACCGCACCCCCTACAGATCCTGGTATTCCGACATAGAACTCGAGTCCAGAACGACCGGCTTCGGCGGAGAGGCGGGCTAGTTTTGGGAGCGCAACCGCGCCGCCAGCGACAACCTGACTGTGCTGAGTCACATCAACGGCAGCGAAGGCGCCTCCGAGACGTACCACCAGTCCGTCGATTCCCGAGTCTGACACCACAACGTTGCTGCCGCGACCGAGTATCACGATCTTCGTGTCGGCGGGGACGACATCAAGGATTGACCGCAACTCTTCCAGGTCATACGGTTCGGCGTACCAACGCGCCTCGCCTCCAACCTTGTAGGTGGTGAATGGTGCAAGGGCAACATCGGTACGGATCGAGACATGCTTCATTCTGCAGCACTTTCAAGCGCTGCAGCGATCGGCACGGTAACGGACGTGATATCACCGGCACCCATCACCAGCACAATGTCGCCCTCGCGAGCAATGTCAGCGACGAGTTTCGGAATGTCGTCCATGTCTGGAGCGTACGTAACGGCGCCACCTGCAGCTCGTGTAGCCTCAAGAATGATCCGCCCGGATACTCCAATGATTGGCACCTCGCCAGCCGGATAGACGTCCGTCACAATCGTGTGGTCAGCGAGGGCAAGCGGGGAACCGAATTGTGGGCCAAGGTCAGCGGTGCGGCTGAAGCGATGCGGTTGGAACACGGCAATCACTCTCCCTTCCGCCCCAAGTGCCGCTGCGGCAATCGTGGCTGCAACCTCCGTCGGGTGGTGGGCATAGTCATCGACAATCGTGATGCCACGCACTCTGCCTCTCACCTCGTAGCGGCGCGCGACCCCCACAAACCCCCTGAGGGCGTTCGCTGCGGCGGTCATGTCGTATCCAAGCTCGGACAACAGCACAAGCACTCCGGCGGCGTTCAACGCAAGATGTGCGCCGGGCTTGGGCAGTGACACATCCACCGAGTCCCTGCCTCGAAGAATCTTGAACTGCTGTCCGGACTCGGTATGCCTGTGATCGACGACTCGCCATACGGCACTCGGCGAAAATCCGTAGGTGACAAGTGGGACCGCCTGAGCGAGGCGTGCAACGCCATGGTCGTCGATGCACCCAACTCGAGGTCCTGTCACCCGCCCAACAACCTGCGCGAAACTCTCCTCCAACGCGGCAACGGTTCCGTAGAAATCGAGATGGTCAGCCTCGATGTTCGTAACCAGTACGCCATTCAAGGCGAGGTGTCGGAATGTTCCGAAGGCTTCGTCGGCCTCTAGCACAAAGAGGTCGTGACCGCCCACATGAGCACCGGTGTTGAGGCCTAGCATCTCGCCGCCAACGAGAAAACTTGGATCGAGCCCACTTCCTCGCAACGCGCGGACGGCGAGCGCCGTCGATGTTGTCTTGCCGTGGGTGCCTGCAAATCCGACTGTTGGCATCAGTCTTGTAAGGGCCGCAAGCAGCCGCGGACGCTCCCACACCTCAATACCAAGAATCTTCGCTTCGGCAATTTCGGGGTCGCTTGGGGGAACCGCTGATGACGCGACGACAAGCTGAACACCTTTCATCTTTTCGGGACGATGACCAAGCCAGGTCGTGATGCCAACATCATTGAGTGCGTCAAACATTCGTCCGGGTTTGACATCAGATCCGGTGACCGAGTGTCCGAGCTGACTCAATATCTTTGCTAGCCCCGACATCCCTGCTCCCCCAGCGCCAACGATGTGGACTCTCGACGGAATATCTACATGCTCAGTCATCGACCACCTCATAGAGACGCTCCGCAATGATCCGGGCGGCATTCGCGCGTTGAGCCACCGCACCCGATCTGGCCATTCTCTCGCGCCTGTTGCCATCCGTTAGCAAGTCGACCGTCGTACCCACGATGCCGCTGCGATCTTCCTGTTCAATGACGATTGCTCCTCCGGACTCGACGAAGTCGGCCGCGTTCTCGCGCTGGTATCCCCTGCCAGCGGGCAACGGCACGATGATGCTCGGGGTAGCAGTTGCATGAAGCTCTGACACTGTCATGGATCCGCCCCGTGCAAGCACGACGTCACAGGCCGCGTAAAAGCTCACCATGTCCGGCTCGAATGCGATGACCCGCCATGCGTCACCTACCCCGGCCACGGCAGAGATTGACTCGATGTTTGCTGCACCAGCAAGATGCAGCATCACGAACGTTCTCCGCGCGCTCTGAGCGATCTCGATGGCGATCTCGTTGAGTGCCTGAGCACCCTGACTGCCTCCGACAATGCCAAGAACAACACTGTCCTGGTCGATGTTGTATCGTCTCCGCGCCTCCGTCCGCAGCTTGTCGCGGTCAAATGTGTCGAATGCCGCCCTGAGCGGATTGCCGACAACACGAGCGGATGGAAGTTTCGCCAGAGCAGGTTCGGACGCGACGAATATGGTGTCGGCCCTGCGAGCGAGCAGCCGGTTCGCAATTCCTGGCACCGCGTTTGCCTCGTGGATGATCAACGGAATTGAGCGTCGTTTCGCGGCCAGTCCTGCGGGACCCGATACGTACCCACCGAACACTGCCATGGCACGAACGCCGGCGCGCTCGATCCACCCCTCAATGTCGCGTCGCGCGCGGCGAACCTTGAGTGGAAGTGTCAGGTTGTCGAACGACAACGACCGTCTGATACCGTGGATATCGACCTCAACAAATGGGTATCCCGCCTCTGGAACGGTCTCTGCCTCCATACGATCGCCGCCGAAAAAGATGATGTCATCTCGTCTCAGGCCCATGTTCACAAGAGCCTCAGCTACGGCAATGGCCGGGAATATGTGGCCCCCTGACCCAGCTGCGGCCATCCCAATTTTCACGCAGGTTCGCTTGAAGCGTGTGCGGCATCGGACGAGCGGGAGATGTTGATCAGCACGCCAATCGCTGCAAGACTCGCGACCATCGCGTTGCCGCCAGAGGAGATGAATGGGAGCGGAACACCAGTGATGGGCACCACGCCAATCACGCCCCCGATATTCACAAGGGCCTGGACAGTAAGCCATGACACGATCCCGATTGCCAGGAGGCGTCCGTACATATCAGGCGCACGGAACGCTATCGAAACTCCTGCGACACCGATCATGGCGAACAGGAGAATAACGATTGAGGCACCGGCGAAACCGGTCTCTTCGCCGATAATCGCAAAAATAAAGTCCGTGTGGGCGTTTGGCAACCACAGCCACCGCGCCCTGCTCTGGCCAAGACCCACTCCAAACATGCCCCCCGTACCGAGCGCAACCATCGATTGCACTGCCTGAAGCCCTGCGCCCTTGGCATCGTCGAATGGTCTCAGCCAGGCAGTCAGACGAGTTTTTCGGTAGTCGGCAGACATGGCAACCACGACCATTGCCATAGCCCCGAGTCCAGCCATGGAGAAAACGAAGCGCAGCGGCACTGCGGAAGCTGCCAGCACAATGAAGGCGGGTGTCACAATGAGAAGAACGGAGCCGAAGTCCGGCTGGGCGAGTAACAACAGCCCAACGGTTCCCAGGATTGCAGCAACAGGAACCGCAACATGCCGAATGTCGTTGAGCAGCGCGTCCTTCTTTGTGAGAACTGCCGCAAGAAGGGAGAGGGTCGCGAATTTCGCGACCTCGGCGATCTGAAGCGTCACCGGCCCGAGCTCGATCCACCGAGTTGCACCCCCTCTCCTGTCGCCAATGGCAAGTGTGATCACAAGTCCGACAACCACTGCTGCGTACAGCGGAAAGGCTATCCGCCTCCACCAGTTATAGGGAATGAACGTTGTGACAACGAGGGCGGCGAAACCAAGACCAACCCACAGGACCTGCCGTGTGAACAGTTCGAACTGATCCGCGCTCGCTCTGATCGATACGACTGATGATGCACTCAGCATCGCGCCGAGTCCAATGGTCACCAGCATGGCAACCACGACAAGAAGCAGAACCGATCGGCGGCCACCGTCTGAACGAATTTTCGCTCGGGTGCGGGCATGCCTCTGCTTCGGAGCATCCTCCGATACCAGGGCGTCAGGGGGTGCAACATGGGTCATGCTGCTGCCCCGTTCATTTTCGTGACAAGACGTTGGAACACGTCTCCACGCTCCGCATAGGACGAAAAGGCGTCAAAACTTGCACACCCTGGCGACAGGAGAACGGTGTCGCCAGACGTTGCAGTTAATCGAGCGACCTCGACAGCTTCCTCAAGCGAAGCGACAACCACGGCGTTATCACGCGCACTCTGTTGGATAGTCGGCCCAGCCTCGCCAAAGAGTATAAGTTTCGTTACCTTGCCGAGCTCACCAATGGGTGAAAGGTCAAGACCCTTGTTCTGTCCGCCAGCAAGAAGCACGACCGGTGCAAGGGCCGCGACCGCCGCCAAGGTCGCATGCGGATTGGTTGCTTTCGAGTCGTCAATCCACACGATGCCGTCGACTGTCGGAACGACTTCTCTGCGATGTTCTCCCGCCGAGAACGAAGCAATGCCAGCCGCAATTCCGGCCGGCGAGGCACCCGCCGCACGAGCAACCGTTCCAGCCACAACCAGATCGAGTAGAAACGAGACATCTGTCGTTGGTGGGTCGTACGCCACGCCGTCAAGCAGAATCTGACCCTCCGAAACGCCGTTGCCTCCTGCAGGAACATGCGTTCCTGAACACGGGACGAGCAGACACTGCGCTTCTACTACAAGCGAGGTCACAACTGCGTCGTCTACGTTGAACGCGAGGACGGCCTCACTGCCCATGCCAAGAAAAATTCTTGCCTTTGCTTCAGCGTACGCCTCAAAACTTCCGTGCCAGTCGAGATGGTCAGGCGCGACGTTGAGCAGCGCCGCTGCCGTTGGAACCGGGGTGCCGAGGAACCGAAGCTGATAGGACGAGAGCTCGACGACGAGGACGTCTGCGTCAGTCGCCTCCGACCCCGATACAGCGCTTCCGACGTTTCCGACTGAAACCGCCTGCACGCCGGAAGCGATCAGCATTGCAGTTATCAATTCCGTCACAGTTGTCTTGCCATTGGTTCCGGTCACTGCCACGAATGGACGATCGATGTGTGCAAGGCCAAATCCCGCCTCCGAAATGACGGGAAGCCCAGCGGCGAGGATATCGCTCAGCGGAGGAGTGACTTCTGGGAACCATGGTGACGTTACGACACGATCGACGCCGACGAGATGTTCGCGAGTCCACTCTGCGGGAAGCACCTGCACGCGGCCTAGAAGGTCGCCAGGCGGGTCGGGTGACTCAGCGTCGAACACGACGACGTCATCTCCCTCAGCAAGGCAGGACCGCGCGACATCGGCGAGACCGCGAAGGTTCGTTCCGAGGATGAGCGTCCTCATGGGTTCGCCAATCCGGTGCCGGACACCCAATCGGCGTAGAACAGTCCGACACCTACCGCAACCATCATCCCAGAGATAATCCAGAAGCGGACGATCACCGTCGTCTCCGGCCAACCCTTCATCTCGAAGTGGTGATGGATTGGCGCCATGAGAAAGATCCGCTTTCCGAATCCTCTGAAGGAGATCACCTGGAGAATGACCGAGACCGTCTCCATGACATATAACCCACCGATGATGACGAGAAGAAGCTGTGTGTTTGTGAGAAGAGCGAGCGCGGCGATTGCGCCCCCAATTGCGTGCGAGCCGGTATCGCCCATGAAGATCTTCGCGGGCGCCGCATTCCACCAAAGAAACGCAAGCGACGCCCCGAGGACAGCGGCGGCGAGCACGGCTACGTCGAGAGCGCCTTCGTTGCCATAGAAAATCGGATTGCGCGATTGCCAGAAGGCAATGAGAACGTATGACCCGAACACCAGAGCAGCCGATCCAGCAACGAGACCATCGGCACCATCGGTCAGATTGACACCGTTTGCCGTTGCAGTGAGCATGAAAAGCACGAGACCGAAAAACAGAACGGGTCCAAGTTGGATCCCAAACGGACGGGCAAAGGAGAGTTCGGTACTTACGCCCGCCTGAGCAGCACCCCACGCAAAGAGTGCTGCAACAATGAGTTGTCCTGCAAACTTCCACCGCTTCGAGAGTCCCTGATTTCGTTTGCGTGCAAATTTTGTGAAGTCGTCTGCAAACCCGATCGCCGCCATGCCGACGAGGGCAAAGAGGCCGAGAATGGCCTTGTCGCTCAACGGCTGGCTAACAAGCCCAACCCCAACCCCAACTGTGAATATCTTGAAATGCGCCAGAAAGTACCCGATCGAGGCACCAATGACGATGACAACGCCACCCATCGTCGGCACACCCTGCTTGTGTTTGTGTCCCTCAACTTCTGACTGAATGAATTGTCCAATGTTGTTGCGACGCAGAAATCGAATAGCGAGAGGCGTAGCGAAAATAACGATTACAAAGGAAATCGCTGATGACATCAGAAGTGAAATCACGATCCAGAGTCCTCGATCAGTTGCAGTGCGAGGCGTTCAAGACTGGCTGCGCGCGATGCCTTTACAAGCACGACGTCTCCCGCTTCGACGATGTCCTTCAGGGTATCGGCTGCATCCACAATATCTGCGGCATTGACAACTCCACTGCCAAAGCCAACTCCGTACCCATGGTCAGGTCCAACCACAATCAGTTTCACAAATCCGAGTTCGGATACAAGTCTGCCGATTACTTCGTGTTCTTGTTCGCAGAGTGGTCCAAGTTCAGCCATAGCGCCGAGTACTGCCACATGTCTGCCGTCCATGGAGGCAACGGTTCGAAGCGCATTCTCGACCGATTTTGGGTTTGCGTTGTACGTATCGTTGACGACGGTGAACGTTCCGCGGTGGATGTTCATGCGCCACGCCGCGCCGGTGAAGGCCTCCATGCCGGGTACGAAGGTGTCGAGCGGGATACCACAAGCAAGCGCCGCGCCAACTGCAGCCGCGACATTAGCGGCTTGGTGTAGGCCCGGGGCCTGCGGCGCAATTTCGAACGCGCCATCTGGGGTACGCAGTGTGAAGCGAGCAAAGCCGTTTCCGTCGACACGTAGATTGCCCACAGCTATGTCTGGTGCGACGTCGCCACTCTCAAACCCGAACGTGAGTGTCGTCAGCCCCGTGCGCGCCCTAAGAGATGGCTCGTCCACAGGAACGACGGCAATACCACCCTCTGGGAGCATGTCGATCACTTCGTACTTTGCGTCTCTCAGCTTTCTGGGGGTTCCGAATGTTTCCATATGCCCAACACCCAGATTCGTAATCACAGAGACGTCAGGCGCAAGGACGTCTGAGAGCAGTGCGATGTGCCCAACGCCGCGCGAACCGACTTCAAGTACGAGCGCCGTCGCATCATCTGGAGTGCCAAGGACCGTCAATGGGACGCCGATTTCGTTGTTGAACGAGCTCGGTGACGCCCACGATCCCACGATTCCGGCCGCAAGCAGATCCTTGGTTCCTGTCTTGCCCGACGTGCCGGTGACTGCGACTGTCGGCACATGAATCTCCGCACGTCGTTTCGCGCCGAGAGCAATCAGTGCGTCGCTTGTCGAATTGACCTCAATGCGCGCCACGATGTCGATGCCGCTGTCCCTGTTCACAAGAACTGCGACGGCCCCATCTCCGAATGCGTCTTGTGCGAAGTCGTGACCGTCGAATGTGTCTCCGACGAGGGCAACAAAGAGGGCAGATAAGGCTCGACTTCGACTATCGGTGGAGACGATGTCGATTGTCTGGGTTGGGTCCGCGAACAGCTCTCCACCAACCGCGTGCGCGACGTCGCTCAGAGTCCACGACAGTGCAACAGGTTTCATATGGGCAACCATCCGAGCGATCGCAGAGCATCAATTGCTACGTCCTGGTCGACAAACGGCAGGATCTCTGTGCCGATGTCCTGGCCAGTCTCGTGGCCCTTGCCGAGGATCAGTACGATGTCGCCGGGCCGCGCGCTCGATACGGCACGCTGAATCGCTTCCCGGCGATCAACGACGATCTCAACCTCTGCCGCGTTCTGAGCGAGGGCATGACGCGATACGTCAGCAGCAATGTCCTCGGGTCGTTCAGACCGAGGGTTGTCAGTAGTGACGATTGTGAGATCAGAGTGCTGTGCAGCGGCCGAACCCATCAAAGGTCGTTTGTCCTTGTCACGGTCTCCACCGGCTCCGACAACGGAAATGATCCGACCAGACGTGGCTGTTCTTACAGACGCGAGTACTACGGCAATGGCGTCTGGCGTGTGTGCATAGTCAACAATCACGGTGAACGGTCCGTTGTGGTCGACGATCTCCAT
>Ga0114950_10004248_pt1 | contig 11091 bp, 9 predicted proteins | sample N075metaG_FD_83503 | JGI IMG/M metagenome (GOLD analysis project Ga0114950, IMG submission 83503) | Deep subsurface microbial communities from Kermadec Trench to uncover new lineages of life (NeLLi) - N075 metaG | ecosystem: Environmental > Aquatic > Marine > Ocean trench > Sediment | place... | reverse complement strand
CGCTTTGCCCATCTGCTCGAGCACGAAGTCGGCAACGCCTAGCCCACACTTGCATGACCTTCGCCCGGATGGCCCGCCCGCGTGAGTCGTGCGGGTGACGCCGCGCGCTCAGTCCTCGTGTGGCGTGAGAAGGTGCTTCTGTACTTTGCCGCTCGCCGTGCGTGGCAATGCGATTTCGACGAAGATCATGCGCGGTTGTTTGAAACGAGCGAGTCGCGTCGCGAGCCATTCGAGGATTTCGCTCGAGCGCAGTTCACATCCCGTGCGGGCGACCAGACGGGCGTGCCCGACCTCGCCCCAATCGGGATCGGGGACCGCGACCACCGCCGCTTCTTCGATCGCGGGATGTTCGACGAGCGTGGCTTCGATCTCGGCGGGGTAGACGTTCTCGCCGCCCGAGATGTACATCTCCCGCGCGCGTCCCACGAGGCTGAGGTCGAAATCCTCGTCCCGCGTCGCGAGATCGCCGGTTCGCAGCCATCGGCCGCGCAGGGTCTCGGCGGTCGCTTCCGGTCTTTGCCAATAGCCGAGCATGCAGATCGGACCGGCGACGACGATCTCGCCGATTTCGCCCGGCTGCACGTCGCGCCAGCTTTCGGGGGAAGCCTCGATCGTCGCCGGATCGATCAAACGGATTTCGGCGTGATGGGCCGGGCGGCCGACGCTGCCCGCCTTCGTGAGGGCGCGCTCCCCATCGAGGCAGGTCAGCATCGAAGTCTCGGTCTGTCCATAGCCCTGCTTCATCAGCAGGCCGCGGCGATGAAACGCGCGAATCAATTCGACCGGGGCGGCTGCGCCCGCGGTGAAGGCGAAACGCAGGGAGGCCGGTGGCGTCTCGAAGGGTTCGCCGGCGACCAACGCGTCGAGCATTCGCTGATGCAGGGTGGGGACGCCCCCGAAATAACTCACCCCCTCGCTCGCGATCGCTTGCCAGACGCGCTCGGCGTCGAAGCCTTCCTGGATCACGAGCCCGGCGCCGGCGAACAGGGCCGGGAGCGCCAGGATCTGCAGGCCCAGTGAATGAAACAGCGGAGCGACGGCGAGAACGCGGTCGTCGGGCCGGATGTCGAAGAAGCGCTCGGCATTGAGGCAGTTGAAGAGCGTCTTGCGGAGTGGCAGGAGGGCGCCCTTCGGCTTGCCCGTGGTGCCGGACGTGTACATCAGGATCATCGGATCCTCCGGCTCCGCGTCGCGCTGCCCACGCCAGGGCGCGACGGAGGCCAGCGCGGCTTCATAGGCATCGCGCGGCGCCGAGCCGACCTCGAGTCGCTGTGGCCCGTTATGCGTCATGCGCTCGATCGCCGCATCCGCCCGGGTGCGCCAGGCGCGTTCGACGAGCAGGAGCCGCGGCGTGCAGTCGTCGAGCTGGAACGCCACTTCGTTCGGGGTCAGTCGCGCGTTGAGCGGGGAGGGCGATCGCACCGATGCGCGCGGCGGCGAAGAGGGCTTCGAGCACGGCCCCCCGATTGCCGAGCCAGAGTGCGATGCGGTCCCCGGCTTCGATGCCCCGCTCGACGAACTACGCCGCGAGCCGCGCGACGCGATCTTCGGCGGTCGCGTAATCGCAGCGGCGATGATCATCGGCCCAGGCGAGTTCGGTCGGACGGATCTCCGCCCAATGGGTCAGCCAGCGGCCCACGTCGTGGTCGAGAGAGCGGCGCATGGTGGAGGCCGAGCGTACCGGGCGGCGCGCTGTTCGCCACTCTCAGTCGTCGTGAGTCCCTCGCGGAAGAGCGGCCCGCGGTATCCTCCGGCCATGCGCGAATCGGATTTCAAGGCGACGCTCGAGGCGCTCGGTGTGGGCCTGGGCTCGGGCATCGACGCGGACGAAGGAAGGCTGCTCGTCGCGGTTTCGGGCGGGCGCGACTCGATGGTCCTGCTCGACCTGTTCTGCCAAGCGAGCGCGGGGAGCCAGATCGAGCTGGTCGTGGGCCACGTGAACCATGGTCTGCGCGGCGGCGAATCCGAGGCGGACGAGCAGCATGTGCGCGAGGCGGCGGCCCGCGCCGGGCTCGACTTCCGCTTGCGGCGGATCGATCCCGAAGCCGATCGCGCGAAGTCGAATAGCCGTTCCCGCCCGACCCTCGAGGAAGCGGCTCGGAACCAGCGTCGTGCGGCCCTGCTCTCGATCGCGGACGAATGCGATTGCCGTTGGATCGCGACCGCGCATCATGCGGCCGATCAGGCCGAGACGGTGTTGTTGCGAATTCTGCGTGGAACCGGCCCGGATGGCCTGGCCGCGATGGATTCTCGCAGCCCCGATGGGCGCTGGCTCAAACCGCTGCTCGGGGTCCTGCCCGAGGAGATCGAGCAATGGGCGACACAGCGCGGGATCGCCTGGCGCGAGGACGAGAGCAATCGAGATCTCCGCTTTGCACGCAATCGCCTGCGACACGACTGGCTTCCGGGCCTCGCCGAGAGTTTCAATCCGCAGCTCCTCAGGGCCCTGGCCAATCTGGCCGAAGCAGAGAGAAGGGACCTCGAATGGATCGACGGTCTGGTCCGCGAAGCGGCCAAGGAGCGAATCGAGGTGGGGCCAGCGGGCATCCAACTGGCGATCGACGGCTGGGAGCAGATCCCCGAGGCGCTCGCGCGGCGCCTGGTCCGGTTTGCGCTGGTCGAGGCGGGGCTTGGTCGCGACGTCACACGCCGCCATCTCGTGCGGGTGCTCGAATTCCTGCGACAGGGAAGAGCGGCGGGTCGTGATAAGCGAATCGAGCTTCCCGAGGGGTATGTCCTGCGCCGATTGGACGACGGGTTTCTGCTCGCGGCGGATTCGGTGTGAAAGCGGCTGGTCGGGCACTGTAATGCTACGGTACTGGGCGAGATTGAATGGATTTCCACGATTTCGGCTCTTGGGCCCTCGGGTCGGAGTCCGATTCGGGTCTGGCGGTCGGCGAAACCCGTGGCGAGGTGGAGCGTAGGGAAGAAGCGTAGGGAGAGCAGCAAAAGGTCAGGAGAGCCAACTAGAGGCAAGTGGGCCAAAAGGGCCGAGAGCGTCGCGGGAGAACCCAGTGCGACCGGTCAGGGTCCAAATCGGCCGGAAGACGAACTCGATCAGCGATGGACCTCGTCGCCGGTTGCCCGCTCGTCCTCACGCGCCCAACCGGTTGAGTTGTCGCTCGCAGAATCGGACCTCGAGCAGCGGGGCCCAACTCGAAAACACGCCCTTTGATCGGAGCAATGTGTGAATCAGCAGTTTTACAAGAACCTGGCCCTGTGGGTCGTGATCCTCGTGGTCATGCTTCTTCTCTTTACGACGTTGAAGCAGAACGAGACGATCCCACCGCAGATCGTGCTCAGCGAATTCATGCAGCTGGTGGAGACCGGCCAGGTCGAATCGGTCACGATCGAAGAGGGCAATATCGCCGGGAAATACGCCGACGGTCGCAAGTTCACGACCTACGCCCCGCCGACCTCGATCGACAACGAATTCCTGACGAGTCTGCAGGAACGGGGGATCAGTACCGAGATCAAGCCCCGAGACGAAGGCAGCTTCTGGCGACAGATCCTGATCATGTGGTTCCCGCTGGTACTCTTCATCGGACTCTGGATTTTCTTCATCCGCCAGATGCAGGGCGGCGGTGGCAAGGCGATGAGCTTCGGAAAGTCGAAGGCGCGGCTGCTGACAGAGAACCAGATCTCCGTGACCTTCAAGGACGTCGCGGGGATCGAAGAATCGAAGACCGAGCTCGAAGAGATCATCGAGTTCCTGCGTGAGCCCAAGAAGTTCACGCGTCTCGGCGGTCGGATTCCGAAGGGCGTCCTGCTCGTGGGTCCGCCCGGTACGGGCAAGACGTTGCTTGCGCGGGCGGTGGCCGGCGAGGCGTCTGTGCCCTTCTTCTCGATCTCGGGTTCGGATTTCGTCGAGATGTTCGTCGGCGTCGGGGCCTCAAGGGTGCGCGACCTGTTTCAGCAGGGCAAGAAACAGGCTCCCTGCATCATCTTCATCGACGAGATTGATGCCGTCGGTCGCCATCGCGGCGCCGGCATGGGAGGCGGCCACGACGAGCGCGAGCAGACCCTGAATCAGCTTCTGGTCGAGATGGACGGCTTCGAGACCAACGAGGGCGTGATCTTGATCGCGGCGACCAATCGCCCCGACGTGCTCGACCCCGCATTGCTGCGCCCCGGCCGATTCGATCGCCGTGTGGTCGTCCCGCGTCCCGACTTGAGGGGCCGGCTCGAGATTCTCAAGATCCACACCCGTCGCGTGCCCCTTGCGGACGACGTCGACCTCGAACTCCAGGCTCGCGGAACCCCCGGCATGGTCGGTGCGGATCTGCAGAACCTCGTGAACGAGGCGGCGCTGCTGGCCGCCCGCCGCGACGGCAACCGCGTGTGCCATGCCGACTTCGAGGAAGCGAAGGACAAGGTCACGATGGGGACCGAGCGCCGCAGCATGATCATGTCCGACGAGGACAAGCGGATCACGGCCTATCACGAAGCGGGGCACGCATTGGTCGCGATGCTCACGCCGGAGGATTCGGATCCCGTTCACAAGGTGACGATCATCCCGCGTGGCACGTCCCTCGGCCTGACCCAGACATTGCCCGAAGCCGATCACCTCAACTTCACACAAGCGCAGATCTACGCAGTGATCCGTTATTCGATGGGGGGCAGAGCGGCTGAGGAGATCGTCTTCGACCACCTCTCGACGGGTGCGTCGAACGATCTTCAGCAGGCGACCAGCTGGGCTCGCAAAATGGTCACCGAGTACGGCATGAGCAAGCGGCTCGGGCCGGTATCCTACGGATCTGAACACAGCGACGTGTTCCTGGGGCGGGACCTGGTCTCACGCAAGGATTACAGCGAGCAGAAGGCGCGGGAGATCGATGACGAGGTGGCGCAGATCCTGTCCGAGAAATACGAGGAAGCGCGTGTGCTTCTGACGGACAACCGCGAGCTGCTCGATACCGTCACCGAGTCGCTCCTCGAGCGCGAGACGCTGGATGGGCCACAGCTTCAGTTGCTGCTGCGGGGCGAGCCGCTGCCCGAGCTCAAAACGAGCGCGAGCGAGGATTCGAGTGCGTCTGCCCAGCCGACGCGTGGGGAACGAGACGAGGATCTCGAGGGTGACAAGACCGGCGGAACGACCGGCGGGAACATCCCGGATCCCGAGCCGCTGCCGAGCTGATCGGAGAGCCCGGCGCTCCGCGTCGGGCGCGAGGGGCGTGACGACGGGCCGGTTGGAACGGGCGAGCAGAGGGGGCGAGCGCGTTGATCCAGGTGCTATGGGAATTCGGGGCGGACCTGGCGGAGTTCTTCAACTCCCGGTTCGACCTGTTTCGTGACGGCATCGACATCCTGCTCGTCGCGGCCGGGATCTACTGGCTGCTGCTGCTGATCCGCGGAACGCGGGCGATCCAGATCCTGGTGGGCCTGATCGTTCTGATCGCGCTCTCCCTGGGTTCCCAGCTCTTCCAGCTTGCCGCACTCGGCCTGATCCTCGATCGGTTGCTCGAACCCGCCGTCCTGATCATGGTGATCCTGTTCCAGAACGACATCCGTCGAGCCCTGGCGCGCGTGGGTCGCGGGTTCTTCCCGTCCTTCTCAGCGGACCAGGAGATTCATGTCGTCGAGGAGATCGTGCGTGCGGCCGGGGCGCTGTCCCAGCGTCGCCATGGTGCGCTGATCGTACTCGAGCGCGAGAGCAATCTCGGCGACTTGATCGAAGCGGGCATCCCGGTCGATGCCCGGCTTTCGAAAGAACTCCTGGCGAGTATCTTTCAGCCACTCTCACCCATGCACGACGGTGCGGTCGTGGTCCAGGAGGGGCGCGTTTCGTCCGCGGGCTGCATTCTGCCGCTGACGCTGCGGACGGATCTACCCGAGGGCCTCGGGACCCGGCATCGCGCCGCCGTCGGCATCACGGAGGAAACCGATGCGCTCGTCGTCGTCGTGTCCGAGGAGACCGCGAAGATTTCTGTGGTGTTAGGCGGGGAAATGCTGCGCGGGCTCGATGCGCCCCAGCTTCGGGTCGTCTTGCGCGACGTGCTCGGGGGGGAACGAACCGAATTGCCAGAGGCGTCGGAAGTGACCGGCCGACTCGAGGTTGCGGAAGGGCCCGAGGCGGGCCACGCGAACGCGAGTTAGAGAATTAGAGAGTCAGCGAGGTAGAAAGGCAATCCGATGGCGGCGCGCTTCCAGAATTTACGGCCGGGCGTACTCGTCCTGGCCCTGGCGATCAGTATCTTCATCTGGGCCGTTGCCCAGGGCACCTCGAGCGTGATCCAGTCCTTCGACGTCGAGGTCGAGCTGGTGGGCGTCGACGACGGCCTCGTGGTCACCGACCAGAGTTCGGACGAGATCAACGTGCGGCTGCGCGGAAGTCGCGCTGCACTCCGCAATCTCAACACCGATCAGCTGAAATACCGCGTTGACGCCGAAGGCGGGAAGCCCGGGGTGGCCGTCTACGAAGTGGATGTCGAGACCATCGACCACCCGACCGGAACCCGATTCGTGGGATATTCCCCCTCTCGACTTCAGGTCCGTTTCGAGAAACGAGGTCGCAAGGCGGTCGGTGTTCGTGCCGAGATAGAGGGTACGCCCGCGCCGGGATTCCACGTCGCGGGGGTCGAGATCCAGCCCGAGAAGGTCTGGCTCGAAGGAGCACGCAGCCAGGTCATGCGACTGAACGAAGTGGTCACCGAATCGATCGACATCGCGGGTCTCGCCGCTAGCACCCAGCGCGAGGTTCATCTCGTGTTGGGTGGGGGCACGGTCTGGGCTGAGGACAGCGCACCGCTCAAAGTCGAAATTCGAATCGAGCCGGATCCCCTTCCCGAACCCGTGCCCGATCTCGAGGATACGGATCTCGAAGAGCTTGTTCTGGAGGAGCCGGCATGAGCGCAGAGCGACCCCGAAAGCTTTTCGGAACCGATGGCATCCGCGGAACGGCGAACGTCCATCCGATGACGCCCGAGGTCGCGCTCGCCCTGGGCCGAGCGATCGCCCACGTCTTTCGCGAGCGTGAAGGTCATCGCAAGCAGATCCTGATCGGCAAGGACACGCGTTTGTCGGGGTATATGTTCGAGGACGCGATGGCTGCCGGGATTTGTTCGATGGGCGTGAACGTGATTCAGGTCGGTCCGGTTCCGACCCCGGCGCTCGCCTTCCTGACGCACGACATGCGCTGTAACGCCGGCGTCATGATCACCGCGAGCCACAACCCCTACCAGGATAACGGCCTCAAGTTCTTCGCAGCCGACGGTTTCAAGCTGCCGGATGCCGAGGAAGCCCGAATCGAGGAACTGATCGAGACGGGTGAGGTCTCCAAGATCTCGGTGCTGCCGGACGAAATTGGTCAGGCCAGTCGAATCGAAGACGCCCGCGGTCGTTATGTCGTCTACTTGAAGCACACCTTTCCGCGTGACCTGACGCTGGATGGAATGCGGATCGTGATCGATTGCGCGAATGGTGCGGGCTATCGAACCGGCCCGACGGTGCTCCGGGAACTCGGCGCCGAGGTGTTCGAGATCGGTTGCGAGCCCAACGGGCGCAATATCAACGAGGAATGCGGTTCGCTCTATCCCGAGCGCGCGGCGGCCAAGGTCAAGGAGCTGCGAGCCGACGTCGGCATCGCGCTCGATGGGGATGCCGATCGCGTGATCGTGATCGACGAGCGGGGCGAGATCTTCGACGGTGACATGCTGATGTGGCTGTGCGCAAGGGACATGAAGGCGCGCGGGACGCTGGCGAACGACACGGTCGTCGCAACCGTCATGAGCAATCTAGGCCTCGAGTTGGCGCTTGATTCGATCGGGGTACGCCTGCTTCGTACTCAGGTCGGCGACCGCTATGTGGTCGAGGCGATGCGTGAGGCCGGACATAATCTTGGCGGCGAACAGTCTGGCCACATCCTCTTCCTGGACGAATCGACGACTGGCGACGGCATGATGTCCGCACTCAAGATTCTCGCGCTCATGGCGCGCAGCGGGCAGCGCCTGTCGGAGTTGAACGAGGGTTTCGAACGCCTGCCGCAGGTGCTGGTCAATATCGGTGTGGCGGAGAAACGGCCGCTCGAGGAATTGCCTTCGCTCCAGGAGGCGATCGCCGATGTCGAAGACGAACTCGGCGACGCCGGGCGCGTCCTGATCCGTTATTCGGGAACCGAACTCAAGGCACGCGTCATGGTCGAAGGCCGGGATGAGTCGCGCGTACACGAGATTGCGAATCATCTGGCGAGCAAGCTCAAGCGCGCGCTTGCGGAAGTCGGATAGGCGATGCGCATCGTTCTCTCGCTCGATAGTTGGCCTTCGCTGCGCGATTTCGCGGGCGACGATCGAAGTGATCTGGGCGCTGCGGCAAGCCTCGCGGAACTCGCGGGCGTCGATTGTCTACGCCTTTCGATCAACGAGGATCTGGTGCCGGTCCGCGAGACCGATGTCGAAACGCTGCGTCGGGCGGCCACTTCGATGGAGCTGCGAATGCCCGTGTCGCAGAATCTCCTCAAGATTCCGCTCGAAGCCCGGCCCGATCGGGTCGTGCTCGTCGGCGAACGACACGAAGCCACCGGGCCGGCGCCGCCGGTCGACGCGCGGGTTTCGGGAGCCGCCCTGGGGAGTGTGCTCCGTTCGCTCGAGGATGCGGGAATCGCCGCGAGTGTGCGCGTGGCCCCGGAACTCGATGCGATTCGCGCGGTGCACGCTCAGGGTGTGTCGGATGTCGAACTCTTTACCGGCTACCTGGTCGATCTGCCCGAAGCCGAGCGGCGAAATGCGCTGGTGACTCTCGGCGACACCACGCGACTCGCCAGCAAGCTTCGCCTCGGGATTGCCTTGGCCGGCGGGCTCGACGATCGCAACGTGCGCGAGGTGCTCGAAGCGGCTCCCTCCGCGGAACGCGTCGTGTTTGGTCGCGGGCTCGCCCGGCGCGCCCTGCTGATCGGTCTCGATCGCGCAATTCGGGATTTTCGCGATCGGATGCGTTGACCCGGGTTCTCCCGGTCTTTCCAAGGGCGTTGCACATCCCATCTCGGCTACCCTGAATCCGGCCGCGGATTGCGACGCCATCCGTGGATGTCATCTGCGCACGGGAATTGCGGATGGGATTTTTGGACGGGAATCGCAAAAGGGAGGGCCGGATGAGGAGATCGACCCGAACGGACGCAACGAATCGCGGAGCGCGTTTCGCGCCCGGCGACTCGACCGCCGACCCGGCGCCTCGCCCGGTGGCCCTCCTTCTGCGTCACGGCGTCTGGCCGCTCGTCACCACGGCGGAGATGCAGGCCCTGGATCGGCAGACGATCGACGAGCGGGGCATCCCCGGCGAAATCCTGATGGAGAGCGCCGGTCGTGCCCTGGTCGAAGCGACGCTCGCCCTTCGCCGCGAGAGCGGCCGGTCGGCGGCGACGATTCGAGCGCTCTGCGGGGCGGGCAACAACGGGGGCGATGGTTTCGTGTTGGTTCGTCACCTGCACGCGGAGGGGATCCCCGCCGAAGCCGTCTTGATCGGTGAGCCCAAGCGACTTCCACGGGATGCGGCGGGCAATTGGGCGCGCCTCGAAGCCGCCGGCTGTGCCCGACGCATCGTCGATCCGGGTGATCTCGATTACGACTGGGACGCGCTACTCGGCGAGACGAGCGTCGCGGTCGATGCGCTCTTCGGAACCGGGCTCAAGCGCGAGATCCAGGGCGGCTTCGCGCGACTGATCGACTCTCTCGGGGTCGCGCGCGGGGCTGGGCTGCGGGTGCTCTCCGTGGATATTCCATCCGGGATCGCGGCGAATACGGGGGCGATCCTGGGAACGGCGGTCAAGGCGGACCGGACGGTGACGATCTCGCTTCCGAAGATCGGTCTGGCACTCGAACCGGGCGCGAGTCACGCGGGGCGGATCGAAGTGGCGCGGGTGGGAATCGACGATCCGGATCCCGATCGGCTTCCGCGGGTCGAACTCTGGAATGCGCGGGGTGCGGCGGCGCGCTTTCCGGCGCGCGCTCGCTCGGGACACAAGGGAGGATTTGGTCACGTGCTCGTGGTGGCGGGCTCGGCGGGCAAGACCGGCGCCGCGGTGCTATGCGCGCGGGCTGCGGCGCGGGCGGGCGCGGGACTCGTGACGCTCGCCCATCCGAGCGGGGTCGAAGCCGAGCTGGCGGCGCTTCCCGCGGAGGTGATGAGTGCGCCGGTGGCTTCGACACCGGCCGGCGTTTTTGCGCGTGCGGGTGAGAAGGCGATCGAGGAGCTGGTGGCTGCGCGGGACGTGATCGCATTGGGTCCCGGGATCGGCCAGGACGCGGAGACCGTCGATCTCGTTCTGCGGCTCGTGGTGACGATCGATCGCCCGATGGTGATCGACGCAGATGGGTTGAACGCGCTGCAGGGACAGCTCGAGCGACTCCACGAACGGGCCACGCCCGCCGTCCTGACGCCGCACCCGGGAGAGGCGGCTCGGCTGCTCGAGGCCACCGCCGGCGAACTGAATGCGGACCGCGTCGGCGCGGCGCGGACGCTCGCGCGCCGAAGCCGCTCGGTCGTCGTGTTGAAGGGCGCACGGACCGTCGTAGCGAATCCGGACGGGTGTGCCTTGATCATTCCGACGGGTGGCCCCTTGCTGGCGACCGGCGGAACGGGCGATGTTCTGACGGGGATCCTCGCCGCGCTGCTCGCAGCCGGTCTGCCGGCCTTCGAGGCCGCCGGCCTGGCCGCCTGGTGGCACGGTGCCGCCGCGGATCATCTGCCGGCGAGCCGCGTGGGCTTTGGATTGCTCGCGAGCGAGCTTGCGGACGCGCTGCCCGGGGTCGCGGCGTCAATTCTCGAATGTGCCGAATCGCAGGCCGAGGAGGGGGGGCGAGGTGGAGGCCTGGAGCTTCGATTCCCGGGGCCCTGACGAAACCTTCGAAGCGGGACGTGAGCTCGGGCGTTCGATCGGTGCCGACGGACTCGCGATTGCGTTGGTCGGCCCGCTCGGCGCCGGCAAGACCGTCTTCGTGAAGGGCTTGGCCGAGGGCCTCGGCGTCGATCCCCGCATCGTTTCGAGCCCGACCTTCGTGATCGCCCAGCAATACGTCGTGCCCGAGGGCCCCGAAGTGTTGCATCACATCGATCTCTATCGCCTCGAATCGGAGGACGAACTCGAATCGATCGGCTTCT
>Ga0114950_10004247_pt1 | contig 11092 bp, 10 predicted proteins | sample N075metaG_FD_83503 | JGI IMG/M metagenome (GOLD analysis project Ga0114950, IMG submission 83503) | Deep subsurface microbial communities from Kermadec Trench to uncover new lineages of life (NeLLi) - N075 metaG | ecosystem: Environmental > Aquatic > Marine > Ocean trench > Sediment | place... | reverse complement strand
TGCGAGGCTGGTCGGCGAGATGGACAAACCCGAGATGCGACAGCAGATGGTGGAGGGGTATCAAAAACGAGGCTATACGCCGGAACGGGTCGCCCGGAACATTCTCAAGGCGGTCCAGAGGAACCGACTGGTCGCACCGATCTCGCCCGAGGCATGGGTGCTCTACTACATGAAGCGTTTCGCGCCCTGGCTGTTGCGGCGCCTCGGCCTCGCGATGGCGAAACGCGCCCAACGCGAATCCGCGTGACGCGCCGATTCGCCGTCGAAGCTGATCGGGAAATCCGTGCATGATTTCATCGTCGTCGGTGCCGGGATTGCCGGTGCATCGGTCGCCTACGAGCTTCAGCAACACGGTTCCGTAGCGCTGCTAGAGCGGGAAGCCCTGCCCGGCCAACATACCACCGGGCGCTCGGCCGCATTCCTGGTCGACAGTTATGCCGGGCCCGTCGTCGGCAAGCTCACACGCGCCGGCCGCGCCTTCTTTGAACGGCCGCCCGAAGGCTTTACCGACGTTCCGCTCGTCACACCCAATGCCGTGCTCTGGATCGGCCGCGAAGATCAACGCGCCAGCCTCGACAATGTTTTTACCAAAGGGCGAGAAGCGGGCGCAGAATTGAGCGAGATCAGCGTCGCCGAAGCGTTGGCGATCTGTCCCGTGCTACGCGAGGACTACGTTGCCTATGCCGTCGCAGAACCGAGCGCCATGCATATCGACGTCGCCGCTCTGCTCGACGCGTTCCTGGCCGGCTTTCGCCGCCGCGGTGGCGTCGTCTCGACGAAGGCCGAGGCGACTCGGATCGAACGCCGCGGGGATACCTGGGAAGTCGAGGCCGGGGGCCAGACCTTCCGGGCCCCGATCGTGGTCAACGCCGCCGGCGCCTGGTGCGATTCGATCGGACGTCTCGCGGGCGCACGTCCGATTGGCCTGAGGCCGCTTCGACGGACGGCGATCACCTTCGATGGCCCACCGCATACGGACATTCGTTCATGGCCCCTGGTGATCGACGCCGACGAAGACTTCTATTTCAAACCCGAGGGCGCTCTCCTACTCGCATCACCCTGTGACGAGACGCCCTCGGAGCCGTGCGATGCCCATGCAGAAGACGACGAAGTCGCGCTCGCGGTCGACCATGTTCAGCGCGCCACCAGCCTTGAGATCTCACACATTCGAAACCGCTGGGCGGGCCTGCGTAGCTTCGTCGCGGACCGCTCGATCGTGATCGGAATGGATCCGGAACGCGCCGGCTTCTTCTGGCTGGCCGGCCAAGGCGGCTTTGGCATCATGACTTCCCCCGCGGCGGCTCGCGCGGCGGCAGCACTGATCGTGAACGGATCGCTTCCCGAAGACCTGGTGGCGATCGGCCTGACGCCTGCGATGCTGTCGCCTGAGCGTTTGAGAGAGCATGGGCGGTGTGGGGGCGTCTTCTAGTTACCAACACGACCGAAAGGACTTTGAGTTTGAGCAACATTCTCTATATCGGCGCGGCCGTGGCCATTGGTGCCAGCCTGTCTCTGCAACCGCCTATCAATGCGACCATGGCCCGCACATTGGGCAGCCCCCTGATGGCCGCTTCGATCTCGATCGCGATCAGTCTGTTCTTTGTGGTGCTGGTCTGGCTGACCCTGGGCAGGGGCGCAGGTGACATTTCGCAGGTACACGCCCTGCCCTGGTGGGTCATCGTAGGCGGCATCATCGGCGTAATCTTCGTCGCCGGTAGCGTCGCGGTGGCCCCCGTTCTCGGGGTGGCCTTGTTCTTCGCGTGTGTCGTAGCGGGACAGCTTCTGGGCTCGACCCTGGGCGACCATTTTGGCGCCTTCGGGATGGATGTGAAGCCGGTCAATTCGATGAAGCTACTGGGTCTGGGGCTGATTTTGGCCGGCGCGGTACTGGTCGAGAAGAGCAACCTTGGCTGACCCAGTGAAGACGAGCGAATGCATCGAGACTTCCAGGCTGCGGCTCCGCAGACCGATCAGCGAGGATGCCGAGGCCATCTACGCCCGCTATGCGAGTGATCCTGAAGTGGTTCGGTTTATGGGATGGCCCCTCCATCGATCCCTGGATGATACGCGGGCGTTTCTCAAATTCAGCGAGGCCGAATGGCAGCGCTGGTCTGCCGGAACGTACTTGATCGAATCGCGCGACGACGGTCGGCTCCTCGGGAGCACGGGCCTATCTTTTGAGACGCCGACCCGAGCGTCGACGGGTTATGTGCTCGCTCGAGATGCCTGGGGGCATGGCTACGCGACGGAGGCGCTGAGGGGCATCATCGAGGTCGCGAGGAAACTTGGCGTTCGACGACTCTACGCACTCTGCTACACGGAACACGCGGCTTCATCGCGGGTTCTCGAAAAATGTGGATTCAGTCATGAAGGAACGTTGCGTCGCCATTCGGAACTCCCGAACCTGCATCCAGGGGAGCCTTGCGACATGTTCTGCTATGCGCGGATCTTCGACTAGTCGCGAATCCCGTCATCGTTTGCGAGGAGATGGAACTCGCTGAAATCGGGACGATGCATCTCCTTCAGATAGCGCTCCGGCGGCCAGGGATAGAGATTGGGAAGCCCCGATTTATCCATGTACCAACTCGTGCATCCGCCCGTGACCCAGACGGTTTTGGGTAGCGTCTCGCGCATCGCGTCATTGTAGGCGGAGAAGGCCTCCTGCTTCGCCACGATGGCCACGAGTCGGTCGCGCTTCATCTTGTCGAGCATGCTGATCACGAAATCGATCTGGTGCTCCGAGATGGTGATCAGGGACAGATTTCCGACCGGCCCAGTCGGGCCTTCGAGCATCCAGAAATTCGGGAACGCCGGGATCGCGACGGCGCGAAGCGCACGCGGCGAACCGTCCCAGAACTCTTCGAGATCCAGGCCGTTCTCCCCCGTCACCTGGGTCGGCAAGATGAATGCGCTGGTGTCGAATCCCGTGGCCAGGACGAGTACGTCGAGCGGGCGGGTCTTGCCATCGACGGTCTGCACGCCTTTGGCCGTGACGCGCTCGATCGTTTCGGTCACGAGTTCGGCATTGTCGCGACTGATCGCTGGATAGAAATCGGAACAGAAGATCAATCGCTTGCACGCAGCCTGGTAGTCGGGCGTGAGCTTGGCGCGCAATTCGGGGTCGGCCACGTTCGCCTCGAGATTCTCGCGGCAAGCTTTGCTGATGCGATTCTGCATCTTCTTGTCGCCGACAGTGGCCGCACCAAAGGTTCGCAACCCGCCCTGGTAGTAGATGTAGTAGGCCAATCGTTGCAACACGGGAAAAAGCCTGAGCACGCGCTTCCAGAGCTTCGAGTACCGCTTCTGGGGGAGTGGGATCATCCACTGCGGTGTACGCTGGAAGACCACCATCTCGCCGACCTTGTCGGTGATCTCGCCGATGATCTGGGAAGCCGTCGAACCGGTACCGATGATGCCGACACGCTTGCCCGCGAGGTCGACCGAGTGGTCCCAGCGCGCGGAATGAAAGCAGACGCCCTCGAAGCGATCGAGGCCCTCGATATCGGGGCGGACCGGTTTATGAAGGATCCCCGTCGCCCCGATGACGATGTCGTAGACCCGCTCTTCGCCGTCTTCGGTCCTGAGGCGCCAGCATGGTGCCTCGTAGTCCAACTTCTTGACGGGCGTGTTGAAGCGAATGACGGACTCGACGTCGAATTCTCGCGCGACCCTTTCCATGTAGGCCTGGATCTCGGGACCATAGGAAAAGCGATGGCTCCAATCCGGGTTGAGCGCGAATCGATACGAATACCAACGAGACGGAATATCGCATGAAAGGCCCGGGTAGGTGTTCTCCCGCCAAGTCCCGCCGACCCGATCGGCCTTCTCATAGACCGTGAGATCGGTGTACCCGGCCTTTCGTAATTTCACGACCGCGGCGATTCCAGACATGCCGGCACCAATGATGGCGATCGTTGGCTGCCGGCCTTCACTCGCCCAAGACACATTTCCGTTGCTGCCGGCGTTCATGCTCGTCCCTATTCAGGAAGCGAGGCCGGGCTGCGTTCCACGAATCAGATTCCCGGGCAGCGCACCCGTGGCCTGACCGTCTTCGAAAATCGTCTGTCCCGAAACGATCGTCGCGACATAACCGCGCGCGCCCTGGTAGAGACGTCGACCGCTGGCTGGAAAGTCGTAGCGCATCTCCGGCATCTCGAGACCGAGACGCTCGAAGTCGATCACGTTGACATCGGCCTTGAGGCCGACTTTCAAGACGCCACGGTCAAATAGACCGTATTGATGCGCGGTATCGCGCGTCTGTCGCCGCACGATGAACTCGATGGGCATGAGCTTGCCGCGTTTTCGATCCCGCGCCCAATGCATCAACATGAAGGTGGGTGTACCCGCATCGCAGATGGCCCCACAATGGGCTCCGCCATCGGCCAGGCTGATTCCCGTTTGCGGATGGAGCAGGGTCTCCTCGATCGCATCGAAGCGGCCTGTCGCATACCCGAAGAGCGGGAAATAGATCAGGCCCTTGCCGTCCTGGTCCATCAACGCGTCGTAGACGATCGCGGCCGGTGTTCGACCACTCGACTCGACGCGACCCGCGACCGAATCCGCCGGATCCGGCTCGTAATCATGTTTATCGCCCATCGGGTACATTTTCTGCGTCGCCGCCGTCAAGAATTCCAGGAACACCGCGGGAATCGGCGCGTTCTTCGGAAGCGCGTCGATACGCAACTCGCCGCTGCCGAGAAGAGCTGCCTTGATCTCCGGCCGACGCAGCTGCTCGAGCCGCTCGCGAATCGGAAGCTTCATCAGCTTCACGTATTCGGGATGGCCGAGGAAGGGATGGACGCTCGTCTCCCAACCCATCAACACGCCCACCGGACGACCCGAAAATTGTCCGCGAAGATTCGTGATGCCCTCGGCACGCGCCTCGTCGAGTCCACGCAATGCCTCTTTGTAGAGGTCGGGTGCCTCATCGATCTGCTGCAGATTGAACGTGATCATCCGCCCGGTCTCTCGAGCGAGATCCTTCATCCAGCCCATCTGATCCGGCACCTCACGATGGGTCAAGGCCATCTGAAAGACGCCCGCATTCTCCTTCGCCAACGCGGCGCCGATCCCGAACAACTCATCTCGTTCGGCGAAGGTTCCGGGGATCGGATTGCCCTCGAGCGTGTTATGCATCTCGGTTCGGGAGGTCGAGAACCCCAGCGCGCCCGCCCTCAGGGACTCGGCGACGATCTTCTGCATCTCCGCGATGTCTGTCGCCGTGGCGCTTTCATTGTCGATTCCGCGCTGGCCCATGACATAGGCCCGAAGCGCGCAATGCGGAACTTGCAATCCGTAGTCGATGGCATGCTCGCGGCGCTCGAGCGCGTCCATGAACTCGGGAAAGGTCTCCCACTCCCATTGAATCCCCTCATGCATCGCAGCGCCAGGGATGTCCTCTACGGCCTCCATCAGGTCGATCAGCTCGTTGCGCAGCGATTCCCGGACGGGCGCGAAGCCAACACCGCAATTCCCGAGCACGACCGTCGTCACGCCGTGTTCCGAAGAGGGTGAGAGCATCGGATCCCAGGTGGCCTGGGCATCATAATGTGCATGGATATCGACCCAACCCGGTGTCACCAATCGACCCTCGGCCTCGATCTCGCGACGCCCCCGCCCAACATCCGTGCCGATCGCGGTGATGCGATCCCCATCGATGGCCAGATCGCCCACGCGAGGCGCATCACCAGTGCCGTCGACGAGGGTACCTCCACGGATGACGAGATCATGTTGACTCATTTTCCATCACTCCAATACGAAACCACGTTTCGCGGCGATTCCGTTCAGTTCGAGAACCGTTGATGCCGGAGAGCCCTCACTCGCCGAGATTCCCCAGAGACTCTGCAAAGCCGTTGGTGCGAGTCAGATCGCCCATTCGGTTTGCCGCTTCGGAGGTCGCACCCCAACCGATCAGCAACGCCGAAACCAGTCCGTGCGCGATACGCGTCGAATCGATTCGTACCGGCGCGCTGCGTGCTAGTTTTCGCGTCTGAACGACGCCTTGCAGACCGGCCCAGAGCGCCACCGCGCGCTCGGCCGCATCGCCGGCCCCGAGCGCGTCGCATTCCTGCGCGGTCCGCAACTGCTCTGCGAGGTCGGAAAGCGCCGACCACGCGGCCTCGAATACATGCGCTGCTTCGCGATCGGGCAACATCGACTCGGGCACACTCAGGTCCATCGAAAGAATTCCGAATTCCACCGGCGCACAGCGCGAGAACTCTTCGAAAACGAAGGCCGAGACCGTCACCCCGAGAAGAGCCCGATCGGCCTCGGAAAACGCGGCCTGCCGCGCAAAGGCATCCGCAGCGGCAACGCGTTCGCGCGTCGCCTTCGCGAGAGCGGAGATCACGCTCCGCTGTAGCTCCGCCACCAGAGCATCCTTCGAGGAGAAATAGCGGTAGAGAGCGGACGTAGTCAGGCCCTTCTCCTTCGCCACGCGGCTCAGCGTCAGCGCCTCGCGCCCCTCTCGACGGGCGATTTCGAGGGCCGATCGCAAGATTCCACGAATCCGCAGCTGCCGCTTTCGTGCAACGTGCGGGCTGTGCCGAGCCTCATCGAGATCCCAGACTTCGTGAAGCATGAAAAAAAGTTAACGGGTATTACAAAAACGGCAACTCTGCTCCCGGATTCTGGCAGCGGAATCCGCCTGATGTTACTTGTGGACCGTCAATCAAGGAGACGAAATGACCGAACTGGCAGTCGATGGGCCGAACGCAAAACAGATCGAGTATTGGAACGAGGTCTCTGGCAAGCGCTGGGTCGAAATGGGCGAGGTCATCGATGCACAGATCGCACCCCTGGGTGAAGCTGCGATGGAGCGGGCCCGGCCGGAACCCGGTGAACACATCCTCGACATCGGCTGCGGCTGTGGGCAGACGACGCTCTCGCTGGCGACACGGGTCGGCGATCGGGGTTCCGTGCTCGGGCTGGACATCTCCGGCCCGATGCTCGAGCGAGCGCGAGAGCGTACCCGGGAGGCGGGGGTGGGCAACGTCCTGTTCCAACAGGCCGACGCACAAACCCACGAATTCGCCGAATTCGACCTGGTCTTCTCTCGGTTCGGCGTGATGTTCTTCGCATCGCCGGTCGAGGCCTTCACGAATCTGATCTCCGCCCTCCGTCCTGGGGGTCGGCTCGCATTCGTGGCTTGGCAAAAGTTGGACCTCAATCCGTGGATGCACCTTCCGATCATCGCCGCTGCCAAACATCTCCCGCCCGGCGATCCGCCGCCGCCGCCCGATGCGCCGGGGCCCTTCGCTTTCGCAGACCAGAAACGCGTCGAGACGATCCTACGCGACAGCGGATTCGAAAACATCCGGCACGAATCCCTGGAGCAAGATCTGTTGATCGGCGGCGGACGCTCACTCGACGACACCGTCGGATTTCTCATCCAATTGGGGCCGGCGGGCGCGGCGCTTCGCGACGCCAGCGATGAGCTGCGAAACAACGTCATGGATGAGATTCACAGCGTCATCAAGCCGTATTTCATAGACGGCGGCGTTCGTATGCCGAGCGCGAGTTGGATCGTCTCGGCAGAGCGCCCGAGCTAGGAGAAAGAAGAGATGAAAATTCGTCTGCTGTTTTCGTTCATTCTGGGTCTCGCAACCAGTCTCGTGCTCGTCGCCGTCCCGGCGCTGGCCTCCGAGACGCTCGACAACTCCGCCGCCCTTCAGGGCATCGAGAAGACCAAGAGTGTTTTCTTGATCAAATTCGACAACGCTTCTCGGACCGACTCGTTCATGAAGGCGATCCGAGCGACGCACGAGGGATTGCTCGAACAAGATGTCCGATCCGACATGGTCATCGTCTTCATCGAAAAGGCCGTCCGATTCCTGACGACCGAGCCCGAGGCCACGCTCGTCGAGGCGGATGGCGAGGCCCTCCAGTCCATCGCCGCGACGGCGAAAGAGTTGAAAACGCTCGGCGTTCGAATGGAGGTCTGCGGTGCCGCGACCGAGAGATTCGGCGTGGACAACGAATCCGTTCTCGATGAGATGACCGTCGTCGAAAACGGTTTCATCTCCCTGATTGGCTGGCAATCCCAAGGTCATGTACCGATGACATTCTAGAGATTTTGATCCCATCCACCCCAACCCCCAGCAGAGGAGCCCCCTTGCCGATTACCTTCATCGAATTGATCAAGACCTACAAAGAGACCACGTCTCTCTGCAACGCCGAAGAAGCCGCCGACCGAATCAAGAACGAGGCCGCTCTGGTCATCGTCGACGTTCGAGAACCGGCAGAGTTCGAGGCGACGGCGGTCCCGGGCGCGGTCAACATCCCACGCGGATTTCTCGAGTTCAAGATCGCCGAGGCATGCACCGAGGCGGACCAGCCGATCCTGCTCCATTGCAAGACCGGAGGGCGCGCGGTGCTGGCTGCCAAGACGCTCTCCGAGATGGGCTACAAGAACGTCTGCGCCTACCAGGGAACGGTCGAAGACCTGCTCGCTGCCCTCAAATAGACCTCGAGAGACTCGACGGGCCGGGGACTCAAGGCGCCACGGCGCCTGGCCGATGCTCTCTCCATGGATATTTTTTCCATGCAGGCGCGATCTCTTCTCCCCGGTCTCGTCGGTCTTCTCTTCGTCCTCGGGCTATCGGCCTGCGCGACGAAGGATGCCCATTGGGTTCATCAGCACCTCGAGCTCACCGAAAATTTCCACGCCGGCACCAAGGTCCTGGAAACGCCGAAGATCCCCGATACGGGCGCGCATCAAGCCAGACTTCGAGCCACCGCACGCACACGGGGCAGACGGGTCGGGGCAGACATCGAACTCATGGTCCGGGCCGAGTTCAAAGACTTCTCATTTCTCGATCGCGTTTCCTTCGCTAGCCGAAGAGCTTTCCCACTGACGGTCATCAAGCGTCAAAGCGAAGACTGCGGCACGACGGATCGATCCCTCTGCAACGTCCACGAGTTTGTGAGCGTAAAGCTATCGCGTGACTATCTCACGGCGAAGCGCGCGTCCGGCTTCCACGTCAAACTCTGGGGCCGGCGAGACAGTGTCGTCCTCTTCGTGCCCGCTCCCTACATAGAGGGCCTACTGGCACGGATGGAGGACCGTATGCCCCAGAATTTCGAGCCGGTTCCGGCAGCCCCCGGCCCAGCCAGACTGCGTTAGCCAAACGAGGCGAAGTCAAGCGCTCTGGCGGCGAAGAACGGACGGCAGCTGAAAATGCATGCGTTCGTCGACAACGGGCATCGATTCGATCTCGACCGAACCCCCAGCAATCTCGGCCAGGCGGTCCACGACCTGCTGAACCAATTCCTCAGGCACCGCTGCGCCCGACGTGACCCCCAGGCATTCGACGTCAGCCAACCATCGTGGATCGATCTCCGAGGCGAACTCGACGCGTTCGACCATGGCGCCCTCTCGACGGGCCGTCTCGACGAGCCGCATCCCATTCGAAGAGTTGGCTGAGCCGACGACGATGACGAGATCACACGACGCGGCGAGGGTCTTTACGGCATTCTGTCGATTCTGCGTCGCATAACAAATGTCGGCCCTCTTCGGAGTCGAGATTTCAGGGAAACGACGTTTCAGCACGTCGACCACATCGGCCGTATCATCGACCGAAAGCGTGGTCTGGGTCAGAATGGCGATTCGAGCCGGATCCAGGGCTGCGATCTCCATGGCGTCCTCCACGTTCTCGATCAGCCTCGTATGCGTCGGCGCTTCGCCCATCGTGCCTTCGACTTCGACGTGTCCCTTATGTCCGATCAGGAAGATTTCCTTTCCGGCAGAGGCGAATCGCCGCGCTTCCATATGAACCTTGGTGACGAGAGGACAGGTAGCATCGATCACTCGATGTTCGTTCTCCGCGGCTTCCTCTCGCACCGCGGGCGAAACTCCGTGCGCGCTGAAGATCAAAACCGAACCGCGTGGCGCGGCAGACGGAGTGTCCACGAAGATGACACCTTTTTTCCGGAGCGACTCCACGACGCTGCGATTATGGACGATCTCATGTCGAACGTAGATCGGCGGACCATATCGCTCGAGGGCAAGTTCCACGATCTCGATCGCACGGTCCACGCCCGCGCAAAAACCCCTGGGATTGGCGAGTAGAATCTTCATCAGAACTCGCGCGCCACGACGAAATACTGGAAGACCCGACCGAAGCGGCGGAGCTGACGATCACGCTGGTCTCGCTGCTTCATGGCAACATGCTGCTCGCGCTTTGCGGGGCACCCGAGTCAGGACCGATCGAGCGCGGAAAAATGCTCCACAATCTTCTCGACAGGGCACTCGCCGGCGTACCCCAGCGACGGCTCTGACCCCGCAAATCCATCCGTTTTCCGGTGGCGGCCAGCGACGGCGCCAGCTGATAGTGTTTGTCTCTGGCGCCCGATCCCCAGAACCCCCACGCCAAGGAATTCCAATGACAAAAGCAGAACATCGAGAAGGTCTTCAACTCCAGAGCACGATCACCAAGGGCGGACAGCTCGAAATTTCACTGGCCACCGTCGTGACGGCCTCGCCCGGCCCCGACGACGTCGTGATCCGCGTCGAAGCGTCCCCGATCAATCCTTCGGACCTGGGACTGCTCTTTGGCCCGGCGGACATGCAGGCGGCAACGAGTGGCGGCAGCGCGGATCGTCCCGTCGTGACGGCCCCGGTCCCGGCCGGATTGATGAAGTCGGTCGCCGCTCGGCTCGACCAGCCGATGCCCGTCGGAAACGAGGGCGCGGGGATCGTCGTCGAAGCCGGCGCCTCCGATGCCGCACAAGCGCTGATCGGGAAAACCGTCGCCGTGATCGGCGGCGCGATGTACTCGCAGTACCGTGTTGCACCGGCGGCGATGTGCTTGGCGCTGCCCGACGGGACGACGCCGGCGGAGGGCGCTTCGTGTTTCGTGAACCCGCTGACCGCCCTGGGCATGGTCGAAACGATGCGACTGGAAGGGCATAGCGCGCTCGTCCACACCGCCGCCGCGTCGAACCTCGGCCAGATGCTGAACAAGATTTGTCTCGCCGATGACGTCGCCCTGGTCAACATCGTACGCCGCGAGGATCAAGCAGAAATCCTACGATCAATCGGCGCCAAGATCGTCTGCAACTCGAGCGATGCGGATTTCAAGGAAAAATTGAC
>Ga0114950_10004246_pt1 | contig 11092 bp, 12 predicted proteins | sample N075metaG_FD_83503 | JGI IMG/M metagenome (GOLD analysis project Ga0114950, IMG submission 83503) | Deep subsurface microbial communities from Kermadec Trench to uncover new lineages of life (NeLLi) - N075 metaG | ecosystem: Environmental > Aquatic > Marine > Ocean trench > Sediment | place... | reverse complement strand
GTCCATATCACGCCGATCAGCACCGCCTGCATCTTCCACCAGAAGAAGGGGCTGTAGTACTGCTTCAACGCCGTTGACGTCATCTGTGGAATCCCGGAGAGCACCAACACGACGAAGCTCCCTATGAGCCACGGCTCGACGCTGCGAGCCAGCTCGGCGAGCGGCGTCTCCCTCAGCCCCCGACCGAGCATGCGCAGATCGACCACCAGCACGGAGCCGGCGAACACCGCGATCGCGATCAGGTGGATGTTCTGGACGATCGGCGTCGGCCAAACGGACTCGAGGAAAAAGGCGCTGAGCCGAAGGCGACCCATCCATTCGAAGAACGGCAACATCGACATGTTCTATGACCCTAGATCCAACCCGATCCACCAGGCCGGCACAAGCCCGCTGTAGGCGATCATCCGCCCCGCGACGATGATGCCGGCCCAGAGCGCCAGCGACGCGTAGCCGGCCATCCGGGCCGCGAACGGCATGACCGGGTCACGCTCCCAGTCAGCCACCGTTTTGCCGATCCTGGCGTGAAAGTACAACATATTCACCAATGCGAGGATCAAGAAGGCGTTCTTCATCCAGAAGTAGAAGTTGGGGTAGTAGCGCATCGGCTGGCTGAACACCATCGCGGCACCGGTGCCAGCATTGATCAACAGACCGAGGGTCATCCAGGGAAACATCGTGGCCTGAAACTTCGACAGCGGCACCTGCTTGAGCGCGACCCCGGCGAGCCGCATGTCCCAGAAGATGATGATGCCCGCCACGAGTCCCATGCTGACGACATGCGCCGTCAGCAGGAGCGGGTAGCCGTTCAGCGATTCCCGCCACGCGATGCTCATCGGCATCACGTCGATCCACTCGAACAGGCTTCGCACCATCCGCTAGTGCTCCGTCCTCAGCCGTCTCGGTCCACCCACCCGTGTCACGGAGCGGTGCACCGGTCCTCGTACCTGCGATAGACGGCGTGACAGTTCTCGCACGCCCCCGCCACGTCGTTGGTGATCTCGATCATGGCGTCCAGATCCTTGGTCTTGGCGATCTCGTAGGCCTTCGTGCCGACGTCCACCAGGTCGCGCGCGAACTGCTGGAAATCGGCATTGCCTACCGGCACGGGGAGGCCGTTCTCACACATCCGCCCCTCCATCATGATGAGCTGGGCCGACTCGGCGAGCGCCACGGACGCGGCTTCCACCAGTCCCCAGCCGACGTAGATGCTCGAGAACGTCGACGTCACCGTGCCGTCGTCGCGGGTCTCGGGCGGCGCATCCGGGTCCCGCGACTGCGTGTCGAAGAGGATGTTCGAGTTGGGGAACAGGATGGACCGCATGACCAGGGCCAGACTGCCGACCGGCTCACGAGCCGGGGCCTGCGCTGTCGTGACGGCGGTCATGAACAGGATGACGAACAGCATACCAATAACTCGCATGTCGACCTCCGTACGATGGGCCCCGTCCGGGCAGATACGTGCTGTACCGATCGAGCAGACCGGCAGCGCGGACCCCCCTCACTCACACCGGCACCTGATAGCCATCACACGGCTGGACGGGCCGATGGCCACGGCCGGGCATACCAAGGCACGCCGTGCAGCACGGTGGCGCGCAGTGTACCTCGGGGCATGCATCAGGTCAAGATGACCGAAACTGGCCGCCGGCCCTGCCGGAAAACCGGAAGATCCGCCGGCCGTGGCGGCGAAGCCGGCGCCAACCCTGCATGAGCGAAGTCATGCTGACCGCGATGCCGCCGAGGCTGAGGAGGATGACGACGACGTCCCACAGCGGGCGCCGATAGTACAGGAAGGGAAAATCCAGGCTGTGCAGCCCGTGATACAGCCAGCGGTTGAGTCGGGTCAGCCGTTCTTCCTTGCGCGCGATCGCGCCGCGGTGTGGGTCGAAGTAGAGCCAGGTGCGCTGCGGGTCGTCGTATCTGACGCGCAACACCGGGAGCCGGCGTCTCTGACTCCGGTCGTAATAGTAGGCGTCATATGCCCGGAGCCAGGTCGCCTCGATGACGTCGGCACCGGGCATGACCGCCACCGCCAGCGCGTCGAACACCTCGTCTTCGAACCGGCTGAACGCTCCGCGTTCCGGGTGCACCACCGAGACCAGCCGCTGCTCCAGAGGGTGCGTCCACTCGCCGGCCATCGTGTTCGGTAGCGAGCCCCGGACGTTGTCGACTCCCGCCTGCCGGACGTGCTGCGCCAGCACATACGGCTCGCCGAGCAACTGCACGACCTCCAGCTCCTTCGGAACGAACGCCGGGACGATGGCGTCGATCCCGGCGCGGAGCTGCGCCACCGTCAACGGCCCGAGCCGGAGCGACCCGCCAGTGACCACCTCACGCTGCATCCGTGTGGGCCCGGTCCCGGGGTGCCAGCCCCAGGGGTCCATCGACAACGCGCCGCTGAACACCCAGGTGAAGGTGACCAGGCCAAACACCAGTCCCGTGTAGTGGTGCCATCGCATCAGGCCGGCATAGGGCGAGTGCGACGGACCGCCACGGAGCCGGTAGACCTTCGAGGACGCGACCCGCCACACCCCCCAGACCAGCCCGGACAGGCAGAGCACGCACCCGAGGACCGACAGCCAGATGACCACGTCGCTCCACAACGCCGCGCGGGACCGCAACGGCCTGAAATAGAGCCAGTGCAGCACGGCGCCCACATAGCCCCACCGCCGGGTTTGCCGGGTCGTCTGCATGACCGGCTCGCCCGTGCGATCCGACACGTAGAGCACGGTGTCGGCGTCGTCGCCCAGACGCACACGATGCAGAGGGAAGTAGGCGCGGCTCTGCAGGGTCCACTGGTCGGGGTCCCTGAGCCTGGCGTCGTAGCGCGTGGTCGCGGCGTGCTCGGGTGCGAACCGACGGGCGACCGCCACGGCCGCCTCGGCGTCGAGCCCGTCGAACGCCGCCCCGGTGTCCGCGTACACCGTGGTAACGCCGCCGGCGCCGGTGAACCGATACACCGGCCGGTCCCCGATCATCCCGACCACGATCCGCCGCGGCGCTACTCCGACCCGTACGGCCGCCTCGCTCACGTCGACCCGCGCCTGCGACAGGTCGAGCCGCGGTAGCCGTGACAACCGCTCCTCGGTGGTCAGGCTCGGCATCCCGGCGTACATCATGACCATGCCGGACACGAACCAGACCACGAACAGGAGACTGCCGGCAATACCCAGCCAGCGGTGCATGTAGATCAGGACACGGCGCCAGAGTGTTGGTGAGGCAGACACGGGAGTGGCGACGGCGCGGTCTGTGTAACCCTAGGGCGCTGCCCCTCCGGACGCGGAGTCGATGGCGCGACCGCGGTCGGCATCGTCGATCCAATACAGCATGTGGCAGTTGTTGCAGGCGTTGTAGACGTCTTCACCCAGCGCAAACACCCGGTCCGCGTCCTCGTCCTCGGCCGCCTGGAACATCAGCGTGCCGGCGTCCATCATCGCCTCCGACAGCCGGATCCACTGGTCCTGGTCGCGAGCACGGGTGTCCATCATCAGCAGGTTGCCGGCCTCGATCATCGACATTGCGCCATAACGGACCGACAACCACTGCTCCTCGGTCTCCGGCTCCCAGTGGTTCTCGCCGTTCACGTCCACGATCGTCCCGACCGCATCCCACACCAGGTCGGCCGCCGGATCGACCAGGTTCGCCATCAGCATCCGAACGGTCGCGTCCGTCCGGAACGGCGGCCCTGTGGGTGCGTCCGCCGCGCACGCGGCCACCACGCTCGCGGCCGCGACAATCAGCCCGATCTTCGTTCGCATGTCGTCTCCTTGCCCGTTCCCACAGCCATGGCGCCACGTCATGGACTCGGCGGCCAGTGTACGTGCCGCCGGGCTCACGGACGCCCGCACATCAGGTGTCGGATGATTATAGCGTTCCGGACCGCGCTGTCCGCCGGCGCCGGTCCGGTAGACGGACAGGCGGCAGTGCGCGACATGATACCCACGCTGTCGCGCCCCGTACCGATGACGCACCGACCGCGTCGGACGCAAGGAGACGGACGCGCTACGGCACCGCGCGTCCGATGGGGACCAGGGGCTCCGCGTCCATGCTCCGTGTGATCTCGCCGAGAGGGCCCGCCGGCGAATCGCCTGATCGTCATGACCCCGATGACACTCGCCAGCCGGGAGACCGAGAGCAGCCGGGACATCCGCGTGTTCGGGTTCAGCAGTGTCAACCGCCCCCCACGCCGGTGCAGCGCGACATGCGTCGCGGCGATCTCACCGACCACCGTCGAGTCGGCGAAGGTCACCCCGCTCAGATCCAGTACAAGGTCGAGCCGCCCCGCCTCGATGAGGCGATGGACGTGACTGCGCAGGTCGGTGCGCAGGTCGTAATCGCAGACCCAGCGTCCGCTCATGCGGATGATCGTCGTCGAGCCTTGTGTGCGGTGGGTGATCTCCATGGTCGCCCTCTCTGGTCGCGCCGGCCTTTCCTCATATACAGGGAAACGACCGCTCCGCGAAAACCGAACACCGGTCGCCCCCGAACCGCCACGTGATCTCTCGACTGCTCGGCCCTCCGACACGCAAGCCGGTGCCCAGGTGTCTGCCCACCGTCGAGAATGCGGTGCGACGCAGGTATAATGCCAGCGATCCCATGAAGAGATACCGACCTGCGTTCCCGGCCTGGTTGCTGATGGGCACTGTCTGCGTCGCCGCCGTCTCGGCCGGCCTCGGCGCACAACGGCCCGACACGTCACATCCGTTGGTAACGGCGGCCCAATACGAGCGGTGGCTGCGGGAGCTCTCGAACTGGGGCCGGTGGGGCCCGGACGACGAGCTGGGCGCGCTCAACCTGGTGACACCAGCCAAACGCGCCGCGGCGGCGGCGCTCGTCACCGAGGGCTTCACCGTCTCACTGGCGTCCGACGCCCAGACCTACGTCAGCCTCGACAACCCGTGCCCGATCGAATGGTCGATGGTGCGCGCGTCACGATCCGCCGCCGCAGACCGGATCGCCTACCCCTGCATCCACGGCCCGGGCACGACACATCTCGACGCGTTCGCCCACATCTTCTTCGACGGCAAGATGTGGAACGGCTATGACGTGGCGGAGCTGGTGACGATGGAGGATGGCGCGATGAAGAACTCCATCCTCAACATGAAGGACGGTATCGTGACGCGGGGCGTGCTCTATGACATCCCACGCCTGAAGGGGGTGCCGTATCTGGAGCCGGGCACTCGCATCTATGTCGAGGATCTCGAGGCGTGGGAGGAGATGGCCGGAGTGCGCGTCGGGCCCGGCGATGCCTTCCTCGTGCGGTGGGGTCGATGGGCCAGGCAGGACGACATCGGCCCGTTCGACACGGGCCGGGAGGCCGCCGGTCTCGACAACGCGGTGATCCCGTGGCTGCGAGAGCGCGATGTCGCGCTTGCCGGGTGGGAGACCCCCGGCTACATGCCACAGCCGGACGGCGACCTGCCCCGGCTCGCCCTCCACAACTTCGCCTTGACGATGCTGGGCATCCACCTGCTCGACCGCGCCGACTTCCAAGCGCTGAGCGAGGCGGCCGCCGCACGGGGCCGATGGGAGTTCATGCTGACCATCGCGCCGCTGCCGATTCCGAACGGCACCGGGTCGCCGGTGAACCCGATCGCGATGTTCTAGGTGTTCCTGGCGAGGCGCCCACCTGAGCTGCGTTGCTTCCTCGGTCACAGCCCACCTGGCTGCTCGCTTGTCGCGCTTTGTCAGGCGAACGCCTCGCCAGAAACACCGAGCGTGTCGTTCGGGCTTTGGGCTTGGCTCTGACGGCGCCCATCACACGGCTGGAGAGGCGCCGCCGCTATCCGCAGCCCAACAAAAAAAGGCGGTGGGTCCGTAGGAAACCCACCGCCTGGAGTACCTGAAGCCCGCAGCCTGAAGCCAGAAGAGCGGCAGGCCACATCCCGCGCTGCCGGTGTCTCTTAGTTCGCCGGCCAGACGACACCCTGATCCGGCGCCCGGATCGGGCCCTCGCCCTTGTAGACGAACTTCTGCACCCGCTTGCCTTCGAACGTCTCGGTCACGTAGATGTTCCCGTGCGAGTCGGTCATGATGCTGTGCGCCCCGTAGAACTGACCCGGCTGTCGTCCGCCGTCGCCAAAGCTCGACAGGACCTGCATCGACGCGCGGTCGATGATGTAGATCTTCTCGTTCACGCCGTCGGCAAGATAGATGTACTTCTGGCCGGCGTCTCGCGAGAACGCGATGTCCCACACGGAGCCGGCGCCCAGCGTGTCCTTGGCGACAAACAGTTCCTGGACGTAGGTACCGTCGGGCTCAAACACCTGGATCCGATCGTTCACCCGGTCGCAGACATACAAGAGCCCATCGAACGACAGCTCGGCGCAATGTACCGGGTTGCGAAACTGCGGCGCCGGCTCGGCGTTCGGGTCGTAACGGCCCAGGTCGGTGTCGTCCGGGGTGTTCCCGTAGGCACCCCAGAAGCGTTTGAACTCACCGGTGTCGGCGTCGAGCACCACCACCCGCTTGTTGCCGTAGCCGTCCGATATGTAGGCCTCGTTCTCTTTGGGGTCGACAAAGATCTTGGCCACTCGGCTGAAGTTCGCGGGGTCGTTGCTGCCGGTGCTGGCGCCCGAGCGACCGACCTGCATCAGGAAGCGACCGTGCCGGGTGAACTTCAGGATCTGCGCGTCGGGACCGCCGTTGCCTCCGATCCAGACATTGTCCATGTGGTCGACGAAGATGCCGTGGTTCGACGCCGGCCATTCGTACCCGTCACCGGGACCGCCCCAAGATCCGACCAGCGTCCCCGCCTGGTCGAATTCGAGCACCGGCGGCGCCGGGAAGCAGCACTCGGCCGCGTTCGGTGGATCTTGCGCGGCCGGCACCTCGCCGGCGGACAGCGAATCGCCGCGGTGGATGATCCAGATGTGGTCCCGGGCGTCCACCGACACGCCGATGGTCGTGCCGAGCAGCCAGTGGTTCGGCAGCGGTTTCGGCCACAACGGGTCGACCTCGAACATCGGGCCAAAGACCATGTTGCCCTGTGCGGCCACCGTCCGGCCGAGCATCGCTTGCCCCAACACGACGACGGCAATCAGCGCGAGACAGACCGCGCCCAGTGCGAGTCGACGACGTCCTCTCAGTTTCTGCATGACTCCCCCTCCCGTTAGTCCCGGGTGCAGTCTAACGAGGCTCCGCCTCGCTAGCCGAGCGTTTCTCACAGCCCCGCTACGCGGGGGCTAGACTCCTTGAACGGTGCGGACGGCACCACGCCCAGGGTCGGGTCGCGATGGACGGCCGCCGCCGGTGCGCTCGTGTCCATCGTCTCCGGGTCCGGCGCCGCCCCGCCGCAGGCACCGGTCACGCCCAGCACGAGGGTCACCCGACCTGCCCACAAGGCCAGAGTGTAGCGCGTGTTGCCGTCCAGCATGCCAGCTTTCCTCTGCCACGGCGCCGACTTGGCCCGGCACCGTGGGGTAGGTGTGTCCCGTGGCAAGGATGATCCTGGGGTACACGCCCCGAGGATGCAAGCCTCGTGACCGCGCACGGCCGCCAGCATGTGGTCGGCCACCGCAACCAGATCCGCCGCGTGCGCCGCCATGCCGAACGGGCCGGGCCGCCCGTTGCTGGCGCCACGACCACGCAGATCCGGCGCGATGAGACTGACCGCCCCACCAGCCTGTCCGCCACCCAGGGCCAGGCCGCGTGCGACCCGGTGATGCCGTACACCGCGAGCACCGGCGGGCCGCTCCCCCACCGGGCGACGAAGAGATCGCCGCCCGTGACCGGCACGGTAAGGTGATCCATCCCGGGAACCGCTCATCTCGACCCGGTGGACGGGGTCGCGGCGGCCTCCTCCTGCACGCGCGCGCCCCGCAGGAGGTTCTCCATGCCGTAGTTCCCCTCATGGCAGGCGTACTCGTAGATCGGCCCCTCGAGCCGGGTCATCGGAATCGCCGCGGTCCAGGACACGGCATACGTCGCGGGGTCTTCGACAGTGTAGCGGTGGTCGATCGTGTCGGCGCCCACGCGCGTGAAGCGCTCGACCAGACGCAGGTTCGCGCCAGCGCCGGGGCAACAGTTGTACGAGTTGAAGACGATCTGGTCGCTGAAGTTGGTGGTCTCGACCACCAGGGTGTCGCCGTCCCATCGGCCACGGGAATCGCCCATCCAGAGCCGGATGTCGTCACCGATGTGCGGCCGCCCGTCGAGCGGGATGAGACGTACCTCGTGAATCATCTCCTGGAGGATCGCCACGTAGCCCGGTGTCTGCAGGATCAGGAAGTTGTTGTTGTAGCCACCAGGACGCTTTGGCGCGCCCCGCGTGATGCACCGTTCGGCCAGGTTACGGTTGGTCCAGGAATCGCCGCCGCGCGCCCACGCGGCTCGGGCCTGCCCGTCGACGGTCATCGCCGGAATCCGACCATCCGACGGGTCGACCACGAGCGAGGTCCGATGCAACCGCGTCCCCCGTTCCCACCAGAACTCGTTGTAGGTTCCAGGGTCGCCCGGGCGCGGCGGGCGGTCGTTACGCCCCACCGCCTGCGCATCGAGCGCGGCCACCTCCGCGTCGGTGAGCACCGCTCGGTCCGCCATCGTCGCCGGGCGTTCGAGCGGTGTCGTGGTCGAGTTGGTCCACAGCCCCTGCAGGTCAGCCTGGCCGCCCGAGGTCTGGCCGGCAACGGCAGCCAGTGGCAGCGCCAGCACGACGAGCGAAATTCGTAGGTCGACGCTGAAATCGTGCATCTGCTTCACTCGCGAAAGTTGGTGAACTGCAGCGGCAGGTCGACCTTGGCCTCCTTCAGCAGGCCGATCACCTCTTGCAGTATGTCGCGCTTCTTCCCTGACACGCGCAGCTGCTGTCCCTGAATCGCCACCTGGACCTTGAGCTTCGTCTGCTTGATCATCTTGACGAGCTCCCGCGCCAGGTCACTCTCGATGCCCTGGCGCACCTTCACGACCTGCCAGGCATCGCTGACGTTCTGCTGCGACGGCTCACGCTCGAGGCACTTGACGTTCACCTTGCGGCTGGCCAGTTTCGCGTTGAGGATGTCGAACATCTGATCGAGCTGGAATGTGTCCGGCGCGCGCATCGTCACCGCGGCGTCGTCGAGCTCGAACTTCGCGTTGGTGCCCTTGAAGTCGAATCGGGTCCCGACTTCCCGGGTGGCCTGGTTCACTGCGTTCTTGACTTCCTGCATGTTGACTTCGGAGACGACGTCGAAAGATGGCATGCGCTTCCTCTTGCTGGGGCCAACGACCAGCCGATCATACTCGGGGAACTGTACCGGTTCTCTTCCGGTAACCGGGTTTCGAGAAACCGCACGTCCATCCGGTCGGCATCACGCTCGGTGTCCTTCATGCGGATCAACAAACGCTTTCCCGGCAGCGGGATGACGACATCCCCGATCCGACACTCCTCGACACCGTGACGCTGGGCCTCGTCGTATGTCACACCGCACGCCGACACCATGTGGTTGCCAGTCTACGGCTGTCTCTCTGGCAGCCGAATCGGACACCGCTCGGACGCCGACCGCGCGTGGCCCGACGCCACGCCCGACGTCAGTCGGGTACCACTGTCACCGACGACACGCCGTGGGGTCAGGGGTATCCAAGGAGTTTATCTTTAGCCCCCGCGTAGCGGGGCTGTGAGACACGCTCAGCTAGCGAAGCGGAGCTCTCGCAGGTGCGTTGGTACGACCGAGGAGGAGAAGGGGTGCCCGGAGACGAGCGCCGAAACCGGTCTCATCCGGGCGATGACACGAACGCCTGAAGCCGAAGTGCAGGCCGATCTCTCGCACGGTCTGGCGCGCCGTTACTTCGGCTGCGGCACGATCCGGATGTAGGGCAACGGCTGCTGCCAGCCATCGGGATAGGTCGCCTTGGCGGCCTCATCGGACACCGACGGCAGGATGATGACGTCGTCGCCCTGCTTCCAGTTGACCGGCGTGGCCACCTGCTTCGAAGCAGTGAGCTGACAGGAGTCTAGCAGCCGCAGGATCTCGTCAAAATTGCGACCGGTGCTCATCGGGTAGGTGATGGTCGCCTTGATCTTCTTGTCCGGACCGATCAGGAACACCGACCGGGCGGTCGCGTTGTCGGCTGGCGTGCGGCCCTCGCAGGTCTCCCCCGCCTCGGCCGGCAGCATGTCGTATTGCTTGACGACCTTCAGCTCGGGGTCGCCGATCAGCGGATAGTTCACCGCGTGCCCCTGCGACGCCTCGATGTCCTTAGACCACGCCTCGTGGTTACTCACGCCGTCGACGCTGATGCCGAGAATCTTGCAGTTGCGCTTCGCGAACTCCGGCTGCAAACCCGCCATGTAGCCGAGCTCGGTGGTGCAAACCGGGGTGAAGTCCTTCGGATGCGAGCAGAGGATGACCCAACCATCACCTATCCATTCGTGGAAATGGATGGTGCCCTGGGTCGATTCGGCCGTGAAGTCCGGCGCGGTGTCGTTGATTCTCAGTGACATTGGCTGTTCCTCTCCGTGGTGTTGGTCAACATGCGATCGGCGTTGGTGTTCGGTGTTCACACAGACAGGGCCGCCCGAGTGGCCCGCAGTGCGCCACTAATCGACGGTCCAAAGGGTCAGCGAATCCACATCCTTGACAAACACACGGTTGCCCGCCAGGGTCGGTTGCGCCCAGGTGGCGCTGGTCGCCACTTCGTAGCGCTGTACCGGCTCGAACCCGGTGCGGCTACTGGCCACCACGACGAGCTCGGCGTCGGCCTCCAGGGAAAAGATCGTGGTCCCGGCGTACACGATCGCGGCGTTGTCCGCCTGCCGGGGCGCACTGGTCCACAGCACCTCGCCGGTGTCCAGATCCAGACCGAAATACTGGCCGCTGTTCAAATGCGACAACCCGAACAGTACCCCGTCGACGATGACTCCGTTGGTCATGTGCAACGAGACCGCATCGGTGTGCCAGACGTTCTCGGTGGTCCAGGCGTTCCCCTCCCGCACGACACGGAATCGGGTGATGCCGTTGCCTCGTCCGGCTTCGATTACATCGTTCTGATAGACATGCGGTGTCTGCGAGGTCGTGTTCGACGATGTGGTGAACGGTCGCCGCCACAGCAGATCACCGGTCTCGACCGACACCCCGACGAAGTTCTGCTGCGTGTAGGTCACAACCTGTCGTACCCC
>Ga0114950_10004244_pt1 | contig 11093 bp, 11 predicted proteins | sample N075metaG_FD_83503 | JGI IMG/M metagenome (GOLD analysis project Ga0114950, IMG submission 83503) | Deep subsurface microbial communities from Kermadec Trench to uncover new lineages of life (NeLLi) - N075 metaG | ecosystem: Environmental > Aquatic > Marine > Ocean trench > Sediment | place... | reverse complement strand
GTCCTACCGTGAATCTCGATCGATGTATCCGGGCAATGAGATTGTGACTGTCGACACGCCCTGCGGATGCGTCGGGCTCACAATTTGCTATGACCTGCGATTTCCGGAACTGTATCGTCAACTTGTCGATGCTGGCGCGACGATATTTACGGTGCCAGCCGCATTTACCGTGACTACGGGCGAGGCGCATTGGCATACGCTATTGCGCGCTCGAGCGATCGAAAATCTGGCATATGTGCTCGCGCCGGGGCAATATGGCAAACACCCGGATGGTCGATCGACCTACGGTCATTCACTGATCTGCGATCCCTGGGGGCGCATACTGTCGGAACAGGAGACAGGAAACTGCCACGTGGCAGCGAACATTGATCCACAACTGCCAGGTAAGCTGCGCGGCGAATTCCCGGTTCTCGCGAATAGGCGACTGCGTTTGAAGATCAAGATAGACGACTGAAATGGAAATACCATATTGACGAGTTCCACTATCAACTCAATTGACGCAGCGATATCCCAAATGCTTGAGCCCGCGGGGATCGATGAGAAAAACCTGAATTCGACGCTCGGCACCATGATGCGCGGCGGTGTGGATTATGCGGATTTGTATTTTCAGGTCAGCAGGAACGAAAGCTGGACACTCGAAGACGGCATCGTTCGCGAAGGCAGCTTCAGCCTTGATCAGGGTGTCGGCGTTCGTGCTACCAGTGGCGAAAAGACCGGTTTCGCCTATTCCGATGAACTCGTCTTGCCAGCGCTCGAGCAAGCCGCTTTTGCTGCGCGAGCGATTGCCCGGCAAGGTCAGGACAAGAGCGTTCAAGCCTGGAATCGCAGTGCTGCTGAGCGTCTGTATTCGGCTGATGACCCGACATTGAGTATCGACGATACGCAGAAAACAACTCTGTTGAGTGAAATTGATGCCGCAACACGGGCGCTCGACAGTCGTGTGGAGCAGGTCATCGTCAGCCTGGCGAGCAGTCAGGATCTGATTCTGATTGCAGCATCCGATGGCACGATGGCGGCCGATGTCCGGCCGCTGATACGACTGAATGTGAGCGTAATACTGGTACAGGACGGGCGCCGTGAGCAGGGCTATGCCGGTGGTGGCGCACGCGCCAGCCTCGACTACTTTATCAATGGCGACATTCCGATGGACTACGCGCGCGAAGCGGTACGCCAGGCCATCGTGCAACTTGATGCGCGGCCGGCGCCGGCTGGCACGATGCCCATAGTGCTCGGCCCAGGCTGGCCTGGCATATTACTGCACGAGGCTGTCGGACACGGCCTGGAAGGCGATTTCAACCGCAAGGGGACATCGGCATTCAGCGGCAGGATCGGTCAGAAGGTCGCCTCATCGATTTGCACGATCGTTGATGACGGCACGCTTGCCGATCGGCGCGGCTCCGTCACTGTCGATGACGAGGGAGTTCCCGGACAATACACCGTGCTCGTTGAAAACGGCATTCTCAAGGGCTATATGCAGGACAAGCTTAATGCGCGCCTCATGGGCGTCGAGTCGACGGGTAACGGTCGTCGTGAGTCGTTCGCGCATGTGCCGATGCCGCGCATGACCAATACCTACATGCTGGCGGGGCCGCACGATCCGGAAGAGATCATCGCATCCGTCGATAAGGGAATATACGCACCGAATTTTGGTGGCGGTCAGGTCGACATCACTTCAGGAAAGTTTGTGTTCTCGGCGAGTGAGGCTTACCTGATTGAGAAGGGTAAAGTTACAGCGCCCGTAAAGGGTGCCATGCTGATTGGTGACGGCCCGCAAGCGCTTAGCAAGATATCCATGGTCGGAAACGACCTGGAGTTGGACTCGGGTGTCGGCACATGCGGCAAGGAAGGCCAGTCAGTGCCTGTGGGCGTGGGCCAGCCGACGCTAAAGATCGACGAGATTACAATCGGCGGCACAGGATAGTCCATACCGGGCGACTAGCGTTTACTGCCGGTTTCACATAACGCGGTTTCCCGGCATTTCACTGCGCACAATGTGCGGTGTCTCACTGCATTGAACATATCGTTGCGGTAAATTTTGGCTATCTCAGGAACGGAGAGGACGATGGCTTTCGAGAGCACAATCACCGAACACGACATGGACGCAGGAACGCAGCGATTTGTGCAGGGATTGCGCGCTGATGCCGGGGATTTTGATCCTGATCTGTCCGTTGATGGCCTGTCTGAATCAATACTCTCAAGAATACTGGGACTGTTCGGCGTCGGAAAATCCTAGCCTGTTTCCGGGCATATTTTCGATTCCCACTGGACAATCGCTCCCCGCTATGGAAAATGAATTAGCCTCGGGGCAGCAAACCAGATGATATGTGGGTTTCAAAACCAATCTACGAAAGCTTGCCGTACTTCTATCTATTAGTCGGTGCGATCTCGCTCGGTGCCTCAATGTATGTCAACCACTGGCACTGGCCAACAATATGCTTTGTCGTCGGACTGGTTTGCCTGGTCGCGGGGCTGGTCGTATTGCTGAAGCGCAGGGACCACCGTGTTACCGAACGCCGCATGGGGCAGCGGCAAGACTACTAGTGTTCGGCGACAGCCGAATCCTGATTATCTGACTTATCGTCGTTGCTCGATTGGCGGTCGTCGAACTCGTTTCTCTTGCGAATATCGTTATAGACAAGTTCGTACACGCCGAGGGACATGACATCGCCGTCGCGCAGACGATACTTCTTAATCTGTTTGTCACCGATAAACACGCCGTTCGTACTATTCAGGTCTTCGACGACGCAACCACTTTCATCACTAACTAGCTGTGCGTGATGGCGACTCACGAACTTACTCTTGATGTAAATTTCATTGTCAGGCGAGCGGCCGATGATTACACGGCCCAGCGGAAAGGTCAGAATATCAACGACGTCACCCTTTGTGCGCACCATGATCTTCGAGACGTGCGAGTTTGCCGGGGCTTGTTTGCCTGATTCGAGTTGTCGCAATTGCTCGAATACACCGGTGTTGCTCTCGTGTTCTTTCCAGTTCAGTTCCTTGGCGGCGGCAATTACATCGTCTGCGTTTACAGTGTGCTTATCGTCAGCAAATGTGCACAACAATGTCGTGTCGCAAAGTGTATTAATCAGTCGTGGAATGCCGCCCGAATATAGGTAAATCGCATCAAAGCTGTCGTCGGCGAACAAATCCTTTTTCTTGCGGCCGGCAACAGACAGCCTGCGTTCGATGTACTCACGCATTTCGCGCCGATCAAGCGGGCCGAGATGGAAACGCAGGCGAACTCGTTGCACCAGCTGTTCGAGTTTTGGTGAGTCGAGCGTGTCTTTTAGTTCAGGCTGACCCGCGAGGATAATGCGCAACACCTTTTCCTTGTGCGTCTCAATGCCGGACATCATGCGAATTTCTTCAAGTACTTTCTTCGACAGGTTCTGTGCCTCATCGACAATGAGTACTACCTTTTTTCCGTTGGAGTATTGCTCAATGAGGAACATATTGAGCATGTCGAGCAGCTCAACCTTGCGTTTATTGAAGGGTTTGAAGCCGAATTCCGTGAGTATTGCTTGTAGAAACTGGGTCGGTGTCAACTGCGTCTGCGACACGACGGCGTAAATAGTGTCGTCATCCAGTTCCGCTAGAAATGACTGCAACAACGTGGTCTTGCCCGAACCGATATCGCCCGTGATCACAACGAATCCATCGGCCAGCCAAATGGTTGATTCCATGTAGGCCTTGGCGCGAGCATGTTGCTTGCTCCAATAAATGAAATCGGGGTCTGGCGTCAGCCTGAACGGCTGCTCAGCAAGTTTGAAATGATCCAGATATGACATATTCTATCAAGTCTACCTGCTTTTTCGGCTGACGGGCGATGTTGTGTTCTCATTCGTAGTCGTCGAATGCGTCACAGTTTTATCAATTATGTCCAATAGTCTGTCGCGCTCGTCCGCACTGTTTTCAACCACGGTGATATGCCCCAGTTTTCGTCCCGGCCGCGGTGCCTTGCCGTAGTCATGCAGCTGGCCGGTTTCGAGAGTTCTGGCGGCCGGCGGAATCTGGCCGATGAGATTGACCATGCCTGCGTGGCCGTGGCTCGCCGTCGAGCCGAGAGGCATGTTCATGATCGCTCGCAGATGATTCTCAAACTGGCTTGTCTGTGAACCTTCGATACTCCAATGACCGGAGTTGTGTACGCGCGGTGCAAACTCGTTGGCAAGCAAGTCATCGCCGATAACAAACAATTCAAGCGCCAAAACGCCAACGTAGTTAAGATGTTCAAGCAGGCGGTTCACGTATTCCGAGGCCTTCTCGGTCAGTGCCGGTTCGTCGAGCGGCGATTTGGACGTCCGCAGCATGCCGTCGACATGAACGTTGTGGCTGAGCGGGTAGATCGCAATCTCACCATCGACATTGCGCACACCAATGCATGAAACCTCAAAGTCGAACGGCACCCATTGTTCCGCTATCAGCGCCTGTCCGCCAAGTATTTCCCAGGCAGTGTTCAGGTCACCTTCTTCACGAACAACGAACTGTCCCTTGCCGTCATATCCCAGGCGTCGCGTCTTGATGACCATAGGCAGGCCGAGGCTTTCTTTTGCCACCGCGATGTCCTCGCGAGTTTCTATTGCTTGGAACGCGGGAATGGGAATGCCAAGGCTTGCAAAAAGATGTTTTTCGTTAAGACGATCCTGAGCACAGGCAAGCGCATTGGTAGGCGGATAGACAGGTACCTTGCTGTTGATCTGTTGCAAGGCCGCAACCGGGATGTTTTCAAATTCATAAGTAACGACGTCACAATCAGATGCCAGCTGTGCCAGCGCATCTGCGTCGTCAAATGGTCGCTGCAGAACATCGCCGCAGATCGCGGCGGGAGGATTGTCGGAGGGATCGACAAAGCAACATTGCGCGTCCAGGCTGCGAGCCGCGAAACCCAGCATTTGGCCGAGTTGCCCGGCGCCGATAATGCCAATGCGCATTGTTTCGCTTTCGTTATGCGCGAGGGTCACTGTCGGCCAGAACAGTGTCGGTCTGGTTTTTGCGAAACGCGTCCAGCGCGCTCGCGATGGCAGTATCGTTGTTGGCGAGAATCGCCGCCGCCAGTAGAGCCGCATTGATGGCACCCGCGCGGCCGATCGCCATACTGCCGACAGGGACACCGGCTGGCATCTGCGCAATTGACAACAACGAATCCATGCCGTTGAGCGTCTTGGACTGGACGGGTACGCCCAATACCGGAATCCGGGTCTTGGCGGCGGTCATGCCGGGAAGGTGCGCGGCGCCACCCGCTCCAGCGATGATGACCTTCAGGCCGCGCTCGACGGCCGACTCGGCATAGTCGAACAACAGATCGGGCGTGCGATGCGCAGAGATGATTTTGACCTCGAAGCCTACGCCCAGTCCGTCCAGCGTCTCGCTTGCGTGACGCAGTGTTTCCCAGTCAGAGCGGGAGCCCAGAATAATGCCGACATCAATACTCACATCAATACTCACAACAACACTTATCGGGAAATTCTATCATTCTCTGCAGCCGAAGCTCGTTCACTTGTGGCGAAGTTTCAGCAAACCCGCGCGGATCGGTTCCGGATCGGCGTTACGCATTAGCTTGCCAATGTACTGCTTTTGCCGACGCAGTGCGCCGTGCGCTTTGATCTCCCGGGCTTCGCGAACCGCTTCTCGCAAAGCGTCGTCCAACGGAAGACTGTCAAGGTCCGATCGCCTGACTGTGATTAACTCCTCACCGAGTTTTTGCAGGGCCAGATACTCGCGTTTTCGTGCGCTTTTACTGGGCTTTAAATCTGTCACCGGCTAAAGTACTCCCCGCAGTCAGTCCGATTCGACCGCGGCGGGAGTCTAACACGCGTGCGCCGCGGCTTTGTAAGCAAGGGATGTTCCAGAAATGACAGAAGTCGCTGAACACGAACCACAAGTCCGGGAAGAACTTGAGCGTCTCGTGGAGCTCGCATTGGACGAGGCTCGTAGCCGTGGTGTCGATCAGGCTGAAGTGGCCGTCAGCCAGGACAGAGGGCTTTCTACGACGGCGCGACTTGGCGACGTGGAAAGTCTTGAGTTTACGAACGATCGTGGTATCGGCATTACCGTGTACAAAGATTCGTGCAAGGGTAACGCGAGTACCTCGGATGTCTCACCCGCGGCGATTCGCGAGGCTGTTGCGAAGGCGTGCTCGTTCGCCCGTCTGACTGCCAGCGATCCGCACTCGGGCCTTGCGGATACTGAACTGATGTGCACGGATATCCGTGATCTCGATCTTGATCATCCATGGTCCCTTGACGCGGATCAGGCGATAGCGCTCGCTATTGAATGCGAGGCCGCTGCGCTCGGCTACGATAAACGAATCGGAAATTCCGAAGGCGCGACCGTGTCGACCAATCGCGGCTCGCGCGCTTATGGCAATACGCATGGTTTTATTGGCAGTTATTCGTGCACCAGCCACAGCATCACCTGCGTCGTTCTTGCCGAGTCCGACGGGACGATGCAGCGCGATTACCAGTACACCGCGTCTCGAGATCCGGAAGGCCTGGACGACGCCTTGTCTGTAGGTGAAACAGCGGCGCGCAAAACACTTGGCCGCCTGGGTGCGATCAAGATAAAAACGGTCGATGCGCCGGTACTTTTCGTCCCGGAACTTGCGCGTGGTTTCATAGGGCATGCAATCGGCGCAATTGCCGGCGGCTCACAGTATCGTCGATCTTCGTTTCTGCTGGAGGCGGCCGGCGAGAAAATTTTTTCTGACTTCGTGCAAATCCAGGAACGTCCGCATCTGGCCAAAGGCATGTCCAGCGCATCATATGATGCCGAAGGCGTTACCACCTACGATCGTGACATCGTGACCGATGGTGTATTGCAGGGCTATGTCCTGAGCAGTTACTCGGCGCGGCGACTCGGTCTGGAGACAACGGCGAACGCGGGCGGCGCGCAAAATCTTATCGTTCAGGGTGGCGGCAAAGACCTTGCTCAATTGCTGTCGGACATGGGCACCGGTTTTCTCGTCGAGGAGTTGATTGGGCAGGGCGTCAATGCTGTTACTGGCGACTATTCGCGCGGCGCGGTTGGTCACTGGGTCAAACATGGTGAGATCCAGCATGCGGTACACGAAGTCACTATTGCCGGCAATCTGCGTGACCTTTATCTGCGCATTGCTGCCATCGGTAACGATCAGGATCTTCGCGGCGGCATTCGCTGTGGTTCGTTGCTGGTAGAGGAAATGACCATCGCCGGAGCCTGACTGACTCGTTTCAGGCCGTCTATTCGTCCAGCAGGTCGGACAGAGTCTGATCTGCAACAGTCCGTTCGACGGCCGCATCCACAGCGGCACCCAGCGCATCGATAGAGTCATTCCATTTGGGGTCGCGATGGGAGCCCGTTTCTCCGTCGCGGCGCACGACGTTCAGAATGTCGGTCAGCTTGATACGCGACATTTCCCGACCCGGCAATAATTCCTCTTTTTCATTCGTGGTCAGCAAGCCACCCGTTTCAAGACCCGCCGCAATCGGCGCAAGTGTAATAGTCGGAATCTTGAGTACCCGACTCAGGCTAAGCAGATCGACACCTGGGCCCGGCTCTCGAAACTCCTTGCCGACAAGAAACATGATATTGAGGGCCAGGCGTTCACGCATTTCGTTTGACAGGCGGGGTTCACGGTGACCGAGTCGCAGGTAAGCTGGGTTCTGAAAATAGAACGCAATCTGCGAGCCAATCAGCAGTATTAGCCAGTTCAGGTACAGCCAGATCAAGGTCGTGATTGCGATCGCGAAACCCGCGTATATGGCCTGGGTTCGCGCAGAGTTCGCAATAAACGCGGCGAAAATCACGCCAACAGTAGCCCATAGAATTCCGCCGGCCAGCCCGCCAACCAGCGCCGCGCGAAAATTCACCTTCGTATTCGGCATGTACGCGTAGAGAAATGTGAATACGCCCGATACGACGAGGTACGGGGTCAGGCGACTTGTGGCCGCGAATATCGGCCCGAAGAGCGAGCTCTGCGAAAGCCACTGCACAACAGCCTCGTTTTCCACCGACGCGATGGCACCGATTGCAATCACTATCGCGACCGGTCCGATCAGCAGTACGAACATGTATTCGGTGAAACGCCGCGCAAAATTACGCGGTTTGCTTACATACCAGACGTAGTTAAAGCTCTCTTCGATTTTCTGCACCATCGATATTGCGGTGTAGACAAAAAAAGCGAGCCCGATGCCACCGAGTACGCTGCCGTTGACGTTGTCGACCAGCGTCATAAGCTGATCCGTAATTTCTATGCCTTTATCGCCCAGCGGTTCCAGCACGACATACAGTCGTGTCCTGAGTTCCTTATGGACGCCAAGTCCCTTGAGCACGGAAAAGCTGAACGCCATCAGCGGTACGACAGACAGCAATGTGGTGTACACGAGACTCATCGAACGCAACGTCAGTTGCCCGGAGATAATGTCACGCAGGACGGCATACAGATTGCGCAGGACACCGGTCAGGAGTCGGCCAGGCAGGCCGAACTTCAGGAGCGTATCGCCCCAGACATACTTGTCGAGCTGACTGTTGAGATATCCGATCATGCAGTATGGGTTCCTACGACGTCATTCTTGTCAGCGCCTCACGATACTTCGCGGCTGTACGGGTCAGAATATCAGACGGCAGCTCCGGTCCAGGAGCTGTTTTGTCCCAATCCAGCGTATCGAGGTAATCGCGCACGAACTGTTTGTCGTAGCTGGGCGGACTGGTACCGACTTCGTAATCGTCAATCGGCCAAAAGCGAGACGAGTCGGGTGTTAGCATCTCGTCAATAATGTGCAGTCGGCCGTCATCGTCCAGACCAAACTCGAACTTTGAATCCGCGATGATAATGCCACGTTGTAGCGCATAGGCGGCTGCGCGTTCGTAGATCTGGATGGAAACATCGCGAACACGGCTGGCCAGATTTTCGCCGATCATTTCAACCACAGTGTCATAGCCAATATTTTTGTCATGATTTCCCGCGCCTGCCTTGCTTGCGGGTGTGAATAGCGTTGCAGGCAGTTTCTCGGCTTGTCGAAGCCCTCGCGGCAGGTCAATTCCACAAATTTGTTGCGTCTCCAGGTAGTCGCGCCAACCGGAACCGATCAGGTAGCCGCGCACAACGGCCTCGATTGGCAATGGCTTGAGGCGTTTGACTACCAGAGACTGGTCACGAATCCGGTCACACAGCGCCGTATCCTTGACCACGTCGTCGATGGTGAGGTTCGTCAGCTGATTGTCGATGATGTCTGCCATCATGTCGAACCAGAACAAGGAAATCTTGGTCAGAACCGCTCCTTTTCCTGGGATAGCATCGGGCAGCACGACGTCATAGGCAGACAGGCGATCGGTCGTGACGATCAGGAGATGATCGTCATCGACGCCGTAGATATCTCGCACCTTGCCACGGCCAATCATCGGCAATTCCGGGATCGATGAATCGAACAGGACGTCTGTGTTGTTCATGGGCTCAGGTTCGGACTCTGTTTGACCGGCATTGAATGATCGCCGTTCCGGCCGGGTCAGGCAAGCACCGAAAATAGGAATGACCGCTGACTCAAGTTAGGATTGCTACTCTTTGTGCGGCGCGACGGCTGGAATCTGGTTTGTATTGGGGCAAGATCATCGGCACTTTGGCCGGGCTCGCGACAATGAAGCCCTGGTTTGCATTACTCGGGTTGTTTCTCGGTGATCAGTTCGATCGCGGTTTCGCGGCTCGTTACCGAAATTTTGAGCAGCAGGGCGCCAACATCGGTCGCGTTCCGGAACATTTCGTGCGCGCCCTGTTTGAAGCCATGGGCCACCTTGCCAAGATCGATGGCCGCGTAAGCGAAGAGGAAATTCGTGCCGCGCGCATGGTTATGCATCGCCTGGGATTGAACCCCGCACTGGTAAGGCGCGCAATCGGCTGGTTTGATGCAGGTAAACAGCCCGGCTATCCGTTGCGGCAGCGAATGCGTGAAGTCAGGCGACTCAGCGCGCGCAATGCCGTAGGCCGCACGACGTTCGTTCGGCTGCTACTTGAAGTCATTCTTGCAAAACGCAGTCTGAAAAGGGAAGAGCGTGCGCTGGTATGGACGATTTGCAAGGAGCTCGATGTCGGTCGCGTTGAGCTTGCTCAGATTGAGGCGATGATACGCGCGCAAAAAGGCTTCCAGCGTTCTCCCGCGGGCGACGCCGACGCAGCTCGCGTACGCGATGCCTACACTTCACTTGGCGTGTCGCCGGACTCCAGCAATGACGAAGTAAAGAAAGCCTACAGGCGCCTCATGAACAAGAATCATCCGGACAAAATTGCCGGCACGAACCCGGCGGCGGACGTTATCGCGGAAGCCGAACGCCGCACTCGCGAAATTCGGCGTGCCTATGAAATGCTCAAGGCGCGTCGCTCTATTCGTTGAGCTGTCGCGGCGGCGCACCCTGTTGTACAGTTGCAAAAAAACCAAGGAATGATCGTGACACCAGTTATCGCACCGTCCATACTTTCTGCTGATTTCGCCCGCTTAGGCGACGAAGTCAGCGCTGTGCTCGACGCTGGCGCTGAGTTTGTTCATTTCGATGTCATGGACAATCATTTCGTACCGAACCTGACGATCGGGCCGATGATTTGCGAGGCGCTGCGAAATTTCGGCATCGAAGCACCGATTGATGTCCATCTGATGGTGGAACCTGTTGACCGGATCATTCCGGATTTTGCCAAGGCCGGCGCCAGTTACATTACGTTTCATCCGGAGGCGAGTCGTCACGTGGATCGCTCTCTGGGGCTGATAAAGGAGCAAGGATGCAAGGCCGGGCTCGTATTTAATCCTGCGACACCTCTGGACTGGCTTGCACACGTTATCGATAAAGTGGACATGGTCTTGATCATGTCCGTGAATCCAGGATTTGGCGGCCAGAGTTTCATTCCGTCTGCACTGACCAAATTGCGCCAGGCACGACAGATCATCGAATCGAGCGGCCGGGAAATCCGGCTGCAGATCGATGGCGGTGTCAAAGTGGATAATATTGGCGAGATCGCTGCAGCTGGCGCCGACACCTTTGTAGCAGGTTCGGCAATTTTCGGCAGTGACGACTACGCTACGACGATCGCGGCGATGAAGTCCGAAATCACGAAAGCGGTACCGTAGGAG
>Ga0114950_10004239_pt1 | contig 11097 bp, 11 predicted proteins | sample N075metaG_FD_83503 | JGI IMG/M metagenome (GOLD analysis project Ga0114950, IMG submission 83503) | Deep subsurface microbial communities from Kermadec Trench to uncover new lineages of life (NeLLi) - N075 metaG | ecosystem: Environmental > Aquatic > Marine > Ocean trench > Sediment | place... | reverse complement strand
AGCGGTATTTCATGACGATTCCTGAAGCAGCCCAACTCGTCCTGCAGGCCGCCAGCATGGCCCAGGGCGGGGATGTGTTCCTGCTGGACATGGGACAGCCCGTAAAGATCTGGGACCTTGCACAACGTATGATTCATTTGAAGGGCTATTCCATTCGCGACAAAGAACACCCGGACGGTGAAATCGAAATTCAGATCACCGGATTGAAGCCGGGTGAGAAGCTGCAGGAAGAGCTACTGGTCGGTGAAGACGTCACGGGTACCCAACATCGCAAGATCATGCGCGCACAGGAGCGCTTCGTTCCCTGGACTGAGTTGCGTGGGGCGTTGAACACCCTCGAACAGGCCTGCGAAACGTTCGACTACGAGGTGATCAAAACCTTCATCGAAGGGTTGGTGGAGGGTTCGGACCTGGAATCTCAGCTCGGCGATCTCTCGTATACGGCGGAAATTGTGGAGTTCAGACCGGGACCGGCCTGAATTGCAATATCCTTACCTGGGAATCTTATCTACCGCGCAGACTCCTAGTCGCGATAGGCGGCGATCTGATCCTTACTGATGGTTAATGCCTGTACGGCGTCAGCGCCTGCGGTTGGATTCGATGATACGACTCCGCAAGCCTGGGCGTTGCACTCAAGCGCCGGAGAGGAGAGGCGGGGAATCTGGATGGCGTTGAATTCACTCGCCGTCGCCATGATGGTGACGAAGTCGTTGTCGACGCCATAACCGGTACCATAGGGCAGGCTGCCGCCATTGGGGTTTTCGCGCCTGGAATGGGCAAGCCCCATGTTGTGTCCGAGTTCGTGCACCAGGGTGTAATCCGAACAGTCGGCGGCAACCGCCGAATACGCGTAGTCGGGTTCTACGGGGTTTGAGAAGTCTCCGTCGGTCTGGTAACCGCCGATCCATGCGTATCCACAGTAACCGTCGTTGGCATAGGGACGAAACAGGATCACGACGTCGGCGGCTACCTGATCACGTAACGCTCTGACGTTGCTGAACGCGGTGTGCTGTACCTGGGTAATGTGGTCGAGTGCGGTCGTCATGCCGAACCCGTCGGGATAGTCGACCCGTTCCAGATGGACCAACTCGATCTTGAAATCCAGCCCGCTGGTTTGCAATATGTCGTTCGTCACATTGAACAGGTGTTGGATGCGCAAGTCGGTGTCTGAATAGAGGTCATCGAGGCTCTGAGTGTAAAGGGCCAGCGCTTTTATCACGGTTTCCGGGCTGCCCGGTTCCGGTGTCGGTTGAGGGGTAACCGGCGGGGTGTCTGGATCATTGTCGGGTGCTCGCGAGGAACTCGTGCTCGTGCTGCCGCCGCAGGCGCATAGAAGGAGCAGCCAGGGGATGAATAACCTTCTAAGCCGCTGGTGCACGGACGTAGTCTCTCAGAGCTGGATTGATGCGTAGATCGAGCTGGCGTTGCTGGACCAGATAAGTATCAGAGCCACGGCTTTCCAATGTGTAAATACCCTGAGGCGTCGCCAGCGTGGCAAAAAATCCATCAGAACGCTGGGTGATGGTTCCTGGATAACCGTTGGTCGTCACATGGAGGATGCGGCTGCCATGTTTGGTCGTATTCCTTCGCAGGACGATATTCTGCGTGCCGCCCTCCGGATGTGGGAGGCTGAGCGAACCGGTGCTGACGAGCGTCTCGAGATCGGCCGCGTATAGTGGGTAGCGAATTGCCACAATGTCTGAACTGTTGTCCGAGAAGGGTAATGTGGGCCGGTCTGCCGAATCGGCGATGTGAACATTTTCCAGGGTCGTCGCGACGGTTCTCTGACGTAAAACGGAGCGGCTGATGACAGTTTTCTGAAGGCTCGGATTGTCAGAGTCCGTGAATGGTGAATTCGTGAGTTCGGCACAACAAAAAAATAGACATGCCGTGAGGCACATTTTCCAAGCCATGAATTCAGTGTAGAAAGCCCCTGGGGCGGGGCGGTTTCGGAACCCTGGCAATGTGGCGAAGTGTGGAGGCGATCACGAAAACCGATTCGACCAGGCGGGTCGGATCATTACCGAACTACTCAGCTCGCCCCTTTACCTGTCTAAAGGGCTGCGTTTTTACCGGCGATTCGGCCGAAAACAGCACCGGCGGTGAGTCCCGTGCCTCCGGGATAGTTGAAGTAGAAGAGCCCGCCCATGAGTTCCCCGGCCCCAAAAAGCCCGCGGATGGGCTTTTCGTCCTGGGCGATTACTTGCGCGGTTCGGTCGATATGTAAGCCCCCGAAAGTGAAAGTGATCCCGCAGGTCACGCCATAAGCTTCGAACGGTGGTTCATCGAGTCGGTTGGCCCAATTCGACTTGGGAATGCTGAGCCCGCGCGTCCCCCGACCGTCCAGGGTCGTTGGATCGAAAGGGATGTCGGTCATGACCGCGGCGTTGAAGGTTTCCACGGTCTGGATGAAAGCGGTTTCGTTCATGCCGTCCATTTTCGCCGCCAGTTCCGCAATGGATCCGGCGCTGACCTTGGTCACCTCACGAATTCGGTACTCGTCACGAAGACTTTTAGTCACCTTGGCGTCGAACACCTGCCAGGCACTCTGGCGGGGTTGGCGGAGGATTGCCTCGCCGTATTTTGCGTAGGTGAAGTTGCGGAAATCCGCCCCTTCATCGACAAACCTTTGGCCATCGTTGTTGATGATCAACCCGAGGGGGTAGGAGTGTTTCTGAAAGTTGTCCCCGACGTTCAGATCACCGTACTCCGGAGCATTCGAGTCCCACGCCACCGCATGACAACCCGACCAGTGACCTCGGGGCGCCGCGCCGGCCGACAATGCCATCGCTATTCCGTCGCCGGTGTTGAAACGTGTCCCCCGTACCTTCGCCAGATCCCAACCTGCACCCAGATAACGGGTTCGCCAGGTGGTACTCGATTCGAATCCCCCGCAGGCAAGGATCACCGCATCGGCGTGATAAACGTCCGGCACACCGCCAAATGACACCGTAACCCCGCGTACCCGGCCCTGTTCGCAAACGAGATCCGTTGCCCGCGCGTCATAGAGAATCGTGACGCCGTGTTTGGTGGCAATGTCTGTCAGGCTGTCCACGAGACCGGGCCCTCCACCCCAGGCTTCCACCGTGAGCCCACCCCAGAAGCGCACCCGACCGTCGACTTCGAAAGACTGCCGGCCGTAAAGCGGCAGGAATCGCACCCCCTTGCTCTGCATCCACTGGAGCGTTGGCAGACTTTCGTCGATCAGCGTTTCCGCCAGGTCAGGATCGGTCCGATATTGGGTAAGCCGGCCGAGATCGTCGAAAAACTGCTCGCGGGAATAGCTGCCAAAGTCCGTTCGGTCGAATTCGGCCTGGGTGAGGTCTGGCATCAGTCGTTTGAGATCGTCGTTGCCGTTGTACACCACGCGCATGGCTCCGGCGGTGAATCGTGAGTTGCCACCGCGCTGGTCGAAGGGCGCACGCTCGAACAGGGTTACCCGCGCACCGTGTTCTCGAGCACTGATTGCCGCACACAGTGCAGCGTTGCCACCGCCGACGACGAGTACCTGCCGACTTTCCCCCATTGCCCTTGATACCCTAAACCCATAGTCTCGTGGAGATTATCACAGGAGGGGAAGGGTCCGCGGCGGGGAGCGCGCCGCATCGCCCCGATGACTTCGGAGCCTTGACACGATGACGTTACCAAAAAAAGTATTTGCCATGGTGCAGACGGCGACTCGCACCCTGGAGGCGCGAGATCTTCCCATGCCCGAGATCGATGAAGATTCGGCTCTTCTGAAGCTCGAAGCCTGTGGCATTTGTGGCAGTGACTATGAGCAGTTCGATGGCAAGCTGCGTACCCCGATGCCGGCGATTCCCGGGCACGAACCGCTCGGGGTGATCGCCAAGATCGGTGATCGTGCAGTCGAGCGCTGGGGGGTTGATCTCGGTGATCGGGTGGCGGTGGAAACCATGTTGTCCTGCCGTTTTTGCGGGCCGTGTCTGGGTGGTAATTATCACCTGTGCGATCGGCGTAAAATATACTCCTACATTCCACTGTCGGAAGCGCCGGGTTTGTGGGGTGGCTATGCCCAATATATGTATCTGCATCCGAATTCCATCCTGCACAAGATGAGCCCCGAACTACCGGCCGAGATTGCGGTGATGTTCAATCCGTTGGGCGCTGGTTTTCGATGGGCGGTGGAGATGCCCAATACCCAGCCTGGAGATACCGTCGTAATTCTCGGGCCGGGTCAACGAGGGTTGGCAAGTGTGATCGCTTGTCGAGAAGTCGGGGCTGGTACGATCATCGTCACGGGCCTGGAGGCGGATGCCGATAAGTTTTTGGTGGCGCGTGAGTTCGGTGCAGACCACACCATTGATGTCGAGAACGAAAATTCCGTAGAGCGAGTCAAAGCCATCACCGATGGTCGCGGTGCCGATGTGGTCGTCGACGTCAGTGCGTACGCAACCCAGCCTGTTGTCGATGCCCTGTCGATGGTGCGGCCAGGTGGCACGATCGTGCTCGCCGGAGTGAAGGGGTTCAAAACCGTGGACAACTTTGTTTCTGATATGGTGGTGATGAAAGAAATCAACATCCGTGGTGCGATCGGTGTCACTTCGACCGGATACAAAGCGGCGATCCGCCTCATCGAATCCGGACGGGTCCCTATTGAGAAGATGCACACGCACAATTTCGATCTACAGGATGCGGAGCTGGCGATTCGTACATTGGCTCGGGAAATACCCGGCGATGCTTCCATTCACTCGTGCCTTATCCCGCCGCACTAACTGGAGGAAGGGGCCGGGTAGGAGCCGCGGTAACTTATCGAATGGGTGAATTTGGGTTTTCAATGGCTCATAAAGCCAACCCGACCCATTTTATTAAGGCACAACAGAGGAGTACGGCATGAAATACGGCATCATTCTGGGTGCCCCGAGCATCGAGGGTCAGATCGCAACCGCCACACGCGCGGAGGCGGCCGGCTTCGAGTCTGCGTGGACGATCGAATTCTTCAGTAGTCACGGACTGGTCCGGCTTGCCGTAGTTGCGAATGCAACGAATCGAATCAAGCTTGGCACAGCCATCGCGTATGCCTTCATGCGCACTCCCCTGCTTGCAGCCTCTGCCGCCATGGACATCGATGAGATCTCTAGCGGGCGGATGATTCTCGGCCTTGGCAGCGGAACCAAACGGATGAACCAGGATTGGTACTCGATGCCTTTCGATGATCCGCCGGCACCACGCATGAAAGACGCGATAGGTCTGGTGCGCGCGGCGTTCGCAGCGCAAAAAGGCGGCGGGCTGATTTATGACGGCCCGTATTACCAGGTGAAAATCCCGGCGTATTCGCGTCCCGGTGCCGTCAGAGAGTCGATACCCGTGTATATGGCGGCGGTGAACAAAGGGATGATTCGAGCCGCGGCTGCAACCGCCGACGGCTTGATCGGCCACCCGGTATTCACCCGCAAGTATATGGCCGAGAAAGTGCTGCCGGTACTCGATGGCAGTGCCTGCGAGCTTCTGCCTTATGTGATTACCGCGATCGCCGATACCACCGAACAGGCACGCAACGAGGTCCGAAGTCAGATCGCATTCTATTACACGACGAGGCTGTATCATTCGATTCTCGAACCTCATGGCTGGACCGAAGCGGGTGAGACCATCGCAGCATCGTTCCGGCAGGGTGATTTTGCCGCCATGGCCGCCGCGGTCACCGATGAGATGATCGATGAGATTGCCATTGCCGGTACTGCGGATGAGGTACGCGATCAGGTGAAACAATGGGACAGCCTTGCGGATCACGTCATTCTGTACAGCCCGAGCATTGGAATGAAGGGCGGACGTGTGCAGGAGAATCTGGATGCGATCGTCGATACGTTCGCGGCTTGATACCAGAACTTAGCAACAGTAATTAACCAGAACGGGAACACCTATGTCAGAGCAGAAACCTTCAATTGCCTACAACGAGGAAACCGCCAAACGGTTTATGGGCACACCGCGCGGGGGTGCTGGCGGTTTGCCGGAATTTCTCGGATTTGAAATCTTCGCGGCAGGACCGGGAACGATGAAGGGCCGTTTTGAGGTGCGCGAAGATTTACTCACGGGCTTTGGCAATATGCACGGCGGCATTCTCTCGGCGTTTTGCGACCATATGCTGGGTTGCGTGTGTTATCCGGCCATGCAGAAGGGGCAATGGGCGGCTACCACGGAGTTCAAGATCAACCTCACGAGGCCGGTGAGTAAAGGCACCGTGGAAGCGCATGCCGAAATTATCAACCTCGGTCGGACTCAGGCCGTGGTGCGAATCGACGTGATGAACGAAGGCCGTATCTGTGCGATGGCTCAGGGAACCGTGACGATTCGCGATCCGCAGTGACGAGTAGTCTGAGGCTCTAACGGTTAGTCTGATGGATGGATCAGCCAGGTCCGATCAGCCCGTCTGGCGGCCAGGGGGTCAACCCTTCCTCCAGAGGTACTTCCAGGCTTTTGAGCAACTGTGCGAACAGGTGCCAGTTGCCGATGACGATGACCAGCTCTACCCGCTGCGCTGCTGATTCGATGTGCCTGCAACAAGCCGTCCAGGTATCCGCCAGGATGTGACCGTGATCAAGCGTGTCGTCTGTGGCCTGTAACACCGCTTTGTCAGCGTCAGTCAGATTTTCCGCCGTTTGCCAATCGCGGACGGCCAGAAGATCCTCGGCAGGTATATCCAAGCCGCGCGCTACCCGCCAATGTTGGGTCCATTCGTAGGTGGCACCGGTTCGCCAGCCGATGCGCATGATGATGAGTTCCCGCAGCCGGGGATCCAACACATTGCCGTCGAACAGCAGTGTGGTCAGCGTTCTGGCAATTTCGCCCGCAACAGGCGGGTTTTGCAGGAGGATGCGGAATACGGAAAGCTCAGCAAATTGCGGGTTCAGGCCCAACGCTGCCGCGCGCTTCCTGGATTCTTCCAGAGACAACATAGGTACTCTAGGTTCTGACATAACTGGTATCCTCTCGTGCGAGTTTCGAAGTAGTTTTACAGACGCCTCGGTAGCGTAACAGGCCGCCGGGTAATTGTAGGGGAAAGACGTGAGACGTTGGCATTCCATCAGTATGCGTTTATTTGGGCTCACGACATTGCTGTTAGGGGTCGTTGGTTGCGCCTCGGGGGTCAAATTGAACACCCAGGTCCCTGCCGGGTTCAATTTAACCGGTCACTGGACGCTGGTGCCGGAACTGAGTGACGAGACACCCGACCCGCGAAAACTACAGGCAAGCTCAGACCGCAAGGAACTCAAACGTCGCAAGGTGCTCTCCAGAGATCGTGTGCAGGTGGGAAGTTTGATGTTCATTACCCATGACTTTCCGGTGTTGCTGGCCGAACGCATGGTCATCGAGCAAAACGCCGACTCGATGGGTATCGAATATGATCGGGGTGGGTATCGCGACGTGTCCTGGGGTAAGCGCACCCGTGATCTATGGGAGGTGTACACCGGCTGGGAACAAGGCAACCTGGTGATCGTATCCCAGGGGCACAATGCTGAAACCAGGGAGACCATGCGTCTGGATGACAACGGCCGATTGCTGGTGATTGACGTGCAAGTGGATGCGGACGGTGAGAAGGTATCGGTCACCCGGGTGTTTCGGCGCCGATAACGCCTCGGCTGGTTAATGGACAGCAGGAATCTTTTCTATCGCGCAGACTCCAAGTCCAGTTTTTCCAGAGAGAGTTCGGCCATGTCCTGCCACACGTCGCTGGATGCCCAGTTGCGAGCGTTGACGAGGTGCATTCTTGCGCGCGCATCGCCGATGAGGCGGTAGCCTTCACCCAGATAAAAATTGACGCGCGCCGACCAGGGTACCTTGGTATAGGCGACGCGAAGGTAATTGATCGCATCACCCGCCTGCCCGGAATGCAGGTAGGCGAGGCCCAGGAAAAAGATCGCGTCATAACGTTCTGGATCGGTTCGTATGGCCGAACGCAGGAGTGGGATGGCTTTCTGCCAGTTTTCGCCACATAGGGGTTCGCGGCTGAAAACGCAGTCACCGATCAGAACGTTGGCGAGTTGGATCCTGGCGGATACATGGGTGTCGTCACGCTCGAGCGCATCTTCGGCATATTGCAGCGAGGTGGCTGCTTCGTCGGTCTGGTTGTAGGCGTCCGACAGGGCAATACGAGTTTCGATCGGAGCGTGATTCTGTTCGAGTAGTTTTTTCAATACCACGATGGCGCCTTTGGGGTTGTGTTTCATCATCGTGATGGCGAGCTCGGAATCCCGCTCGGCAGTGCTGAGACAGTCGGGTTCGATATCGCCTGGGTCTGCGCGTTCAGGTAGTGGTTGCAGTTGGGTTGGCAACGGGCCTCTGAGGTGTCGTTTGAGTGTCCGTTCCAGGCCACGGGGTTTGGCGCCAAAAGCCTGCTCGAAGTTGCGGTCGGAATCACTCAGATAAGTTGCGAGCTGTTGCTGTCGTTCGCTGGCATCGATTCCAAGGTTCAAGTAGTGGACCAACGCCCACGACCAATCGTAGAAAGCGGAGAGTTTGTCGTGGCGCCAGCCTGCCACCTGCCGGGTATCCACAACCTGCGCTAACCGGAGCCTGGTTTTACTCAAGGTATTCTGGATTCGAGCTTTCCTCGGGTGCGCGCCGATCAGAACCTGATTGTCGGCGATCTTCAATGTCGCGAGGAAGCTCGCCAGACCTTCTTCGTACCAGAGTGGATAGCTCACATCCACCCGGGCACGCACCAGGTGGTGGGTATATTCATGCAGTGCGTTTTCCCCTAAATATCGATTTCCCCACTGAGGTCCAAGCACCAGATGGTTTTCGTTCAGGGTTGCGTGCATGAAGCCTGCAAACCGACCCGCTTTGACGGTTACCCGAAAATCCTGTCGAGACTTGAATATGAAAATTTTCAACGGCAGCTTCGTTTCAGGCGTTTCGCCACCGATGTACCCATTGACGCTCAAGCGAAAAAGTTCCATGCGCCGGGTAATATCGTGAACGTCAGCGCTCGCCACGTCGGTGACGAGATCGAACCGTGGCGTTTCATAGCGGCACCACTCGTGATCGAACGGATCGGCGAGAACCGTGTCGCTCGACATCAGGATCAGGCAGCCGCTAACGAGGCACGACACAATGTTTGCGCTCGACCTGGGGCGGAATTTGCCTTTAGACTCAACCTTCAATGGTTCAGGACAGTGGATGTTTCTGTGTGGAAAACAGCTGGCAGGGTAGGTCTGGTAATGTTGATCTCGCTGAGTGCGGGCGCTGCGGAATTTGCCGAATCCCCGGTAGAAAAGCAATCCGCCGAAGAAAATTTTCCAGCGCTGAGTTGCATCGCGGAACAGACCGGTGGTTTTCACGATCACCCCGAACCCGGTGAGGAGTATGAACCGGCGCTCTTTCATCCCGAGGCCTTCACGCTCGAGGAAAATGTGATTTTCATGGTGAACCTCAAAACAGATGAAGGCGGTCCGGATCTGTATTTGACTTTACGCGCGACAGACGCGAGAGAAACCGAACTCGAATGTCGGCAGGTGCGGGGGAGTTTCGGGGCAACTGGATTCAGTTGCGTCAACAAACCACCTTCAGAGATGCTGCTGATCAACCGTGATTCGTTACGCTTCACACGCACCGCGGTTGGAGGTTGGACGTTTGTTGGCGCGTCGGATAACCATAACGGCGATTCCATATTCGTGGAATACGGAACTTGTCACCGGCAACAGGAATGAGTCCGCCGGAACGTATTCCGGCGGGCTACTTCCTAAGTTGAGCTCGCTTACTCGGCTTGTTCGGTTGGTTGGCCTTCTTCGAGTGCCTCGGCCTCTTCGAGGATCGCCAGAAGCTCCGCATCTAGAGGCTCGGGGTTTGCCACCTGCTCTTTTTCTGCGGCGATGTTGATAAGTTCTATGACTTGCAGACGTTCCTTGACCTTAAGGCTTTGTCCCTGAACGGCCTGCTCGTTGGCGAATGCTGTACCGGCGAACAAAACCAGCGTTACCCAAATCAGCTTTCTCATTGGACTTGTCTCCTGTGGATGCTCTACCCGTTGGTGTCCTGAATTTAGCACCTTTACCGTACTGTGTTGGTACTTTTCGGCTGGACCCTAACCCTTCTCTGCGTCGTGGTCCCATACGGATTCCTCATTTACTGCAAAAATGTAGTGATATCCGCGGTGCTTCCCTCTGATAATGCTCCCGTTGGACTCGAGAAACCAGACGCTGTCATCCGGTTGCCTGACCGCGAGTACGGCGTGATAACCGCGAACCTTGCGGTCGTAACTCACCAGCACGCGCAGGTCGTGAACTGGAAAGCCAAGTTCGCGTAACAGGAAGTATTTGGCGGTCGCGTAGTCTTCGCAATCTCCCCCGCGACGTAAAAACTCCAGGAGAGTGATCCATTTGCTGCGGAATACTTCCTCTCGTTCACTTATCGCGCTGAGTTGGCGATGAGCACGGTCTCTACGGAAGTGACGTTTGTTGACGTAACGGTTGATCAGCGAAAACTGGCGTTCGGGTTCGAGATCCGCAGCCCGCAGCAGAATGTGGCGCAGGCTTTTGAGCCCGCGACTGTCGCACAGTTTTTCGTCGACGAGACAGGTGTCGATCTGCAGTTTCTGTGATCTGTGCCGTGCGAGTGTTTCCGCCCAGTTGGGAAGTAACTCGGCGTTGCCCAAGTAGGCGGGCCGATCAAAGCGATACTGCTCCGCAAACGCCTGGCTGCAGAGTAACAGCGTCAACGAAGCCCAGATGAAGTATGCCGTGGGCCGGCACCGCTGGTAGCTCCCGTTCATGGTTTTATCGTCGCTCAACTCGGATTTTCGTGCAAATGGTGATTTCGAGTGTCGTTGAACCCGTTTGATCATTGTGGTCCTATTGTAGGACCACTGCGGATCCTCAGGCGGGAGGCGTTTGAGTTGAGGAACCAGCAACTTAAGCGCAGTATTCCGCTGAGTACGACTAAACAGCCTGGGGTGAACTGGCTGATATGGCGAGCCGAAAAAAGCAACGTTTGCTCAGTCTGACATCGATGCTCTTGTTGTCGATGGTGGTTGGGTGCGCGCTCATTCCTCAACGCCTGGCTGAGTTGGAACCGAGCCTCACCGTGGATCAACTATTGAGTGGCGTGGCTGTATTCGGCGAAGAAGTATCTTCCGACGAGGTT